>Ga0116187_1005789_pt1 | contig 10207 bp, 6 predicted proteins | sample AD_JPNNA6_MetaG_FD_89755 | JGI IMG/M metagenome (GOLD analysis project Ga0116187, IMG submission 89755) | Active sludge microbial communities of municipal wastewater-treating anaerobic digesters from Japan - AD_JPNNA6_MetaG | ecosystem: Engineered > Bioreactor > Anaerobic > Digestate | place... | reverse complement strand
GCCACGGAGTGCCCCCCGCGAATTGTGCGCGGATGCGGCTGCTTGAACACCATGCCAGAGCTGGCGAGGACTGATCTCGCCGAAATGAAGGTAGGGCGACATCCTGGACGTGTCGTCCTTTGCAGGCTGGTCGCGCCCGTCGAGATAGGCGGGCAGGGATTCGTTGAGAAAGGATTCGAGGCGCGCGTGAGCAGCGGCTTCGCCAAACGCCCAGGCTTCCCGGATGCCGCCGGCCCAATCGGGCTCCGGCTGCAGCTCCAGAGATTCGACGCGGAGCGATTTCGGCCACGAACCCGGAGCGGGAACCTTTCGCGGAGCGGCCAACGGCTCCGCGGGGTCCAGTTTTTCGAGACAGGCTTTCCAGAACGGCGTGAAGACTTTATAGGGTTCTCCCTGTCTGGTCGTGACCTCCCACGGCTCGAGCAGTAGCGAACCGTTAAAGCTTCTCACCTCGAGCCCGCGTTCCTCGAACACCCGCTTGATGGATTCGTCGCGCCGGGTGATGCCAGGTTCGTAACGCCGGTTCCAGAACACGGCGCCAGCATCAACGGAACGGGCCACGGCCTCGAGTTCTTCCCGGCTGTTGCCGCGGCGCACGATCAACCGGGAACCGGCCTTTTCCAGGGTCTCTTGCAGGCTTTTCAGGGAACGGTGCAGCCAGTAACGGCTCGCGGCGCCGGGCGCACTATCACCCTCCTCCTGCGGCGCATAGACGTAGACAGGAACTACGGGGCCCCCGCGTTTGACTGCTTCCGACAGGGCCGGATTGTCCTCGGTGCGGAGATCCTGCCGGAGCCATACGATTGCTGCGCCGTGTGCCATGGCTTTCTCCAAGTTGAAACCAGGATCGCGCCAACGCTATCCACTATATTCCGCCAGAAAGTCCAGCACCAGCCGCCGCGTCTTCTCGATGGTCCTGACGGTTCCGTCGGCGTGCCGCGCGATGAACTTGCGGCATTCCGCAAAGTAGCCCGGGTCCAGTCCGGCATCGGCGTGTTGGAGCCCGCGCCCGAACTGGTAGACGAGCTGGTGCGGCGATGTTCCGTTCGAACTGTGGACGGTTGCCACCCGGCGGGGGGAGCGCCAGCCGTCATCGACGCGCATGAATGCAAGCAGGTGGAAAGCAGTAAACTGGGCTTGGGGCACGTCATTGTCGCCACAGACCTGTGTGCGGGCTTCGCCGATGTCGTCCGCGTGCAGATTTGTTGCCAGCATGCATCCCTTGGCGCTCAACGCATAGTAACGCCTCAGCGGTTCGCCCCAAAGATAGGCGAAGTAGGGGCCTGCGCCGATTTCGTGGCAGATCAGGCATGTGCGGCCAGCGAGTTCCACCCGCGACAATCTCCGTATGGCGTCGTCCGTTGCGGCGGCCAATACAGTATCGGCAGGCACGAAATTGAGCAGGGCGCACATCACGGTGGTTTTCCCGGCGCCACCCGGCTTGGCCCCCACCATAAAGGATGCTCCGCGTGATATGCGCGCCATAAAGAATGCGGCCAGATCAAGTTCCAGTGTCCCTGCCGCAAGCAGATCAAAGACGCTTAGCATCCGGTCTCCTCGCTGGTTGCAGCGTTCTAACTCGATACAGTGCCGGCGAATCGCATCGTCCATGTCGCTTTTCCGCTCGGTTTCTGAGTTTTCCCGGGTTTCTTTATGGCGGGCCCCTTGGCGTTCCATACGGCAATAAACATAGTCTGTGACGATAACACGTAACAAGTCCGGGGCCCGGTTGTATTGTTTTCACAGAAGGTCAATGGAACCTTCCTACAAAAGGAGAAACAGTATGAAGCACATCAGAGCGACGTCGAAGATCCGTCGTCCCGAAAAGGCCGCGATCCCGCTTGTGGACGATATCGTCTGCGCAATCTTCCCCAAGAAGGAGAAGTGCGCCTCCTAATCCCACCCTTCCGTTCGACTCGGTAAGAAGCCCCCGAAGAGGGGGCTTGTTTTTTGAGCATCCGCATTTTTCTTCCCCGGCAAACACTTAGCTAGCACGGATGCGTGAAATGCGGCGCGGTCTGCGCCAATTGAACACCTCAGCGGGTGTGGGTATGATAGATGCTGGTCACCGTAAGCATGCCGTGTCCGCAGACCGGAGGGGATCGCTCTGGTTTTCAGCAATTATGGAGCGCACTCAACTTGTGTCCAGTGAGGAGGTTATATTGGCGAAAGCATTTCGGACTGTGCCGCTCCTGATATGCGTTTTGTGGGCAGGGTTCGTGGCGCAAGGCGAAGACTGGCCGATGTGGCGTTATGGCGCCGGGCGCACGGCGAGCAGCCCCGAAGAGCTGCCCGCGAATATCGACCTTCTCTGGATTAACCACTATCCCCCGCGAACACAGGTATGGGAAGACCCTCTCAACCAGGATCTTATGCCGTATGACAAGGTTTTTGAACCAGTTGTGGCGGGGGATAGGGTGTTCCTCGGGTTCAACGACAGCGATAAAGTAGTTGCCCTGGACAAAGATACCGGCGAGGAAGAATGGGCGTACTATTGCGATGGGCCGGTCCGTTTCCCCCCGGTGGTGTCGCAGGAGCGCGTTCTGTTTGTCAGCGACGACGGATACCTTTACTGCGTTCGGACTTCCGACGGCGGTCTTGTCTGGAAACGGCGGGGAGGGCCGTCTGACCGGAAGATCTTGGGAAACAGCCGTTTGATTTCGACATGGCCGGCTCGCGGCGCCCCGGTTGTCGCTGACGGCATCGTGTATTGGGGAGCAGGCATCTGGCCCTTTATGGGGATTTTCCTGTATGCGCACGATGTGGCATCCGGCGACCTGGTCTGGATGAACGATGCCGAAAGCGCGCGTTTCCGGCAGCAGCCCCACGGCGGCGCCGTCTCCTTTGCGAACGTTGCCCCGCAAGGCGCCTTCGCGGTCAATGGTGAAGCCTTGCTTGTCGCTGGTGGACGCTCCGTTCCCGCGATATTCGAGCGGGCCACCGGCGCGTTCCGGTATTACCGTGTTGCCGATTACAACAAGACCGGCGGGTCGTTTGTTGCCACGTCCGGCGATATCTTCTTCAGTCATCATCGCGAAACCGTTACCTCGGCGTACCGCCTTGAAGATGGGGAGCAACTGTGCCCGCAAATTGGCAATCATCCTGTGCTTACGCCGGAAATCCTCTATTTCTCGGGCGCTCAAGTCACTGCGGTTGACGCGGATGCGTTTCGACAAGACCCGGCTAATTGGCAGGACGCGGCGCTGTGGACCGCGGCCGTAGATGCCACGGGCGACCTCATCAGGGCGGGAAAACGTCTGTATGCCGCGGGAGGTGGCCGCATCACCGCGCTGGACTGCGGCCCTGCCAAGGAACAGTGGTCCGTAGCGTGGGTGAAAACGGTGGATGGCGAGGTGAACCGTCTTGTCGCCGCGAACGGCGTTTTGCTGGCGGTCACGCTGGACGGCCGGGTCATGGCCTTTGGCGCCGACGGCGGTGCGCCCGTGCTCCGTCCGCCGACGCCTGCGGTGACCAGTCCGCCGCCGTCTGCCCTCGAACAGGCTGAGAAGATATTGACGGATACGGGCGTTTACGGCGGATATGCGCTGGTATACGGGCCCGGCGACGGCGCGCTTGTCGAGGCTTTGCTGGCGAAATCCAACCTGCACATCATCGCCATATGCGCGGACGCCGGGAATGTCGAACGTTTGCGGCGTCATTTTGAGGGCAAGGGACTGTCCGGGCGCCGGGTCGCGGTGTTGGAGGGCGACCCCATCACGCTTGAACTTCCTCCTTACCTTGCCTCGCTGACGGTCGTGCAGGAACTGAGCCCTGACCGGTATCCGCGCGGGGAGGAACTGCTGAACCGTCTGTTTCATGCGACACGGCCCTATGGCGGCGTTGTCTGGCTGCCCAGGACGTCCGACAACATTGCCTTGAAAGCCCTGTGCGAGGGTGCGCAGCTACACGGCCTGACGTATCGGGAAACCGGCGCCATAATGCTCTCACGGGAGGGCCCGTTGCCCGGTTCGGCGCCGTGGACCCACCTCCTGGGCAACGCGGCGCAAACCGCAAAGTCCGATGACACGCTGGTGCAATTGCCTTTGGGTTTGTTGTGGTTCGGGGGAAGCTCGAATCTCGATGTATTGCCGCGCCATGGCCACGGCCCCTCGGAACAAGTGATCGGCGGACGCTTGTTCATTGAGGGTATGGACTGCATGAGCGCACGCGACGTTTACACGGGCCGCGTGATCTGGAAGCGAATGCTGCACGACCTTGGCTCGTACGGCATTTATTACAACGAGACTTACAAGAATACGCCGACGGACGCGCGCTATAACCAGGTGCACATTCCGGGTGCGAACATTCGAGGCACGAATTTCGTCGCGACCTTGGATGCTGTGTACGTGATACAGGGCAGTGAGACCCATGTGCTGGATGCGGAAACGGGGACGACCAGGAACGTGTTCCGTTTCCCTCCCGTTGATCCCGAAGCCAGGAAGAAGGTGTATCCGGAATGGGGGTACATAGGCGTTTCGGGCGACCTGCTGATTGGCGGGGCGGGCTTTGTTTCGTTTTCGGATGTGGCGCCGGTCCAGTCCAGCGAATACTCGATCTGGTCCGACTTCGACCACAGCGCAAGCCGCAAACTGGCGGCCTTGAACCGCCACACGGGCGAGTTGATTTGGATGATCGAGTCGCGCCATGGCTTTGTTCACAACGGAATCGCTATCGGAGGCGGAACGCTTTACGGTCTGGACAAGATGCCGCCGGGGATCGAGAACCGTCTGCGCCGCCGGGGCGTCACCCCGGAGGGGAATGCGAGGCTGGCCGCGCTGGACTTGGCCACCGGGGACGTGAAATGGGAAACCGAAGCCAATGTTTTCGGGTCGTTTCTCAGCTACTCTGAAGGGCACGACATCCTGATCCAGTCGACCCGTCCCTCCCGCGACACGGCGGTAGATGAAGAGGGTAAGCGCATGATTGCCTACCGCGGCAGCAGCGGCGACGTGTTGTGGGATAAGGAGGTGTCCTATGCCACGTTTCCGATATTGCACGGGGACTGGATCATTACGGAAACGAGCTGTTTGAATATGAAAACGGGGGAGCCGCTTGTTCGGCCGCATCCCCTGACGGGACTTGAGACTCCCTGGCAATGGGCGCGCGCTTACGGGTGCAACTATCCGATTGCGGCCGAACATTTGTTGACGTTTCGTTCGGGGGCCGCTGGGTTCTACGATTTCGCCAATGACGGCGGCACCGGGAATTTCGGCGGGTTCAAGTCGGGATGCAGCAACAGCCTCATTGCGGCGGACGGCGTACTGAATGCCCCGGATTACACGCGTACTTGTTCGTGCGCCTACCAGAATCAGACGTCGCTGGCTATGGTGCACATGCCGGAAGCAGAAATGTGGACCTTCAGTTCGATTCACTCCTTTGACGCTCCCATCGCGCGGCTCGGGATAAACCTGGGAGCTCCGGGAGACCGGCGTTCCTCCGACGGCACGCTATGGCTGGACTATCCCGATGTGGGCGGCCCTTCCCCGAAGATAGAGGTCACCTCGGCGCCCGAGAACATCGAATGGTTTCGCCACCATGCGTCACATATGCAGAGCGGCGCTTATCCATGGGTTTCCGCGTCGGGCGCGCATGGTCTCCGGGAGCTGACGTTGCGCCTTCAACCGGCGGGCTCGGCGGATAAGCGGTACCGTGTCCGGTTGTTCTTTGCAGAGCCGGAAGACGTTGGCGCCGGGCAGCGCCTGTTTGACATTGCGCTTCAGGGCAAGAACGTGGCGGAGAACGTGGACATCGCGGCCTTGTCGGGCGGAACGCGCCGCGAGCACATCCTGGAATTCCCCGGCGTGGCGGTCACCGAGCAGCTGGTTGTTACTCTGACGCCTCACACGGATCTCGATACGCTTCTGTGTGGTGTGGAAGCCGTTGCCGAAGAACTCCAACGCGATAAAGCCGCGGCCCTTTATGAATAGAACGTATCTCAAGCTGTCCCGATCGCGCGCGTTCGGAAGGGTGCTGAACGCTGCGGCCGTGCTTGCCATCGGAGTACTCGTTGCGGCGCCGTCTTCAGCGTGTGATGTCCCGGTCTACGAGTGGGCCGTGCTGAATTGGCCGCCGGACTCGTATGAACTGCTGGTTTTTCACGAGCAACCTCTGGAGAGGACCATAGCCGGCGCGCTGGGAGAATTTCACGCGGAAGGCGGACCGGAGAACCGCGCGCTCAACCTCGAAGTGCGCGGGGTCGAAGTGGGATCTGCCATGGGGGATACAGACGCGCAGATTTGTCGGCGCGAAAATCCGGGGTATTCGCCGTGGATGGCGTTGCGCTATCCCAATATGCCAGCGGATTTTCCCAGCCTGTGGGTCGGGAAGGCAACCGGCGAAGAGATAGGGCGCATCTCGAATTCCCCTGCCCGGCGCAGTATTGCAGGCGCCTTGATGCGGGGCGTTTCGCACATTTGGGTGCTTCTCGGATGCGGCGACGAAGTCAAAGACGCGGATGCCCGCACGCAACTGGAAACCGGGATTGCGCGCATCGCGGATATGCTGGACCGGGATGCGATCTCGCCCAACGCACACATCACGCACGAGATCGTGAAGGTGTCCCGGCGCGACCCCGCGGAATGGGTCCTGGTCCAAACGCTGCTCAGAAGCGAGCCCGACCTCATGGGCTACGATGCCCCCATGGTCTTTCCTGTGTTTGGCCGGGGCCGCGCCCTCTATGCGCTGGTTGGGGCGGGGATAACCGCCGAGAACCTTCGCGATGCTTGCGCGTACATTGCCGGACGGTGCTCCTGTCTGGTCAAGGATGAGAATCCGGGGGTTGACTTGCTTCTCGCGGCCGACTGGGCCGGTCTGGTTTCGGCAAGAGCCGCGGCGCAACCTGTTCCGCAGACAGCTGGCCCGGGCCATGATATGGCTGACGACACGCTTCCGCCCGCCGCGCGGCCGGGCCGGTACATTCTGGCCGGGCTTGCGGGAGCGGCTGTCATGGTTATTGCACTTTCCGCGCTTCTACTGGGCAAAACGCGTTCCTGAAGGCTCATCCAGGGGGAATTGCCGCCTCTCGCGTGGCGTGATATGCTGATGTTTTGCCGGGAGGGCAAAGAAAGTGTGCACCACCCCACCCTGATGATTGATGATCGACAAACGTTTCATATTCACTATGGTCATTCCAATTTGAACGGCGGGCGCCTGTGACGCGAATTCGCGGCAGAAGTGTCACGAAGGAAAGGAGATCTGTATTGTTGAGGCGGAGCGGAGGCGCATCTGAACGGCCCAGCCGGGGGAGCCGTGTGTCGGGCCCATTCATAGGGCTGCCGTCCTGAACGGAGAGAGTGTATGAAGACGTGGGAGGTTCGATACCAGGGGCACACCATCCGTGTGGAGGATGGGGTGAGGAAAGAGCGTCTTTTCGTTGATGGCGAACTCCAGGATGAGTTCTTTGGATCTGGCATCCGCAGCCGGTTATTCGGTACGATTCGAGATGGCAACGGTGGGGGCAAGCCAATCAGAGTATCTTTGGGCGGATGGAATCGTACATGCCGGGTATTCGTGGATGACCGCCTTGTGTTTCATAGCAAGCCCGATCGGGTGGCTTCTCTCGCTATGGCACAAACCCGGAACAGGCTCGAATGAGCAAGTGGGCTCTGGCTGCGCAAAGACGAGGCAGGCCGACTGCTACGGCAGGAAGAAGAGAATGGTCAGCCCTATAATGGAGCATTGACCGCCAAGTTCCCCTTGAAACTGAGGTGGAGGGTGCGGATATGAGACTCTATCTGGTGCAGCACGGCGAAGCGGTGGATAAGTCTGAAAATCCGGACCGTCCCCTTACGGCAGCGGGACGCGAAGCTGTGGCAGCGGTGGGAAAGCTATTGCGAAGTGCGGGAATCAGCGTACCCCGAATCGAGCACAGCGGCAAGACCCGTGCCCGTGAAACGGCGGAGCTGCTGGCCGAAGCGATAGGGAAGGCCGGCGGCGTGCACGAACGCAAAGACATTTCTCCAAACGATCCAGTGGATGCCGTGGCCAACGCGCTGAAATGGGCGGACGCCGACCTTATGCTCGTGGGGCACGAACCCTCCATGGGCAAGCTGGCTTCTCTGCTGGTGACCGGCGATTCCTATGCCGAGATAGTGGCTTTCCAAAAGGGAGCAGTCGTCTGCCTTGAACGGAAGAGCGACGGCGCATGGTGCATCGCGTGGATGATCGTGCCCGAACTCGCGGCTTCTTGAGTGCCCCGCCGAAGGGGCAGCATCCAGTCAGTTTCTTCTTGGAAGCTTGGGCGCCTCATGGGGGGCGCTCCGCAAATGGCCTACGAAGATGCCCGCCGAAGCAGATAGAGGTTTCCCGCCACGATTTCCTCGATGCGGAGCAATGCGGTATTCCCTCTGATCTCACATGATACGGGAGTGAATCCGTCTTCGGTGACTTCGGCGGCGGCGACGCGGGGCAGGTATTCCGGCAGGGTTAACGAGACGGTCACGTTTCGGGCCGGCTCGATCTCCGGATTCCCCGGTGCAGCGGCCGGAATGTGATTGACCGCAGCAACCAGGAGCGCATCGGGTCCGCACAACAGGCAACCGGACCAGACACGGGGTTTTTCCCAGAGCTCCTCGCCGGCTGTTCCCGTTGCGACCGTACCGGCATCGTTGGCAGCCAGGTTGATGGGGGTTCCCAGTATTATCAGGTCTTCGATGTGCTCGATAAGGCGGTTGCAGCGTCCGATCTCATTGGCAAACGCGTCATTCCGCGCCCATCCGCCGGCTCCGGCCGAGTAGACCCAGCTCGACAGACCCTTGGCGCCGGCCCCGATAGCCTGGACAAGGTTCTGGCGGTACTCATCGGGGACGGGTCCACGGGCCTTATCGGGTACACCTTGCCCGCTGGCCCAGCCGTAGGCTTCAAGAAAGGCGAAGACAGGCGTCGGCGCGGCGCACCTGCGCACATGTTCGAGACTCTCGCGTACATAGGCATGGTCGGCGCCGTAGTACGTCACGGGGTACGGGTCGAATCCGTTGATGTCACCGAATTGCCCATAGACCGCCCAATTGAGCGGCCGCACGGTGCCGTCAATGTTCAGCCAGCTCGGCACAGGGGCATCGTAGCGTTCCAGAAGCTCCTGCCATCCGGAATCGGCGAGCTTTCGCGCGTTCCAGCCGAGTCCTTTGTCGTAACCATCCCCGGCGTCATCTCTGGCATCGGGTTCGTCGGGCCCCAGCACATAGGCTACCCGCTCGTGGACGCCGAACACGTCGTTGAGCATGGCGGAGGTGAGAATGCTGTGTTTTCGGCATTCCTCGAGGCTGCGCATCCACCACGTGGCAAGGTTCATGTGAAGAGGGCCGCACATCTCGGCAGGAACGTGTACCGAGCTTCGCGGGAACAGGAAAGGAAGCACACGGAACTGCGCGGCAAATGTCCGCCCGTTCACGAGATGCAGTCCCGCCACATGATAGGCGCCTGGTTTGAGCGGCTGGGCGAGGCCGGCCACCGCAAGGGCTACGTCTCCCGGGAAGTCCGCCCCGTAAATGGCCGCATTCTCCAGGATGCCGCCATCGAGCGAAACGGCCCGGAGAGAAGACGTCTGGTCCCCGGCTTGTTTCCGAGCGTAAATGTACAATGTTTTGCGGTCTTGGGAAGTGACCACGTAGTCGACAAGCGCCTCGGGCTTTGTGTAAACAATATCCGCTTCAATCGCAGATGCGTTCTCGGCGGGCAACGTGATACGCACGCTGTCGCCGGGCAGACGTTTTCTGAAACGCACGTAGGCCTGAGCGCAGTCGCCGGGAGCCAGCGTGCGTGGGCGGACCCGGTACCAGACCACGCCCGGCGCATCCCAGGGACTCTTGACAAAGTCCACGTAGTGCTGGTCTACCGGTGTCCCGTTCAGGAGAGGCATTTGACCGAGCCGTACGGTGTGTTGCCCCGCATTGCGGACGACCATGCGCAGAGCGCCGAACTCCTCATGCTCGGTGTACATGCACTGCATGTATTGGAATGTGAGGGCCGTTCCAGGGCTGACGCCGGTCATGTCGGGGCGTTTACGGCCTTCGACGACCTGGGAATCGGCGGGGGGCAGAGGGTCGGGGAGGTAGTAGGCGCTGAGCACCTCGAGCGGGCCGCCCTTCGGAAGCTCAGGTTTCGGCGCCCAGCCGCGAACCGGCACGCCCGCAAGCTCTATGCGCCGGACGACCGTGAGTCCGGTATCCTCGCCGGTGACGCGCAATTCGTGCGTACCGGGCCCGGGCTT
>Ga0116187_1005778_pt1 | contig 10214 bp, 6 predicted proteins | sample AD_JPNNA6_MetaG_FD_89755 | JGI IMG/M metagenome (GOLD analysis project Ga0116187, IMG submission 89755) | Active sludge microbial communities of municipal wastewater-treating anaerobic digesters from Japan - AD_JPNNA6_MetaG | ecosystem: Engineered > Bioreactor > Anaerobic > Digestate | place... | reverse complement strand
GATGCACTGCGCCGCGGGGCTCGACTCGGTGACAGCCGGCACTGTGACCATCGGTGACGTCGAGCTCACCTCCCTCAGGGAGAAGGCACTCACCCAGGTCCGGCGGGACCGGATCGGCTTCATCTTCCAGGCCTTCAACCTGATCCCGACGCTGACCGCCGAGGAGAACATCCTGCTGCCGCTCGCCATTGCCGGCCGCAAGCCCGACCAGGCGTGGTTCGACCAGGTGGTCACGACCGTCGGCCTGAAGGACCGGCTCTCGCACCGGCCGGGAGAGCTCTCGGGCGGGCAGCAGCAGCGCGTGGCGTGCGCGCGGGCCCTCGTCAGCCGGCCGGAGATCATCTTCGCGGACGAGCCGACCGGCAACCTCGACTCGACGTCGGGCGCCGAGGTGCTCGGGTTCCTGCGACGCTCGGTCGACGAGTTCGGGCAGACCATCGTCATGGTCACCCACGACCCGGGTGCCGCGAGCTGGACCGATCGCGTCGTCTTCCTCGCCGACGGCAAGGTCGTCGACGAGCTGCGGCGGCCGACGCCGGACGCGGTGCTCGAGCGGATGAAGGGCCTGGACTCGCGGGGCGGGGCCCACTGATGTTGCGCGCCTCCCTGGCCAGCCTGCTGGCCCGAAAGCTTCGGCTCTTCATGAGCGCCTTCGCCGTCATCCTCGGCGTGGCCTTCGTCGCCGGCTCCTTCATCTTCACCGACACCCTGGGCGAGTCGTTCACGGCGCTGACCAAGTCGAGCGCCGGTGACGTCGTCGTGCGGGCGACCGGTGCGAACGACCCGGAGCAGCCGGCGGCCAAGCCGGTGCCGGCCTCCGTCGTCGCAGCGATCGCCGACGTGCCCGGCGCGGCCCGCGCCGACGGCAATGTCTCCGACTTCACGACCTTCGTGGTGTCCAAGAAGAACAAGCTCATCGGCGGTCAGGGCGCGCCCGGCATCGCCGTCAACCACACCGGCGGCCCGGCCGCGCACGGTGTCGAGGCCTCTCGCCTGGTCAAGGGGCACTGGCCGGAGCAGGCCGGCGAGGTGGCCCTGGACGCGGCGACCGCCAAGGCGGCCGGTTACCTCATCGGTGAGGACGTGCGTTTCGTGTCCGCCGGGTCGGAGGCGACCTTCAGCGCCAAGCTCGTCGGGACCCACGAGATGACCGGCGGCTCGATGCTCGGCGCGAGCGTCACCGTCATGGACACGGCCACTGCCCAACGGCTCTTCCAGAAGGGCGCGGATCAGTTCAGTAACGCGTGGGTCACCGCGAAACCCGGTGTCTCACAGTCGGAACTTCGCACCCAGGTGGCCAAGGTGCTGCCGGCCGGCTTCGAGGCCGTCACCGGTGACAAGGTCTCCGAGCAGATGGCGACCGAGATCCAGAAGGGCCTGTCCTTCATCACCACCTTCCTGCTCGTCTTCGCGGCCGTGTCACTCGTCGTCGGGACCTTCCTCATCATCAACACCTTCTCGATCCTCGTCGCCCAGCGCTCGCGGGAGCTCGCGCTCTTCCGGGCGATCGGTGCCAGCCGTCGCCAGGTCAGCCGCTCGGTGCTCTTCGAGGCCTTCGTCGTCGGCCTCATCGGCTCGACGGCGGGACTGGTCGCGGGTTTCGCTCTGGCGCAACTGATCCGCGTCCTCTTCGGGCGCTTCGGTCTCGACATGTCGGGCGCCTCGCTGGTCCTCAACCCCCGCACCATCGTGGCCTCGTATGCCGTGGGGCTGGTCGTCACCATGGTGGCCGCCTGGCTCCCGGCCCGTCGGGCCGGGCAGGTGCCGCCGGTGGCGGCGATGCGCGACGACGCGGTCCTGCGGGAGGGCGCGCTGCGCAAGCGGATCATCGTCGGGCTCGTCCTGGCGATCCTCGGTGGCGCGGCGATGTACCTCGGCCTGGTCGTCGTGGACAGCAACGAGCTGAAGTGGCTCGGCGGCGGCATCCTCGGTGTGCTCATCGGTGTCGCGCTGATCAGCCCGCTCGTGGGTCGGCCCTTGGTTTCTGGGCTCGGGTGGATCTATCGCAAGGTGTTCGGGGTGGTCGGCACGATGGCGACCCAGAACTCCCTGCGCAACCCGCGCCGCACCGCGGCCACCGCGTCGGCGCTGATGATCGGTGTCGCCCTGGTGACCTTGATGTCGATCTTCGGGTCGTCGGCCAAGGCGAGCATCGATGACCAGATCGCCAAGGACGTCACCGCGGACTACGTGGTGTCGAACGCGATCGGCCAGCCCTTCTCCGCCGAGATCGCCACCAAGGTCGCGGCCGTGCCCGGCGTGGCGGAGACGGCCCGCACCCGGTGGTCCCCGGTCTCGATGTCGGGTGAGCCGGAGTGGGCCCAGGGGATTGACCCGGTCGCGGTCCGCGCCATGACAGCGGTGAAAACGAGCAGCGGCGACTTCGCCCAGGTCGGTCCCGGCGCCGTGTCGATCAGTGCCGGCACGGCCAAGGACCGTGGGCTGAAGGTCGGCGACAGCATCCAGCTGGGCAGCCAGGGCCAAGTGCTCCCGGCGCGCGTCGTCAGCATCCACGAGGAGGGCGCCATGGTCCGCAGCGGCCTGGTCACCGACCTGCGTGACCTCGAGTCGCTGGGGCTGCCCGACCAGGACTCGACGATCTACATCAAGCGGGAGACCTCGGCCACGGCGTCGACCGTGCAGGCCGGCCTCGAGAACGCCTTGGCCGACCTGCCCATGGTCACCGTCAAGGACCAGAAGGCCTTCGCCGACGAGCAGCGCAAGCCGATCGACACGATGCTGACGATCATCTACGCGCTCCTCGGCCTGGCCGTCGTCATCGCGGTCCTCGGCATCGTCAACACCTTGGCGCTGTCGGTCATCGAACGCACCCGCGAGATCGGGCTGTTGCGAGCCGTCGGCCTCGGCCGTCGACAGCTGCGCACGATGCTCCGTCTGGAGTCGGTCGTCATCGCCCTGCTCGGTGCGGCGCTGGGAGTGCTCATGGGTCTCGGCTTCGGGGTCGCCATCCAGCGAGCCCTCGTCGACGAGGGCTTCGAAAGGCTGGTCATCCCGTGGGCGCAACTGGGCCTCTTCCTGGGCCTCGCCGCCGTCATCGGAGTGCTCGCGGCCGTGTGGCCCGGACGGCGGGCGGCGCGGGTGGACATCCTCCGGGCGATCGCCACGGAGTGACCCGCAGGCGCCGGCGATGACCGGCAGCCGCGGGACCGGGCGGCGAGGTGGCGAATTCAGGGGCGCCACCTCGCCGCCACTTTCTTCCCCGTCCCTCCAGCGATGTGCAACGGTGGGCGGATGAGGTCGCTGCTCTACTCGATCAATGTCACCCTCGACGGCTGCGTCGACCATGCTGGCTCGGGCGTGATCCCCGACCAGGAGCTGCACGAGCGGTCGGCCGCGACGATCGCCGCCGCCGATGCCCTCATCTTCGGCCGGATCACCTACCAGATGATGGAGGAGGCCTGGCGCCCGGTGGCCGCGGGAGAGCCCGCCGACTGGGTCGAGGACTGGATGCGGCCCTTCGCGCGCACCATCGACGGCGCCAAGAAGTACGTCGTCACCCAGACTCTCGAGCGCGTCGACTGGAACGCCGAGATCATCCGCCCCGCCGACCTCGAAGCCAGCGTCCGCAAGCTCAAGGCGCAGGCCGGTGGACGGCTGCACACCGGCGGGGTCCGCCTGCCCCTCACCCTCGTCCAGCTCGGACTGGTCGACGAGTTCGAGTTCGTCGTGCATCCGGCCGTCGCGGGCCGTGGCCCCCGACTGCTCGACGGGCTGCCGGCACCGTTGCCGCTCACCCTCATGGGGCGCACCGACTACGCCTCCGGCGCCGTCGCCCTCCGGTATGCCGCGGGGATCAGTGCGTGAACATCGCGGCGGCGTTGGCCTCAGCATCGGCGTAGGAGACACCGGCCGCGCCGAGCACTCGCCCGATGCTGTCGAGCGAGGTCTTCACCTGCGCCTGGGTGGCCTGCCACTGCCCGACGACGGACTGGAACTGGCTTGCCGCTCCGCCCCGCCAGGCGTCCTCGAGGGCGGTGAGCCGGCCCATCATCGCCTGCACTTGCCCCTCGATGTCACCGGCGATGCGGGTGATGTCTGCCGACGCGGCCTGGATGCGATCGGTGTCGACCTGGAACTGCGCGGTCATGGGTCCTCCTCCGTTGGTGGACGGCACCCTGCCGTCCGCTCACCTCAACGCTAGGCGCCGCAGGAGGGGGCTCCGACGTTATCCACAGGGCAATCTGCGATGGGCGACGGCGGAGTGTCAACGGGAGTGTCAGGCAGTCGACAGTCGTCCATCCGACTCGCCGCCGGTGGAGCCGCCGGTGTGGGACGCGGCTGAGTTCTCCGAGCCGTTGGTCTTCGGGGGGGCGAACCCGCGGGCCCAGAGGATGGCTGCCGGGCGCGAGTCGATCCCCAGGCGCCGGTAGCCGAGCGGATGTAGGACTTGACGCTGTTGATCGAGACGCCGAGCTGCTCGGCGATGTCAGCATTGGGCAGGGTCAGCCCGATGAGGTAGATGACCTGGAGTTCTCGATCGGTCAGCCCGGCGTTGCGGGCACGGATGAGGAGTCCTCGGCCGCCCCTCCACTCGACCCGATCAGTTCAGTGAGATGACGAGGGTTCCGGACTCGGTGTCATGGGGGATGGAGTTCTCCAGTTTGGTCGTCTGCTCGGGCACGTCGAGGAAGAGGGTTCCCTTGACCTCGTCCTTGCCGTCGAAGCTGAGCGGGAACTGCTGGTCCGGCTTCGCGCACAAGTCACCCGTCATGCGCGGCACCTCGGTCTTGGTGCCACCGGCGTCCACGGCGGTCCACTGGCCCACGGTGATGCCCGGCGTGGTGGCGCCGCCGTTGTTCTTGACGGTGAGGCCGAGAGCAACCCACTGACCGTTGGACGCCTTGGCGGCGCAGTCGGCGCCGGTCGTGACGTCGTCCAGAGTCACCGTGACATTGTCGAAGCCGCGCAACTCGTCGAGGTTGAGGGACGCGCCCTTCGTGAGCTCCTTGGCCTCACTGGAACCCTTGACGGACATGCCGTCGCCGGCGGAGCAGCCCGATACCCCGGCGAGGGTGAGACTGAGCCCGAGGGCGAGAGCAGAGAGGGTGTGTCGGGACTTCACGGTGGTGCACTCCTTGCGGCCAGTGGCCGATCGGTGATCTGGACGTCGTCGTGGGAGACGCTGAGGCGTGCAGGCAACGGTTGTCCACCCAAGGCGTCTCCTTCGGAAGCAGCGAGGTGGGCTGCCCCAGCCGGCGCCGCGGTGACCTGGATGCGCATGGGTGTCTTCGTCCCCCAACGACATTCGCCACCCTAACCAGACGTCAGGGCCCGATGGGACTCTTGGGGTCACGCGAGTCGGCGGGGACCTTTGCCAGCGTCAGGCGACCGAGTCGTCGTTGGCGGCGTCCCACACCCGCGGATCGAAGAAGGTCGGCACGAAGGCCTCGTCGCCCTGGTCATACCACTGGGCTTGGTGGCGTGCCCACAGCTGTTCGGCGAGGTCCCCGGACCGGAGGCCGCGCAGGATCGCCTCCCAACGCTCGGGTGTCAGCGGAGGCGGGTCGTTGGCCGCGCGCTCAGCTCGTCTGCGGGCGAGTTCGGTGTCGTAGGAGCCCTCGGTGAGGTCCCAGACGACGAACCGGCCGTGCGCATCCGGCGTGCGCCGCACGTCGGCCCACAGTCGCCGCTGGTGCACGATCGTGTGGTGCCGCTCGCAGAGCAGCGCGGCGTTGTCCAGTTCGCTCCGCCCGTGGTCCCACCAGTGGAGGACGTGGTGGGCGCGGGTCCACGCGGCCGGCCGGTCACAGCCGGGGTAGGTGCAGTGCTTGTCGCGGCGCATCAGCTGGCGACGCTGGGCCCGGTCGAACAAGCGGGTCTCACGGCCCTGGTCGAGGTGCTCGCCCTCGGCGCCCAGGACGTGCGGGATGAGGTCGGCCTCGCAGGCCATCCGCCGGAGGACCTCCGGTGACAACAGCGTGCCCGTGGCTCGCGAGCCCAGGACATCACCGGAGAAGAGGTCCTGATCGGCAGCTGGCTCCCTGCGCGTGAAGACCGAGTGTGGCGATCCGGGCGCGGCCGCCTCGGCCCCCGTGAACCGTCGCAGGTCGGCGAGCGTCATCGTCACGTGCACCGCGGCATACGCACCGGTGGGTCCCTCGCCGCCGCTCGCGTGGGTGGCGGCCACGGCGCCGGCACAGATCTCGATCAATGCCTCGGCTCGTCGCTGGCCGGCGGAACGCCGATCGGGCTCGCCGGTCTCACCGTTCGGGGCTGGGCCGGACAACGGCCCCACCGCGGCCTCGAGGGTCGCCGCCTGCTCGGGGGTCAGGGCCAGGCGGTACTCGGTGAGGTCGCCGGACTCGACGTTGGTGGAGGAGAGGAAGGCGCCGCGAGCCAAGCGCTTCTGGAGGTCGTCGAGCTCGCCCTCCTTGCCGTACTCAGCGAGCAGGCGCGGCCGCAGCTGCCGCATGTGTGACGGCCCGTGCTGCCGACACAGGTCGACCAGCACGCGGGTCACCGTCGGCACGGCCTCGGGTTGCAACTGCGGCTCCAGCACGCGCATCTCGGACAGGACGGCCAGTCCGTTGCCCGCCGTCAGGGGAGTCGCTGTCGGCTGATCGAAGACGGAGGTCGATTCGTCAGCGGGTATGCCGTCCGGCTCGCCGCCACCCTCGGGATCGACCTCGCGCCCGAGGTCAGGGGCGACCGCCTGCACGGCCGCCCAGACGATGCCGGTTGGGCTGTCGGGGTCTGGGCCATGCGTCTGGCTTGTCCAGGTTGGCTCGCCCTTGGTGGCCTCCATGACCATCCGCGCGAGCTGGCTCGCGCCGCCCTGACGCAAGGACCGTGCATGCTCGCGAACCCAGGCTGACATCGTTGTCTCGACCTCACCGCGACGCACCGCCTCCGCGACCACCGCGGCCCGGACCTGGGCACCCATCGACGCGAAGGTGTCGGCCAAGGTGACCAGCTCGCCCAAGGTGTCGCCCGACGCCTCATGGAGGCGATCGCGAAACTCGGAGGCCGCCTCGACAGCGTCACGCATGACCGCGAGGCGGTCGGCGAGGCTGGTGGCGTCCATGGCTAAATCGTACATGTGTTCGAATAGTGCCGCAAGGGCTGAGAGCAACGAGTTTCGGTCAGGCAGAGACATCTCGTGAGGACGGCGCACCAAGTGAGGGCAACGCATCACCGCGGCATCCAGATCGGGAGGGGGCGGGGGTCAATCGGTCATGGGAGGAAAGGCTGTCTCACCCGTAGGGGTGACCAGGAACGGCGAATCAGGTTGCGCGGGCCCACTATTGGGCCGCTTGCCTTTAGGGTCACGAGGGCGGGCTCATCCCCGCCCACCCGCCGACTGAAAGGCCGAGTCATGCCGCCCAAGAGCAAGCCCGACAAGCCGACGAAGGCCACCCCGTCGACCAGCTCAACCCCGGGGACCCAGCGGACCAAGGCCACCGACAGGCGCGGCAACGCTGACGAGCTGCACCAAGGCGCTGCCCGCGGCGGCCCGGTGATGACGACCGCACAGGGCGCGCCGCTGGCCGACGACCAGAACTCGCTGCGCATCGGCGACCGCGGCCCCACTGCGCTCGAGGACTTCGTCCTGCGGGAGAAGATCTTCCACTTCGACCACGAGCGCATCCCGGAGCGCGTCGTCCACGCCCGCGGTTACGGCGCGCACGGCTACCTTGAGACGCTCGAGGCGATCCCCGAGCTGACGCGCGCCGCGATCTTCCAGCGTCGCGGCATACGCACCGAGGCGTTCGTCCGCTTCTCGACGGTGGCTGGCAACCTCGGCTCGCCCGACCTCGCCCGCGACGTGCGCGGCTTCGCGGTGAAGCTCTACACGCCCGAGGGCAACTGGGACATCGTCGGCAACAACATCCCGGTCTTCTTCATCCAGGACGCGATGAAGTTCCCCGACCTCGTGCACTCGGTCAAGGAGGAGCAGGACCGCGGCTGGCCGCAGGCGGCGAGTGCGCACGACACCTTCTGGGACTTCATCTCGCTCATGCCCGAGGCGACGCACATGGTGCTGTGGACGATGTCCGATCGCGCCATCCCGCGCTCGCTGCGCTTCATGGAGGGCTTCGGCGTCCACACCTTCCGCTTCGTGAACGCTTCTGGCGAGGCAACATTCGTCAAGTTCCACTGGAAGCCGCGGCAGGGCATGCAGTCGGTCGTCTGGGACGAGGCGGTCAAGATCAACGGCGCTGACCCCGACTTCCACCGCCGCGACCTCTGGAACGCGATCCAGGCCCGCGACTTCCCGCAGTGGGACCTCGCGGTGCAGGTCTTCGACGACGAGTTCGCCGACTCCTTCGACTTCGACGTCCTCGATCCCACCAAGCTCATCCCGGAGGAGGTCCTGCCGGTGCGGGTGATCGCGCGGCTGACGCTGGATCGGGTGGTGGAGAACGTCTTTGCCGAGACCGAGCAGGCGGCCTTCTGTACGCAGAACTTTGTGCCCGGCGTCGACTTCAGCAACGACCCGCTCCTCCAGGGCCGCAACTTCTCCTATCTCGACACCCAGCTCAAGCGGCTCGGCTCGACGAACTTCACGCAGTTGCCGGTCAACGCGCCGCGCTGCCCGGTCGCGCACTTCCAGCGCGACGGGCACATGCAGATGTCGCTGCAGAGCGGGCGCGCGAACTACGAGCCGAACTCCTTCACCGGTGACCAGCGCGGCCCGCGGCCGGATCTCGATGGTGGGTTCCGTTCTTCGCAGGTCCCCGAGAATGGTGACAAGCGCCGGATCCGCGCCGAGTCCTTCGCCGACCACTACAGCCAGGCGCGGCAGTTCTATCGGAGCCAGACGCCGGTCGAGCAGGAGCACATCATCGGCGGCTTCACGTTTGAGCTCGGCAAGTGCGAGATCCCGGCCATCCGCACCCGGATGCTCGCCAACCTCCGCAACGTCGACGAGTCGTTGGCCTCCGCGGTGGCCGACGGATTGGGTATGCCGTTGCCGTCGCCTTCGCCTGCGGCCGTCGCTCCGCGTGACGACCTGCCGGCCTCGCCGGCGCTGGGCCGGACGACGGGGTCGTCACGATCTCGGACGCCGGCGATGCGGACGCCTTCCTCGACCAGTGCGGCGCGATCCGGCTCTGGGAGGGCGACGTCGGGCCGTGAGCTGCGCGGCATCCCTCGCCGGATCCGGCGACCCCCTCGTGCACCCTCACCCGCGACCCCGGGGCCAAGCGGTCGCCGAGCTCGCGGTGGGGCCACAGGACCGAGGTGACAGGTCGCCTCGCGTGGATCGGGTGCATGGTGTGGCCCGGCGCGAGGGATCGGCACGCGGGCGTCGTGCAGAGGACGGCTGGGGTGGGCATGGTGGTTCTCCTCCCGGCGTGACCGCAACCGGTCGGCTGCGGACCCGGTCTTCTCCGGAGGGCACCGTGTCGGGTGACGCTGTTGCCGCCAAACCGCGTCCGGAGGTGTGTGGGCTGGGTTCTTGACCTTGCCCGGGAGCTAGCAGGGGGCTCCGACAGCCATTGGACTCGTCGATTGTCGCAACGGATGCTCGCCCTCTTGGGCACCGTCGGGGGCGCCTCCGACTACGTCAACAAGCGAGAGCGCGAACGTCCTGCCCGATCCGTGGAGGAAGAGCCCGCACATATTGCCAAGGGAGTTCGACGTGGGAACGATCAGGGCATGGCCTCAATTCATGAATGCTGGCGACGGATCACGGAACATGAGGTGGCTCCATTCCGCACCAAGTCTGGGCTTCCCTTCACATACTCCGTGGTGGGGAACAACCTGTGGATCACCGGGTCTGGCCGCGAGATCAACCGTGGGCTCTCTCGCCACAACGTTGACCGGGCACTGAGAGAGATGCCAGCCGCACGACCCGGCGAGTTGAAAGCGGTGCAAGGTTCTGCCTATGTCTGGGCCATCCTCATGGATGACAGGATCCGTGCCAGCGACTGGTGACGACGCTGGGACATCGCGGTAGTTGCCTCCACCGCATGGCTCATGCTCAGCCGGCCCCGCGTAGATCAACACTTGTGCAGTACGCCGAATGGCCCGCGACATGCGTGGTCACATCGACGTTGTGAATCCGCCGAAGCTTGGTCGCGGCTCCAACTGAACCGGCAGCCTTGGACCCCCCTTGGACGATTGTGTAGACGAAACTGAGGACAGCGTCATTGCGAGAGTGATAAACGTAAGCCGCATTGGTCACCACTGAATGGAGCCGGCTCCAGTCGTGCTTCGACGACACCGCAGCTCCCAGCAGGTGCACGTCG
>Ga0116187_1005757_pt1 | contig 10240 bp, 9 predicted proteins | sample AD_JPNNA6_MetaG_FD_89755 | JGI IMG/M metagenome (GOLD analysis project Ga0116187, IMG submission 89755) | Active sludge microbial communities of municipal wastewater-treating anaerobic digesters from Japan - AD_JPNNA6_MetaG | ecosystem: Engineered > Bioreactor > Anaerobic > Digestate | place... | reverse complement strand
GGTTTGCCGAGATATTTTTTGTAAATATCTTTTACTATTGGGTTTTCATGAGAACGACGATATTTACGCATGTTATCTTGTTTGTAAAGTGCTTGGGCTCTTAGTGTGAGAACTTTATCATCAGAGTAAATAGGTTGTCCTCCGCCTCCAATGCAACCTCCTGGACAAGCCATCATTTCAATGAAATCATATTTGTCTTTGTTTTTCAATAGCTTGCGGATATTTGCTCCACCTGAAGTTGTTGCATAACGCACTGTTTTGTTTCCTAGTTTTATTGTTCCTTCTCTTATAGAGCTGTCATCTGTTCTTAGATTTTTGAATTCAACTTTTTCTAATTTTTTTGGAGGATTTGTTGAAATTTCGTAAGCTGTTCTTAATGCAGCTTCCATAACTCCTCCAGCTGCACCAAAAATATCTCCTGCTCCACTTGCTAATCCTAATGTTGGATCAAAGTCTTCATCAGGAAGATTTACAAAATCAATGTTTTTCATTTTTATTAATCTTCCAAGTTCTCGTGTTGTTAAAACATAATCCACTCCTGTGTTTAATTCTGAACGTGTTGATTCAAATTTCTTTGCTGTACATGGCATTATACTAACAACTACAATATCTTTAGGATTGATATTTGCAAGTTCTGCATAATAACTTTTTACTAACATTCCTAACATTTCATGCGGGCTTTTACAAGTAGACATATTAGGAATAAGTTCTGGATAGAAAGATTCCATCATTAATATCCATGCTGGGCAACAGGTTGTAATCATTGGGAGTTTCTTTTTGTTTTTTTCTTTGAGACGTTTTAGAAGTTCAGCTGATTCTTCCATTATTGTCATATCTGCTCCTAAATCTACGTCAAATACTTTATCGAAACCGCATCTTCTTAGGGATGCAACCATTTTTCCTGTTACAAGAGTTCCTGCAGGCATTCCAAAGAGTTCTCCTAATGCGGCTCTTATTGAAGGAGCAGTTTGTGCTACAACATGTTTTTTAGGATTTTTCAATGCTTCAAGAACTTCAGACAAGTGAGTTCTTTCAATTATTGCTCCAACAGGGCAATTAATTAAACATTGGCCACATTGGATACATGCTACTTGTTCTAGCTTTTTTTCACCATAAGGTGTTACATGTTCATTGTGAGCACGACTTGCAAAATCTATTGCATGTATTTCCTGAATTTTTCCACACACCTGAACACACTTTCCACAATTTACACATTTGTTATTATCACGAACTATTGCAGCACCTAAATCTGGATAATAATCTTTAAGTGATTGAAATCTATTATTTTCAATTCCAATTTCATCATAAACTTCTCTTGCTTCAAAATCATCTGAAAGTTCATTTAATTTAATGTTTTGATTCATAAGCTCAAGATTCATTTTTCTTGCTTTGATTACTTTTTCAGAATTAGTAATAATAGTTGCATTTTCCACGGGTTTAGTTGAACAAGAAGTTACTAATTTTCCATTCATTTCAACTAAACAAACTCTGCATCTTGCTTCTGGGAAAAGATTTTTGTGATAGCAGAGTGTTGGAATTTTTATGTTATTCTCTTTGCAAATTTGAAGGATGGTTTTATTTGGGTCAATTTTAATTTGTTTGTTGTTTAATGTTATTTTCATTTTATTTTTTTAAGTAATAATTATAATCCTCCTTGAAGTGTTGAAGTGATGTGAGGATGTGATTTGTTGAAGATTGGCCTAAACCACAGAGACTGGTTTCTTTGATATGGTATGAGAGCTCTTTTAAGAGGTCTAAATCAGATTGAGTTGCTTTTTTATCACGTACTTTTTTTAGGAGATTTAGGATACGGATTGTTCCTTCTCTACATGGAGTGCATTTACCACAAGATTCATAAGTATAGAATTTAGCTATACTTAAACATATATCTACAATATTTCTGTTTTTTCCTATGAAAATTAGAGTGAATGCTCCATGTTGACAGTCCTTTTCACAGATTGTTTCTGCTGTAACTAATGTGTTTTTGTTTATTGGCATTATTCCTCCAAAGCATCCAAAGGAAATTGCTTTTATTTCTTGAGTTGGTTTAACTGTTTCAAGAATTGTTGACATTTTAACACCTAATTCCCATTCATAAATTCCTGGTTTTTCAATATCTCCTGATGTTGAAAAAAGTCTTAAGTTTGGATTCCAGTCGTTGTATAGAAGAGCTTGTGGAACACAAGTAAGAGTTTCAACATTGTTTAGGACAGTTGGACTTTCCCATAAACCTTGTTCAGTTGGATAAGGAGGTTTATATTGAGATTGTCCTCTATAACCCATTATTGATTGCATTATTGCAGTTTCTTCTCCACAAATATATGCTCCTGCACCTCTTACTATTTCAATTTTTACCTTGTTTTCCATTTTTGATTTTTTTAGAACAGAGGAAATTGTTTTTCTAAGGTCTTTTAAGAGATGTTCATATTCATTTCTTAAATAAATGAAAGCTTTTTTTGTATTCAATACATAGGAAGCTATGAGCATTCCCTCAATTAGTGTCTCTGGATTGTTTTTCAGGATGAATTTATCTTTAAATGTTCCTGGTTCACCTTCATCTGCATTGCATATAAGGAAAATTTCTTTAGACGGATTTTTCTTTTTTGCATCTAATGCTAATTTCCATTTCTTTGCAAGAGGAAAACCTGCTCCTCCTCTTCCAACAAGATATTTTCTTTCTAAAATCTGAAGAACTTTTTCAGGACCTAGTTTTTTTGCAAGTTTCAGTGCTTGAAGATTGGTTTTTTTTAGGATTTGCATTTTTATTTTTTCTTTGATTTTAATTCCTTGATTAATTTCTTTACTTTTTCAATAGTCAAATTTGTTATTGGTTTACCATTGAGAAGCATTGCAGGAGGTTCATCGCAACATCCTATACAAGATGTTTTGTAAACAGAGAACATTTTGTCTTTTGTTGTATCTCCTATATCTATTTTGAGTTCTTTTTTAAGGAAGTTTTCTATTTCTCTGCTTTCATGTAAAACACAAGTTGGAGAACCACATAATTCTATTATGTATTTTCCTTGAGGTTCTGTTCTTAACATAGTATAGAATTTAACAACCCCATAAAGTCTTGAAATTGGAATATTATATTTTGTGCTTATTTTTTTTAAGAAATCTATTGAGATATAACCTTTTTTGTCTTGCTCTTCATGAAAGATATTAAGCAAAATATCTTCTTTTTTATTTGCTTTTTTGTTTTGTTTTTTCACCATCTTTTACTTTAATAATAGGAATGGGTTGTTTTTAAAATTTGAGTTGATAAGTTTGTTAGCATTAAAATAAATTTCTTATAAAAATAATGCAGTGGAATTTAAATAACTTTTAAATAACCTATTTTCTTTTTGAAGAGAAAGAGGGATAAAATGACGCATCCGATTATTAATGCTATTAAAACAGAGTGGGGGTATTTAGGAAAAAGAAGAAAATGGTTTATTTTTTACATATTTTTGTTTCTTATTGCAGGAATTGTTTCTCTTTTAACTCCATATGTTATAGGTACAATATTTAATTCTATTCAGGAATCAATTACAACTCACGAAGAACTTGTTGTTTTAATGAAGAAAATCGCTCTTCTTTTGTTCATAACAGTTGTTTTTTGGATGCTTCATGGTCCAGCAAGATTTTTGGAAACTATAACTGGATTTCATGTAAAGAAGAATTATGTAAATGATAAAATAAGGATGGTCTTGAAATTGCCTGTTAAATGGCACAAAGATAATCATTCTGGTGACACAATAGATAAAATAAATAGAGCTTCAAATGCTCTTGAAGAATTTTCTTCTCATATGACTCATGATATTCTCTATGGATTGATAAGCTTCTTTGGTTCAATAATTATTTTGTTTTTTATTGATTGGAGAATAGGATTATTTGCATTTGTCTATGCTTTAATAATCTTATTTATTATATCAAGAGTAGATAAAAACCTTGAAAGAAAATATAAAAAATTAAATGAATATAACAATAAACTATCTGCTACTATATTTGATTATTTGAGTAATGTAATAACTGTGATAACTTTGAGATTAAGAAAAACAGTTTCTAAAGAAATTGAATCTAGACAGATTGCAAGTTATAAGACTTTCAAAAGCTCTTCAATTATAAATGAGATTAAATGGGGATTTGCAAGTGTTGCAATTCAAATTATGATTGTAATTTCGCTTATTTACAAATCTTATACTGAATTTAATCTTACAGGAACTATTTTAATTGGGACATTATATATGGTGTATGGTTATCTTAATAATGTAGGACATACTTTCTATAAGTTTGCTTGGTTATATGGAGATGTAGTACGTGCAAATGCTAGGATTATAGGTGCTAATCCTTTGGATGAAGAATATAATAAATTAGAATTTCCTGAATCTGGAAGACTTCCAAGGGGCTGGAAGGAAATAAAATTCAAGAATCTTTCTTTTACATATGATACAGATGGAAAAAGAAATCATCTTGATAATGTTTCTTTTAAATTAAAGAAAAAAGAAAAGATTGCACTTGTTGGAGAGAGTGGTTCGGGTAAGAGCACAATTCTTTCTTTAATAAGAGGATTGTATAAGGTTGAGAAAGGGGAAATTTATTGCGATGGTATTCCTCTTGAAGGAGGGATTAATAGAGTTAAAGAACAAGTCACATTAATACCTCAGGAACCTGAAATATTCAATAATACTTTTAGATATAATATAACAATGGATCTTCCAGCATCTGAAGAAGATTTGAAAAAAGTGATAAAAATAGCTAGATTAAACCTTGTTTTATCTAAGCTTCCTAAAGGACTTGACACCAGTGTTCAGGAGAAAGGGGTTTCATTGAGTGGAGGAGAAAAGCAAAGATTGGCTCTTGCAAGAGGACTACTTGCATCTAAAAAAAGTGAAATTATTTTAATGGATGAACCTACAAGTAGTGTTGATAGTATGAATGAGATGAAAATACATGAACAAGTATTTGAAGAGTTTCAAAATAAGACAATAGTTTCATCTATCCATAGGTTACACCTTCTTGACAAGTTTGATTATATTTATTTATTTGACCAAGGGAAGATTGTAGGTCATGGAACATTTGATGAAATAAAGAAAAATCCTTTGTTTGAAAAGATGTGGAGAAGGTATCATCGGGAGAAGACATCTAATAAGGAGAAGGAAGAGGAGAAAAAGAGATGAAGGTTCTACAATCTTTAAAACAACAATCAAATAATTGTTCTGAAAAAAGTATTTTGAAGAAGCATCATAAACTATTTAAAACATATTTGTTTTTTTAAATGATGAAAGGGGTGAAGATAGTTAAGAGACCGTGGGGCATGTTCAAGCAATTTGTTCTTAATGAGAAATGTACTGTTAAGATTCTTGAAGTCAAGAAAAATGAAGAGCTTAGTTTACAAAAACATAAACATAGAAGTGAAAATTGGTATTTTATTACTCCTGGACATGTTCAATTAGGTAAAAAAGTTAAGAAAGTCAAAGAAGGGGAATTAATTAAGGTTGGAAAGAATGTTGCCCATAGAATAATTGCAAAGGGTTCAGATGTTAAAGTTCTTGAAATTTCATTTGGTGTGTTTAATGAGAATGATGAAATAAGATTGGAGGACAAGTATGGCAGGTAAAGTTATTGCAGTTGATTTGGGTGGAACTAATTTAAGAGTTTCATTAGTTGAGAATAATAAGGTTGTCAAATATATTAAAAACAGAACTCCAAAAACTCAAAAAGAATTGGAAAATCTATTGTTTAAAGGTGTTGAAGAACTAATGGAAAAAGATGTTAAGGGTATAGGAGTTGCAAGTGCTGGACCTCTTGAAAAAGGAATAATAAAAAATCCTCCTAATTTACCTTTGAGAAATTATAATATAAAAGCTGCTCTTGAAAAAAGATTTAAGAAAAGAGTTGAAGTGTGTAACGATGCTCATTCTGTTGCATTTGCTGAATTGAAGTTGGGTGTTAAGAAAAAGAATTTTATTGTTCTTACAATAGGCACAGGAGTTGGGGGAGGAATAATAATTGATGGAAAATTGTATGAAGGGAGAGGATATGGAGGAGAAATGGGGCATATTATTTTAGACGATGGTAAATCATTTGAAAAACTAGTTGGATGGAAATATACTAAAGAATTGTCTAAAAAAGCATTTGGGAAAGAATTAATAGTAAGCGATTTAATTAAATTGAATAATCCTAAATCAAAAGCAATTTTAAATCAGATAACAAAGTATCTTGGACAGGGTATTGGAAGTTTAATTAATATTTTTGATCCTGAAGTTGTTGTCTTAGCAGGGGGAGTAAAAGAAACAGGACAGGTTTATTTGAATATGATTAAAAAAGAAGCAGAAAAGTATGTTATTTTGCCAAGAAAAACACCTATTCAATGGAGTAAACTTGATCATCCGGGTGTATTGGGTGCAAGTTTGTTGATAAATTAAAATAAATTAATGAATATGAAAGTAAAAAAATTCATGGCTCCTGTAAGAATTGATTTTGCTGGTGGAACTACTGACATTTCTCCATTTAAAGATGAATATGGGGGATGTATTCTTAATGCTGCAATAAATAGGTATGTTGTTGGAGAATTAAAAGCAGATGATAAAAAAACTCATTTAGAATATACTGGGAATATACCTACTTCTTCTGGATTAGGAACTTCGGGAGTAATGAATTTAGTTTGGTTGAGTTTAATAACGCAACAAAAAGGTAAATTAGATTCAAATGCTAAAATTAAACTTGCTGAAACAGTTTATGGGATTGAACAGGCAATGGGACTAGTTGGAGGAAAGCAAGACCAGTATGCTGCAGCATTTGGTGGAATTAATTTTATGGAGTTTAAAAAAGATAAAGTTAAAGTTCATAGATTAAATTTAAGAAAAGAATTTATCAAAAAACTTGAAGATAAACTTGTTTTAATTTATACAGGCAAACCTCATTTTTCAGGCAATACTAATAAGGCTATGATGGATAATCTAAGAAAAGGAAAGAATAATGCAAATTTACTTAGAATAAAGAATATAGCAATTGAAATGAAGAATGCTTTATTGAAAGAGGATTTAGAAAGATTTGCTGAATTAATGAATGAAGAAACAAGAGAAAGAAAGAAATTACATGAGAGTATAGTTCCTGAAAGCACTCAAAAGATAATTTCCTTAGCTATGAAAAATGGGGCAATTGCAGCTAAAGTGTGCGGTTCTGGAGGAGGAGGGAGTATTTTATTTTTTGGAGATAAGAAAAAATTAAAACAGAAGTTTAAAGATAAAGTTATTGATTTTAAATTTGATTTTGAAGGATTAAGAGCTATTTAATAGATTTATACAATAGGTAAACGCTTTTTTATTTCTTCAAGCATTAATCTCGAAATTAAGTATTCAATTGTTGATTCTGCTCCTTGATTAAGGTTTATTGAACTCTTAGAGAGTCCATCATGGCATCCTCCTGTAACATCATTGTAAATCATTTGTTTAAGATGGTTTTTGCCTAAGAACCAATTGAATGCTAAAACAGCATTATGGTAATAGCTTTTTTTTCTTGTTATAGCATATGCTGTCAAATAAGTTTGAACCATTGAAGAAGCGTCTATTGGTTGTTGGTCAAAGAAGCTCCTTACCCCATTTCTATTATACCATCCGTTTTGTCCTATTGGAGACAATTCATCTTTAAAGAAAACCAAATTTGTTAAGAATTTTAAACTTTTTTCTGCTATTTCAAGATATTCTGGATTTTTTGTTAAATTATAAGCTAAGAAAAGAGCTTCTGGCATCTTGGAATTTGAATAAGTTAAGTAACTTTCAAACCAATTCCATTCTTCTGTTGCTTCTTTTTTATAAGATTCTATAAGAGAATCAACTAGCTCTTTTATTTTATCTAATATTTTTTCGTCATTGTATTTTTTGTAATAGTGATATAATCCAATTATTGTAAATGCTTTTGTTCTTGGAGAACTACTTGTTTCTATTAATTGATAGGATTTGTCAAATATTTTTTTTGCTTGGCTTATTAGTTCGGGACTTGAACTATTATTTGTTAAATGACCTAATGCCCATAATGCTCTTCCAATTGCATCTGAACTTGTTTCAACTAGATTTTTATTTTCGTATTCAATGTCATTGAATCTTCCTTCTTCATTTTGAACTCTTTCTAAGAAGTTTAAGTATGTCTTTGAAAGTTCTTTTGATATTTCAGAGTTATATAATCTGTCGTGAATTGTTGAGACAATTAAAGCTCTTGCATTGTCATCTACAGTATAACCTGATGATGGGTCTGGTACAGAAAGTTTTGAAAATTGAATACATCCTATATTATCTGTAAGATTCTTTAGATGGTTGAGTTTTATCTTAGGATATTTTTCAGTTGTCTCTTCTCTTAATTTGACGACTTTATTAAATAAATGTAAATAACCTGAGGCAACATTTGACCAAATCATAGACCTTGCATAAGCATAAGCGCTTTGTTCTATATTTCTCTTTAATTCTGGATTTGAAAGTATTTTATCTACACAATCCGCATAAGATTTTGGGCTTTGAAGTTTTGCAATCATTCCTCTCCCATTATTTAAAACTTCTTGAGCATAAAGATTAGGAGTAGAAACAACAGCTTTACCACATCCCATAGCATAAGAAAGAGTTCCTGAAACTATTTGATTTCTTTCAAGATTAGTCATTATGTAGACATCTGTTGCAAGAAGATATTCTATTATTTCACTTAAATCAAGATATTTGTTGTAAAATTTTACATTATTTTGTAAGTCCAACTTTTTAACAAGATTTGTTAAATAATTTCTATATTCTTCTCCCTCTCTTTTTCTCACTACTGGATGTGTTTCTCCTATTACTATGTATAATAGATTTGGATATTTTTTAACTAGGTATGGAAGAGCTTTAATCATATATTCAATTCCTTTTCCCCGACTTAATAATCCGAAAGTTGAAAGAACTATTTTGTTTTCAAGTCTTAATTTCTTTTTATAAGGCCCAGTATCTTTTAATGGAGTGTCTGGGATACCATGACGGATTACATGGATTTTGTTTTTAGGAACTCCATAGTCATCATGTAAAATATCTATAGCACTCTCTGCCATGACAATTGTTGCAGCGCATTTATCACAGATGAACTTAACAACATTTTTTCTTAGGTTGTCTGGTTGTGGAAGAACACTATGAAATGTTACAACAACCGGTTTTTCTATTGTTTCTAAGAATGGAATAATATAGCTTCCATATTCTCCTCCGAAAATTCCAAATTCATGTTGAATGCAAACAATTTTTATTTTGTCTGAACGGTTTATTCTTTTTGCCATGTTTATATAATCTTCAAGATAGTCCTTGTCCATTTCGAAAATTACATGGCTGTCATAGTTGTAGATACTTGACTCATCGTTTAAAGCTATAACTCTTGATTTAACTTTTGGATTGAACCTCTTATTCATTGCATTTACTAGGTCTTGAGTGAATGTCGCAATACCACACTCTTTCGGCGGGAAATTACTTAAAAAACATATTTTTGAGTCCTTAAATACCTGCATCTCTTTTTCATCCATTTTAACGAATCCGTTTTGCGATACTATAACTAAAACTTTGGACTTTATAAAATCAACGCTTTTTGGTTGATTTTTTATTTGTTCTTTAATTGAGATAAGATTGAGATTAAATAGTTTTTTTATTTTATCGACGATAATTATATTTTTTTAAAAATCTCTAGAATCTTGAGAATTAAGATTGCAAGTGAACTTCCAATCATATCAATTACAACATCTTTGATGCTCGCAAATCTTCCAATCACAAACAGCTGATGAAATTCATCTGAGATTGCATAGATTAATGAAATTAAAAAGATAATCACAATTGTTTTTTTGTTTAGATTCTTTGTTTTTATTGAAAGAGTTAAAAAGAAAGTGAATGCAAAGAATATTGCTAAATGATAGAGTGTTGCTAGATTTAGGCCTGATTGCTCTCCAAGAGGCGTTTCTATACTTGAAAATAAAAATATTTCTAAAGCAATTATCAGAGTCATTGAAATATAAAAAATTCTCGTTTTTGAAAACAAATTTGACATTTTGAAAAGAACTTGTTTTTGTTTTTATACACTTTGATAATTTAAAAGATATGTTTAGATTATTTTTAGAAAATGGCTCTGGGGAGATTCTAACTCCCGACCTCGGCCTCACCCAATCAAACAAGTCCTATACAGATTTGTCGGACTAATTTAATTCATGAGAGCCGCGCTCTAAACAACTGAGCTACAGAGCCATCAAAACACTGAGCTACAGAGC
>Ga0116187_1005756_pt1 | contig 10241 bp, 7 predicted proteins | sample AD_JPNNA6_MetaG_FD_89755 | JGI IMG/M metagenome (GOLD analysis project Ga0116187, IMG submission 89755) | Active sludge microbial communities of municipal wastewater-treating anaerobic digesters from Japan - AD_JPNNA6_MetaG | ecosystem: Engineered > Bioreactor > Anaerobic > Digestate | place... | reverse complement strand
TTCAATTGCCCTGATAAGGAATTCATCAAGCCGTTGTAACTTGATCCCCTTTGATACGACTTTAATGTATATCGAACATCTCCTTTCTGGTTATGATGTAATCCGGTATGTACCGAGGTAATAATTTCATTTCCGGTATCACTTACAGCAGCAGTATTCCAGTCGCGTGTAAATTCAACTGCTCTATAATTCTCTACAGGAACAAAATACTTATCGGTAAATTCAGCCTGAACTCCTGATATCAATTTCCAGCCGCTAGTATCAGAGCTGATTGATTTAGCATTTTCCATTGCAAACTTAACTCCCGTCCCGATATCATTGCTTTTATCTTTTGTACTAAACTTATTGATATCATTTTTGCTTGTTGCTATTTCCAGCGACATCTTTGTAGCGTTGCTCAATTGATACGCCGCTCCTGCCGTTATCAATTGTCGCTGTTTAGGAGCTATCAACAATACATAAGGTTCGTAGCTTCCTTGCGGGATGCCCGATAAAGGTGCTACCCATTGGTATAGTCGTCCGTTAGCAACATTATCAACCGCGATATAATTACCCTTATTTAGACCAACATTACTAAATCCTGCACGATAGCGAGCGCTATCACTATTGGTTGAATACACATAAATCGGGCTATATGTAATTCCGTTGACAATTGTATCTCTTTTTGCATACAGGATTTCGTTGCTGTTAAAAGCAACACTATCGACATTTAAAGCTATAGCTTGAGAAAGATTATCACCTGCATTTGCTAAAATAGATTTATCATCGCTCGACAAATCTTGTTGCACAGGTTGATTCTTACTATCCTGCTCGTTGAAATAATTGATATAGGTTGTCAACTTTTTACTCTTCCAAGATGCTGCACCTGTTAACATGGTGCGTGCATAATTTTTATCGGAGTATTGATACTCGGCAATAATTCGCGAATCTTTATTGATAATTCTTTTTGCAGTAAATTTAATTTCTGCAGTATTATAATCGATTACATAATCGCGATCTTGCCCGCGTTGCAAGAGTATTCCATCGAGATAGATTTGTTCTGAACCCGATAATATTACAATGAAACTTTCATTTTCGGCACCGCGTAACCGATAGGGTCCCTGATTACTTTCTACTCCTTGAAAAGTTTGTCGTGCGAATTTTCCTTTCGACACTGCTGCCCCCCGGTAAAATTAAAAACTCCTTTAGTGCCGTTTTTTCTAGCAAAATCATTTGTATAACTATACAATCCTCCTTGGCCCTTCTTGAAGTAACGCATAAAATATCCATCACTATTTCTCACTTCAAAATCGCCGGCAATGAGTTTATGGTTTTTATTACTCAGCTGAATAAATACTTTATCGAACTCTTGCAGTTGTTGTGTATTTCCATCTGCTTGCACCGGAATATTATCATCGGTAATGGCGGCAACGATATCTATTCCTCCTCCAATCTTTCCTGCAAGTTGTAGGTTTAGGCTTGAGCTAACTACAGCATCTTGATTTGTACCTACTGTTATCCCTCTCGATATACTACCCGAACGATTTAATCCATCGAGTCCGAATAAACCCGATTTATTTTCAGTGGGGCGTTCCACAAAATACGGGTCACTACTCGCCTTCACATTTCCGCGCTCCAATAATTTACGATCTCTCAGATAAGTCTCTTTCCCAAACAATAGTGGAAATACACGATACCCGAATTCAACTGAATCAGTTCGATTACGAAAGTGGTTGCTAAAAATGATAAGCGACTTCGCTTCGTCTACAGAATATACAATTGTATCCCCAGACAAAAGAAATACACTTCCCGGCACCAAACTCAATGTATCGAGCTGTACAGTATCGTTAGCACAAGGGATCTTTTTTGTACGAGCAGTTCCCAATACCTGAGCATTTGCCACTGAAGTGATCAGCAGTAACATCAACAAAATGATATTTGAAACAAGGGTTTTCACGCAGGAGGTAAATTTATTGAATTAGCGTGAGGGAGTATGCATGCATTTTGCCCGTTTATAAACATACAAAAGCCAATAAATCGGATAGTGATTAATGAAGAAAGAGTATACATTTGCGAAATAAAATTTTCAACGTGGCAAGAATTATTACCTATAACGTAAACGGAATCAGGGCAGCGATTACCAAAGGCTGGATTGACTGGATTAAAACGGTAAATCCCGATATTATTTTACTACAAGAGACAAAAGCCGAAAAATCGCAGGTCGATTTTAGCGAAATGGAGGCTCTTGGCTACCACCATTTTTGGCATTCGGCCGAGAAAAAGGGATATAGCGGAGTAGCGCTAATTTCAAAAATCAAACCAGATCATATCGAATATGGCTCGGGAAATGCAGAAATCGACAAAGAAGGGCGAATTATTCGTGCCGATTTTGGTGATGTGTCGGTAATGAGCGTTTATATCCCTTCAGGCTCTAGTGGTGACGAGCGTCAAGGCTATAAAATGCAATGGCTCGAGTGGTTCGACACTTACATTGCTGATCTAACTAAAAAGAGGAAAAAGCTGATCATCGGGGGCGATGTAAATATTTGTCATAAGCCAATCGATATTCATAATCCGGTGAGCAATGCCAAATCATCGGGATTCCTTCCTGAAGAAAGAGCTTGGGTTGATCAATTTACAGGCAAAGGATTTATTGATACGTTTAGGGTTTTTAATAGTGAACCGCATCAATACACCTGGTGGACATTCAGAGCTAATGCACGTGCTAAAAATTTAGGTTGGCGTATCGATTATTTATTCGCTACCGAAAACTTAAAAAGTAAATTGAAACATGCTGAGATATAAGCGGAGGCGAAGCATTCGGATCATTGTCCGGTATTGCTGAATATTGATCTTTAAAGAAAGAACTTCGAAAAGCTTCGCATACTTCGTTACGTGTCTATTTTTAAATTTTCATTTACCCTATGTAAACTACAAATCTAAAAAAAGGCACAAGCCTCGTCTGCAAAACTTTTGGAAGTTCTTGGGCGTAGTGGTGTCTCGCATACTTCGTTACGCGACGATTTCCAGTAGTTTTTCGGCGCAGCTAATCGTAGATTAAAACAAATTTCAAATTAAAATCAAAAGGGGAGTAATGATATACTATCATTACTCCCCTTTTCTAATTGCTTTAATTCGCGATTTATCGTCTTACAATCAACGGTTTTGATATTCGGTAATTCGTACCCGTTATGACAACAAAGTACATGCCGTCGGCAAGTTGATTTATATCGATATTTACTTCTTTAACCTCTCCTAGTGGCGACATTGAAATCAGTTCTTGTCCGGTGACATTAACAATTGAAATCAATACATTTTCAGTAGCATTTTCGAATTTAACATCTATTGAACCACCGGTTGAAGGATTAGGAAAAACATTTACATCTGTTGCAGTTGTATTTGTCAATTTCAGTGCAGGAACAAGATCAGTCCATTTATCAATACGTTTTGAAATGATTGAATATTGAGGATAAGAACTTAAGAATTGAGCTCCTCCAACAAATAAAGCGTTGCTTCCTTTTGCAGCAGCAGCAATTCCTAAGCGAGGTTGAGAAAGATATTCAACCGACCATTGATTTGTTTTTAAGTTTAGTACTTCTATACGATCAGTTCCTGTATTGCCCCAGGCAGTAACTCCACCGGCGAACATAATTCGTCCTGTAGTTTTTGCAACCGCCATTCCCATTCGAGGAGATGACAAGGTAATGTACGACCATGAATTAGTTGTTGCATTATAAATTTCTACTCTTGAAGAAAGATTTCCTGAAGTCGCAGTTACTCCTCCTACAAAATAAACTTTCTTGCCGTAAACCGCCACCGACATTGCGTATTTACCTTCCGATAATGTTGCTGTTGACCAGCTATTCGTCAAAGTATCGTAGATATCTACTTTATTCGAATAAGGCATTACTGCAGAAGAATTATCGAGTCCACCGGCAAACAAAACTTTTGAACCAACCACTGCTACCGCAATGCTTTCTCTTTTTTGTGATAGTGTAGCTGTGCTCCAAGTATCGGTGTTCACATCATACATATCAATTTTATTACTTGATGTTGGATTCCCGATATTTCCACATTCACCTCCTGCAAAAATTACTTTATTACCAATTGTTGCAGATGCCATACGATGACGTCCTTGCGATAATGTTGCTACCGTTTTTGCTCCTGTATAAACATTCATAATATCAACACGAGATGTATATGACAAAACAGTTTTCCCTCCTGCAAAAATCACTTTGTTTCCCGAAGCTTCTGCTGCTCCTACTCGACGTGCTAACGACAATGTAGAAGTACTCCACACACCTGTTGAATTATTGTAAATATCAATCTTATTTGTCACAACCGGATTTGTAAAAGGGCCATAAACCCCACCGGCAAAAAACGCTCTTCCTCCTCCTACTACACCGGCCATTTCATTTCGCGTTATTGACGTTGGAGTATTTGTAAATGCACCCGTTGTAAAATCATACATTTCAAATTGATTCGCTGCTGCGAAAATAGCTTTATTACCTAGCTGAACAACTTGAAGATTTGTTTGTGCTGTCGGTAATGAATCGATTGTCCATTGTGCGTTAGAAGCGCTAGGAAAGAGTATTCCTGATATTGCTATTGCAATTAAAAGTATGATCTTTTTCATGTTGGTATTAATTTGATAATACAAACATGCAATGATTTCCTTTCTACAAAAAATAGAATATCCTCAACAAGGTTTGTTCGACCCTGAATAAGAAAAAATGTGCGTAAAGAAGATTTTTAAGTTGAATATAAGTTGAAACATATTTAACCTGCCATAGCAGAAATATACTTCACCAACGAACGCTTTGCAAGAGGTAAAAGAGTATCTTCAATTGGCAATACCAATTCCGTTTCGATAACATAAGTTGCAGGATTCGGGAAATTGCGATTATACATCAACAAGTCTTGCTTTATCTTTTCGTACGTATTACAAATTGTTTTTTCGTACGAGGTGATATAATGCATCGCTATTGCTCTGTATTTATCGTCAGGTTGATCGTAAATAGTAATTTGGTATTCGTACACTCTTGTTGATGCATCCTTACCGCTTTTCAAAAACAGATAGCCTTCATCGAAACGAATTGGAACGATACCCACAGGAAAAATATTGATTTGCGATTCAATAAAATCATAGATCTTCTTGCCTTCATCAAGCATGATTTTAAATCGCGGAATGCTAAATTCAATAATCGTTTGCAACTCCTTCATAAGCTTATCGTCTTCGCAAAGCTTTTCATAGATTAACTTGAAGTTTTTAAAGTCGGCTTGCGATACCCTTCCCGGAAATTGATTGTAAAGCTGCGCCTTTTGATTCCTCAAGGCAATAACGTTGCGATAATGACTTACCAACTCGCTTAAAGCCGGGTAAAGCTTAGTTTCTTCGAACGACTCACTGACTCTCTGTAAATAAGCCAACAAGATGTACTTTTTGTACTCAAAATCGATAAGATCCTGTGTTAACCAGTTTTCACTTAATTTTTCCATGAGGATTAATTTTAGAAGTCACTACGTTATTGGGCGGAACGATACTTTTCCACCCTTTTTATAGCTTATTTAAACGGTAGTTGTTTTAACATAATTATGTTGAATATTACATTTTACCCCCTCCAATTGCCATGCCATACCTCCCTACCTTAGGAGCTTCAATAAAATCCAGATGAAGAAACTATTTTCTCTCTTATCAGTCGTGGCAGTGCTCTCAGTATCCTGCGTTCCGGCTCGTTTATACAACGAAATGAAGGCTAAAAAGGCGAATTGTGCCGTTGAAAACGACTCCTTGAAAGCCCAAAACTTACAATTAACTACTCATAATAACGAACTTTCATACCAAAACGACGATTTGAAGTCGAAAGTTGAAGGTTTGGCTGCCGATACTGCTTCATTATCGACCGAGCTACGCAATTTGAAGGCTCAGTACAATGAGGTTAATGCCAATTACCAGCAATTATTGAAGGATGGTCCTAACGGAGCGGCTAATTCGGAAGCGACTAAGAAGTTAATCCGCGACCTTCAAAAAACTCAAGAGAATCTCCAACAGCGTGAAGATGAAATTATCGCGAAGGAGAAACTGTTGAAGGAAAAGAAAGAAAACCTCGATCGTCTTTCTGCTGAAATGAAAGCTAAAGATGCTCGCTTGGAAGAATTAGAGCATATTTTGGCCGCTAAAGATTCGTCTGCAAAGGCATTGAAGAATACTTTGGTGAATGCTTTATCGGGCTATGCCGACAAAGGTCTTTCTGTTGAAATGAAAAACGGAAAGGTTTATGTTATGCTCGAAGAGCGTTTGTTGTTCGCTACCGGAAGTATCGTTGTTGATGCGAAGGGAGTTGATGCTTTGAAGGATCTTGCTAAAGTGCTTGAAAAAAATCCTGATATCAATATTTTGATCGAAGGTCATACCGATAATGTTCCGATGAAAGGAACCGGCGACATGAAAGATAACTGGGACTTAAGCGTAATGCGTGCAACCTCTGTAGTGAAAATCATCACAAGCAATTCGAAGGTTAGCCCTACCCGATTAACAGCAGCAGGAAGAGGAGAATTTATTCCGCTCGATAAAAGCAATACTGTTGAAGGTCGCAAGAAAAATCGTCGCATCGAAGTAATCCTTACTCCGAAATTAGATGAAATCTTGAAAGTGCTTGAAACTAATTAAGCAGTAGCTCCACTAATACATGATGATTTCTCTAACCCATTTTCTGTTATCCCTTCGTAAGACAATATTTCTTGGTATTGTTTTATTATGGTCGACAGTTTGTTTGGGACAATCATCGTTTGTACAAGCGTATCGCGATTTCAGAGGATATTTATTTGTTTTCGAGAATGGCGCTCCGCGTCAGTTGGAGTCGCAGGCAGTTTCTTCTTTTAAATCGAAAGGTCCGTATGTGGCTTATGTAACTTCAGGAAATAATTTGAAGGTTTATTATAACACCGAAGTATTCGACTTAGGTGATGCTACCAATACTTCATACGAAATCAGCAATGAGTTGATGATTTATAAACGCGATGAAGTATTAGCGGTTTTCGACAAAGGAAAAATGACGCGCTTGACGTACTTCATTCAAGATTATATCCTCACCGATAAAATGGTGGTCTTCAGAGATAGAAATCAAGGTGTATTACGAACTTATGCGAATGGAGAAATTCAAGATTTAGAATATACATTGATAGGTGCACTCGGAACCTTCGCTGCAGGAGAAAACACTGTTGCTTACACCAATAGCTCTAATTACTTCAAGATATTTCACGAAGGAGAAACATTTGAAATTGATAATATAAATCCTATTCAAGTATCGGCAGGAAAAAATATCGTAGCTTATGTTGATGGTGGTGAACGTACCTTGAAAGTTTTCTACAACAATAAAATTCTGACACTCGAACAAATCACTCCGCTATCATTTCTAGCCGGTGACGATTTAGTAGCTTACGTGACTGATGAAAATTCTTTCAAGCTGTTTGCTGACGGTAAATTGATGAAAGCTGAGTCGTACAAACCGGATTTCTATGCAGTAAAAGATCGTAGCGTGTTATTCTTTATCGATAGCAAATTACAGTTATTGCAAAATGGCATGCGCTATGAACTCGATAATTTCATGCCGAAAAGTTATAAGATGAGTGAAGACAATATTGCTTGGGTTGACCCAGCCAATCGTCTTCATTTGTTTAGTAACGGAAAATCGAAACAAGTAACTACAGAGCTCTTCACTGATTACGATTTAAACGGAGATATATTGCGCTTCACAACTGCTGAAGGAGCTTCAACTATTTATTATCAAGGTAAATTTTACTAACCCGACCTATGAAAAAAAACTACATACTATCTTTAATCTGTGTTCTTTCACTAGCGATTTCAGCGAATGCGCAAACCGGATTCTTACCTTTAAGTAATACCGAAGAACAGAAATTTCAAGGAGGATTAAATTCGGTAAACAGCAAGGCGCATACTTCTATGAAGCCTTTCTTGATTAGAGATCTTACAGAAAATACGGCATACGATTCGCTTCAGAAGCCAACTATCAAAGACAGTAAATTCACGAATACATTAATTGGACGAAAGTTATTCAAAGAACATCTTTTGAAAGTTGAAGAAGAAGATTATAAACTTTATCTAGATCCTGTATTCGAAGTAATGGGTGGTCGCGATCAAGATCATTCGAAGAACTATTTTACCAATTCACGTGGAGCATGGATTGGCGGAGAAGTAGGAAAACGATTCTCATTCAATGCTACGTTTTATGAAAATCAATCGAAGTTTCCTTATTATCTCGATTCGGTAGTTAATATCACACGTGTTGTTCCCGGTACAGGAAGAATTAAGAGAGCTAACGATTATGATTATGCATGGGCCACAGGATCTATCAACTTCGAGCTGAATAAACACTTTATGTTTCAGTTTGGAAATGATAAAAACTTTATCGGCGATGGATATCGTTCTCTTTTACTCTCTGATAATGCCTTCAATTATCCTTACTTGAAAATCGTTACCGATATCTGGAAGATACGTTATGTAAACATCTTTGCAGAGATGCAAGATTTAACGCGTTATGATTTGCAAGACAACGAGCCTTTCCAACGTAAATATGTTTCGATGCATTACCTCGATTTAAATTTAGGTAAACGCGCATCGGTAGGTATTTTTGAAACTGTTGTTTGGCATGGCGACTCAACAGGACGCAGAGGATTTGATTTAGGTTATATGAATCCCTTTATCTTCTTCCGTCCTGTCGAATTCTCTATCGGCTCTCCTGATAATGTACTCCTAGGCTTTAATGGCAAGTTCAAGATCAACAGTAAAAACACTTTATACGGTCAATTGCTGCTCGATGAGTTCTTGTTGAAAGAAGTAAAAGCCGGCAATGGATGGTGGGCAAACAAACAAGGATGGCAAGTAGGATTTAAAAGCTTCGATGTTTTCGGCGTTAAAAATTTATATGTGCAAGGAGAATACAATGCTGTTCGTCCGTTTACCTACCAACATCGTGATATTGCAGGCAACTACGGACATTATCGCCAGGCATTGGCTCATCCTCTAGGTGCTAACTTCTATGAAATGTTAGGAATAGCTCGCTATGAATATCATCAATGGAAATTAGAAGGTAAGTTAAGCTATGCTTTAGTAGGATATGATACGGCAGGACGCAACTTCGGACAAAATATCTTCTTACCGTATACTACTCGAGCTTTTGAATACGGTAATAAAATCGGACAAGGTGAACAACATAAAATCATGTGGGCTACGTTAAGTATCAGTTATGAATTTAATCCGATAACACATTTCTGTGTCTTTGCAGAAGCGTCGATGAGAAATGATAAGAGTCCGGCGAAATCAGACAATACGATGTTAATTCAAGGCGGATTAAAAACTAAACTCTTCAATCGCTACTACGACTTCTAAGAAATTAGAGTAAAGATCTTGTCGGTTAAAAGTAAATAACGAACTTCGCAGCACTAATTAATCCCCCTTGAGCCAGATAAAAAAACTTGCCGGACAAACTGCCATCTACGGGTTGAGCAGCATTGTAGGTCGTTTATTGAATTATTTACTGGTTCCTATTTACACACGCATCTTCGATCCGAATGCGTATGGGGTGGTATCTGAATTTTATGCTTATGTTACCTTCCTTATTGTAGCTTATACCTATGGTATGGAAACGGCCTTTTTTCATTTCTCTACAGGAGGAAGTGATAAAGACAAAATTTATAGCACAGGATTAAGTACGCTATTAGTCAGCTCGGGATTATTCTCAGGGCTACTTATTTTATTCGCGGGTCCGATAGCTAACGGTCTCGGCTATCCGAACAATCCGGAGTACATCGTTTGGTTTGCCCTGATATTGGCATTTGATGCGTTAACGGCCTTACCGTTCTCACGCTTACGACAAGAAAATAAAGCCAAGACCTTTGCGGGATTGAAGATGATGAATATTCTCATCAACATCGGATTAAATTTATTCTTCCTTGCTTGGTTACCGAATTTAGTAGTGCCCGGCAATTGGGCTGATGCGATTTACAGCCCCGGTATGGGAGTAGGATATGTATTTCTTTCGAATTTAATTTCCAGCGGAGTAACGTTACTATGCTTAACTAAGCACTTTAAATTTGTAAAATTCCCGGTAGATGTTTCACTCGTAAAAAGCATGCTCATTTACGCATTTCCGCTGTTGATAGCAGGATTTGCGGGTATGATAAACGAAACACTTGATAGAGCGATATTAAAGTACTTAGTGACGGATAAGGCATCGGCGATG
>Ga0116187_1005738_pt1 | contig 10267 bp, 3 predicted proteins | sample AD_JPNNA6_MetaG_FD_89755 | JGI IMG/M metagenome (GOLD analysis project Ga0116187, IMG submission 89755) | Active sludge microbial communities of municipal wastewater-treating anaerobic digesters from Japan - AD_JPNNA6_MetaG | ecosystem: Engineered > Bioreactor > Anaerobic > Digestate | place... | reverse complement strand
AATTCGGCTGACGGCAGCCGCGAATACCTGCAGGAACAGAAGCGCCTGGGCCGCATCGACAATCTGGTGCTGCTGGACGAAAACGTCGGCGTGGCCAAGGCCTCCAACCTGGCCTGGTCCCTGGTCCCGAATGCGACCCACTACCTCAAGCTCGACAACGACATCGTCCTCCAGAAAGACGGCTGGCTCGACGAGATGGTCCGCGTGGTCGACGCCCTCCCCGAGGTCGGAGTGGTCGCATACAGTTTCGAACCCATCAGCTTTCCCGTCGTCGAGATCCGCGGCGTTCGCATCCGTCCCAAGAACGGCAACCTGGGCGGCGCCTGCATCCTGATCCCCAAACGGACCGAGGAGAAGCTGGGCGTGTGGTGCGAGGACTTCGGAATCTACGGAGAGGAAGACCTCGACTACGGTTTCCGCGTGCAGATGAGCGGCCTGCTGAACGCCTACATGGAAGACGAGGACATGGGGTTCCACCTTCCCGCCGGCAAGGCCGCCGTCATCGACACGGGGACCTGGCTCGCCGCCGACGGCAAGGAGGAGCTGGTCCACGCCGAATACCGCCGCATGAAGGACGAGAACCGAGCCCGCAACCACCAGTCGGGAATCGTCGAGGCCAATTTCAAGGCCTACCTGACCGGAACGATATCCGTCAAACTTGAGTCCGGCTTCGTGCGCGCCCGCCGGGAGCGGGAAGTCGGAGCCGACGCGCAGATGACGGTACTCGTCTGCACGCTCAATCCCCCCATGAACTCTTGCGGGTACCTGCGGGTCGTCCAGCATTTGCGGCGAGCCCCCAGCGTGACCACCCTGTGGAACCTGGGAAACACGAGCGACGCCGATTTTGCCAAGGCCCTGGAGCAATCCGACATCGTGCTCGTGCAGAGAGGATTCGTGGAGAACCGCCCCGCCATGGACGCCATCCGGGCTTCCGGAAAGCCCTGGGTCTTCGAAATCGACGATCTGCTCTGGGAGGAGCTCCCCTCGTGGAACCCCCATGCCGAAGAGTTCCGGGCGATCGCGCCGCAGCTCGTGTCGGCCTTGCGCGAAGCCACCGCGACGATCGCCAGCACCACCACCCTCGGCGAACGCCTGGAAGAACTGTCACGCGACGTCCACGTGGTGCCCAACCTGCTGGATCCGGAGATCTGGCCCGAGGTTCCGCGCCGCCAGGCCTCCGACAAGCTCCTGGTGGCCTACGCGGGAACGGCCACCCACACCGCCGACCTCCTCCTCGTGGAGGAGGTCTTGGAACGCCTCGCGCGCGTCCACGGCGACAAGCTGGACTTCGTGTTCCTGGGCTGCGTGACCCCGCGCCTGACGAACCTTCCCGGCGCGCGTTTGGTCGAATTCACGGACGACTACGCGGCCTACGCGCGGAACCTCGCGAATCTTGGGATCGACATCGCCCTCGCGCCGTTGCGCGACCATCCCTTCAACCGCGCCAAGAGCGCGATCAAGTGGCTCGAGTACTCGGCCTGCCGGGCCTCCGGCGTCTACGCCGACCTTCCCGCCTACCGCGATGTCGTTCGCGACGGAGAAAACGGGTTCCTTGCCGGAGCCTCGCCGGAGGAATGGTTCGAACGCCTCGACCGCCTGGTGCGCGATCCCGAGTTGCGGCGGAAAATGTCAGACACCGCTCACGACGAAGCGTGGAGCCTCCACGCCCTGGATCCGGCCACGAGTCCCCTGGTGCGGGCCCTCCGCACGATCCGCTCAGAACACGCCACATCGGCCGCGCCACGCGCACCGAAGGTTACCATCGTCATCCCCGTCCACGGGAATCTCGATCTGACCCGCGACTGCGTCGCCGCCCTGCGCCGCACGACGGATCCAGCCACGACGGAAATCGTCGTCGTCGACGACGCATCCCCCGACGGCACCGCCGCCTGGCTGCGCGAGCGGGAGGCCGCCGGTGAACTCGAGGCCGTCCTCCTCCCCGCCAACCGCGGCTTCGCCCACGCCTGCAACACCGGGGCGGCGAAGGCTCGCGGGACCACTTTGGTCTTCCTGAACAACGACACCCTTCCCGAGCCGGGCTGGCTCGAGGCCCTCGTCGCGGTTCTCTCGAAGAATCCCGCCGTGGGCATGGTCGGCGCTCGGCTGCTCTACCCCGACCGTACCATCCAGCACGCGGGAATCCATTTCCATCCAAGCGGCATGCCCTTCCATGTCCACCGAGGCGCTGCCGCCGACGATCCCTCGGTCCTGCGGGAAGCGGCATTTCCCGCGGTGACAGGCGCATGCATCGCGATGCCGGCCGATCTCTACCGCAGGCTCGGTGGCTTCGACGAATCGTACCGCATGTATGTCGAGGATATCGACCTTTGTCTGAAGGTCTGGGAAGCGGGACGCGAGGTGCGCTACTGCCCGGATTCCGTCGTGGTCCACATGGAGTCGGCATCCTCGACCGACCTGGAACGCCGCGACGAGATGGTCCGGGCTGGACTGGGCAAGCTCCACGCGACCTGGTCGGGCCGCTGGCCGCAGGCGCTCCGGATGGTGGAAGGATTCCCCGCCTCCTTCTTCGGCGAGACCGCGATTTCCCCCGCCCGCGTCCAGTGGATATCGCCCGTGTGGGACCCCAGCGGTTACGCCGACGAGTCGCGCGCATTCCTCAAGCACCTCGCCAGAACCGACCTGGTCGTCTCTGCCCGTCCTTGGGGACGCCATTCCGAGACATTCCACCAGGCGGCTTCCGCCGCCGACCGGTCGATTCTCGACGCCGCCCTGTCCCGCGAGGCCCTTCCCGGCTCCCCCGTGGTCCTCGACATCCCCGCCCACGCGATGGGGCGCCTTCCAGGCGCGGGCCACCATGTCGGACGCACCACCTTCGAGACCGACGGACTTCCCTCCGAATGGGTTGCGCGTTGCAACGCGATGGACGAGATCTGGGTGCCCTGCGCCTTCAACCGCGAGACCTTCGCGAAAGCCGGCGTGACCAAACCGATCCTTGTCGTCCCCGAGGGCGTGGACACGAGCAAATTCCGTCCCGGTCTTGCGCCACTGGATCTCCCCGGCCCACGCAAGGCGGTCACCTACCTCGCCGTGTTCGAATGGACCCACCGCAAGGCCCCGGACCTCCTCATCCAGGCCTGGGCGACGGCTTTCACCTCCGCCGACGACGTCCGTCTGGTGCTGCGCACCTATCCTCCCAACCAGATCGAGGGCGATCCCATCGCCTGGGTGGAATCCAGGATCGACGAGGAACTCGCCCGGGTCGGCAAACGGCGCGCCGATTGCGCCCCGATCTCCGCGATCGCCCGACAGGTCCCCGACGCCGACATGCCTGGCCTCTACGCTGCGGCCGACGTCTACCTGGCCCCCTCTCGCGGCGAAGGTTGGGGACGCCCCCACATGGAAGCCATGAGCTGCGGACTTCCCGTGGTCGCCACCCGTTGGAGCGGCAACCTGGATTTCCAGACGGACGACAATTCCTGGCTGATCGAAATCGACGGCCTCGAGGAGATCGACGCACGCGAAGAATTCCCGTTCTACCGCGGACAGAAATGGGCGAAGCCTTCTCTGGCGGACTTCGTCCGTATCCTTCGAATCAGCCGCGACGACCAAGATCTGCGGCGGGCGAAAGGCGAACGCGCCCGACGCGACATGATGCAGAAGTGGGACTGGTCGAAGATCGCGCCACTCGCCGAGACCCGCATCCGCGAAATTCTCGAAGGAGTGCCTGCCGAACGCTCCTCCCTGCTCGCTCGAAGCGCCATCCGCCAGGACGTGTCGCCACGGAATCCATCGCCGTCATCGCGCTCCATTCCGGGTTCATCGGCACCGATCCGATGGGCGGGCCCCGTGTTCAACTATTCCGGTTACGCTCGCCTCGCTCGCGAAACCCTCAAGGGACTGATGGACGCGGGTGTTCCTGTCAGCTGCGATCCCCAACAGAGCGACAACGCGTTCTTCGCCTCGCTCTCCGGAAAGAACGCCGAGATCTCCCGCTGGAAATCCCTTCTGGCGACCGAACCCGTACCGGGCCCGCTGGTGATCTGCGATCTCCCCCGCGACGCCAATGGAGGCGACATCCTCGGAGCCCTGCAGCGCGACAACCCCGGCTGCGGCAAGCGGATCGCCTGGACCATGTTCGAAACCGACCGTCTTCCCGAAGGCTGGGCGTCCGCGCTCAATACGCTCGACGAAGTGTGGGTGCCTTCCCGCTTCAATCGCGAGACCTTCGCCGCGGCCGGAGTGATGGGATCAAAACTCCACGTGGTCCCCGGCTGCATCGACGCCACGCCCTACGCGCAGGCGCACCCGATGACGCTACCGGGGAGCGGATACGCTTTCCTGTCGGTTTTCCAATGGATCGAACGCAAAGGCTACGACGTACTCCTGGACGCCTGGGCGAAAGCCTTCAAGCCAACGGATCCGGTCCGACTCGTCCTGCGCTGCCATCCGTTCGGGGACGCTCCTCCCGTGGAAGAACAGCTCGAGGCCTTCCTGTCACTCCGCGGACTGCGCAGACGGGATCTGGCACCCATCCACGTGCTCGACTCCTTCCTTCCCGACGCGGAGATGCCGTCCCTGTTCGCCGCCTGCGACTGTTTCGTGCTCCCCTCGCGCGGCGAAGGCTGGGGCCTTCCCTACCTCGAGGCGATGGCTGCGGCCAAACCGGTCATCGGAACCGCTTGGAGCGCCCAGACCGAATTCCTCACCACCGACAATTCCTGGCTTCTCTCGCCACGCGCACCCGTTCCCGTGACCATGACGGAAAACGGCAAAGCGACGTTCCTCGATCCATCCCACCGCTGGGCCGACCCCGATCCAACCGAACTCGCTCGGCTTCTCCGGCATGCTTTCGATCACCAGGAAGAAGGCCGTGCCAAGGGGCTGCGCGGATCGGAAGACGCCCGTTCGCTTTGGACTCCGGCGCGCACCGCCGCCGCCATCGCCGCGAGGTTGTCCGCCGGCAGCGCAGCTCCCGGAAAGGACATCCATCGCCCCGCTCCTCCTTCTCCTCCTGCGGACGCGTCCATCTCCACGAAAGTCTCCTCCGCGCTGGCCAAGGTCGCCGAAGGCATCCGCACGACCTCGCATCCTGCAACATCCGCGCGAAAGGTCGAATCGATCGAGCCGACCACGCCTTCGGCGAAGCTTTCCATCCGTTGGGAAGGCTCCCAGTTCGTGCACCATTCGCTCGCGCACGTCAACCGCGAACTGTGCCTGCGCCTGGCCCGGAACGGGCACGCCCTGTCCTTGATCCCCTTCGAGCCCGACCAGTTCGCTCCCGGCGACGATCCGGATCTTTCCCTCCTGGCTCGGTTGCACAATGCTCCGCTGGACAAGGCGTGCCAGATCCATGTCCGACACCAATGGCCACCCAATCTCGAGGCCCCCGCCCACGGCAATTGGGTGGTCATCCAGCCTTGGGAGTTCGGATCTCCTCCCAAGCAGTGGATTTCGGCCTTCGCGGACCGGCTCGACGATCTATGGGTTCCATCCAGCTACTGCCGCGACCTCTACGTGGACGGCGGCATGCCCGCCGATCGCGTCCACGTGGTTCCCAACGGGGTCGACTGCAACAGATTCCGTCCCGGCCTGGCACCGTACGCTCTCGCCACGAAAAAGACCTTCAAGTTCCTCTATGTGGGAGGCACCATCGCCAGGAAAGGCTTCGACACATTGCTGAACGCGTGGAAGGAAGCCTTCGGACCGGACGACGACGTCTGCCTTGTCGTCAAGGACATGGGTGGCGGAACCTTCTACAAGGGACAGACCGCCAAGGCCTGGATCCGGGAAATGCAGGAATCCCGCAAGTGCGCCGAGATCGAATATCTCGACGGCGACATGGAACCAAACCAGATTCCGTCACTCTACGCCGCCTGCGACGTTCTGGTGCACCCCTACCGGGGCGAAGGATTCGGACTTCCCATCGCCGAGGCGATGGCCTGCGGCCTGCCGTGCGTGGTCACCCGCGGCGGTGCGGCGGACGACTTCTGCGGCGAGACCGAATCGTGGGGCGTCCAAGCCAAGCGCGTGCCGGTACCGGGAGGAAAGGTCGGCCCGTTCGAGACGGTGTCGCCCCCGTGGTGGCTGGAACCGTCTGTTCCGGATCTTGTCGAAAAGCTCCGGATCGCGAAATCCGACCACGAAGCCAGGCGATCCAAAGGCGATGCCGCGCGCCGACGCATCGTCGAAGGATTCACCTGGGACAAGGCGGCCGCGATCGCGGAAGAACGGCTCCTGGAGATCGCCTCCCGCCCTCCACGGCGCTCCGCATCGGGTCCGCGATTCGTTTCGGCCCTGGACAAGCTCTCGCTGCGCATCACGAATCCCGGCGGCAAGCTCGCACCCGCGGCGTCTCCCGCGCTGCCCGGAACCGGCGTCGCCGACGGCGAGATCGATCTCGCCGAACTCAACCGGCTCCTGGTGCGCGCCGAAGCCGCCGCCGCCCGCGGCGAGCTGGGAGAAGCCGAACACCTGACCGAAGACGCCGTCGCGCGATTCCCGCACCAGAATCTGGCATGGCTCGCCCGCGCCATGGTGCTGCGCGGGCTGGGCAAGTTCCGCAAGGCTTCGGAAGCGATCGATCGCGCGATCAAGGAACGAGAAACGCCCGAGGCCCTGCTCGAATCGCTCCAGATCCATCTCCTGGCGGGAGACGCCGCACCGGCCCGGAAAATCGAGAAGGCCTTGAAGGAACGCCACGCCGCGTGGTTCAAGGAAACGCGCGAGCTGTTCAGGACGCGCGGGCAGACCTGGCCTCCGGATCTGCTCAAACCCGCAAGAGCCGCGAACAAACCCGCACCGCCGACACGGAAAGGCAAACGCTGACAATCGCCTCGACGAGTTGCCATCGAAGCGGGTTGGCGTGTAAACTCATTCTTTCGCTCCCACCGGTACCGCCACCACCCAAGGATGGACGACAAATGGCCCAAGACGCGACCCTAGCCCTGCACGCCGGATACACGCCGGATCCCACCACCGGCGTCTGCGCGGTTCCTCTGTACCAGACGGCCTCGTACGTGTTCCGCGACGCGCAGCACGCGGCGAACCTGTTCGGCCTGAAGGAATTCGGCAACATCTACACCCGGTTGGGGAATCCCACCACCGATGTGCTCGAACAGCGCATCGCGGCCTTGGACGGCGGCGTGGCGGCGTTGGCGACATCGTCCGGACAAGCCGCGATCACCATGGCGATCCTGAACATCGCGCGCGCCGGCGACAACATCGTTTCCACTTCGTTCCTGTACGGCGGCACCTACAACCTGTTCAAGTACACCTTCGCGCGCCTGGGCATCACCGTGCGGTTCGTCGACGTGTCCAAGCCCGAGCAGATCGAAGCCGCGATCGACGACAGGACCCGCGCGGTCTACATGGAATCGATCGGGAACCCCAAGAACAACGTCGAGGACTTCCACACGATCTCGCGCATCGCCCACGGCAAAGGCGTCGCGTTCATCGTCGACAACACCGTATCCCCGCTGGTCTTCAAACCGCTGGAAAACGGCGCCGACATCGTGGTCTACTCCCTGACCAAGTACATGGGTGGGCACGGCACCAGCCTGGGCGGCGCCATCGTCGACGGCGGAAAGTTCCCCTGGAACAACGGCCGCTACGATGTCGAGTTCGTCCAGCCCGACCCATCCTACCACGGACTGGTCTACTGGGACGCGTTCGGACTGCACGACAAGGCGCTGGTGCGGGGAGCGGCGTTCGTCTTCAAGGCCCGGCTGCAGCTCTTGCGCGACATGGGATCGTGCCTCTCGCCGTTCAACGCCTGGCAGATCCTGCAAGGGATCGAGACCCTTCCGCTTCGCATGAAGGCGCACTGCGAGAACGCCCTCAAGGTGGCCCAATTCCTGTCGAACCATCCCGATGTCGAATGGGTCAACTACCCGGGACTCCCCACGCACCCCAGCCACGAAAACGCGAAGCGGTACCTGGACGACGGATTCGGAGGCATCATCGGGTTCGGGGTCAAGGGTGGCCGCGAAGCCGGCGCCAAGGTGATCGACAAGGTGAAGATCTTCAGCCACCTGGCCAACATCGGCGACGCCAAGAGCCTGATCATCCATCCGGCCAGCACCACCCACAGCCAGCTTTCGGACGATGAACTGCCGGCCACGGGAGTGACGGCGGACTTCATCCGCCTCTCGATCGGGCTGGAAGCGGTGGAAGACCTGATCGCCGACCTGGACCAGGCGATCACCAGCGCGGCGGCAGCCTGACGGTCCGAATGGACGATGCACCCCTTACCACGACGAATCCCGTCGTGGCGGGGACCTGGCTCCAGGGCACGAAGGCTCCGTGGAGCCCGGCCTTCCCCGACAGGATCCGACGCCCCGTGGCGTCCCGGATCTCCCATGCGCCCGTCCTTCCGGTCGCCGCGATGCGGATCCCCGAACGCTCGAAGACCACGTCGGAATCCGTCGGTCGCGCCCTCGGATCGATCCCGACGGATCCCGCCCCGGCGTAGTCCGCCGCACCGAGCACCAACGCCCGCGCGGTGGTGTCGAATCCGTCGGCTCCGGTGCAATTGGCGTCCTCGTAGGTCATGGCCATCACGTCCTCCCGGTGGTTGATCCACCAGAATCCCTCGGGATACTGGGTTCCGGTCGCCTCCACCCAGCTCTGGATGAAGTCCCAGTCCTCGAACCACCCCTGTCGCGCGTGCGCCTGGACCCCGGCGATGAATTTCTTCTCCAGTTCCACGAACGCGCTCGAAGTCCCCCCGACGTCGTGCATGAAGAAGAACCGCGTGCAGTTGAGCCGGTCGGAATGGAGATTCAACGCGACCTCGACCGGAATCGTCCCCGCCATCATCTGCTCGAACCTGGCCTTGAGCGCCTTCGTCTCGGGTTGGAGCGCAGGCTTGTTCCAGTTGCTCTCCAGATCGATCCCGTTGGCGTTCCAGCGGGACAGACCCATTTCCACGCCGTCGGGGTTGTACATGGGCACGACATGGAACAGGAACTCCCTCCGCAAGCGACCCGCGAGTTCGCCGGAATCCAGGAGGAACCGGATCGCTTCGTTGGCGATGCGCTGGGATTGGACCTCGGCGGGGTGCGTCCTGGCGTGGAACACGACCCGTTTTTTGGGGCCTTCGCGAAGCGGAACCGCACCCAGGCTGTCGGTCGAGTCGGAAATCGTCACCATCCAGATCGCGCGTCCCTGCAAGGTCGCCCCGATGGAATCCAGCCGGACATCGCGATGGTTCTTCCATTCCCGCAGATCCCGCAGGAGCGAATCGTAGCCGTAACCCCAGCCATCGGTGGAATCGGATGCGGCACGCGGCGACGAGACAGCCGCACCGACGACCAAGGAGAGCACGACCGCCGCGATTCGGGACAAGGAGGGCATCCGTACAAACTACCCTTCGCGCACGTTCAAATCCCCGTCAATTCGGCCATTTCAGGACCCGCATGTCGATCCCGCTTCGCGTGTTGTAGACCGTGCAACCGGCGTCGTTGGTGGATTTTCCGTCCTCGATCCTTTCGCTGTCGAAGACGTCCACGGTGTCCCCGTTGCGGACATAGCGGGCCACCACCCAGTACTTCACGAAGCTGAGCCCCTTGACCTCGTCGCTCTGGGTCCCCTTGGCGGGCGACCAGGAATAGGGGATGCTTCGGTTGTCCCGAGGATCGAGCGAGATGATCACGGTGTCGAACCGCGATGGATCGGAATACCGCACCTGCAGGCTGCCCGAGGCGGGACGAGGCTGGTCGCGACAGGGGGTCCGGCTGGAATCGACCGTCGAACTCATGTCGCCGCAGGCGGCGAGGACCAGGGCGGTCGCCAGGATGGATCCGAATGGGATCTTGTTCAATGCCATTGGATGGTCCATTCGAAGCGGAGTTTGCTGTGGTCGATCTGCTCGGAGGACACGTAGCGCACCCCGAGCCTCTGGTATCGGAGGAATCCGATCTCCAATCCCCCCCAGAACGCGGTTTCCCAGTCGGGCGAAAGATCGGTCCCGTAGTAGGAACCGAGGATGTTCTCCATCCCGAATCCCGGCAACACGGAAAGATCCTTGTTGCCCAACTGGTAGCGGATCCCGGTGACGAACCCGTAGCGGAGCAGCTTGACCTGGTTCCAGTAGTGCGGACGGATCTTGACCAGATCGACCTGGCGGTAAGGGTTGATCCAGAAATCCTCGCTGACCACCAGACCCTTGGCGTGGAACGACGGCCCGGCGAACAGCGCGAAATCCGTTTCGGACGCGCGCATCCCGAGCCGGAATCCGACCGGTCCGGGATCCGACTTCGCCTGCGCCCCCGCGATGGCCAACAGTAGGAGAGATGCGATCCGTTTT
>Ga0116187_1005729_pt1 | contig 10276 bp, 7 predicted proteins | sample AD_JPNNA6_MetaG_FD_89755 | JGI IMG/M metagenome (GOLD analysis project Ga0116187, IMG submission 89755) | Active sludge microbial communities of municipal wastewater-treating anaerobic digesters from Japan - AD_JPNNA6_MetaG | ecosystem: Engineered > Bioreactor > Anaerobic > Digestate | place... | reverse complement strand
AGGTGAGCTACGTGGACAAAGATGCCTTGTGGTGGGGGAAGGCTGTGGTCTTGTGCCTGGAGAACGACGCTCCGGTGGCGCACCAGATAGACGCCAAGAACGGGTGACGCCCGGCTTGGGCGATAATGACTTCGCGGGGCTTGCCCCCTAGGTCCTCAGCAACTAAAAGATTTCAGAATGACAGACCTGCGGCGGAGACGCCGACGCCGAGAATCGCTCCATCCGTAGAGGTTTTTCTTCAGGTCGGGCGAGGTTGGAACGACGAGGGCCTTGGGGTCGATTAAGGAGAGGGTGTAGGCATGGCGTGCCGAGTGATTGTGGTGACCTCCGGAAAGGGCGGCGTGGGAAAGACCACCACCACCGCCAACCTTTCCGTGGCGTTGGCGGGGCGGGGGCACAAGGTGGTGGCCATGGATGCGGATATCGGCCTTCGCAATCTTGATCTCATCTTGGGTTTGGAAAATCGTATCGTCTACACCTTGGTGGATGTGGTGGAGGGGGGGTGTCGCTTGAATCAGGCGTTGGTGCGGGACAAGCGCCTGAAAAACCTCTACCTCCTGCCAGCGGCCCAGACGCGTACCAAGGATGCGGTGGACTCCGACCAGATGGCGGCCCTCTGCGACGAACTCCGAGAGACCTTCGACTTCGTCCTGGTGGACAGCCCTGCGGGCATCGAGGGAGGGTTTCGCAACGCGGCTCAGGCAGCGGACGAGGCTCTGGTGGTCACCACGCCGGAGGTTTCGGCGGTGCGGGACGCGGATCGCATCATCGGGATGCTTGAATCCATGAACAAATCCCCCATTCGCCTGGTCGTCAACCGGCTGCGCCCCGATTTGGTAAAAAGGGGGGAGATGCTCAGCGTCCAGGATGTGTTGGACATCCTGGCGGTGGACTTGGTGGGAGTCGTCCCCAACGACGACAGCGTGATAGATGCGGCAAACAAGGGGGAACCACTGACGCTATCCAGCACGACTCCGGCCTCTCAGGCCTTTATCAACATAGCCTTGCGTCTTTTGGGGGAAGACGTACCCTTCATGGATCTCAGCCAGGAAGAGAGCGCGGGATTTGGCAAACGGCTTCGAAAGTTTTTGGGATTTTAACTTGTTTTGAGAAAGGAGGGGATGGGACATGAGTCTTTTCTCGCGTTTTTTCGGTCAGCAAGAATCTCGGAGCGTGGCCAAGGATCGACTGCAACTGGTGCTGATCCACGACCGCAGCGACATCTCCCCCGAGGTGATGGAAAATCTTCGCCGAGACTTGATCGACGTCATCAGCAAGTACATGGACATCGACGAGAGCCACATCGAGCTCCAATTGGAGCGGGAGAACAGTTCGGTGGCTCTGGTGGCCAACATCCCCGTGCGGACGGTGAGGCGGCGCCGGGGATCCGAGCGCCGAGCCCATGGGGAATGATAATATAACTACTTTTTCTGAGCGGCTGCGTCACCTCGATCGCTGGGCCCTGGCGAGCGGGGTGGCCCTTTTCCTGTTGGGGCTCCTGTCGATTTTTAGCGCCACCTACGGGAGATCGGAGGAGTTCGTCCTCCGACAGATCTTTTCCGGAGGACTGGCGGCGGTGGGGTATGGAGTGGCCATCGCTCTGGGGCACGATCGCCTGCTGCGGTGGGCCTACGCGATCTTCGGCGTCACGGTGTCGATCCTGGCCTTGGTCTTGACCCTGGGCACCATGGTTAAGGGTTCCCAGAGTTGGTTTGCCCTGGGCCCCTTGCGCCTCCAGCCCTCGGAGATGGGGAAGGTGGCCCTGGCGTTAGCTCTGGGGAAACACTTTTGTCGCTACCCCCCTCTTACTTTTAAGGCCTTTGTCTACGACCTCCTCCTGCCCTTGGCGGGGGGAGTGTTGGTGTTGCTTCAGCCCGACCTGGGGAGCGCCCTGGTATATGGGGTCATGACGCTGGGGGCCCTCGTCGTGGCGGGGGCTCCCAAGAGATTTTTGGCGGGACTCTTTGGAGCGGGCCTGCTGGCCCTCCCCGTCGGCTGGTCCCTGCTCAAGGACTACCAAAAGCTTCGCCTGCTGGTCTTTCTCGACCCCCAGATTGATCCCCTCGGTGCGGGATACAACGTGATCCAATCTCGCATCGCCGTGGGGGCAGGGGGGCTTTGGGGGAAGGGGTTCCTGGAGGGAACCCAGAGCAAGTTGCGCTTTCTCCCCGAGCCGCATACAGATTTTATCTTCAGCGTCTATGCCGAAGAATTTGGCTTCGTCGGCGGCGTGCTTCTGTTGGTGCTTTTTGGCATCCTGCTCTGGAGGATCTTCGGGGCGGGGATGCGGTCCAAAGACCTTCGTTGCAAGGTCCTGGCGGGAGCCTTGGGGTCTTGGATCTGGTTTCAGGTGGTGGAGTGCGTGGCCATGAGCATGGGATACGCTCCGGTGACGGGGCTCCCCATGCCCCTTTTCAGCTACGGCGGCAGCGCGTTGCTGGCCGTGGGGGTGGGGCTCGGCATTGTCCAGAGCATCCATCTGGACACCTTACGCCCCTACCAGGAAAGCGAAAAGTGATTTTTTTAATAAAAATGCCCCCCAGGATTCCGAAGGGCGAGGACGTCGGCAAAAGGCGCCTTCACGGCCCATGGCGGGACTGCGGGGTCGGCGATGGGCCGGAAGATTCCGGCGGAGCGAGGCGGTGACATGGTGGATTTTCCTGAAGAACGGGATGAATTGTGGCCCCTTTTGGCCAGCGTGAAACGAGGAGCCCGTTATGTGGGGGGAGAATGGGGGACTTTGCCCCTGAAGCCCGATGCCCCTGGCCTGGTGAGGCTTTGTTTGGCCTTCCCCGATGTTTATGAGGTGGGGATGAGCTATCTTGGGTTCCAGATCCTCTACCGCCTGGTGAAATCCCTTTCCTACGCCGACGTTGAAAGGGCCTACTGCCCCTGGCCCGACATGGAGCAAGCCCTCCGGTCCAAAGGGATGGGCCTCGGCTCCCTGGAGAGCGGAAAGGTCTTGGGGGATTTCGACGTGGTGGGCTTTACCCTGCAATATGAGCTTACCTACACGAACCTCCTTACCATGCTAGACCTGGGAAAGATCCCGTTGCACCGGGAGGACCGGGGCGATAAAGACCCGCTGGTCTTTGCCGGGGGGCCGGGAGCCCTGGTCCCCGAGCCCTTGGCATCCTTCGTAGATGTCTTCTGTGTGGGGGATGGGGAAGAGCTCCTGCCCCAGGCCCTGGCCATCCTTTCGGAGCTCCGGGGGAGCCCTCGGGAGCTCCGCCTGGAGGCCCTGGCTTCCCTGCCGGGGATCTACGTTCCCGCCTGGGCCCTCCCCGGGGGACCCCGGGGCTTCGTGGGGTCTCGGGGCATGGTGTTACCGGTGGAGCGCCGATGGGTGGCCGATCTGGACCGGACCTTTTTCCCGGAGCACATGATGATCCCTTCGTTGGGGGTGGTGCACGACCGAGTGCCCGTGGAGGTCTTTCGGGGGTGTACCCGGGGGTGCCGTTTCTGTCAGGCGGGGATGGTGACCCGACCGGTGCGGGAGCGCTCTCCGGAGACCATTGGCCGCCTGGCCCTATCCCTTTTGGAAGACTCGGGGTGTCGGGAGCTGGGGCTTTTATCATTGGCCACCTGCGACTACCGCCGCCTGGATGAGCTCTTGGCCCTTTTGGTGCCGGAGCTGGAACGACGCCGAGCTTCCCTGAGCTTGCCGAGCCTGAGGATCGACGGCTTTTCGGTGGATCTGGCGACGCGGCTGGAGGGGGTCCGCCGGGGAAGCCTGACTTTTGCCCCCGAGGCGGGGACGGAGCGCCTGCGCCGGGTGATCAACAAGGGGCTTTCGGACGGGGAGATTCTGAGTACCGTGGAGGCGGCCTTTCGCCACGGCTGGGAAAGAATAAAGTTTTATTTCATGATGGGGCTCCCCACAGAAAGCGACATGGATCTTGAGGGGCTGGAGGCCCTGGTGCGGGAGTGCGCCCGCATAGGGCGTGCCACCGCCCGGGGGGCTCAGATCGCCGTTTCCGTGGCGGGTTTCGTACCCAAGGCTCACACGCCCTTCCAGTGGGAGGAACAGAGCCTTCCGGAAGATCTCCGGGATCGGGGAAGGCGCATTAAAAGTGGTCTCCGGAAGGAGCGGTCGGTGAAAGTGGCCTACCACGAACCCGCCCAGACCTTTCTGGAGGGGGTCTTCGCCCGGGGAGGTCGGGAGTGCGGGGCCGTGCTGGAGCGAGCCTGGCGGGGGGGGGCCCGTTTCGATGGCTGGGACGAATGCTTTCGTTTCGACCTTTGGGAGGAGGCGTTCCGGCGGGAAGAAATCGATCCCCGGGCCCTGGTCTCCCGTCCCCGGGGACGGGACGAGGTTTTCCCTTGGGATCACATCGATGCCGGAGTGAGCCGGGAGTTTTTGCTTCGAGAGCGGGACCGGGCCTACGATGAGCTCCTCTCCCCGGACTGCCGTACGGGGGAATGTCAGGGGTGTGGCCTGGGGGATCGGTGCGCTCCATCGGGAATCGGGGGAGTGTGATGGCGGTGCGGGTGCGTTTTTTCTTTGCCAAGAGGGGGCGGTCGGCCTTTTTTCCCCACGTGGAACTGCCCCCGATCTTCGTGCGGAGCGCCCGGAGGGCGGGGCTGGAGTTCGAGTATTCCGAGGGATGTGTCCCTCACCCTCGGTTGAGCCTGGGTCCCACGCTACCCCTGGGGATCGTGGCTTTGGAAGAGCCCGCTGAAGGGTGGTTTTCCTCCTTTCCCGCCGATGCCGCAGCCCTCTGGGGAAGCAAGTTTCCGCCGGGCCTTGAGATGATCGAAGCCTTTCCGGTGGAGGGTCCCCCGCTGGCGGCGGTCTGCCCCCGGGCCCACTATTTGCTGCGCCCCCGTAGGGCCGAAGACCTTTCCTCCCTGGAAGAAGCCCTGGCGGTGTCGGGGGGGGGCGATGTCCGGTGGCATCGGACCTCGGAGGGGCTGTCGGTGACGATGGGGGCGGAGCGGAGCATGGGAGGGGTGCTTCGGGCCTTCGGTGAGATCTCTCCCGGAAGGGGATGGCGAGACGTCTTCGTGGTGCGCCTCCGGGTGGGGCCCGAGGAAGGGGACGGGGTTCGGTCCCTTCGGGAGGTGCGACGGTGACTCTGGGACGAAAGATTGTGGCCAACCTCCGGGATCCTGAGGAAGTTCGGGTGGCCATTCTGGAAGATGGACGCCTGGCGGAACTCCTGGTGGAGCACATGTGGGAGCGCCAGCGGGCGGGGGAAATATACAAGGCCCGGGTGGATAGCGTCCTCGGGGGCATGCAGTCGGCCTTTTTGAATCTGGGAGATGGGCGAAACGCCTTTCTTCACCTGGCCGATGCCCGGGGGATGGAGGTGCGCCCCAACACGGAGATGTTGGTTCAGGTGGTGAAGGCCGCCCGTAAGGGGAAAGGGGCCCGGGTCTCCCCGCGATTGGCCCTTCCCGGCAGGCACTTGGTGCTGGTGCCCGGAGGGCACGACATCGGGGTGTCCCGGCGCATCGCCGACGATCGGGAGCGGCGACGCCTACGCAAGATGGCCCGGGACCTCCGTCCCGAGGGGTTTGGGCTCATCGTCCGCACGGTCTCCGAGGGAGTGGGAGAGGGAGAGCTGGGGACCGACGTGGAGGAGCTCCTGGCCCTCTGGAGGGAAATCGAGCACCAGAGCCGGGTGCAGCCCGCTCCGTGCCTCCTCTATCGAGACCTGGGACTTTTGGGAAAGGTGTTGCGGGACGAGCTCAACGATGCGGTGGACGAGATCGTGCTGGACTCTTCCGAAGACGAGGAGCGCATCCGGGGCTACGTGACCCGGTGTTTCCCCTCCTCCTCCCCCGAGGTGTCGGTGTACTCCGGCGTCACCCCTCTTTTCGATTACCTCGGCATCGAGCGAGAGATCTCCGCCGCGTTGGATCGGAAGGTCTGGCTCCCTTCGGGGGCTTACCTGGTGGTGGAGCAGACGGAAGCCCTCACGGTGATCGATGTCAACACGGGGAAGTTCGTGGGGGACGTGGACCTGCGCCACACGGTGCTGGACACGAACCTCGAGGCGGCGGGGGAGATTGCCCGCCAACTGAGGCTCCGGGGCATCGGGGGCATCGTGGTGGTGGACTTCATCGATATGGACCACGCCCAAGACCGCAAGGCGTTGTTGGACCGGCTGGAAGAGGTCTTTCGCACGGACCGATGTCGAGCCAAGATCTTCGGCGTGACGGAGCTGGGCCTGGTGGAGATCACCCGGAAGCGCGCCCGGGTGGACCTGCGCACGGCGCTGACCCGGGGGTGTCCCGAGTGCGGCGGGGCGGGGTGGGTGATGAAGGAAGAGAGCCTGGCTTTGGTGCTCAAGCGCTTTTTGCGAAAGGTGTGCCACTCCGGGCGGGCCGAGGCCTATCTTTTAGAAGTCCATCCCGCCCTGGGGACCTACGTCATGGAAAACTGCCTGGGTCTCTGGGAAGAGGAGTTCGGGCGCCGGTTTTTCCTGGTGAAGGCTCCGGAGTTTGCCTGGGGAAAGTTCCGCCTGGACGCCCAGGGGACCCTGGGGCAGATGGAGCATCGCCTTCAAGTCTGGAAGACCAGGGAGCCTTTTTCCGGTGTTCTTGGAACGGCTATTCCTTAAGAACTTCAAAAGCTTCGGGGGCTCCCACGAGCTTCGCTTCGCCCCGGGATTTACCGCCGTGGTGGGTCCCAATGGCAGCGGCAAGAGCAACCTCCTGGACGCCCTCCGGTGGGTCCTGGGGGATGGGAGCGCCTCCAGGCTGAGGATCACCCGCCTGGGGGACTTGGCCTTCCAGGGGAGCGCCTCTTTAGCCCGGAGTACGGAGGCCGAAGTTTCCCTGAGGCTGCGCGAGATCTCCGACGGGATCGAAGGGGGCCGGGGGCGCTCTTGCACCCTGGGGAGGCGCTTTTCCCCCGAAGATGGGGGGAGCCTCTTTTTCCTGGACGGTGCCCGGGTGCGCCTGCAAGACGTCGATGAGGCCAAGCGATCGTGGAGATTGGAGGGAGATCGCTTTGCCTTCATCGGCCAGGGAGAAGTGGCGGAGGTGGTGCAGCAGCGCCCGCGGGAGCGCCGGGTGCATCTGGAGTCCCTCTTCGGCATTGACATCTATCGCCGGCGGCGGGATGAGGCCTTGGAAAAGCTGTCGGTGGTGGGCGAGGAGCTGCGGCGTTTGGCTCTGCTCCAGGGAGAGCTGGAAGGGCGTCGACGGGAGATCGCCCCGGCGGTGCGGCGAGCCGAAGAGGCCCGGGCGGTGATGGAGGCCCTTCAGGACGCTCGAAGAGGGCTCTACTGGCGTCGGCGGCGGGAGGCTGAAAGGGATCAGTGCGAGTTGGCCGAAGCCCAAGAGGAGCAGCGGGCACTTTTTTCCCTGCTTTCGGGGTGGAAACGGGGATGGGAAGGGGTGTTGGGGCGCTTCAACCAGGCGGTGACGCCCTGGGAACGCGAGTCTTCGACTCTGAGGGCCGATTTCCTCGAGAAAAAAGAACGGCGGGAAAAGCTCCATCGCCGGGCCTTCGAAGAGGGAAGCGCTCTGAATAATCTTAAAAATCTTCGAGAGGACCTCCATCGACGCCGTGAAGATGGTAGGGAAGCCCGCTGGCGATGCGAGGCGGCGTTGAGGGAGCGCTCTTTGGAGATGGAAAGTCATCGGGAGGCCCTGGAGGTGCTTAGAAGCCGCCTCGCGGAAGAAGAGGAGGCCTGGCGCCTGGTCCACCAAGGGAGGGCCGAGGAGCGGGCGCTGCGGGACGAGGCCACGGCGGCCCTGGCGGCGGTGCGGGAAGAGGCTCCCCGGGTGGCGGGGCGCTTGACCTCTTTGGGGCGGCGGTGGCGTGCCGTGGTGGAAGAAGAGCGGGATGGCGTGAAGGCCCAGGAACGCCTGGGCCGCGAGGTGGAAGAGGGGCGCCGGCGTCTTTCCCGAAGCGAGCAGGATGCCGCCGATGCGGTGCGCCGTGCGGGGGACGCCTATGCGCTCTGTCAGAGCATGGGAGGAGACCTCCAGCGAGAGCGCCGGGAGCTGGCGACCCTCCGCCACCGGGGGGAGGAATTGAAGGAACAGTTGCAGGGGAACATCTATCCCCGGCCGGTGCAGCACGTCCTTTCCGCTGCCCGTCTGGGACGCCTTGCCGCCCGCCCCGTACCCGCTCTGGAGACCTTCCAGTGCCCCGCGACCCTGTGGGCCCCTCTGGATGCCTATCTTGGCGGACGGCGCTTTTGGCTCTTTGTCCAGGACTTTGCCGAAGCCGGACGGTGCATCGACCAACTCAAGAAGGCGAGGGCGGGGCGGGCCACCTTTCTCCCCATGGAGCAGGCCAAGCCTCGCCATCCCGACCGCCGGGTGACCTTGCCACCCCGGGGAGTGGTGGGATGGGCCCTGGATTTGGTCACCCCCGATCCTGCCTGGGAGGCGGGGGTGGCCCACCTTCTGGGAGACCTACTGGTGGTGGAGACCTACGCCGTGGGGGTGGAGTTGGTCCGCCGAGAGCCTCGCATTCCCGTGGTCACGCTGGAAGGAGACGTCTTCCTCCCCGGGGGGACGGTGACGGGAGGGGCCTCCGGCCGAGAGAAGGGCCCCATGGAGCTCCGCCATCAGTTGGGCATGGTCGAAGAAGAGGTGCGGGGGCGCGAACGACGCCTGACGGAGCTGGAGTGGGGCCTGAAGGAGGCCGAAGGGCGAGAGCGGGCCGCAGCCAAGCTCCGGGAGGAGTCGGCCCTGGCGGTGGGGCGGGAAGAAAAGGCCTTGGCAGGGGTGCGATCCGCGAAAGAGCGGGTGGATCAGAGGCTTGAAGCTCTTGGAGAGGAACGAGAAGAGCTCCTCCGGGTCCTGGGAGAAGAAGGGCGACGCTTGGCGGCGGCTCGCCAGAGAGAGCGAGAGCTCTGTGATGCCCTGGGCCGGCTGCCTTCGGTTCCCGAAGAGCGGGCTTGGGAGAGCCGGGTGGTGGCCCTGCGAGGAGAGGTGGCCCTGGGGGAAGAAAGGCTCCGCAGCGCCGAGGCGCTGGTGCGTCGAGAGACGGCGGCTCTGGCCCAGGCCGACGAAGCTCTGACGGCTTTCACGGAAGATCTCCGTAGGATCGACGAGGAAGAAGCCTCTCGGAAGAAATCCCTCCGGGACGTGGGACAAAAGATCTGGGATCTCTGGCGGGAGAATAAGCTTCTGGAAGAGCGCCAATCCCGCCTCCTGGACCGGCGCACGGCCCTGGATCGGCGCACGGCCCGGGCTCGCCTTCGAGCGCGGGCTGCGGCGGAACGGATGGAAGGGGCTCGGGCCGCAGCGGAGCGGATGGAACGTATGGGGCGGGATCTAACCCGGGAGCTCGACGACCTTTCGGCCCTCTGGGAGGGGCAATTTCCCTACCCCGGCCAGGAGGGCTTCGAAGAGCCCCGTACGCTGGAAGAACTTCGGCGGACCTTGAGGGAAAGGGAAAGGGCCCTCCGGGAGCTGGGAGAAGTGGATGGGGGAGTCCTCTCCGAAGACCGATCTTTGGAGGAGAGGGTGCTATTCCTCCAGGATCAAACCCAGGACGTCACCAGGGCCCGCGAAGAACTCCAGGCCTTCATATCGGACACCGACGCCCAGGCGGGGGCGCTTTTTTCCCAGGCGCTCCAGGGCATAGATCGGCGCTTCAACGAGCTCTTCCGGAGGCTTTTTGGCGGGGGAGAGGGACGGCTCATGCTGACGGAGGGCCTTTCTCTCTGGGATGCGGGGGTGGAGGTGATGGCCCGACCTCCGGGGAAAACGCCCCAGCACCTGGGGCAACTCTCCGGAGGGGAACAATCCCTCACGGGCATAGCCCTCCTCTTTGCCGCCATGGAGGTGGCCGGAGCCCCTCTGGCGGTGCTGGACGAGGTGGATGCGGCCTTGGACGAGGCGAACCTCAAACGCTTCGCCGCCCTGGCGGAGGAATGTGCCCGGACCCGTCAGTTGATCGTCATGACGCATCGGCGCTACACCATGGAGCGAGCCCAGGTGCTTTACGGCGTCACCATGAGCGAGCCTGGCCTTTCCCAGGTGGTGGGAGTCCGGCTGGAGGATTGGACATGATGGAAGAACACCTTCGGCGAGAAGAAGACGAAAGCCTTTGCCACGAGGACCCCGCTGCCGAGGGAGGGCGCTTCGCCTTTTCCGATGCGCCCTCCCCGGAGGAGGACCTCCCGCCCTCGCGGGACGACTACCTCCAGGGGGCGTTGCGCCTTTGGCAACCCTCCCGGGGGCCCCGGGCCAACGTGGACACGGTGCTTTTGGGGGCCTTTGCCCGGGCCCGGAGGGGGGATCGGGTGCTCGATCTGGGGTGTGCTTCGGGGGCCGTGGCCCTGCATCTGGCTTGGCGCTT
>Ga0116187_1005714_pt1 | contig 10288 bp, 7 predicted proteins | sample AD_JPNNA6_MetaG_FD_89755 | JGI IMG/M metagenome (GOLD analysis project Ga0116187, IMG submission 89755) | Active sludge microbial communities of municipal wastewater-treating anaerobic digesters from Japan - AD_JPNNA6_MetaG | ecosystem: Engineered > Bioreactor > Anaerobic > Digestate | place... | reverse complement strand
CTTTTAGAAGATAATAAGTACAGTTTTGAACATCATAGGCAACATTTTCTCCAGCCAAGGCAATTGCCTGTTCAGGATCAACTGAACTAGCATCTATCAATTCTCCAAAAATATTATAAATGCTCCCCTTCTGTTCAAATATATTATGTGAATATTCTGCTACAGTATCTCCAGCTTTGAAAACCTTCAATTTGGCTAATGTTTGATAGCTGATCTCCATTTCAGGAGCAGTTAGTATATCGGGATTAAATTTATAGCGTAGGATTGTTTTATTCTCATCCTTTTTACACATAGCAACCGGGAAAGGAATATCAAATTCTTTTTCCAGAGAATGAATCTGTGCATATTCAACTGCTTCTTCAAATCCGCTTTTGATACCTGCTTCTTCAAGTAAAGCAATAATAGCGTATTCATCGATAAGCTTACCTTTTTTTTTTATGGTTAACCAAGCAGACAAGGGCTCATCACGAATTTCTAAAATCAGGTTACCTTCTTTGTTGGTGTAGGTCTTATCCATGTATGATACCTACAATGTTTATTTGACGATTATTCGTTTTTTCCCGGCGGTAAGAATGATAGCAAGAGTTTTCAAAAGTGCAATCATTGATGTGTTCAATATTGATTTCCGGAATTCCAGCTTTTAATAGCTGAGCATTAAGGGTTTTGCGTAAATCGATATGCCGGTTCTTGGTTAAAACAGGTTCCAATCCCTGAGAAACAATACTCTTACCAAACTCGTTATAAAGTTCTTGGCTAACTTCATAATGATTATGACAGATACCTGCACCTACGATAGCTATAATATCAGTAAGCTGGCAATACATTTGACTATTCATTATTCTGATTGCTTCTCCAACTATGTTTTTTCTGGTTCCTTCCCTACCGCAATGAAGTGCTGCTATAACATTTATACGGTTATCCATTAAAATAACAGGATAACAATCTGCAGTTCTAATAAGTAAATATTGATAGGGTATTTTGGTTATTAATCCATCAACTACAGGAATTTGAGGCTTGTTCATAAAACCTGCACCACCATCGATTTCTCTACAAATATGGACTTGTTTGGAATGGGTTTGTTCAGCAATTATTACTCTTGAAATAGGGATTTTTGTCCCTTCCAAGATAAAATCCTTCTGTAAATGCATCAAAGATCGGTAATCCGTATCTCTCTTACCTAGATGGTAGAAAATCTTCATTGGATATTAATCTCCGGAGCAAGAATTTTGGAACGATAAACATCTGTATTATTGCTGATTACTAGCATTCTTAATACTCCCTTAATAAACTTTGGAGCTAACTTTAAGCTATACAATGACCACAATAAAAATACTGAAGCACAAATAATTAAAGTATATCGAGCTCCAAACTGACTGGATAAACTACCCATCAGTATACTCCCCAAAGGAGCTGTACTGGCTGAAGCCATAGTATATAGTGCAATCACTCTTCCTCTCATTTCTATAGAAGCAATACTCTGAATAAGAGTATTTGTGGTTGCCATAGTCATCATTCCTGTTAAACCAATAAAAACCATATAGAACATACTAAGAGGAAGCGAACCGGATAGAGAAAATAAAATTAGAGAGATACTATATACTAAACAAAGATATACAAGACGAGTTGGCATCCCTCTTATATTTTTGCGCGAAGCTAAGAAGAAAGAACCAGCTAATGCTCCTACTCCCATAGCCGACATTAATAAACCCTGAGTAGCAGAAGTGCCCTGTAAAATATCCTTAGCGAAAATAGGCATTAAAGTAGAAAAAGACATTCCAAAAATTGTATATATTGCCAAATTGCTTATTAAAAACCGAATGGGCATATTCTCCCACGCATATTTCCAACCAGAAACTATTTTTTTGAGAGTAGGTTCTTTTTGAGGAGAAGGTGGGGGATAGCTTATTCTAATAAAGCACAAGGAAATTATTACTGGAATATATGAAATAGCATTAATAGCAAAACATACCCCTTCACTAAACATCATAATTAGAAAACCACCAATTGCAGGACCAATTAAACGCGCTCCATTAAACATAGCAGAATTAGTTGCTATCGCATTGGGCAATAACCGTCTGGAAGAAACAAGATCCATTACGAAATTTTGACGAATAGGGGCATCTATAGCATCAATAATTCCTTGAAGCAAAGATAATATTATAATAGGATACTGAACCTGCTTGTTGATTACTCCGGTCAAAACTAATATAGCCAGAATCCCTGTTTGTAAGCAGAAAGCAATTTGAGTGTATATCATTATATGATGGCGGTTTACACGATCTGCCCAAGCACCAGCAAAAGGACTTACAAAAACAGATGGCACCATTGAAAGAAAACTCACCAAACCAAGCAAAAATGCAGAACCGGTTAAACGATATACAAACCAGCCCATCGTAGTTCGTTGAATCCAGGTTCCAATTAAGGAAATCCCCTGTCCCATAAAAAAGAGACGATAGTTTCTAATAGTTAATGAAACGAAGATTTCTTTTAGTTTTGAAATGATCATTGCTATAGGATAAAGCGGGAAAGGTCCTCACTTTCGATGACAGGGTTAAGATATTCAGTTACCATCTTTTTTGTGATTTTAACGCTTTTAAGAGTTTCGGAAGGCATTTCAAATAGAAAATCATCGAGCAGTGTATTCATTACAGTATGTAAACGACGAGCTCCGATATCCTCCATTTTTTCATTTGCTAAAGCTGCAAAACGAGCAATTTCTCGAATTGCACTTAGCATAAATGTTAGCTCGACTCCTTCGCTTCGGAACATCTCTTGATACTGTTTTGTTAATGAATTTTCTGGCTCAATAAGAATGCGTTCAAAATCTTCCTTAGTTAAACTATTGAGTTCCACTCTTATAGGAAATCTGCCTTGTAATTCCGGAATTAAATCTGAAGGTTTAGCTGAATGAAAAGCACCTGCAGCAATAAATAGAATATGAGAAGTATCAATCATTCCATATTTAGTAGGAACTTTACTACCCTCAACAATGGGAAGAAGATCTCGTTGTACTCCACTACGAGAAACATCTAATCCACCTTGCTTATCAATATTGGCAATTTTATCAATTTCGTCTATAAAGATAATCCCATTTTCTTCCACTGAATTTTTTGCTGTTTCAATTAGTTTATCTTTACTTATCAACCGGTTAATTTCGGTTTCAATATATCGTTTCCAGGCAGTGTGAACAGTGGTTTTAATTGTTCTGGATGCACCTTTACCCTGAAAGATATTAGTCAACATTTCGGTAAAATCAAGATCTAATAATTCTAAACCTGGTCCTGGTAATATTTCCAGATTGGGAGTAGTGTCTAATTCGGGTTCAATTTCAATTTCTTTATCATCCAAACTACCTGATAACAGCTTTTTACGCATTTTTTCCCGACTGCGTAAATACCTATCATATTCTGCATTATCACTAACGCGATTTTGTTTCATTTTTTTGCTGCGGGGAAGCAAAATATCCAGGATCATTTCAGTTGCATTCTTTTCTGCTTCAGGACGAACTTCTTCTATCATCATCTCGCGAATCTGGCTAACTGCATAATTCATTAGTTCACGGACCATCGATTCTACATCGCGTCCAACATAACCAACCTCAGTAAATTTGGATGCTTCTACTTTGACAAAAGGAGCTCCTGTCAATCGTGAAATTCTTCGAGCAATTTCAGTTTTTCCTACTCCAGTAGGGCCTATCAGTATAATGTTATTGGGAATAATCTCCCCCTTGATATCACCAGATATTTGTTGGCGACGCCAACGATTTCTAAGAGCAATAGCTACACAACGTTTTGCCTGATCCTGCCCTATTATATATTTATCCAGTTCTTCAACAATCCGTTTTGGGGTTAAATGTACATAGTTTAACAATTTCTAAACTTCCTCTACAATATAGTTACTATTTGTATAAATGCATATTTCAGAAGCAATATTTATAGCTTCAACAGCAATTTCACCAGCACCTAATTTTGTTTTTCTAGCTAAAGCGCGAGCAGCTGCCAAAGCATAATTTCCGCCACTACCAATAGCTATTATATTATCATCAGGTTCAAGCACATCCCCAACTCCATTAATTAGAAGAAGGGTATCTTTATCTCCAGCAATTAGCATTGCTTCCAACCGTCTTAATATTCTATCTTGTCGCCAGTCCCTGGCTAAGTCAATTGCTGCTTTGCGTAAATTACCTTTATTGGATTTTAATTTATCCTCAAATCTTTCCAATAAACTGAATGCATCAGCTGTAGCTCCCGCAAAGCCAACAATCACTTTTCCATCAAAAATTCTTCGTATTTTTTGGGCATTGCCTTTTACAATAGCTTCACCCATAGTAACTTGTCCGTCTCCGCATATAGCAGTTTTACCGTTGCGGCGGATACCTAAAATGGTAGTTCCATGCATAATCATAATTATGAAGTTTCCTCAAGTTTTGTATCTGTGTCTTCGGTTTTATCTTCTAATGTTTCAGGTTCAGAAACTCTAGCTTTCTCGCCAGGTTCAAAGCGAAGTTCAAGAGCTTTTTTATATTTGTTTTGTACAATTTCAGATTCATCATCGCGGCAATTATCAAGAATAAGCTTAAATATTTCATCAGTGCCTAAAGTTTCTTTATCAAAAAGTTCATTAGCCATAATTTCCATCAGTTCTTTATGCTCATTCAAGATTGAAATAGCTTGAGAATAGGCATTATTGATGATTTCTCTAATTTCACGATCAACCATTTGTGAGGTTTCATCACTATATATATCACGGGAAACAAGTTCCTTTCCCAGAAACACTTCTCCCTGTTCTTTTCCAATAGTGATAGGACCAATTTTATCACTCATTCCCCAAGAACAGACCATTTTTTTTGCTATATCTGTGCTGCGTTCCAAATCATTTCCAGAACCAGTAGTAAATTCTGTAAAAATAACTTCTTCAGCTGCTCTTCCACCTAACAGGGTAACTAATAATTGAAGTAAATAGCTCTTGGAATAATTGGTTTTATCGCTTAAAAGATAATGAGTTGCTCCACCAGTAAAACCTCTCGGAATAATGGAGACCTTATGCACAGCTTCAACTTTATCCAAGAATACAGAGGTGAGCACATGGCCAATTTCATGATAAGCGGTAAGGCGTTTGTCTTCTTCAGGTATAACTCTGCTTTTCTTTTCTTTACCTAGAATAAGCTTATCTTTGGCTTCTTCAAAATCATCCATTTGAATCTGAGTCTTGTTTTTGCTGGCAGCAATCAAAGCGGCTTCATTAACCAGATTAGCTAAATCTGCTCCACTAAATCCAGGAGTTCCTCTTGAAATTATCTCCAAGTGTACATCATTAGCAAGCGGAACTTTAGCAGTATGAACTTTCAAGATTTCTGTACGCCCTTTAATATCAGGTAAATCGACTGTAACTCTTCGATCAAATCTTCCAGGACGCAGTAAAGCAGGATCAAGAATATCAGGACGATTAGTGGCAGCAATAATAATTACTGCTTCATTCGGCTCAAAACCATCCATCTCTACTAAAAGTTGATTCAAGGTTTGTTCACGTTCATCATGACCACCTCCTAAACCACTTCCGCGATGTCTACCAACTGCATCTATTTCATCGATAAAAGTAATACAAGGAGCATTTTTCTTTGCTTGTTCAAACAGGTCACGAACTCTTGCAGCACCGACACCAACAAACATTTCTACAAAATCCGAACCACTGATTGAAAAGAAGGGAACTCCAGCTTCCCCAGATACAGCTTTTGCCAAAAGAGTCTTTCCTGTTCCAGGCCGTCCGATAAGCAAAACTCCCCGCGGAATTCTTCCTCCTAATCGTTGAAACTTTTTAGGATCCTTCAAAAATTCTACAATTTCCTGCAATTCTTCTTTAGCTTCATCAACTCCGGCAACATCTTTAAAAGTAACTCCCGTTTTACTCGCTTCGTATAATCTGGCTTTACTTTTCCCAAAACTGAATGCCTTAGCATTTTGAGCATTCATCCCACGCAAGAAAAATGCCCAGAAAATTATTAACAATAAAAACGGCAATAGATAGGATATTATACTTGCCCAACGCGATGGTTTTGTGGCGCTGACTTTAATTCCCATTGCTACAAGAGAATCTACAAGCTGGGGATTTTCGAAAGGCAGGGTAGTGGTATATTTCTTATTGGCAATATCAGTGTAAAAAATGTCCTTTTCTGAAAACTGTACCTGCGTTATTTGGCCATTAGCAACGCGTGCCATAAAATTAGTATAGCTCTCTTTAGTTATAGAAGTACCGCTTGTACTAAATATATGAAAGATGATTATTACCATAAGGATGAGCATAATAATCATAGGTAAAGAGAAAGCAGATTTTTTGGGAGGTACATTTTTGGGGGGTTGAGGATTTCGAAAATCCGGATTCGGTTTATCTTTGTTCTTAATATTTCGATTTCTAACAATTATGGATCTGATAATACTGATTATCGAAATTAATAATAAAGCCAGAATAAACCAGTTCATAAGTGTGGAAAATTGCATAAAAGCATTTCCTGCCTCAGGGAGAGTTTTCTGAGGCACAGTTAATGTGTCTGCAGTTGTAGCATTTAAAAAACCTAATGCTATTATGCAGAATAGAATAAGTATGTATTTCATCATTTATATAGCTCTTCTTTTAATATTCCTATATAGGGTAAGTTACGGTATCTCTCTGCAAAATCAAGTCCGTAGCCAACCACAAATTCGTTTTTAATGGAAAAACCGATGTATTCAAAACATACATCTATTTTATGGGCATCGGGTTTATCTAAAAGTACACAGGTTTTCAAACTGGCAGGTTTATGTTGCCAGATATAATCCTTGATATATTCTAAAGAAAGACCCGTATCTACAATATCTTCAACTATAATTACATCTCTGTTAGACAAATCAATATCGATATCCTTGCGAATTTTTACGATTCCACTACTATTAGCATCATTACCATAGCTGGAAATAGCTAAAAAATCAACTTCTACAGGGATAGTAATACTCCGGACTAAATCAGCCAAAAAGATAAATCCCCCTTTTAAAATACCTACCATAACGGGTGTACTATCTTTATAGCTGTTGGATATTTCCAAGCCGAGTTCACGAATTCGAGTTTGAATTTTGTGTTCGTCAAAGAGAACAGCAGAAATATCACAATTCATCTTATTCATCCTTTCCTCTTTTCTTTTTTATGGATTGCCCTTCTGGATTTTGAAGCAATAGGGTTTGCCACTATTTGCAAATAGCGAGAAGTGGTTTCATCACATTTTACCCGATCATCCAAACGGCATCCTACAATCCAAAATAACTTTTCTCCATCTTCTAAAATGGGTATTAAATCCCTCTCATATTTAGGGACTTTTTCGTCAATAAAAAACTCTTTAAGACTTTTATATTGTGTCATCCCAAAAGGCATAAACCGATCACCGGGTTTTCTGAATCTGATCATAAAAGGGAAATTCACTTTATCGGCATCAATAATAATCTGTTCTTGACCATCTGCCAGCTTATGATCTTTGGGCTGTACCTTCAAATATTTGAAACTGAAACGATAATTGCCATAAACAGCCATAGTACGGTCTGTATCTATGATCATAGGTTCTGGTTCTGTATTTTTTTTAATATCTCCAACTTGGATAATTAACTCCTCATATTGTTTTATAACCACGATATTTTTGGGAAGATAGATACATTTACTGCCTTTAGTAGCAAGAATATTATCTATCGCCTGATAGTGAACTGCAAAGAAATCATTATCATCATCGCAGACCTTGATAAAGACATTGCGAAGTAAATAATACCTTTCAATTTTGCTAAGCTTTATAAGTAGTGGGCAAGATAAAACTGTTCTTTCGGGTTGTATATCTAAACAAATTCGTTTATATTGAGACTCACTGCGCTGTTTTAAAATTTTATCTGCCTGAGCAAAAAGTTCGGCTACAAATGAGAGATGTGAAGATAACATAGGATTAAATTCTCTTTCAAGACGAGGAATAAGTTCATTGCGTAAAAGATTTCTACGGAATTTATTGTCCAAATTACTGGAATCGGTCCTCCAGGTAATATCCACTTTAGATAAAATATCCTCAAGTTCTTTTCTACTAAAACAAAGCATTGGATGAACAATTTTACCAGAAATAGCTTTAATCCCTGCCATACCAGTAATTCCTGAACCACGAAAAAGATTTAGTAAAACTGTTTCTGCTTGATCTTCTCTTTGATGAGCAAGCAGAATTTTATCAAATTTATAACTATCCAGCACTTTCGCAAAAACTGAAAACCGCAGTTTACGAGCATGGTTTTCCAAATTTCCTGTTTTAGGAACTTTTACTTTATGAATAATTAAGGGGATATTCAAATTGGAACATAGTTCTTTTACAGATTCCTGATCAGCATCACTTTCAGCTCCGCGAATCTGATGATTGACATGCACTGCTAAAAGAGTTAAATTATAAGTAACTCTCAGCTGAGAAAAAAGATAGAGCATAGCATTAGAATCTGCACCACCTGAACATCCAAGTAACAACTTATCACCTATCTTAATAAGCTCATTTTCATTGATGTTTTTTTCCAGACGCTGAAGGGCTTGGGCAATTTCCATCTTGATTCCTCATCTCATAATATTCCTATTTTCTATTATTTTGATATAGGTTTGAGTGTCAATAGGTTTTTTTACAGAAAATTGCTTATTCGTTTAACAATTATAATTGTATAAATTACGAGGTTTATATGCTATGATTGATGAACCTATAGTGAATACAGGCAAATCAGTTATACTAAATTATACTTGCAGTGGGTTCTTGCTATGAATCCTTTAAGAATAACATTATTGTAGGGTTTTGTGTGTTTATTGCTGATACCAAACATACTATTTCCTTCTGTGCTTGATTTCGTATATTTTGGAAGCTATATTAAAGATTCAATACTTGTTTTAAAATTCTCTTATTTCATCAAGGAAATGCTAGAGGATCCCTAAAGAATCTCCCAAGAAGATATCAGTTACATAACAATAAAATCAGATTATTCAACGGGCTTATTATAGGGGATTTCCTATTCATTATCTAATGTCTAATGGTTTCCGACAATCTTATTGATAGTTGGATTATTGGTTAAAAACGAGTAAAAAAACTTGACGAATAATCAAATAAACACGAAAAGGAATTATAATTAATTAATTGAGCGAGGAAACGATGCAGGCAGACCTAATTATTATTAATATTAGCAAGTTGGTTACTCTTGCCCATAATGGCCGCCCCCGTTTGGGAAAAGAAATGGAAGAGACAGCTACAATTTTAAATAAAGCACTGGCTGTAAAAGATGGTAAAATCTTAGAAATAAACGATAGTAAGTCAATTGAAGAAAAATATAGAAATGTAGAATGTATTGATGCAAATGGACAAATAGCTACACCTGGGTTCGTTGATTGCCACACTCATCCCATTTTTGTTCATACACGAGAAGATGAGTTTGCAATGCGTATACAGGGGAAGACTTATGTTGAAATTTCTAAGGCTGGAGGTGGCATTCTGAATACTATTCAGACAACGCGTGATGCTGATGAGGATTTACTTTTTGAACTAGCCAAAAGGCGTATTTTAAAAATGATCCAACAAGGTACTACTACTCTAGAAGCAAAAAGTGGTTATGGGTTGGATACTGAAAATGAACTAAAGCAATTAAGAGTAATTAGACGCTTACAGGAAGAACTTCTGATTGATATTGTGCCCACTTTTATGGGAGCTCATGAATTTCCTCCTGAATATAGAAATAATCATTCTGGTTATGTAGAACTACTTTGTAAAGAAATGATTCCTGCTGTTGCGGAACAGGGAATAGCTGAATTTTGTGATGTTTTTACCGAAGCACATACATTTAATATTGAAGAATCGCGTAAAATACTTAGTTGTGCTGCTGAATATGGATTAAAACTAAAAATGCATAGTGATGAAATTGAATCAATTGGCGGTGCAGAACTTGCTAGTGAAATGAAATGTATATCTGCTGATCATTTAGGTTCAGCTAGTGAAACAGGAATTAAGGCTCTACAAAAAGCCGGTGTAGTACCAGTTTTGTTACCTGCCACTTTATTTTCCTTACAGAGTAAAAAATACGCCAATGCGAAATTGATGATGGAATTAAATCTTCCTGTTGCTATAGCTACTGATTTTAATCCCGGTAGCTGTAATTGTGATAGTATGTCCTTAACAATGTCTCTTGCCTGTTTACAAATGGGGATGACTCCTGCCGCGTCTTTATGTGCAGCAACTTTAAATGCTGCTTTTGCTTTAGATAGAGGCAAAATAATT
>Ga0116187_1005707_pt1 | contig 10295 bp, 8 predicted proteins | sample AD_JPNNA6_MetaG_FD_89755 | JGI IMG/M metagenome (GOLD analysis project Ga0116187, IMG submission 89755) | Active sludge microbial communities of municipal wastewater-treating anaerobic digesters from Japan - AD_JPNNA6_MetaG | ecosystem: Engineered > Bioreactor > Anaerobic > Digestate | place... | reverse complement strand
TCGTCGGTGAGGTCGACGTAGAGGGGGACGTGGCGGTACGGGCAGATCAGCACGTGACCGGGGTTGTAGGGAAAGAGGTTCATCACGACGTAGCAGTGCTCGCCACGGTGGACGATCAGGCCCGCGGCGTCGTCCTTGCCCGGCGCTGCGCAGAAGGGGCAGCCGTCGCCGGGCTCGGCATCGGGCCGGTCCGCCTGGATGTAGACCATCCGGTGCGGGGTCCACAGCCGTTCGAAGCCGTCACCCTCCCCGGCGAAGTCAGCGGCATCCTCATGCGTCGGCATGAGCGTGATCCTAGGACGCGGCTGCCGCGCTGCTCCGCAACGCCGGTGCTGTCGCCGCCGGGTCGAGGTATGACCGCCCGTGAACCGTGCACCCGCGATTCGACCCCGGCGCGAGCTGCTCCGTTCAGCGCAGGTGGCTGGCGCCGTTGAAGTCCAGCACGGCCCCCGAGGCCCACTCGGCACCCGGGGACGCCAGCGTCACGACGGCGGCAGCGACCTCCTGCGGTGTGGCGACCCGGTGGAAGGGGCTCTGCGCCCGCGTCGCCTCCCCCGCTGCACCCTCGAGCGCGGCACCGACCATCTCGGTCTCGATGAACCCGGGCGCGATGCTCGTCACGGCGATGCCGTGCGGGGCCAGGCGCTGCGCCATCGACTGGCCGAACGAGTGCAGACCGGCCTTGCTCGCGCCGTACGCGGGGATGTCGGGCTCCCCCCGGTATGCCCCTCTCGAGCCGACGTTGACGACCCGCCCGACGGGGACCCCGTCAGCCGGTGGCACGTCGATCATCTGCCGGGCCACGCACCACGTGAGGTTCGCCGGGCCGAGCAGATTCGTCGCGAGGGTGCGCTGCCAGATCTGCACCCAGTCCTCGTAGGCCGTGAGCTCGAGCGGGTGGTCACCCCGCCTGCTCCCGTCGACTCCCGGTGCAGGCGGCACGATCATGGCGGCGTTGTTGACGAGCACGTCGACCCGGCCCAGCGCGGTGGCCGCCTCCGACGCGAGGCGCGCCACGGCATCCGGGTCGGAGAGGTCGGCGGCGAGCCGCACGTGCCCGCTCCCCGGCAGGCCCTCGAGCACAGCCGCCGCCCGATCGAGCGAGGACGGGCCCCGGTGGTGCACGACGACCCGGTCGCCGCGCTCGGCGAAGGCGCGAGCAACCGCGGCCCCCACCCCTCGCGATGCTCCGGTGACGAGGATGCCGCGCGACGGTCCGGCTGCGGAGGTGGATTCGCTCATGGACGGCACCCTATCCACGCAGGTCGGGCAGGTCCTCGGCCGCGATCTCGGCGAGCAGGGCGCGCAGGTCGTCCATGACCACTGCCGTCATGGCCCGTAGGTCCTCTGGGTCCGCGACGCGGGCACGCAACTGCGCCGGAGTGATCGCCTCGCCCACCGCGACGACCACCGTCGGACGGCGCGAGAGCCGCCCTGGGCGCAGCCGCCCGAGCCAGCGCAGCGGCCGCACGAGGGAGGACGTTCCCTCCCGAGTGAGCAGGCGGTGCGCTCCCCACTGGGCGACGGGGACGATCGGGCAGTTGGCGGTCAGCGCGAGCCGCACCGCCCCGGTGCGCACCTCGCTCATCGGCCGGTAGTCGGGCTCGGTCGTGATCTTGCCCTCGGGGTAGATCGCCACGGCCCACCCCCGCCCGAGTGCGTCGAGAGCCGGCTGCAGCGCCGCCGCCGGGTCGCGGTCGCGGCGCACCGAGATCTGCCCGGTTCGCCGCAGCAGCCACCCGACACCGGGCCACGCGAACGCCTCGGCCATCACGAGGAAGGTGCCCTGGCGGCCGGCTCGCCGCAGGGCGCTCGCGAGCACCAGCGGGTCGGAGACGGAGAGGTGGTTGGAGACGACGACGACGGCGCCGGATGCCGGGATGCGCTCCACGTGGTGGTGGTCGCGTCGGGTCAGCAGGCCGAGCGCTGCGTCGACGATGGCCACGCCGACCGAGTAGAGGATCACCCGCCCCGCCGACTGATCTGGCGCTCCATGAGCTGCTGCGACGGGGGCCCGAACCCGAAGCGTTCGTAGATGGTGCGCACCCCCGGCAGGGCGTGCAGCTGCACGCGGCTCACCCCGTCGCCCTCGGCCCACGCGAGCATGGCGTCGAGCAGCCCTTCGCCGATCCCGGCACCGCGCACACCAATGCTCACGAAGAGCAGACTGACGTGGAACCACGCATCGGCGGGGCGGTGGGCGCTGGGCAGTCGCTGCACCCGGGTGCCGTGCAGCACGCCGAGCGGCCGCCCTCGCGGGTCCTCGGCCAGCCACGTGCGACGAGCCGTGTCGCGCAGCCACGCCTGCGCGAACTCATCCAGGAACCCGACGGGCACCGCGTGCCCGAGTTCGCGCTCGTGCTGGATGTGCAGGGCCGCGATGGCGAAGGCGTCAACCGGACGCGCCTCGCGCACCCGCCACCCCGAGGTCTGCGCAGCGTCGCCGTCCATGTGCCCAGCATGGACCACGCTGCTGCTGTGCTCACCCGATGCACGCCGGGCAGTCGCTCACCCGATGCCCGCCGGACAAAGGGTGAGGCCCCGGGAAGTATGAGTTCCCGGGGCCTCGTGACTCGGCATGATGCTCCGTGTCTCACGAGATGGTTTCCGCTCACCTCTGACCCTCATCACCGGGTCAGTTCGTGCGGCAAGCCGCTCGAGTGGTGTTCGTTCTTCTCTCGGTTCCTCCAGTCACTTTCGTGGTGGAGTGCTTCATTTCTACGCCTGCGCGCGAGCGTCCCGCAAGGGGTTCCGGGACCAAATCACGGCAAGATTCTGCGGTCGGCGTGTCGCTCGGCGTGTCGCGTGACGGGTGTGACGAGGGTGTTCAGACCTGCCGCCGGTCGGCGATCGCCGCGGTGATCTCGGCGATGGCGTCGGCGATCGGCACCCCGTTCTTCTGCGACCCGTCGCGGTAACGGAAGGACACCGCGCCAGCCGAGCGGTCCTCCTCCCCCGCGATGAGCACGTAGGGGACCTTGGACTTGCTCGCGTTGCGGATCTTCTTCGGGAACCTGTCGTCGCTCTCGTCGAGCTCGACGCGGATGCCCTGGGCCTTCATCTGCGACAGGACGTCCCACAGGTAGTCGTTGAACTCCTCCGCCACGGGCACCCCGACCACCTGCACCGGGCTCAGCCACACCGGGAAGGCCCCGGCGTAGTGCTCGACGAGCACCCCGATGAAGCGCTCGATGGAGCCGAACTTGGCCGAGTGGATCATCACCGGCTGCTGGCGTGACCCGTCGGACGCCTGGTACTCGAGGCCGAACCGCTCGGGCTGGTTGAAGTCGTACTGGATCGTCGACATCTGCCAGGTGCGGCCGATCGCGTCACGGGCCTGGACCGACACCTTGGGGCCGTAGTACGCGGCGCCCCCGGGGTCGGCGACGAGCTCGAGCCCGGACTCGCGGCACACGTCCTCGAGCACCCCGGTCGCGACGGCCCACTGCTCGTCGGAGCCGATGAACTTGTCCTTCTTGTCGCCGGTCTCGTCGCGCGTGGACAGCTCGAGGTAGAAGTCATCGAGCCCGAAGTCACGGAACAGGCCGAGGCAGAAGTCGAGCAGGTGCTTGATCTCCGCCGGTGCCTGCTCGGCCGTGACGTAGGAGTGCGAGTCGTCCTGGGCGAAACCGCGGACCCGGGTGAGGCCGTGCACGACCCCGGACTTCTCGTTGCGGTAGACCGACCCGAACTCGAACAGTCGCAGCGGCAGCTCGCGGTACGAGCGCCCGCGCGAGCGGTAGATGAGGTTGTGCATCGGGCAGTTCATCGCCTTGAGGCGGTACGGGCCGGCGTCGACGTCGAGGGCCGGGAACATCCCCTCCGCGTAGTACGGCAGGTGGCCGGAGGTGTGGAACAGCCCCTCCTTGGCGATGTGCGGGGTGCCGACGTACTCGAACCCCTCCTCGATGTGCCGACGGCGGACGTAGTCCTCCATCTCGCGCTTGATGATGCCGCCCTTGGGGTGGAACACCGGCAGCCCCGAGCCGATCTCGTCGGGGAAGCTGAACAGGTCGAGCTCGGCCCCGAGCTTGCGGTGGTCGCGCTTCTCGGCCTCGGCGAGCCGGTCGAGGTAGGCCACCATGTCGGCCTTGGTCGGCCAGGCCGTGCCGTACACGCGCTGCAGCTGCGGGTTCTTCTCCGAGCCGCGCCAGTAGGCGGCGGCGCTGCGCATGAGCTTGAACGCGTTGCCGAGCACCTTGGTCGAGGGGACGTGCGGGCCGCGGCACAGGTCGCCCCAGGCGCGGCTGCCGTCACGGCGCACGTTGTCGTAGATCGTCAGCTGGGCGCCGCCGACCTCTACGGCTGCACCTTCAGCGGCCTCCTCGGAGGCACCGCCCTTGAGGCCGATCAGCTCGCACTTGTAGGGCTCGCCGGCGAGCTCGACGAGGGCGTCCTCGTCGGAGATCTCACGGCGGTGGAAGGTCTGGCCCTCGTTGATGATGCGCTGCATCACCTTCTCCAGGGCCTTGAGGTCCTCGGGCGTGAACGGGGTGGCGACGTCGAAGTCGTAGTAGAAACCGTCGCGGATCGGCGGTCCGATGCCCAGTCGCGCGTCGGGGTGGACCTCCTGCACGGCCTGCGCCAGCACGTGGGCAGCCGAGTGGCGCAGCACGTCGAGACCGTCCTGCTCGGCGGCCGTGACGGGCTCGACGTGCTCGCCGCCGACGAGGACGTGCGCCAGGTCGCGCAGCTCGCCATCGACCCGGGCGACGAGGACCGAGCGGTCGCCCTCGAAGAGCTCACCCGCAGTCGTGCCCTGCGCCACCGATCGCTGCGTGTCGGCGACGTGGACGGTGATCTGGGCAGACATGGGTGTGGCTCTCCTGGTGCGGAAGGGGTAGCGGCCCGTCGGGACCGCACTCCAGCGTATCGAGCGGTACGCGGATGCCGCGAAACGGCATCCGCGGTCGGCGTACGGTGCTCTCGTGCGCACCCTTCCCCACGGCACCTGGCCCTCCCCCGTCACCGCCGCCTCCCTCGCCCAGGGGCAGGCCGGGCTGGACGAGGTTCGGCTCGACGGGCCGGACACCTACTGGCTCGAGGCGCGCCCGTGGGAGGCGGGCCGGGTCGCGCTCGTGCGCCACGACGGCCGCACCGGAGAACGGCAGGATGCCGTCGCCGCACCGTGGTCGGTGCGCTCGCGCGTCCACGAGTACGGCGGCGGCGCGTACGCGGTGCGCGACGGGCTCGTCGTGTTCTCGACCTTCGCCGACGGCCGCCTGCGGCGAACCCGGTTCAGCCAGCCGGACACCGATCCGGAACCGATCACCCCCGAGGCGGCCGTGCGCTACGGCGGGCTCGTCCTCACCGGCGACGCCGTCTTCGCGGTGCGCGAGGACCACCGCGGCGGCGGTGAACCCGTCAACGAGCTGGTCCGGCTCTCCCCGCAGGGCCCCAACGCCGACTTGGGGCAGGTGCTCGTCACCGGCCCGGACTTCGTCTCACGCCCGGCGGTCTCGGCGGACGGCACGCAGGTGGCGTGGGTGCAGTGGGACCACCCGAACATGCCGTGGGACTCCACGACGCTGCTGCGTGCGACAGTGACCGACGCCGGTCTGGCCGACGTGCGGGTCGTGGCCGGCGGTGAGGGCATCTCGGTCGTGCAGCCGCAGTTCGGCCCGGACGGGACGTTGTGGTTCGTCAGCGACGAGTCGGGCTACTGGAACCTGCACCGCGACGCGGAGGCGAGCCCCAGCCCTGTGCACGCTCTCGATGCCGACGTCGCGGCACCCCAGTGGGTCCTGGGCATGAGTGACTACGCCGTGGTCGACGAGGGCCGAGTGCTCATCCGGTTCTGGCGCGAGGGCACGGCGCGCCTGGCGGTGCTCGACCCGCGCGACGGCACCCTGGTCGACCTCGACCGCCCGGAGTCGGGGTTCGACCAGCTCGTCACCGACGGAAGCGAGGTCGCCCTGCGCACCGCCTCGGCACGTGAGCACCCCCGGGTCATCCGCGGCGTGCTGACCGCGGACGGTGCGCTGGACGCGACGGTGCTCGCGACGGCATCCGAGAGTGCACCGGACCCGGCCCACCTCTCGACCCCGCAGGCGTGGACCTGGACCAACAGCGCGGGGCTCGACGTGCACGGGTTCGCCTACCCGCCGGCCAACGCCGACGTCAGCGCCCCCGCGGGAGAGCTGCCGCCGCTCCTCGTCCTCGTCCACGGTGGCCCCACGTCACACAGCGAACCGGTCTACAAGGCGCAGACCCAGTACTGGACCAGCCGCGGCTTCCTCGTCCTCGACGTCAACCACGGCGGGGGCACGGCGTACGGGCGCGACTACCGGGAGCGACTCACGGGCCAGTGGGGTGTCGTCGACATCGACGACGTCGTCTGCGGGGTTCGTTCGCTCGCGGATGCCGGTCGCATCGACCGTGACCGCGTCGCCATCCGCGGCGGCAGCGCCGGCGGGTACACCGTGTTGCGGGCGCTGACGTCGAGCACGGTCTTCGCCGCTGGTGCGAGCTACTTCGGGATCAGTGACCTGGCGGCGCTGCTCGTGGATGACCACAAGTTCGAGTCGAGGTACACGACGACGCTCGTCGGCCCGTGGCCGCAGGCGGAGCAGACCTACCGGGAGCGCTCACCGGTGCACCACATCGCTGACCTGCACGGCGAGCTGCTGCTCCTCCAGGGCGCCGACGACCTCGTGGTCCCGGTGGCGCAGGCCCAGCTCATGGCCGATGCGATGCGTGACGCCGGCAAGGACGTCGAGCTCGTCGTCTACGAGGGCGAGGGGCACGGCTTCCGCCAGGCGTCGACGATCATCGACTCCCTCGAGCGGGAGCTGGCGTTCTACCTGCGGGTATTCGAGGGCTGACCCCAACTTCGAGGGCGGACCTCAGATACTCCTCGACACCTCCCGCAGGGCCGCGCGCACGGCATCCACGGCGGGCGACTCCCCCATCGACGCGCGCCAGTGCACGTCGACCCGCCTGGTCGGCACGGGGTCGAGCACGGGCACCGCGACGACGGTGGAGGGCAGGTGCCCCCGACCCAGCCTGGGCACCAGGGCCACCGCCAGACCGTGGGCCACGAGCTCGACCTGCGAGGCGAACTCCACACACCGAAAACCCACCCGCGGCGCCTGCGGGGTTGCCGCGAACATGTGGCTGAACCACTCGTGACAGATCGTGCCCTCCGGGGTGGAGACCCAGAGGTGGGTCATGAGGTCGGCCGGGGTCACCGACTCCTGCGACGCGAGGGGGTCGTCGACGTGCACGAGCACATCGGCGACGTCGGTGAGCACCGGCTCTCCCCGCACCGTCGGCGGCACGTGGAAGCGCATGCCCTCCCAGCGGTGCACGATCGCCATGTCGGTGCGTCCCGCCGCGACCTCGGCGACGGCATCCCACGGTTCCACCTCGTGCACGATGACGTCGAGGTCGGGAGCGCTGGCGCGCAGGGCGTCGAGCATCGGGGGCACGATGCCACGCACCGCGGTGGAGAAGGCCGCGAGCCTCAGCAGCCCCGAAGGTCGCCCGCCCTCTCCCTGCAGCCGTGAGCGCAGGCCCTCGACGGCCACGCGCAGCGATCGCCCCTCGTCGACGAGCCGCCGCCCGGCAGCGGTGAGCACGACCCCGCGCCCGGCCCGGTCGAGCAACGGCACCCCGACCTGGCGTTCGAGGCGTTTGACCTGCTGCGAGACGGCGGACGGGGTGAACCCCAGCTCGTCCGCGGCCCCGACGACGCTGCCGCACCGCTCCACCGCCACGAGCGACTCCACGGCCACCAGATCGATCATGCAGCGATGCTACCGAGATCGCCTCACATTTCGTTGCTGGTGCTTCATGGTCCATCCCGGCAGGATGAACAGGTGCCTCGCCGTCATGTCGCCCTCGCCGTGCTCGTCACCGTCATCTGGGGCGCCAACTTCGTCGTCATCGACGAGGGCCTGGGCGACATCCCCCCGACGCTGTTCGTCGCGATGCGCTTCGTCGTCGTGCTGATCCCGGCGATCTTCCTCGTCCCGAGGCCGGCCATGCCGTGGCGCGACGTGGTGACGATCGGCGCGTTCATGAGCCTGGGTCAGTTCGGCCTGCTCTACACCGGCCTGGCGGTCGGGATGCCGGCCGGGCTCGCGTCGCTGGTGCTCCAGGCCCAGGTCGTCGCCACCGTGATCATCGCGTCGCTGGTCCTGCACGAGCGACCGAGCCGGACCCAGGTGATCGGGGTGGGCATCGGCCTCCTCGGGCTCGTCGTCGTCGGCGTCGGCCGGTCGGCGGCGACTGCGGCCCTGGGCCTGCTGTTCGTCATCGCCGCCGCCCTGTCGTGGGCGATCGGCAACGTCGCCGCCCGGCGCGCCGCCGCGCACACCCCGCCCACGGCATCCCGGTCCGGCGGGCTCGCCGCGGGTCTGTCCCTCACGGTGTGGTCCGCCACCGTGGTCCCGCTGCCCCTGTTCGCGCTCTCGCTCGCCCTTGACGGCCCGGAGGCCGTAGTGCACGCCCTCACCCACCCGACGGTGCCCGCGGTGCTCTCCACGATCTACACCGCGTGGCTGGCCTCGCTCGTCGGGTACGGCATCTGGAACACGCTCCTGGCGCACCACCCGGCAGCGGCCGTGGTGCCGTTCACCATGCTCGTCCCGGTGGTCGGACTCACCACGGCGTGGCTCGTGCAGGGTGAGGTGCCGAACGGGTGGGAGAGCGTGGGCGGCGCGCTGCTGCTGCTCGGGGTGGCCGTCACGACCGGGGTGCTGGGCCCTCGCAGTCGGCTGGGGCCGAGGGTCGGACCGGGGGTGGAGCCGCCGGGCCGGGAGCCTGCGGGGGGCGACCCGACACCTGCTCGATGATCCGGGGAAGGTGCTCGCCCACGAGGGGCACCTGCTCGATCTGCTGCTGGAGCTGAGCCACCGCGGGCACCGTCTCGGCGAGCGGCGTGCGGATCGGGCCGGTGTCGGTGGGCACGGACGCGTCGGAGTTGCTCTCGCGCAGCTCTCGCGCCAGGCGCTCCGCCTCGAGGACGAGGGCGCCGTAGGTAGGCCAGGCCCGAGGGTCGTCCAGCGGAGTCACCCGCACCTGCTCGCTGAGGTCGTCGAGGGTGTCCAGGGCGCGCTGCACGTGCTGCTCCACGGCCTCACGGGACGGCTCGGTCCACACCCCGAAGTCGGAGATCGCGTCGCCGATCTCGTCGAGCACCCCGGCGTAGTCCTCGAGCCAACCCGCCGACGGTGCGGGATGCCGGGCCGCCTCGTCCGCGGCGTCGACGAGGGTGCGCGCGATGCTGCCCACCTGCCACTGGGCGCGCCGAACGGCCTCCACCGTGCGCGTGTAGCCGTCCCAGTCGATGCGCGCCGGGCGCAGGCGGTGCCGCCAGTTGAACCGGGTGCTCTCCCGCCCGGTCTCCACGACGCCGAGCACCTCGGGAACCCGGTCGCCGAGGTCGGTCGCGGTGTCGTACCACCGGCGGGCCCGGTCGGCGTCGAAGCCCTCGCGCAGGCCCGACGCCATGTCCTTGAGCAGGTCCTGCACCCGGGTGGTCAGGTCGCGCAGCGCGTCACGCGGCTCGTCCAGGTGCATGGGAGCGAGCACGACCGCATTGACGGCGACACCGACGATGCCGCCGAGCACGGTCTCCACGATGGTGAGGTAGGTGAAGTCGGTGTCGGTGCCCTTGACCGTGAGCAGCGACAGCAGCGCCATGGTCGGCACCTGGATGCCGTGGTCCCCGAGGAGAGGCCAGCGTGCGATGAGGAGCGCGGCCATCATCACCGGGACCATCGACCACCACGTCACCCCGACGAGCGACCCGACGAGCCAGGCGATGCTCATCCCGAGGACGACGGCGGCCACGCGCCGGGCGCTGGCCCCGATCGAGCGGACCATGGTGCGGTCGACGACGAGCAGGGCAGCCATCGGGGCGTAGAAGGGGGTGGGGCTGTCGAGCAGGTGCACGGCGAGCTGCCAGGCCAGCACGGTCGCGACCGCCGCCTTGAGCATGAGCAGGCCCTCGGCCCGCTCCACGCCGGGCGTGGTCAGGGCAGCCCGAACGGCCGAGGCCCACCCCCCGAGGGTCGCGCGAACCCGGCTCGGCAGTCCGCGCGGCTCGACGAGCTCATCCTCACGGCTGACCACCACCCGACCATAGCGAGGCGGCGGCCTCCGAGACGAGGGTCAACCGAACGCGGACCGGTCTGCTCAGACCTCGAGGGTCAGCACGAGGTGCGTGGTCTCCGGCGACTTCGCCGAGCGCAGGGCGGCGACCGTGCGTGCCGGCTCACGGTCGACGACGAGCTCGACCGTGCTCGGCAGGAAGACCGGCTTGGTGAACCACACGTGGCTCGTCGACG
>Ga0116187_1005705_pt1 | contig 10296 bp, 6 predicted proteins | sample AD_JPNNA6_MetaG_FD_89755 | JGI IMG/M metagenome (GOLD analysis project Ga0116187, IMG submission 89755) | Active sludge microbial communities of municipal wastewater-treating anaerobic digesters from Japan - AD_JPNNA6_MetaG | ecosystem: Engineered > Bioreactor > Anaerobic > Digestate | place... | reverse complement strand
TGGTGTTATCGAACTCACTGATTGCCAGGTGAGTTGTAGCCGATCCCTGAGGATCTAGGTCTATTAGCAAGACCTTCTTCCCTTTGGCAGCAAGGCAGGCCGATAGATTGACGGCGGTGGTAGTTTTGCCACAGCCCCCTTTCTGGTTTGCTATTGCTACTACTTCCATGCATTAAGAATTACGCCTTAAGACTTAAGAGGATATCCATTAAGGATTAAGCCTTAATGCTTAAGGAGAGAAAAGGGTGAAGACCTCAGTGCCTACCCATGGTTCTTATGATTCTGGCAAACTCTTCTCAGATTCGATTTGTGGAATAACTGGCATTCCCAAAGGCGCATTGGAAGAAGATACGAATCACAAAACATCATTGAGCGCATCAATAAGGGATTGAAGCGCAGAAGCAGCCCTGTGGGAGCATTCCCGAGTGATCAATCCCTGATGAGATTAGCAGGATGCATCATGATAAATATAAATGAAGAGTAGATCATGGGTAAAAAGTATTTAACGATGGACGAAGAATAATGATAATAGGATACATGCAGTTACGAAATACCATGAAAATGTCCGGTGAATCCGGAGCAACAGATTATCCACGCTCCAGATTCGTCAAACTTCTGACCTCGTAGCCTGTTTTGCATATGACCTGAATCATCTCATCAAGACTCATTGAGGGCTGCGTACAGCAATCGAGTCTTAGCGGAATCAATACCGACCACAGCGTCCTCCGAAGAGGACATCAGTGACTGATCCTGCCCAAATGCCGAACCAAGAGCGGGGGTGATCGGCGAGAATCTAAGCAAATAATTGGGACAAAAGGAACAATAGGTTTGATAGGACTAACAAGTTCCACTGGAAACATATATATAGGAACGCGATCCGTAGTGTGTATATGGAGTTAACTTTGCAGGTCAAAGAGGATAACGGAAAGGAAATCTCTTACAGATGTGTACCATTCATGGAAGGTCATGTGATCGAAGAACCCCTTTCCCAAATCCAAACCACACCCTCTGAGAATGCTATAGACAAGACAAAAGTGAGAGTTGTCATTGAGGGAGATGAAAGGGTTCCTTTGAAGGTGCTTCGAAGAACAAGCGATGGATACGGGAGGTTCTCTCTTGGGAAAGGCGATGAATGTGTGACAAATAAAGACCTTCTTGTTATTGTTCTGGAACCAAGAGACCCAAATGATAGAATATTCATGGAGCCGACTAGGCGCAGAAAGACTCAGATCTGATTCAATCCCTAAGTTGGACACGGATGCCCTTTATCCCCGATGCAAGCATCGGGGTATTGCTATAAAAATAAAGTCTCTGAGTGGATCGATATGCTCTCTTGCTTCCGTTAACGTACACTACATGAAGGTATCCTCCTTCAAAGCTGCCAAAGCTGAGTCTTTGCCGGTCTTGTTGTCCAGGTCCAGGAAGACCCGCCTATCTTGTAGCCATTGCATAGCTTCTTGTGGCCTCATACTCGAAGGCAAGCATGTCGTATTAGACATAGATTACGACATCGATATCAAGTGGCGATACGATTTTGGACGATCGGGAAATTCTAAGTGGCATACAAAGTGATGCGCAATTCCGTAAATAAGACCACATTTGTTAGGCACTTTTGAGCCCAGTTCTGGGTCGAAATGGGTAGGAAATCAACGCCAATTATGTCTTTGAAATTATGGTTCTGTCACATTCGCACCACTCACAGCTCGGCCTTTAATCCTCAAGGCTCTTTATTATGGAAATTGAACTCCACCCTGAGACCTTTAACGTCCCCACTACTCCCGTCGTGCCGGAGAACAGCCTTACATAACAGGGAAGACAATAGTATTTGCCGTATTCCAATAACCTATTTTTCTCGATCAAATCAGCACCACACACAGCGCAGCATTTTGGGATCGGTCCAGGACAGTACACACCGACTGGCTGCACGTATCGGAATAATTTTTCTCTTTCATTTTTCTTCTCAAATTCATCAGCCAAACCTTCAGCTAAATGACCAATGTTTTCAATTAATTCGAAAAGAGTGTGATGCTTAATAATAATTTTACCGTCATCGATTAGGATTACTTGATAGCTAAGTGTTTTTGGAAAAAGAGACTTCTTTTCGGTAGATGCTTGAATGATCTGGTTATTTTCGATCTTTTCAATATTTGCTGATTTTTCAAAATCAGTGCTATAATTTTGTGTTAGAAATTTTATGAGTCTTTCATTACCTTCTCCTGGAATTTCATCCCAACTAAACACAGTGCGTGAGTAATAAGGGTCAGGAGTATATAATTGTAAGTTAGCAATACCGGACTCATTTGACTTTGATACGTAATAAACATTCATCAATTGAGGTTGGGTAGGAATGTTACCATATGGCGTTGATCCGGTTGATCCTAAATCCATTGATCCTACGCCCATTAATCCTGCGCCCAGGAGACCAATTAGTAACATCAAAAATGATATGGGTGCGTAATTAGTTGTAGGCGTAGACGACTTATCTTGTGGTGGGATAATAACAAAATCAACATAAGTTTGTGGCATAGTTTCATAATAAAAGAGCAACCGATTTTGTTGAGGGAAGATGGTAAAATCAACAACATTTAAACCATAGGACAAATTAGTCTTTTTTAGAATCCCATATTCGAAATTTCCTTTTCTGGACCCTACATAATCTTCGAATGAGTTTGTAATTCTTATAGGAGATGCTATAGCCTTCTTATTCTGGGAAAAGTCCAAAAGATCAAGACCATCTACGGTGGCAAAGTTATTATATTCCGATAACTCGCCCGCCTTTATTTTTGCTGCAACATCATTGGCCGGGACGACTCGCTCATCTGGCATGCCTAGAGATAGGCCGATCATAAGAAGAACCACTAGGACCGGAGTCCAGGTTCGGCTCAGAAACATTGTCCTCCAAAAAGGTATAGGTTCTCCAACTACAATAATCTGCTTGTCAATTGTAGAGCTAGATCCGTAGGGTGAACGTATCTCCTTGGGGAATTCGGTAGATAATTATTTTCAGGCGTGAGTAACAAACGCATCGGTGCATATACCAAGAAGCTCATCATTTTCTTAGCTACAGCAAATAAGTATTATAGTTGTTATGCCATCTATTGCCCGAAGTTGATCTGAATGGCAAAGGCCCGAAAATCCGCCCTCGATACCCTCGGACAGTACCAGCATGAGAAGCAGCAAAGGCTAAACAACCCTCCCGTTGGCCTGGTCACTCCCACTACTGATATAGATGGCGAATCCAAGACCTACGATTACGACCCTCATCTCGATCCCCAGCTCATCTGGGCAGGGAAGACTGAGCACACCTCTTTCGAGGTCCCTACAGTCTCCCTGCATGTCCATGAGCGCATAGATCCCAAGGCCATCATCAAGGCAGTCAGGAAGGGCGGCGGCCAGATCCAGACTTCTCTCTTCGAGCTTCCTGATGAGAATCCGCCTGTGAGGACGGCAGTGGAGTTCTACAAGCATCCTCACGGCTGGTCCAACCGTCTCGTTGCCGGCGACTCCCTGCTGGTCATGAACTCCCTTCTGGAGAAGGAGGGCATGGCTGGCCAGGTGCAGATGATCTACATCGATCCGCCCTATGGCGTGAAATATGGCAGCAACTTCCAGCCCTTTGTGAACAAGAGGGACGTGAAGGACGGCAAGGATGAGGACCTGACCAGCGAGCCGGAGCAGATCAGGGCCTTTCGAGATACTTGGGAGCTGGGCATTCACTCATATCTGGCTTATCTTCGAGATAGGCTGCTATTGGCTAGGGAGCTTCTGAGCGAGAGCGGGAGCGTGTTCGTTCAGATCAGTGATGAGAATTTGCATCATGTGCGGGAGATAATGGATGAAATATTCGGACCAGAAAATTGTTGTTCAATAATATCTTTTGTCAAATCATCTGGTCTTGGTTCTAACCTGCTTCCCAGGCAAACTGATTACCTGATTTGGTTTGCGAAGGATATAAAGATCGTAAAGTATCGACAGCTTTTTCGTGAGAAGGCATTAGACGCAGGAGGAGGATCGGCCTACAGCCATGTTCTTTTGCCAAATGGACAAACAAGAAGGCTTACTGCAGAGGAACGAATGAATCCATCATCTCTTCCTAAGGAAAGTAGAGTTTTTCGCTATGGAGATTTAACGAAGCCAGGACCTGGAAGCAAGTATGAGGTAAAAATTGAAAGTCGAACTTTCAACTCCGGTAAGAGATGGTGGGGGATTCCAGAAGATAGTATGTATCGTTTAATCAATAATGGTAGAGTGGCTGTTCAAGGATCAACCCTTTCTTATATCAGATTCCTTGAAGACTTTCCTGCCTATCCAATAACAAATGTTTGGACTGATACAGGTACTGGAAGTGGTCTAGACAAAGTATATATCGTTCAAACTGACACAAAAATAATTCAACGTTGTCTCCTCATGACCACCGACCCCGGCGACCTCGTTCTCGATCCCACATGCGGCTCCGGCACCACCGCCTACGTGGCCGAGCAATGGGGCCGCCGCTGGATTACCTGCGACACCTCCCGCGTGGCCATCGCCCTGGCCAAGCAAAGGCTTATGACCGCCATTTTTGATTACTACGACCTGGCCCATCCCGAAGAGGGAATCAGCAGCGGTTTCCGCTATAAGACAGTCCCTCATATCACTTTGAAGTCCATCGCCAATAACCCTGAGATCAAAGAGGGCATGAGCAGGACAGAGATAGACAGGGCCATAGCCAAATATGCCGATCAAGAGACTCTCTACGATCAGCCTTTCATCGACAAATCCAAGGTCCGGGTTACTGGCCCTTTCACTGTCGAGGCAGTCCCAGCTCCCGTTGTCAAGCCACTGGCAGAGGTCGAGACCAGCAAAGAAGCAGATGCCTCATTAGCCCGATCCGGCGAGACCCTGAGACAGAGAGAATGGCGTGAAGAGCTATTCAGAACAGGAATAATCACCACACAGGGCCAGAGAATCAAGTTCTCCCGAGTCGAACCCCTGCCAGGCACAAGATACCTCCACGCCGAGGCCGAGACCATGGAAGACGAGCCCAAAAGAGCAGTGATAAGCTTCGGGCCGGAGCACGCGCCCCTGGAGCAGCGCCAGGTAGCACTGGCCTTAGAAGAGGCCAACCACCTCATTCCCTCGCCCAAGATGCTGATCTTCGCTGCCTTCCAGTTCGACCCCGAGGCCTCCAAGGACATAGATGAGACCATCTGGCCGGGCATGATCTTCCTGAAAGCCCAGATGAACGGCGACCTATTTACAGACGACCTGAAGAAGAAACGATCGAGCAACGAGAGCTTCTGGCTCATCGGCCAGCCGGATGTGAAGCTGGAGAAGATCAAGGAAGGCGAAGACAAAGGCAAATGCCGGGTGAAGATCTTGGGATTCGACTATTACAACCCCGTAAACGGTGCTGTGGAATCAGGCAGCTCTGACAAGGTGGCCATGTGGATGCTGGACACTGACTACGATGGCTACAGCCTCTTTCCCCGCCAGGTCTTCTTCCCCCTGGCCGGATCCAAAGAGGGCTGGGCCAGACTGGCCAAGACACTCAAGGCCGATATCGATGAGGACCGGATAGATGCCTTCCGGGGAACTGTATCATTACCTTTTGAGCTCAAGAGCCGAGTAGCTGTGAAGATCATAGACAACCGAGGCATAGAGAGCCTCAGAATCCTGGACGAGAGATCATGCAGAAGATAGACCACCTCATCATCACTTCACCCTACGAAGAGCCTAAAGAACATTGGTGGTATGACGAAAACAAGAAGTCATTTGATCTGGCCGAAGGACGCAGGCCTGCAGGCTACATCATAGCCTCCCAGGCTTATGAGTCTGCAGACGATCCAGGCAAGTTCATTGAGCTCCCTCTGGTAAACAGGATAAGGCCCCGCGTAAAGGCCTGGCGCGAGGGCAAAAACGGCGGAATACCTTACGCTGGCGCTACCAGCATCACCAGAAGACTGCTGCAGCACTGGCACGACCAGTCGGAAAGAGACCTGAGGTTCTTCTTCTGCCAGCTCGATGCCATGGAGACTCTGATCTGGCTTGCCGAGGCCCCAGCTGCAGATAAAGTGGGGATCGATATTCCTTCAGATGGCGGGCCGTTCAGACGCTACTGCTCCAAGATGGCCACAGGCTCAGGCAAGACCATAGTCATGGCCATGCTCATAGCCTGGCAGGCTCTCAACAAGGCCGCTAACCCTCAGGACGCCAGGTTCTCCAAGAACATCTTTGTGGTAGCCCCAGGGCTCACCGTGAGAGACAGGCTGAAGGTGCTGATACCCTCCGAACCCGGCAACTACTATGATAAGTTCAACGTCGTCCCGCCAGGCCTCCAGGATCTCCTCAGGCAGGCCAAGGTCGTTGTCAGGAACAGGCATATTCTGAACTGGGAGACCGACGAGAAGATCGCCAAGAAGAAGGGAGTGGACAAACGAGGTGCCAGGAGCGACCAGGCTTACGTCCGGGATGTCCTCAGAGACCTGGCCAATGCCAAGAACATACTGGTCATAAACGACGAGGCCCATCATGCCTGGAGGATACCTGCCGAATCCAAGATAAGAGGCCTGAAGAAAGAGGACATAGAGGAGGCTACCAAATGGGTCGGGGGCCTGGACAGGATCCACGTCGTCCGGGGTATCTTGGCCTGTTACGATTTCACTGCCACGCCCTTTGCCCCTTCCGGCAAGACAGCCAGCGAAGAAGCCCTCTTCCCCTGGATTGTCAGCGACTTCGGGCTCAGCGATGCCATCGAATCCGGCCTGGTGAAGACCCCCAGGGTGGTCATAAGAGATGACGGCATGCCAGATACTAGGACGTACAGATCTAAGCTCTATCACATCTACAAATGGGTCAAAGAGGACCTGAACAGGAAGGCCCAGCCCCACGAGACCCTTCCCGACCTGATCATCAACGGCTACTATCTCCTGGGCAAGGACTGGCTTGAGACTGCCGAACGGTGGAAAGAAGATGGCTTTCCCACGCCGCCGGTCATGATCACTGTGGCCAACAGGACTGAGACTGCAGCCAGGATCAAGTATGCCCTCGACCGCAATAAGATAGACATAAAGGAGCTTTGCGATCCAGGCAGGATCATCCACATAGACTCCAGGATCCTGGAGAAGGCCGAGTCCCAGGAGGAGGCTATGCAGTTCAAGCTCAAGGAGTCTTCTGAGGGCGATGAAGGCAAAGAGCTCTCCAAGAAGGATTCAGCCGAGTACCTCAGAGAGATCGTCAATACCATTGGGGTCGAGAACAAGCCTGGCGAGGCCTTCCAGAACGTCATATCTGTGGGCATGCTCACTGAGGGCTGGGATGTCAAGACTGTGACCCACATAATGGGCCTGAGAGCCTTCTCCAGCCAGCTCCTCTGCGAGCAGGTAGTAGGCCGGGGGCTCAGGCGGACTGATTACGATATCGACGAGGAGACTGGGCTCCTGACGCCCGATTACGTGAACATCTTCGGAGTGCCTTTCACTTTTATGCCCCACGAGACAACCGATGATAGAAAGACTCGAGCTCAGGTTCCAAAGTATGTTATCGAGCCCAGGCCGGAAAAACAGCAGTACGAGCTTCAGTGGCCCAGGATCGCCCGCATAGAGTACGAGATGAAGCCCACTCTCAGCCTGGACATGAGAAAGGTCAGGCCCTTAGAGCTGGTCCTCCGTGAGACTATCACCAGAGCGGATATGGCCAAGATCCTGGGCGGGAATGTCGATACCTCGGAGACTACACCAATCGATCTGACCACCATTGCCGATCAGTTCAGGATGCAGAAGATCATATTCAACACGGCTATCGAGGTCTTCGACCGCATGAACCCCAAGTGGCCGGGCAGCAAAGAGCAGCTGCTATCCCAGATAATCGCCATAATCGAGGAATTCTTGGAGTCAGAGAGGATCCGCATAATTCCCGAGGTAGGCTATGACGATGTGCGGAGGCTCATCACAATGGTCTTGAACATGAGTAAAATCGTAGAGCACATCTGGAATGCGATCGAGCCCAACAACGCCGAGTCCACCAAGCTGGTCTTCGAGGACGATCACAGGCCTATAGGGGCCACTGGGGATATGATCCCCTGGCATACAGGCAAGCCTCGGGTCGAGGCCAAGAGGTGCCATATCAACTTCTGTGTCTGTGACAGCAGCTGGGAGTCTGCAGCCGCTTTTGAGCTGGACAGAAATCCTAAGGTAGCCTCCTGGGTAAAGAATGATCACCTGGGGTTTGGAGTGCACTATATCTTCCAGGGCGAGCGCCACAGGTACCGGCCGGATTTCATTATCCTGCTGACCAACGGCATTCATCTAGTTCTGGAGATCAAGGGCCTGGATACTGAGCAGGCCAGGGTCAAACGAGGGTTTCTTGAAGATTGGGTGAAGGCCGTAAACTACGATGGCCGGTTTGGGAAGTGGACAAGTGACGTGTCTTTTGATCCGGCGGATATACCGGGAGCCATAGGGAAGGCGTACAACTATAAGGGTTGAATGTTAACCTCCATCTATTAGGTGCCGCCAATTGCCTATCCTCCAGGTAAGGATCTTTCTCCACATCAAAACGGTTCGCTGAAAACTACTGCAAACCCTATTTTAACACCGCAATAATTATGCGTAGAAATCCTCTAGGCCGTTCAGAATTGATATTTAAATCGGAAAAATAGGAATTTAATTAGGTTTTAAATGGAGATAATTCCTTTCAATGGTCTATCCAACTATTAGGAGAGAGACTATCCTGGATGAGAGCCGGCTAGAAACTTGACTCGTTAATTTTCGCTATCCTTCAGCCCAAAAGAGATCTTGCACTGGTCTCATGAATCCTTCGGCCAAAGGGATTATGCCCTTAAAATCGATTACAGAAATTATAAAATAGGGCTAATTCTCAGATATCCCTAGGGCCTCAGCCTTCAGCTTTCGGGCCTTCTGTAATGCTGTCTCATGGTCTACCTTCCTGCAGCTCCCTAGGTGAACATGCCTTACCTTCCCGCCTTCTCTCCATGAGGTCATCCAGTAAAAGTATGATTGACTCCCTTTCTTAGTGGTCTTTACCTTCTCCATTTTCCAGAGGTGTAGGTCTTCCAGCCTGGCAGCTCCCTTCAGGTCCTCAGCCTCAGCCTTCAGCATATCGGCATGGCCTGCCAGCTCTTGGGCTTTCTGCCTGGCATCTGGCAGGATCTTAGCTGCCTTCCTCATAATGGTTGAATCTCTACCCAGTTCCAGGGCCTCTCTCTTCAGGGTCTTTCTTCTCTCTCCAGCGTCGGTCTTGTGCATATATAATAGTTCTATTACATTATACTTAAGGCTTATTGTGGTGTTATAGAACTAGGTCGAGAGGATGATCAGCATCGCCATGGACATAATGGATAAGATCAGCCTTACTTAACGCCTGATTTTTTAAATGCTACCTAAGGTATTTCATTAGGCAGGTCTAAACTAATATGGAGGGATACTTATTAGAGGACGGTTTATTCTCTATTTGATTACATTGGCTGCGTTATGTGCACCTGCATTCGGGCAGACAACAGCAATTGATTGGAACGACAAAGGCAATGCTCTAGTGGACCAGGGCAAATACGATGAGGCCATTAAAGCTTATGACAGGGCAATAGAGATCAACCCGCAATTAGCAGAACCCTGGTTCAACAAAGGCGTTGCTCTTTACCTTCAAGGCAAATACGATGAAGCAATTCAAGCCTATGATAGAGTTATTGAGATTGATCCGCATTTGGCAGAACCCTGGAGCGGCAAAGGCAGTGTTCTCATGGATCAAGGCAAATACTCTGAAGCTATTCAAGCTTATGACAGGACAATAGAGATCAACCCGCAAGATGCATTAGCCTGGAACAACAAAGGCGTTGCTCTTTACCATCAAGGCAAATACTCTGAAGCTATTCAAGCTTTCGATAAAGTAATCGAGATCAATCCGCAATTGGCAGAACCCTGGAGCGGCAAAGGCAATGTTCTCATGGATCAGGGCAAATACGATGAGGCCATTAAAGCTTATGACAAGGCAATCGAGATCAACCCGCAATTAGCAGAAGTCTGGAACAACAAAGGCCTTGCTCTTTACCATCAAGGCAAATACTCTGAAGCTATTCAAGCTTATGACAGAGCAATAGAGATCAATCCAAAATTGGCAGAAGCCTGGAACAACAAAGGCAATGCTCTAGTGGACCAGGGCAAATACGATGAGGCCATTAAAGCTGTTGACAAGGCAATCGAGATCAATTCGCAATATGCGGAGGCCTGGTTCAACAAGGGCCTTGCTCTTTACCATCAAGGCAAATACTCTGAAGCTATTCAAGCTTATGACAGAGCAATA
>Ga0116187_1005701_pt1 | contig 10302 bp, 9 predicted proteins | sample AD_JPNNA6_MetaG_FD_89755 | JGI IMG/M metagenome (GOLD analysis project Ga0116187, IMG submission 89755) | Active sludge microbial communities of municipal wastewater-treating anaerobic digesters from Japan - AD_JPNNA6_MetaG | ecosystem: Engineered > Bioreactor > Anaerobic > Digestate | place... | reverse complement strand
CTCCGAGGTCCCGCCGGGCCCGGATCACCCACCCAGAAATCCAACGACATTTTCATCCTTGCCTGCGACGCCTTCATAGCAGGTCCAGTCTCTGACTGGACGCCGGAACACGTGAGCCGGCGGTCACGGCTGGAGTCGGAGGTGTCCGGTCGGAGACCGGACCCACGGGGCGAGCATGCCGGCCGGTGGTTTCACCAACGGTGGCCGGAGGTTCGCTCGTGGATTTGCGGCAACTGCATGATCAGGGCTGAGCTGCGGGCATGCCGTCGGCGTAGGGTGCGAGCTTGCACGCACCGCTCGGCATGAGCGCCGGTCGACGGGCTGAGCAAGCTCAGCCCCTACAGCCCGAGGCGATTGCGCCAGAGTGGAATCCGCACCAACTGCATCGTTGGTTCAGCCACCCGCCAGCGCCCGCCACACGAAGGCCGTGAGCGAGCAGAGCGCCGCGCCGATCGCGATCGGCAGCAGCGCCGAGACCGCCGTCCACTTCGCGCTGCGCGTCTCCTTGTAGATCGTCCACAACGTCGTCGAACACGGGTTGTGGCAGAGGCTGAACAGCATCAGGCACACGGCGGTGAGCGTCGTCCAGCCGCCGGCGGCGAGCAGCTCGCGCAAGGCGGCGCCGTCCGCCTCGAACATCACGCCCGCCCCAGCACCGACCGCGCCGACGACCAGCGACGTGAGCATCGCCACCGTGGGGATCACGATCTCGTTGGCCGGGATCGCGACGAGGTAGGCGAGCAGGATCACGCCGTTGAGCCCGAGCGCGAGCCCGAGCGGATCCAGGCCCTCGATCAACCACAGCGCGAGCGGGCGGCCGCCGGCGTGCACGTTGCCCACCAGCCAGATCGCCGCGCCCGCCGGGGCGGCGAACACGATCGCGCGCCAGAGCACGAACAGCGTGCGGTCGATCAACGAGGTGTAGAGCGTGCGCCAGATCTGCGGCGGCCGGTACGGCGGCAGCTCCAGGTTGAAGAAGCTCGCCTCGCCGCGCAGCACCGTGCGGCTCAGCAGCCACGACGACGCCAGCGACAGGAAGAACCCGAGCAGCATCACCGCGGCGACGGTCCCCGCCGCCACCAGCCCGCTCCAGCGCTGCGGGGCCAGCGCGCCGATGAACACCGTCGCCAGCATGATCTGCGTGGGCCAGCGGCCGTTGCAGAGCGCGAAGTTGTTCGTGACGATCGCGATCAACCGCTCGCGCGGCGAGTCGATGATCCGCGCCGCCACCACGCCCGCGGCATTGCAGCCGTAGCCCATCGCCAGCGTGAGCGACTGCTTGCCGTGCGCGCCCGCCGTCTGGAACAGCCGGTCGAGGTTGAACGACACCCGCGGCAGGTAGCCAAGATCCTCCAACAGCGTGAACACCGGGAAGAAGATCGCCATCGGCGGCAGCATCACGCTCACCACCCAGGCCGTCGCGAGGTAGATGCCGTCGGCGAGCAGGCCCACCGACCAAGCCGGCCAGGCCCACCCGGCGAGCGTCTCGCGCAGCCACCCGTGCCCGTGGTCCACCAGCAGCGTTGCCAGCCAGCCCGAGGGCACGTTCGCCCCGGAGATCGTCAGCCAGAGCACGGCGGCGAAGAGCAGGAACATCAGCGGGAAGCCGGTCCACACGCCGGTGAGCCAGCGATCCACGCGACTCTGCCACACCAGCCGCGCCGAGTGCCCCTCGCGGCGCACGCAGCCGTCGGCGATGCGCCCGGCCTGCCCGTAGATCGACTCCGCCAAGGTGTCGTGGAGATTCGGGGGCAACCGCCAGCGCAACCGATCCACCTCGGCCAGCACCGCCTCGGCCCCCGGCGCGATCTTCGCCGCCGGCGCGGCGCCACCGGCGCGCACGGCCACCTCGCCGAGCGCGGCGTCGCCGCCGGTCGCGAGCTCCGCCAACCGCCCGTCGGCCGCCGCCGCCAGCAGGCCGCGGTCGCCGGCCAGCATGCGCAGGGCGATCCACTCGCGTTGCGGCAAACCGGCGAAGGCCGCCGCAAGTTTCGCGACCACCGCGCCGATCGCAGTCTCGAGTTCCGGCGAAGCCAGCCGCAACGTCGGCGGCCGGCAGCGGGTCGCGCCCGTCGCCACCGCGGCGACCGCCTCGAGCAGCTCGGGCAGGCCGTGGCCTTGCCGCGCCGCGCACGGCACCACCGGCACGCCGAGCTCGCGCGCGAGCTGCCGTTCGTCGATCTCCAGGTGGTGCGCCTGCGCCTCGTCGATGAGATTGAGCGCCACCACCACCCGGTCGGAGATCTGCAGCACCTGCAGCAGCAGGTTGAGGTTGCGCTCGAGCGCGGTGGCGTCGACGACGACCACCGTCACGTCGGGCCGGCCGAAGAGGATGAAGTTGCGCGTCACCTCCTCGTCGGCCGAGGCGCTGAGCAGCGAATACGTGCCGGGCAGGTCGACAAGGCGGTAGCGTTTGTCGCGGAACGCAAACGCACCCTCGGCGCGCGCGATCGTCTTGCCCGGCCAGTTGCCGGTGTGCTGCCGCAGGCCGGTGAGGGCGTTGAAGACCGTGCTCTTGCCGGTGTTCGGGTTGCCGGCGAGGGCGACGACGAAGTCCGTGTCCGTGAGTTGAACACCCAGGCGCCGCAGCGCCGTGCGCCGCGACGGGCACGCCTCGCAGGCCGGAGGCAGTTTCGGTTCGGCTCCGGGAGTGTCTGCCGTGCTGCTCATGACTTCGCCTCCGCCTCGATCAGCACCTGCTCGGTCTGCTCGCGGCGCAGCGCCACGAGCGTGCCGCGCACGCGGAAGGCGATCGGGCTGCGCAACGCCGCGGTGAACTCGCGCTCGATCCGCGTGCCGGGGACCAGCCCGAGATCGAGCAGGCGTTGCCGGGCCTGCCCGCGGATCACCGGCGAGAGGCCGGCCACGATCGCGCGGCCCCCGGGCGGGAGATCCGCCAAGCGTCGCCGGCTCAACGGCGCCGCGCCCGCGGCCGTCGCGGCCACATGCACCAGCTCGGCCTCGGCCGGGCTGAGCGCCAGCCAACGGCCGTCCACTTCGAGTTCCACGCGATCGGGATGCCGCCGCACGGAGTGCACCACCATCCCGGGCGCCAGGCCGGCGCGATACACCGCCGCGTAGAGCGCAGCCGGTTCGTCCTCGAGGTGGACGATCATCGCCGGCTCCGCCTCCGACCAGTCGAGCAGCGTGGGCGCGGCCTCGGTCGAGAAGTTGCCGTCGCGGTCGGGAATCGGGTCGCCGTGCGGGTCGAAGCGTGGATTGCCGAGGTGATCGGCCAACGTGTTCGCCTCGGCGGGCGAGAGCGTGTGCTCGGCGCGGTCGGCGCGCGCGTGCCACTTCTCGGGCGCCAGCCCGGACTCGCGGGCGAAGCGTGTCTCAAGCAGGCGATGCGAACGCAGCAGATGCCGCCCGCGGGTGCGCCCGACCGCCGTGAGTTCGTAGCGCGATCCGGCCCGCTCCAGCCAACCGTCGCGCGCGAGCTGCTCGAGGGCGCGCGCCAGACGGTCGCGCGGCGCCTCGAGCAGGCCGGCCATCGACTCCAGATCATCGGCACGCCCCTGGGCCTCGCGCTCGGCCAGGCGCTTGAGCACGTCGTCGCCGAGGGCGTCGGGCGCGGGAGGCGAGGCGTTTGTAGCGGCAGCCATATCGTGTAGCTAGTGCTACATTTTTGCGCTTGGTCAAGCGCCGTTCCCTTGTTCTAGTCCGGGCATGCCCGCCGCCCCTCGCCCCGTCCGCCCCGCCGCCGCCCGGGCGAAAGCGCGGCCGAGCCCGACCGTCGAGGCGCTGCGCCAGACCCGGGCCGCCCACGCCAACGAGCTGGCGGAGGATTATGTCGAGGCGATCGCCGCGCTGGCGGCGCGCTGCGGCGAGGCACGCTTGGTCGACCTCGCGCACGAGCTCGGGGTGACGCACGTGACCGTGCACCGCGCGATCCTGCGGCTGGCCCGCGCCGGGCTGGTGACGAGCGAGCCCTACCGCGCCATTTTCCTGACCGACAAGGGCCGCGCGCTCGCCGAGACGTGCCGCACGCGCCACGAGACGGTCTTCGCCTTCCTGCGCAGCCTCGGCGTGCCCGAGGCCGTGGCCCGGCGCGACGCCGAGGGCATCGAGCACCACGTGAGTCCCGAGACGCTCGCCGCCTTCGCGAAGGCACTGCCGAAGGGCAGTTGAACCGAGCAACGGCAGTTCGGACAGGCCACAGAGGCCAAGGAGAGACGGAAGGAGAGCACAGAGGGGAACTTGTGTAAGCGAAATCTCGTCCCGCTTGCTCACCCAAATGGCGAGCGCCTCTGGTATCCAGATTCTCTCCGCTCTCTCTGTGCCCTCTGTGTCCAACGGCTTCGTTTAGGATGAAGGGGCACTTCTCCGCGACGTCCGCGACGCGGTTCTAGATCGGTGCCACGCGGACGCTTTGGCGGCTTCGGGAAAGCCGCCCTACCCGAACAAAAAGGCGCACCGGGAACTGGTGCGCCTTGGGAAATCCGAGGATGGACGAGGCGATCCGCCGCCTCAGTTTGAGGCCGGCTCCTCGCCCGCCGCGATGCGCCGGGCCTTCAGCTCCGCGCCGATCTCGGCGACCTTCTTCTCGTTGAGGGTGTAGAACGAGACGATGCCGATGGAGACGAGGCCCAACCCGGCCGGGATCAGGCTCACGAGCAGCACGAGCCCGTGTTTGACCTCCTCGCTCTGCTCGATGTTCGGGACAAAGCCGACGCCGGAGAGCATCCAGCCGGCGATCGCCGAGCCGAGCGCCCAACCAACCTTCTGGCCGAACGTCGACGCGGAGAAGACCAGCCCGGTCGCCCGGCGCCCGTTCTTCCATTCGCCATAGTCGGCGGTGTCGGCATACATCGACCAGATCAGCGCGCTGAGCGGGCCGCCCGTGATCGAGCCGAAGACCTGCAGGACAAAGAGCAGGAGGACCTGGTCGGGCTTCACCACGAAGAACGCCGCAGTGCTGACCACCGCGATGACGAACATGGCGATGAAGGCGGTCTTCTTGCCGACCAGCTTGGTCAGCGGCGTGAGGATCAGGACGCCGACGATGGCCGCGACCTGGCCGACGCCGTTGAACACCGACACCATCCACTCGTAGCCGACCTGCTTCGTCCCGAAGAAGGGCAACGAGAGTTCCTGCGTGCCGACGAAGTACTTGAAATAGTGCGCGGTGGCAGTGCTGCGGGTCGCGACGAAGAGAATGAAGGTCAGGGTGGTCGCGAGCAGGATCAGCCACGGCTTGTTCGTCACCAGATCCTTCAGGTCGGCGCCGAGGGCCGGCCGCTGGGCCTTCGGCGGCTTCACCCGCTCGCGGGTGAAGAGGAAGGTGATCATGAAGCAGGCCATCGCGACCACGCCGATGAGGATGAACGACAGCTGCCAGCCCCGCGCGTCGTTGCCCTGGCCCAGCGTCTTCACCACGGGCAGCAGGAACAGCGAGATGACGGTGCCCGCGGAATACGCGAAGAGGAACTTGATCGAGGCCACCGCGGTGCGGTCGACGGGATTCGACGAGATGACCCCGAGCAGGGCGGTGTACGGGATGTTCACCGCCGTGTAGAGCATCATCAGGAGATTGAAGGTGACGTACGCCCAGACCGTCCGGCCCGTCTCCCCGAAGCCCGGGGTGGTGAAGGTGAGCACTCCCATGATGACGAACGGGAGCGAGAACCACAGGATGTACGGCCGGAACTTGCCCCACCGGGTCTCGGTGCGGTCGGCGAACACGCCGATCATCGGGTCGTTGACGCCATCCCACAGGCGGCTGACCAGGAACATCGTGCCCGCCGTCGCGGCCGAGATGCCGAAGACGTCGGTGTAGAAGATCAGCAGATACGCCATGAAGGTCTGCCAGTAGAGCACGGAGGCGAAATCGCCGAAGCCGTAGCTGACCTTTTCCAGGAAGGGTACTTTCTCGCGGGACATTGTTGTTCCCAAGGGGGAGGGGGGAGGGGGTTGAGGACGCGGGGGGGAGAGAGGCGCGACTCTGATTGCGCGCCCGCCGGAAATCCACCCCGTTCTGGAGGGCTGTTGCCGCGGCTCCATGGAATGATGCATCCGGCCCGCGCATCCCAGCTGGTCAACCGGCCACCGACCCGCCTCAATCCTGCGCCGATGCCCGCACCCGCCCACCGCTCCAACGACCCGCTGCACGGCCTCACCCTCGAGGCGATCGTCACCCAGCTCGAGAAGTGGTACGGCTGGGACGAGCTGGGCCGGCGCATCCCGATCCGCTGCTTCCTCTTCGACCCGAGCGTGAAATCGAGCCTGAAGTTCCTCCGCAAGACCCCGTGGGCCCGCCAGAAGGTCGAGGAGCTCTACCTCGCCACGCTGCCGCCGGAGAACTGAACCGCGACGGACGTCTCGGGTTGCCGCCGCGCCCGCGGCCGTTCTCTCTGTCCTTCCCGTGCCCAAGAAGCGTTTCAACGACCATCCGTTCCCGTACCACACCGAGCTCGAGCTGGAGATCTCCACGCTCACCAACCTCGGCATCGGCCTGGGGCGCGTGGCGCTGCCGAATGCGGAATGCGGAGTGCGGAGTGCGGATTCGAACACCTCCGCCGCGACCGCCAGCCCGCGATCGCCCGATCCGGCCAATCCGCAATCTCCCGCCGCCGCGGGCGGCTCCGGCTGGGTCGTGATGGTGCCCTTCGCGCTGCCGGGCGAACGCGTGCGCGTGCGGATCTTCCGCAACCACAAGAACTACTCCGAGGCCGACCTCGTCGCCGTCCTCACCCCCGCGCCCGAGCGCATCGCGCCGCGCTGCCCGCTCTTCGGCACCTGCGGCGGCTGCCAGTACCAGAACCTCTCCTACGCCGAGCAGCTCCGCTGGAAGCAGCGCCACGTGGCCGAGCTCCTCCGCCACATGGCGAAGCTCGAATTCCCGGTGAACCCGGTCATCCCCTCGCCACGCGAGTTCGGCTACCGCTCGAAGATCACCCCGCATTTCGAATGCGGATTGCGGAATGCGGATCGCCGAGTGCCCAGCGCAGCCACCGATGGACTTCCGTCTGTAGGGTCTGAGCTTGCTCAGGCCGCAAAGGCGCCCGCCGCCGACACCGGCGCGAGCAAGCTCGCGCCCTACACCAATCCGACCCCAACCACCGCCGGCTCCTCCGCCCCTTCCGCACTCCGCACTCCGCACTCCGCATTTCCCATCGGCTTCCTCAAGGCCGCCTCGCGTTTCGCGCTCGTCGACGTGCCCCAGTGCCCGATCGCGACCGACGCCATCAACGCCCGCCTGCCCGCGCTGCGCGCGGGCATCCGCGCCAAGGCCGCCGCCGGCGGCTACCAGCGCGGCGCCACCGTGCTCCTGCGCCACTCGCTCGAGGGGGTGACCTCCGACTACGAGGCCACGATCACCGAGGAGATCCCCTTCGCCGAACCTGTACCCGGCCGCGCCGAGGCCGGCCCAGCCGCAACAATCGTTGCGCCGGGTTCACCGCCCCCGGCTACAGCACCCGCCGCCTCTTCCGCCAATCCGCAATCTCGGAGGTGCGAAGCACCGGAGATTCTGCCGAACGGCAGAACGCAGTCGCTCCGGCTCCGCTTCCTCGCGCGCGACTTCTTCCAGAACAACCCGTTCATCCTGCCCTCATTCACCGGATACGTGCGCGAGCAGGCCGCCGCCTCCGGCGCGCGTTTCCTCGTCGACGCCTACTGCGGCAGCGGGCTCTTCGCGCTCAGCGCCGCGCACCGGTTCGAACGTGTGGCCGGCGTCGAGCTCAGCGAGACCTCCGTGCGCTGGGCGCAGGACAACGCCGCCGCCAACGGCATCGCCAACGCCACCTTCCTCGCCGCCGACGCCGCCGCGATCTTCGCCGGGCTCGACTTCCCCGCCGCCGACACCGCGGTCGTGATCGACCCGCCGCGCAAGGGCTGCGACGAGCTGTTCCTCCGCCAGCTCGTCGCCTTCGACCCGCGCGTCATCGTCTACGTGTCGTGCGACCCGGCCACGCAGATGCGCGATCTCGCGCTGCTCCAGCCCGCCGGCTACACGCTCACCGCCGTGCAGCCCTTCGACCTCTTCCCGCAGACACGCCATCTCGAGTGCGTGATCACCCTGCGGAAAACCTGACCGTCCCGCGCGACCGGCACGGCGCGGGTCTCGGAGACGTTCCCTTCGTTGCCTTCCGCGCCGAGCCGTTCCTAGTCTGACCCGTCCCCACAACCCGCCATGTCCAGCGACGCCGCGCCGCCTCTGCCCCCGTCCTCGCCTCCGCCCGCGGAGGGCATCGAGATTCGCAGCCACTTCGTCCGTTCGCGCAACGCCGTCATCATCCGCGCCACGCTCTCGGAGTTGTACGTCGACTACTTCCTCCACCTCGCCGCGCAACAGCTCCGGCCGGACCCCGCGCACATCGCCCTCTTCAAGGACGCCCTCGCCGCCTTCGTCCTGCACTGCACGGCGCGCCCGCGCTACGAGATGATCGCGTGGACGCTGCATTTCGAGGAGCCGATGCTGAACCTCTTCCTCACCGGCGACACCGAGGAGGAAGCGGTCACCGGCCGCATCCTCGCCGAAAACGTCCGCGCGATGGGCGGCAACCACCTCTACGCCGACGTCGTTGCGCACAACAAGCCGCCGCGCCGCAGCGCCATCCCCTTCGCCGGCGCCGATGCGTTCCGCGCCGCGGAGGCGTTCTACCTCCAGAGCGAGCAGCGGCCCGCCCGCTTCTTCGCCACCGCACCGGAGGAGTTCGTGATGGTTTGTTCGCATCCCGACTGCGACACCGCGTGGTTCGAGAGCCTCACCGTCGACACCCTCCGCGATCTCGACAAGACCGAGACCCTCGCCCTGCTCGAGCGCCGTCGCTACGCCTGGCGCTGCGGCTGCAACCAGCAGAAGCTCCTGCGCGTACTGGCCCCCGTGATGCGCAAGGACCCGGCCGAGTTGTTCGGCGATGACCCCTCGGTGCAGGTCAGCTGCCCCCGCTGCGCCGCCAAACACATCGTCACCCGCGAAGCCCTGGAGGCCTTCATCGCCCAGCACCCGGAGTAAGCAACCCTCCCGTCCTCCGTCGTCCTCCGCCTCTCGCCCGCCCCCACGATGAAAACATACCGCCACGACACGCGCCTGTTCTTTGCCGTCCCCCTCATGATTGGTCTTCTTCTTTACGTGAGCTACGCCACCTGGGTGTTCGACGGGGCTCTGCGCGGCGGCGAGGTAATGCGCTATGGCTTGGTCGGATTCGCAGCACTGCTTTCCGTTCTCCTCACATTTCTCTTCCTGAATTTTGGTGTTGTCCGGTATTACGTCCTCCCGGAAGGGCTGATGGTAAAGACACTCTGGTCCTCCGCTGTCCGCGGTTGGGAAGAGCTGCGGCCGCCAACAGTCAACCGGACCCTGAAGTGTTTCACCGTGCGTGATACCACTGGAAAGGTCGTGATCTTCTCTTCGACGGACTTTTTCCGCCATGTGAACGAGTTCGTCGACGAACTCCAGACCCGTGCAAGAGCGCAACCGCATAGGTGATATCGCGGCTCCGTCCACCCTCCGTCGTCTGCCCTCCGTCCTCCCGCCCCCACCCGGAACCTCCCCTCGCCCCATCGGTCCCACCTCATCTGCTCAAACTACCGCGCCGCGCCTCCACGCCGCGGCCCCGGGCCCGGAACCGACCGCCTCGCCCAACCATGACACCGCTTCTTCGCTCCCTCGTCTCCGCCGCCACCGCGCTCGTCCTCCTGGCGCTGGCCGCCCCCACACTCCAGGCCGCGCCCGAGCCCGCCCCGACCAGCCGGGTGAAACTCGTCTTCGCGAACTGGGAGCAGTTCACCGACATCGTCGTCGACGGAGCCACCACCAAGAGCGGCAGCGACCTCATCCACAGCGAACTCCAGCGCCACCTCGTCGCGCTCGCGAGAAACCGCATCGCCCCCGGCCAGACCCTCGTGCTCACGATGCGCGACATCGACTTGGCCGGCACCGTCGAACCGTGGCGCGGCCCCGACTTCGGCCGGGTGCGCTACATGCGCGACACCCACCCGCCCCGCCTCGTCTTCGACTACCAGCTGCTCGACGCCTCCGGCGCAGTCATGAAGGAAGGTAGCGAGAAGCTCACCAACCTCACGTTCCGCTACCAGACGGTGATCGGCGAGCGCGAGGTCACCCATTACGAGAAGCAGCTGCTCTCCGACTGGATGAGCGGCGCTTTTCGCAAGCTCGCCAAGGAGCGGTCGAGGCCTTAGCACTACTTCCGACCGTCGCGGCAGCAGTCCCATGTCTCTGCCTCCCCGGTTGTCTCGCGGCCGGCGTCCTCACCGACGCCGGCCGTCTGCTAGTACCATGTCCCATATTAGTTTTCGCATTGCTGGCGACCATGAACGAGGGTGTGCTGGAGCATG
>Ga0116187_1005693_pt1 | contig 10306 bp, 10 predicted proteins | sample AD_JPNNA6_MetaG_FD_89755 | JGI IMG/M metagenome (GOLD analysis project Ga0116187, IMG submission 89755) | Active sludge microbial communities of municipal wastewater-treating anaerobic digesters from Japan - AD_JPNNA6_MetaG | ecosystem: Engineered > Bioreactor > Anaerobic > Digestate | place... | reverse complement strand
ACTGTCAAGCTCTGCCTGCGTCACTTGCTTATCGACAATGACGATGGCATTATTCAAATCGCCTCCTTTAATAAGACCTTCGTCAAGCAAAAATTCTAATTCGTGAAGAAAACTAAAGGTTCTTGAATCGGCAATTTCGGTTTTAAATTCTGAAATAGATTTCATTGTAGCATTTTGGGTTCCTAAAACTTTAGTTCCAAAATCGACCATTGCAGTTACACTGTAACTATCACTAGGCATCACCATAATTTCGCTACCTGATTCTTCGTCAGTAAACGAAATAATTTCTTTTACTACATATACATTTCTTTTGGCTTCTTGCTCTTGAATACCCGCTTTTTCAATAGCTTCAACAAAATATTTAGATGAACCATCCATAATTGGAAGTTCTGAAGCGTCTAATTCGATAATAATATTATCTAAATCGCAACCAACTATTGCTGCCAAAACGTGTTCTGGAGTTTGGATTTTTACTCCTAGTTTTTCTAAATTGGTACCTCTTTGTGTGTTTACAACATAATTGGCATCGGCTTCAATAACAGGTTGTCCCTCTAAATCCTTTCGAACAAAAGTATAACCATTATTAATTGGAGCAGGTTTAAAAGTCATTGTTACTTCTTTTCCTGTGTGTAATCCAACTCCGGTTAGTGAAATTTCTGTTTTGATAGTCTTCTGTTTAACCATTGTTTGCGTTTTTTTGATTTAATATTTCTTTTTTTAATTCTTCTATTTCTGTAACAATTTTTGGCAAATTCTTGAAATGAACATAGGATTTACTAAAATCATTATATCCAAAAGAAGGTGTTCCTTGCAAAACTTCGTCGTCTTTTACATTGCGCGCCACTCCTGATTGCGCTTGAATTTTTACATTATTTCCAATTGTCAAATGACCAACTATCCCAACTTGACCTCCAATCATTCCGTTTTTTCCAATTTTTGTCGAACCTGCAACCCCTGTTTGAGCCGCAATTACAGTATTCTCACCAATTTCAACATTGTGTCCAATCTGAATTTGATTGTCTAATTTTACTCCTTTTCTAATAATTGTAGAACCCATTGTGGCTTTGTCAATTGTTGTGTTTGCCCCAATATCTACATTATCTTCAATAACAACATTTCCTATTTGAGGAATTTTAGTATAGACTCCATCTTCATTTGGTGCATAACCAAAACCATCAGCTCCAATTACTGCTCCTGAATAAATTACACAATTATTACCGATGATGGTTTCTGAATTAATTTTTGCGCCGGCAAAAATAGTAACATTATTACCAATTTTCACACGATCACCTATAAAACAATTAGGATAAATTTTGACTTCATCACCTAAAACTACATTTTCTCCAATATAACTAAAGCTTCCAAAATACAAATTAGCTCCATATTTTACGCTTTCTGCAATAAATGAAGGTTGTTCAATTCCAACTTTATTTCCTTTTGTTGCTTGATCATAAAACTCTAATAATTTGGTGAATGACATATAAGCATCTTCCACTTTTATTAAAGTTGTATTTAATTCTCCCTCAGGAACAAAAGTATTATTAACAATTGTAATGGTTGCCTGAGTCGTATAAATATAGGGTAAATATTTAGGGTTTGCCAAAAAGCTAATAGATCCTTCTGAACCTTCTTCGATTTTAGACAATTTATATACTTCGGCATTTGGATTACCAACAACTTCTCCGCCCAAAACACCTGCTATTTGCTCTGCTGTAAATTTCATCTTATCTAATTGTATTTTTAATGCTAATAAGATGGAACTCTATATTTGATGTCCTACTTAAATTCAAAAAAAATGTTCTGTTTTGTTTCATCTCGACAAAAATATAAAAAATAGAGTTTAAATATAGGTTTTTAAACAAGTTGTTTTGGATAACAAAGGTAATATTTAGTCACAAATTTCGACAATGACTTCAAATTCAACTGGTCAGAAGCTTCGACAACGTCTTCAATTGTTTTATCTTTTTTCAAAATCCGAATGGGTTCGGCTACTTTACTATAAGCCTGATTTTTAATTTTACCTTTAAAAATAAAATAATTGGCTTCGACCAAACTGATATTATTTTCTAATGCGAATCGTTCTTTTAGGATGTGTAAATCCTCGGTTGGCACTTTTTCTTCGCTCAATTTAATTTTCAGTAAATCTCTATTGATAATCATTTTGCTCAAGGATGACAAGATAAAATCATCATTTTTTTGCCAAGATTTTAAAGCGCTAATAATATCAAAATCATCGAGTTGAGAAAACAAATCTAAATTTTTACTATCAAAACTATTCAGAGCAATTTTATTTTGCATAAAGTACATTAAGGGTTCGCTAGAAGGCAAAACCACACCTTTTTCAGTCAGTTCTTTGGCGCGTTTTAAGACTTTCGTCAAAATTAACTCGGCTACCAAACTGGTTTTGTGCAAATACGCTTGCCAATACATTAATCGTCTGGACATCAAGAATTTCTCGACCGAATAAATGCCTTTTTCTTCAATGACCAAAACATCATCAACCACATTCATCATCTGGATTAATCGCTCAGAATTGACATTTCCTTCCGCCACGCCCGAATAAAAACTGTCTCGTTTGAGGTAATCCATTCGATCCATATCTAACTGACTTGAAATGAGTTGCAACATAAATTTTCGATGATAATCTCCTTTAAAAACTTGGATGGCCAAACTCAATTTACCTTCAAATTCTACATTCAACTGGTTCATAAACAATAGTGAAATGGCTTCATGATGCACATCTTCTACGATGCTACTTTCCATCGCATGCGAAAAAGGTCCGTGACCAATATCGTGTAATAAAATTGCAATATACAAAGCATTTTCTTCTTCTTTAGAAATAGAAATATCTTTGAAACGAAGGGTTTCGACGGCTTTTTGCATAATATGCATACAACCCAAAGCGTGATGAAAACGAGTATGATTGGCGCCAGGATAGACCAAATACGACAATCCCATTTGGGAAATACGGCGTAATCTCTGGAAATAAGGATGCTGAATTAAATCGTAAATTAAGGCGTTGGGGATGGTAATAAACCCGTAAATTGGGTCATTGAATATTTTTAGCTTGTTGATTTCGCTCACTGTATTGGTTTGTTTTGTGCAACAAATATAAGGAAATCTAAGAGGAATGAAAATTTAAATATTCGAATTTTTAAGATGCAATTGGAGTTCAAACTATATAAATTTGTGAAGTTCTTTCACCCTTTTTTCTCTCTGATACCAATCGTTGTACACTAAGTAATAACCATCTACTTTGAACTTTCCAAAATTGTAATCCCTGTATTTTTCTACTATTGCTAATAGTTTTTCTTTGTTGCTAATTGGTTTTCGAAATCGGGCAACAGTGGAATGTGCGGTTTGGATGGAATAGCGTTTGTCGATGCTTTGTTCGAGTCCTGAATCTTTAAATTGGGTTCTGAGGTTGTTTCTTAAATCGTTTAGGGAATTTGTATTGGTAAAACCTTGTAGCATTATTGCCGAAGGAGAAGCTGTTACTCCTTGAAAATTGATTTCTATTTTGCCAATGTCAACCAAACTTTTTTCAATAATAGCCACATAATCTAGGATTGATATGGATGCTACATCAAAATCGTCATAACACGAAATAATAGACATTACCGTAATGTGAATATCTGAATTAGGGTAATAATACTGGTCGGGATCGATAGCTTTTAGTTCATCTAAAAAAACTTGAATTTTATTTTTAGTTTCAGTATCGGGACGAATAATTAATGTTAAACCAAATCTTTTGTCAGAAACAGAATCTATTTGATTATCAATAGAATAATCATTTCCTCTAATCTGTTGAATTGAATTTTCATACAGCCTATCGTAGTGTTCTTTTATTAAATTCATTATATTTATATTTATGAAAGGCATCTTGATTTAAACAATAAATCAAGATTTATTAAATTTTAAGTCGATCGTTTTTTGACAAACAAAATTACGGCTAAATTCAGTAATTGATTTTGAAACGCACAAAAAACAAATAAATTTCACTTTCATCTAAATACCTTAAAATAATATTAAATTATCATCCAATTGGCCAATTCCCGATATAAAAAAAGTAATTTGGCATAAGATTTATTACTTTTGAATACTATTTACTTACAATTATGGACAAGATAAAAATACTTTGGGTCGATGACGAAATCGATTATTTGAAACCTCATATTTTATTTCTAGAAAAGAAAAATTACAGTGTCACCACTTGCAATAACGGACGTGACGCCATTGATATTTTTGATAACGAAAATTTTGATATTGTCTTTTTGGACGAAAATATGCCCGGAATGAGCGGCTTGGAAACCCTTTCGGAAATGAAGGAAAAAAAATCTTCTATTCCGATGATAATGATTACCAAGAGCGAAGAAGAGTATATTATGGAGGAAGCGATTGGTTCAAAAATTGCCGATTATTTGATAAAACCGGTAAACCCAAATCAGATTTTGTTGAGTTTGAAAAAGAATTTAGACCATTCTAGACTGGTTTCGCAAAAGACCACTTTGGATTACCAAAAAGAATTTCGCAAAATTTCGATGGAAATGGCTATGGTCAATTCCTATGAAGATTGGATTGAATTATACAAAAAGCTGTTGTTTTGGGAATTGGAACTAGAAAATATTGACGATCAAGCTATGATTGAAATATTGGAATCGCAAAAAGCAGAGGCCAATTCGCAATTCGGAAAATTCATTGAGCGCAATTACGAAGATTGGTTTGCTCCAAAAGCAGATAAACCCATACAATCTCATACTTTGTTTCGTGAATTAGTGGTTCCTGAAATCATCAAAAAAGACAAACCCATTTTGTTTGTCGTAATTGATAATTTGCGTTACGACCAATGGAAAGTATTTGAAAGTGTAGTCGGTAATCATTATAAATTAGAAAGAGAAGTGCCGTATTACGCTATTTTGCCAACAGCCACTCAGTATGCTCGAAACGCTATTTTCTCTGGATTAACACCGCTAGAAATGGAAAAACAGTTTCCACAATATTGGAAAAATGATCCCGAAGAAGGCGGAAAAAACTTGTTTGAGGCAGAATTCCTGACCACTCAACTCAAAAAATTAGGATTAAACATCAAGCAAGATTATTTTAAAATAACCAATCTTGCTGGCGGAAAAAAATTGGTAGAAAACTTCAAAGCTTTAAAAAACAACGATTTGGTTACGATTGTTTATAATTTTGTCGATATGCTTTCTCACGCCAAAACCGAAATGGACGTGGTCAAAGAACTCGCTTCTGACGATAAAGCTTATCGTTCTTTAACTTTAAGTTGGTTCAAAAATTCGCCTCTTTTAGAAATTATTCAACATGCTCAAAAACTGGGTTTTAAACTAATATTGACTACCGATCACGGCACGATCAATGTAAAAAATCCTTCGAAAGTGATTGGCGATAAGAATACAAGTCTAAATCTTAGATATAAAACAGGACGCAGTTTATCCTACGAAAGCAAAGATGTTTATGCGGTTAAAGAACCAAAAAATATCGGTTTACCTGCTATAAATATGAGTAGTTCTTATATTTTTGCAAAAAATGATTTGTTTTTAGCCTATGTGAACAATTACAATCATTATGTGAGTTATTATAAAAACACTTATCAACACGGAGGAATTTCATTAGAAGAAATGATTATTCCGTTTTTGATTTTTAACCCAAAATAGAACAGTTTGGGGTTTATGGTTTATAATTTGTTACTAACTCTAAACCCTAAACAACCAACCACAAACTTATACAGAATGAATATCACTTTTTCATTAGACGAAATTAATGAAGTTGCCCAGCAAATTTTAGATCAAAATCCCAACAAAGTGATTCTTTTTCACGGCGAAATGGGAGCTGGAAAAACAACTTTAATTAAAGCTTTAGCCAAAAAATTGGGTGTAAATGACGTCACAAGCAGCCCTACTTTCTCTTTAGTTAACGAATATCAAAACACTGAAAATCAAACAATTTATCATTTTGATTTTTATCGATTAAAAACTGAAATCGAAGCTTTGGATATGGGAGCAGACGAATACCTTTATTCTGGAAATTGGTGTTTTATTGAATGGGCAGAAAAAATTCCTAGTCTTATTCCTGATTCCCATTCGATTATTACAATTTCTATAGCAGAAGACAACAAGCGTTTTTTAGAATTAAGCTAATAAAAAAAATTAATTCTAATTTTTTCTGTAAATTGTACCACTAATTTAACATTACAATGGCAGTATCTCCATTTACAAAACAACAATTATTACCTCAAGAAGAAAAACTTGAAATAGCAAGACACAAAAGCGAACTCTTTATAGGCATTCCGAAAGAAACAAGCTATCAAGAACGTCGCATTTGCTTGACACCCGATGCCGTAAATTCATTGACTTATCAAGGACATCGCGTAATGATAGAAGCTGGTGCAGGAGAAAGTTCAAGTTATTCTGACAAGGAATATTCACAAGCAGGTGCCGAAATTACTAATGATACAAAGAAAGTTTTTGGTTGTCCGATAATTTTGAAAGTCGAGCCAGTAACTTTAGCCGAAATAGAATTGATCAGTACAAATTCAATCATAATTTCAGCCATTCAATTAAAAACAAGACAGAAATCGTATTTTGAAGCTTTAGCTAAGAAAAAAATAACAGCTCTCGCTATCGAATATATAAAAGACGACGATGGCTCCTATCCTATTTTGAAATCTTTGAGTGAAATTGCAGGAACAGCTTCTATTTTAATTGCTGCCGAATTAATGATTACCAATGAATTTGGCAAAGGGTTATTATTCGGAAATATTACAGGCGTAGCTCCTACTGATGTGGTTATTCTTGGAGCTGGAACTGTTGGAGAGTTTGCCGCAAAAACAGCTTTGGGCTTAGGCGCAAATGTGAAAGTTTTTGACAATTCTATTAGAAAATTGCGCTGTTTGCAAAATAATTTGAACCAACGAATATTCACTTCGACCATTCAAACCAAGTCGTTATTAAAAGCCCTAAGAAGATGTGATGTAGCTATTGGCGCAATGCGTGGCAAGGAACGTTGCCCTGTAATTGTTACCGAAACTATGGTCGAACACATGAAAAGAGGTGCTGTAATTGTTGATGTGAGCATTGATTCTGGAGGATGTTTCGAAACCTCGGAAGTAACTTCGCATGAAAAGCCAACCTTCATCAAAAATAATGTTTTGCACTATTGTGTTCCCAACATTCCTTCTCGATATTCTAAAACAGCCTCGCTTTCTATCAGTAATATCATCACTCCTTATTTGTTACAAATTGCCGAAGATGGAGGAATAGAAAGTGCTATCAGATGCAATAATGGTTTAAAAAATGGAGTGTATTTATACCACGGAATCCATACTAACAAGGCCATCGGTGATTGGTTTAATTTGCCTAATAGCGATATAAATTTAATCGTGTTTTAATTAAACTTTCCTTTATATTTGCCGAAAATTAAAATATGAAATTCGTACACCGCTTTGCTTACTATTTATTGGGTCTAATAATGGGATCTTTTGTTGTTGCTGCTATATTTAGCGGAAAAGATACTCGTTGCAATTATTTTCCAAATGCTCGTGTTTTGAATGATTTAAGAACCAAACCTTTTTATTATTCAGAACAAGCTTCACAAGTATTAGCCGAAAAATGGATTGACACAACTGACATTAAAAACTGTTTGAAATATGGTGATGTAGATTTTGACAAAAGCAATATTGCTGTAGGAAATGGAAAACTCTATGTTATTGAAGGTAAAACAGTAAAAAACCAAGAAGTGACATTAAACGTGATTAATTATTCTGAAAAAGCAGTTTTAGATAAAATTATAAAAAGATAATTAGCGTCGAATTTATTTAATAAAAACATCGTAGGCAAACCTAATTAAAGTTCCAACAACTACAAACAAAAAGAAAATTCGAATAAATTTATTTCCTTTATTGATTGCTAATTTGGCACCAATCCAACCACCAAAAGCATTGCAAAAAGCCATTGGAATTGCAACTGCCCAGATGATTTTACCTTTCAACATAAACAAGCAAATAGAACCAAAATTAGTTGCTAGATTCACCATTTTGGCATTAGCAGAAGCGTGCAAAAAATCGAATCCCATCAAGGCAATAAAACCCAAAACCAAGAAACTTCCTGTTCCTGGGCCTATAAAACCATCATAAAAACCCACCACAAAACTGATAAGTACGGCATAAAGAATCTGAGTTTGGGAAGAATGACTTTTCTCAATATGTTGTCCAAAATTTTTCTGTGCATAAGTGTAAACAACCAAAAGCGAAAGGACAACTAGCAATAAAGGTTTCATAAAATTATTACTTACATAAGTCAACAAAGTCGAACCCAAAAAAGCCGATGGAAACGCCAAAAGCATCATAATAGCTAGTAATCTCCAGTTCATATCCACTTTTTTTAAGTATTGATATGCTGCAAAAGAAGTGCCACTAAAAGCAGGTATTTTTAAGGTTCCAATAATGGAGGAAACCGATACATTTGGCAGCAAAATCAAAGCTACCGGAGTTTGAATCAATCCACCACCACCTACAACTGCATCAATAAATCCTGCAAAAAATGAGGCTAAACAAAGCAGGATAATAATGTAAGATTCCATTTTTTATAAAATTTCATCAAATGTACTACAAGTTTATGGCTTTATTCGTTAATTTGTCTTCGTTTAAAAAAAATTAAAAAAATCAAATTTCAAATGGATTCAACACGAATAATAGAATTGATAAGTTATTCATTACCAACAATAATAATGGCGTTTGTGGCGTATAGTTTCTTCGAACTTTACACCAAAAATGAGAATGCAAAAAGAAACTATTTATTGCAAAAAGAATCAAAACCAGATACTTTATCACTACGTTTACAGGCCTACGAGCGAATGACATTGTTTTTGGAACGTATCAACCCATCGCAACTATTGGTTCGAATTTCTCCAATTTCAGAAAACAAAACAGATTATCAAAACTTTGTAATTGCGCAAATCGAACAAGAATACGAACACAATTTAGCACAACAAATTTATGTTTCGAATGAATGTTGGTCCACAATAACTACAGCTAAAAACGCTACCATTCAAATGATTCTTTTGGCTGCTAAAAGCGAAAAAATTAGTGATGCACATCAGTTACGAGAATTAATTCTAAACGATTTATTGACAAAACCATCTCCAAGTAGTATTGCATTAGAATTCCTCAAAAACGAAGTTAGCCAGTTGTGGTAGTGTAAAAGTCGCTTTGCTCCTGTTTTTTTAGCCAAAGATTATTGGATTAAACTGATTTTATCATGAAATTATCGTTCCTCGTATAGTTTCAATAATTGCGTTACGGTATTCCAATTGCGAATGGTTGCTGTTACGTTCAATTTTTTCTCGATATATTTCTGGTCAAATCTTGTTTTTCCTGCTCCAACAGCATATTTTATGCAAACCCTGTTGGCATCAATACTAGCTTCGTCGGGTTTAACCTGACTCATTTTCAGATCATTGATACTGTCACTTCGCAAGCTTGTGGAAACAAAGGCTACGTACAATTTTTTAATGTCTAAATCTGCCTCTTTCAGAAAAGGATTGTTCTTCAAGCAAGCTTCTAAATCAGATTTCCCAATAACTACAACGGGAACTTCGTGACCAAAAGCCTTGAAAATTTCCTGCTTGATTTTGAAACCCACAGCGGCAGGATTTTCCTCCTCAGTATCGACAAAAACATTACCCGATTGAATATAGGTTTGCACATTCTGAAAACCAATAGCTTCCAAAGTGGTTTTCAAAACCTCCATTTTTATCATATTGTGACCAGAAACATTGATGCCACGAAGCAGTGCGAGATGGGTTGTCATTATTTTTTAATTAATTATGAAAATAAATAAAATTAGTCGCCTAAAAGTTTACGAAACTTAGCTTCAATTTCTTTTTTTAAAGGATGAATTATTTCAGGGATTTTCTTGTAGGCAAAAGCTGAGGCTAATCTATCTTCTCGTTCTAATTTTTCACCCATCGATTTATAAATTTGTCTTTGGTCATAAGCATTAAATATTTCACCAGATTCCTGAAAGAAGCTAAGTAACAAGGTCTCCGTTTCTTCATCGAAGTAAATTGAATTAAAGTTGAAATACTGCAAAAATTCGTTGTGAGCATCACGATATTCCTTACTGGCTTTTTGCTCATTTTCATCATAATCTTCACCATCTGGTGTAAACTTAAATGGTGAAATATGCTTTCCTAATAAATTTAAATTATTGTTCAAATATTTATATGATTCTTGTAAAACTTCAAATCGTTTTTCGTGGAGTTTTGTAAACTTAAAATTTTCTTTTGTTTT
>Ga0116187_1005690_pt1 | contig 10308 bp, 9 predicted proteins | sample AD_JPNNA6_MetaG_FD_89755 | JGI IMG/M metagenome (GOLD analysis project Ga0116187, IMG submission 89755) | Active sludge microbial communities of municipal wastewater-treating anaerobic digesters from Japan - AD_JPNNA6_MetaG | ecosystem: Engineered > Bioreactor > Anaerobic > Digestate | place... | reverse complement strand
CCAGGGCGAGCTTCGGCGCTTTCCCGCGCCGTACGTGACGATGGTGGAAGATACCGGCGCTGGCGACATCTTTGCGGCGTGTTTCTTTCACCGCCTGCAAGAAACGCGGGATCCCTGGGAGGCTGCGGGTTTCGCGGTGGCGCTGGCTGCCTGCTCCGTCACCCGCAGGCGGCTTGAAAGCATCCCCACCGCGGAAGAAATCGAAGAAGTGAGAAATAAATACGCGCATAGGTAACGTATGGGAAAGATATATACCGTAGTCAATCAAAAAGGCGGCGTGGGTAAAACCACCACCAGCATCAATCTCGGTGCCTACCTCGGACAATTCGGGCAAAAGGTGCTGCTTATCGATCTCGACCCCCAAGCCAATGCCACCAGTTGCCTCGGAATCGACCGGCATAAGGTGGAAACTGGGATCTATGAGGTGTTGATTGGCGCCAGGAACGCCGCGGACTGCATATTACATAATCCGCGTTTCAAGATTTCGCTCATTCCTTCCTCGCCGAACCTTTCCGGCGCAGAAATTGAGATGATCGACCTGCCGGATCGTGAAAGGCGATTAGAAAGCATTATCCAAACCCTGGTCAGCCACTATGATTACATCCTGATAGACTGCCCGCCCTCGCTCGGATTGCTGACCCTCAACGGGATGATTGCCGCCAAGGACGGTGTGATTATTCCCGTGCAGTGTGAGTATCTGGCGCTTGAAGGTCTTGGGCAACTGACCCAAACCCTCACCCGCATCCGCCAGGGGTTGTTCCCGGAACTCTCCATCCGGGGTGTCTTGCTGACCATGTTCGACGGACGCACTAATTTGAGCACGGATGTAATGAACGAAGTACAAAAATTTTTCCAGGATAAAGTTTTTTCAACAATTATTCCACGCAGCATCAGACTGGCAGAGGCGCCTTCTTTTGGCATGCCGATTTCCGTCTATGCCCCTGATTCGAGCGGCGCGCGGGCGTATCGCTCCTTTGCGATGGAATTGTTGACGTCAGATGGGGTGAAATTCGACCCCGGTCAGGAGTAAGATGGCACAGCGCAGTGGACTTGGTAAAGGACTCGAATCATTAATCCCCACCTGGCAGACCAGCCCGGTATCGCCTGCTTCCGGGGAACAGGTGCGGCAGTTGCCTGTGGCAAGCATCAGCCCCAACCCCCAGCAGCCTCGCAAGGTTTTTGATGAGGAACAGCTTCAGGACCTTGCCGCGTCCATCAAACTGCACGGAGTCATCCAGCCGCTGATTGTCATTGCCGCGGAAGGCGTGGACCGCTACACCCTCATCGCCGGTCAACGCCGTCTGCGGGCAGCCCGGCTGGCAGGGCTCAAAGAGGTGCCGGCAATCGTTCGCACCGCTTCTCAGCAGCAACAACTGGAATTCGCTATCATCGAAAACGTGCAGCGCGAGGACCTAAACCCGATGGAACGCGCCGAAGCCTACCAAAACCTGGCAGACCAGTTCTCCCTCACCCATGAAGAAATCGCCCGGCGTGTCGGCAAGAGTCGTGTCACCGTGACGAATACCCTACGCCTGTTAAACCTGCCGGAGGCTGTGCAGCAAGTCCTTCACAGCGGCGAAATCAGCGAGGGACACGCGCGGAGTTTGCTGGCGCTGCCGAACGCGCGCGCTATGGAAGCCGCCCTGGACAGCATCCTGAACCTCGGATTGAACGTGCGGCAGACTGAACTGCTCGTCGGCAAGCTGAGCGGCAAGGCGCCCGCCCAACGGTCTCAGCCCACCCGCTCCGCGGAAGCCGAAGACCTCGAGAACCGTCTGCGTCAGTTTTTCCGAACCAAAGTTATGCTTTCCAGGGGCAAACGAGGCGGCACAATCTCCATCAGTTTTTATTCAGACGAAGAGCTGAACGCTATCCTGGACAAGCTTGGAATCAATGACTGATTGATATGCCGTTAAACATCCTGCCATATGCCGATGTGCCGCCTTCCGCGAAGGCGACTTTTATGGGCGGGAATACCCTTGCTTTTGAGAATCTCGACTGGTTTTCCACTGACCATTGGCTCACGCAAGGCGGCTGTTTTGCAGCCGTTGAAGAGCAGCGGGTGAAAGCCGTACTTTCTGCCAGCCCGGAGTGTTCCAACGCCGCCTGGCTGCGGTTTTTCCGCGCAGAACGGGATGGATACCATGGGAAATATTTCCATGCCTTGCTGGCAGAGGCAAAAGAAGCCCTGGCGAATATGGGCGTTAGAAGTCTCTTCTCGCTGGCGCCTCATGACTGGCTGGAGAACCTGCTGGAGAGGGAAGGCTTCCGATCCTACGACACCATCGTCACGCTCCAGCGCGTCTCCCCCTTGACGGAAGACTTCGAACCTGATCCGAATATAGTTATCCGCGCCATGACTCATCGCGACCTCGCAGCGGTGCGAGCCATTGACCTGGCAGCCTTCGAACCTGCCTGGCAGCTAAACCTTGCCAGCCTCGAAAAGATCTACCACTTGAGTTCCTGGCATACGATTGCTCTCCTCGGAGGGGAAGTTGTCGCTTATCAGATGAGCACCACCGCCTTTGATACAGCCCACCTTGCCCGCTTGGCTGTCCTGCCAAAGCTGCAGGGGCAAGGAATTGGACGCAGCCTGGTACTGCAGATCCTCGATGTCTTTTCGGAGACCGGGACCAATTCTTTTTCCGTCAACACCCAGGAAAGCAATGCCCATTCGTTAGCCCTCTATACCTCCCTTGGATACAAGCGCGACAACCGCGATATCCTGGTCATGTCGCTGGAAATTCTATAAGCGTTCTGGACGCAGTCCAACGTTTATGGCAGAATAAAGCAAATAATTTCAGGAGTTGCTATGACACACAAAAACACCCAACGCGAAATAATCAGAGCCCAGCATAAACAGCAAGCCCGCAAACGAACCATGGGCTTGGTCATCGGGGTTTTGATTCTGGTGGCAGCGTTTCTTCTGGTTTATTTCCTGCCCAGGCTGCTCAACGCCAGCAAGATTCAAGGCTACGCGAACCAAAATGGACGCTCCGTGGGCGATCCAAACGCGCCTGTCAAGGTGGTCGAGTTCTCCAGCTTTTCCTGCAGCCACTGCCGCACCTTTGCCCTGGAGACAGAAGAGCAGTTAATTAAAGACTATGTGGACACCGGCAAGGTTTACTTCACGTTCAGCGCCTTCCAATTCGATGAAGGCGAGACGATGAATGCTTCGGAAGCGGCTTATTGCGCCGGTGAGCAAAACCGGTTCTTCGAGATGCAAAAGCTGCTTTTTGAGAACTCCGGCTTTGCGGGAGCCTTTAACGAAAGCAACATCAGCGCCTACGCCAAACAGCTTGGTTTGAACCTGTCAGACTTCAACCAGTGTATGGAAAGCGACGTCCAACGCAGCCAGATCCGCACGGATACCGAAAACGCCCGTCTACTGGGCGTAACAGGCACACCTATGTTCGATGTCAACGGAACGCTCGTTTATTCCAACACCCTGATTGAGACGATTGATGCCGCTCTGGCTGCTGCTGGGAATTAGACGCGCCCGATAGCAAAAACGCGGTTCGAGCGAAACCGCGTTTTTTATCCTTACCGCAGGTTCTTCAGGACCAGGCAATTCCAAACCGGTTGAGCAACAACACGACCAGCACCGCCACGAACAAAGCGGGCAAAAGGCTGCCCGTGCGTATCTTTTTGATTTCAAGCAAATTGCTGATCGCGATCCCCGCCAAGATCACCCCTCCCACTGAGGTCATCTCGTGGATGACACTTTGGTCAAAGCCCCTGCCAACCACCCCTGCCAGAAGAGCAATCGCGCCCTGGTAAACCAAGACCGTCAGCGCTGAGAACAACACCCCCGCTCCAAAAGTCGAGGCAAAAGCCATCGCGGTGATGCCGTCCAGCAGCGATTTGATTGCCAGCATCTGAAAATCCCCAACCAGTCCGTCCTGGATGGAACCCAGAATTGCCATCGGACCGATGCAGAAAAGCAGAGACGCGGTCACGAATCCGTTGATAAAACGTTGGGCATCCGGCGATTCAGCCTGCGCGCGGCGTTCGACCTTGTGTTGGATGCGTTCTCCGAGGCTGTTGAGCAGTTCTTCGATTTTGAGGGCTTCGCCGGAAATTGTGCCGAGGACGATGCTCGAAAGAGGAACCAGCATGTTTTGAGTCTGGGTGAAGAGATGCACGCCGTAAGCCAGGGTAAAAAGACCCAGACCTGCGGTAAGGGTTTGGCGCACTTTGAGCGGGATGCGGCTACCTGCCAGCAGTCCAATCAGCCCGCCAAGCAAAATTGCAGCAAAATTAAGGATCGTCCCAATCACGTTATCATTCCGGCATTTCAGCCAGAATAAGCAGGTAACAAAGCGTGGACAGGCGGTTGAGATACTGGAGCATGCTCTCATCCGGGATGTTCAGCGCCTCAAAAGCAGCCACAGCCTCCCGCTCCGCCCTACGGACAACCGTGCGCGCCAGGTTCAGCGCGCCTGTGGCAGGCGTCTGACCGGGGTGAATGAAGGCTTCCGGATAGCTTACTCCTGCTTCGATGCCCGTGTTTTCCGCTTCCAGCGCCTCGAGTTCCTCCGCGAAACAAGCCTTGTAATCGCTCAGCGGAGTTTTTGGCAGGGCAGCCAGCAACCCCATCATGCGGGAAAGGTTTTTCTGGCAGATCTCGATCCTTTCCTGATTTTCCGGAGAACAGAAAGCTTTTGCCAGGCTGAGCGCGGCGCTCGCCTCATCGATGGCGCCGAGCAGCCTGATGCGCAGGTCGCTCTTTCTCACGCCGTGTTCCCCGATCAAATCCGTCTGACCAATCGCTTTCATCGGGCTACTCCGAAGGAGCTGGCGCGGTTTCCGAAAGAACGTACCAGGTGTTGATTGCGTTAAACCGGTCGGCAGGGTCGTAGATGGGACCGATCGACACGTTTTTGATGGAATTCTTCATTCCGTAGTTGTAAACGGTATAGAACAAGGGCAGCGACGGCAAATCTTCGGCGAAGAGGATTTGGAAATTGCGGTAAAGGCGCACCCGCAGCTCTATTTCGGGTTGGGTGCGGGCTTGTTCGAGGTATTCGCTGGCAGTGGTATTGCGCCACTGAGCGTAATTTTGCCCCGTCTCCGCCTGCGATTCCGCCCAGAACGGATAGGGGTCAGGGTCCGGGGAATTGCTCATATCAATATCTACCAGCGCGGTTTCATAAGAGCGGGCATTCAGGTTCGCGAGCAGGTCGGCGTAAGGTCTGGCATCAAGCGTGACCTCGATCCCGATTGCCGCCCAATCCGCAGCCAGAATGGCAGCCATTTTGTTGTGCGTCGGGTCATCCTGCACGAGCAGTGTCAGGCTTGCCTGCGCCCCTTCAGGGCTCATCAGTTTGCCGTCCTCAGACCAGGAATAGCCTGCGCCTGCCAGCAACTGCCGTGCGAGGTCAACATCGTAGCGATAGGGCTCCAGCCCATCGTAAAAAGCCCAGTTGCCGGGCATGATAGGTCCGAGCGCGGGCACTGCCTGGCTCGCGTAGACCTCATCCATCAATTTCTGGCGGTTGGTTGCGGCCATGAGGGCTTTGCGGAATTCCGCCGACTGGAGCGGCGGTTTGGTCAGGTTTTGGGTGTTCAAGAAAACCATCGTCAGGCGGGGCAGACGGCTGGAGTGGACGTCCAATCCAGGTTGGTTTAGCGCCGTCACGAGGTCCTCATGTGCGATCTGCGCAACCGCGTCGGCTTCATCGCCGAGGTAAGCCTGAAGCGCGGCTTTCGCGTCTGGATAGAGTTTGAAATGAACTTCGTCGATATAGGGACGCCCTGAATAGTAATACTCAAAAGCTTCCAGGCTGACGCCGCTGATTTTTCCATCCGCGACTTGAAATTCCTTGAAGCGGTACGGTCCGGTGCCGATCGGAGCGAGGTTGAAAGGATGGTCCACCAATTCATCCAGGCTGAGATTGCCCAGCAGGTGGGAAGGCAAAACCTGGAAGGTGAGATAGTCGAGGAAGGGCGCGAAGCTGTTGGGCAGAGAAAACTCAAGGCTCAGGTCCGAAAGCGCCGCTGCCTGAATCTGCTGCCAGAAATTCCGCAGGTCTTCCGGCACGAGGCTGCTGCTGCTTTGGAGCAGCGAGACCGTGTAGAGCACATCCTGGCTGGTGAGAGGGGTGCCGTCGTGCCAGACCGCGTTTTCGCGCAGGTTGATTACGTATCGGGTACCCTCGGAAGAGACCTCCCAATTCGCGGCAAGATCGCCAACGGGCAGTCCGCGTGAATCAAACTTGATAAGGCTGCTGAAAATGAGCCGGTCCACGTCCCTGTCAGGCTGATTGAAGCGGTCCAGAGCGGGATTGAGCCGTATGATTTCTCCTGCGAGCGCCTCGGTGAAACTGCCTCCAGTGACGGGGTTGGGAGTGCTTTCAAGCGCCAGTGGCGTGGCGGAACGCTGAAAAACCAGGATCAAGCCCACCACAAGACCGGTTATCAGGACGATGAGAAGCTGCCAACGAAAGTGTCTCATTTGTAAGATAGAAAGACAACCCCCGGCTTTGGCGAGTTGTCTTTATCCTCCATGATCAATTGTGATAGCGGTGGAAAAGAACGCTATCAGGAAATAATGACGTTGATCAGCGCGAGCAGCAGAAAAACCACACTGAGGGCAATGGTGATGTAAAACATAACCTTTTCAATGCCGCGCCGTTGTGTGTAGACGCCGCCGGTGTCGCCGCCAGCCAGACCGCCCAAACCGATGCCTTTGCTTTGCAGCAGCACACTGGCGATCAAAGCGATAGAAACGATAATAATAGCAATATTCAAAATCATATATTCCAGCCTCCTGCGGATCAAGTCTTGATTATAACTAATCCGCTGTTTTCGTCAAATTTACATGAACTTTAATTTTACCCGATTAGTGAGAGTTGTTCGTGAGCAATTTATATGAAGGCAGGGCAATTGCATCTAATAGATCCTGAATGAAGGTTTCCGGTTCATTAGGTCGATTCTTCTCCAATATCGCACAACCTGGAGACGCGGCGGGACTGACACCCTGTTTTCATCGGCAAGTGCCCCATCCATGCGGCGTGGTAAAAACCCCGCTGTGTCTTTGCCTTCCCTGCGGGGGAAGGGGGACTGGCGTGGATGAGGGTCTAGCTGTGAATTATCCTGGCTATACAAACGCGAACGTAGAAGCAAATAGCGCGTTCAATCTATAGATATCTTTGCCTTCCCTGCGGGGGAAGGGGAACCGCTTGCGGTGATGAGGGTTTAGTCAGAATGATTTACAGCTAATTATCTTTATCCGATAATACTAAATTGGAAGGCGCGATAACCTTGCTGTACAATCGCGGATGGACTAATACCCTGCTACGTGAGCACGTGAGCCCACCCGTATGGAAGGGCTCCTGAGCTCGAAAATCAGACCATCACTACCACCATCTTTCAGCCTACCCTGCGGGGGAAGGGGGACTGGCGTGGATGAGGGTCTAGCTGTGAATTATCCTGGCTATTTGAGCGCGAAAGCTGAATCAAATGGCGTCTTTAGTCTTTAACCTGGAAATCTTTTACAGACGAAACAATAACCTGTTTCACGGGCACGTGCCTTATCCATGCGGCGGGGTTCTTACCCCGCCGTGTCTTTGCCTTCCCTGCGGAGGAAGGGGAACCGCTTGCGGTGGATGAGGGTTTAGCCGTGAATCATCCCAGCTATTTGAGCGCGAAAGCTGAATCAAATGGCGTCTTTAGTCTTTAACCTGGAAATCTTTTACAGACGAAACAATACCCTGTTTCACGGGCACATGCCTTATCCGTGCGGCGAGGTTCTTACCCCGCCCTGTCTTTGCCTTCCCTGCGGGGGAAGGGGAACCGCTTGCGGTGGATGAGGGTTTAGCCGAAATCACAATACTACCCTCACCCCGGCTACGCCGACCCTCTCCCGAGAGAGGGCTTGGTACTCTACCACCAAATCCTTTCATTTGTCAGCCACCAGGGTAAAATCCTGATACCTGCATAACCAACTTGGAATGGAATCCTTATGCCCCTGCCTCGTAACCCCCGCCTTTCATCCCTTGCCAGAGCCCTTCGCAAGCAAATGACAAAGCAAGAAAAGCGCCTTTGGTACGATTTTTTAAGAACCTTTCCTGTCCAATTCAACCGTCAAAAAGTGATCGACGATTTTATTGTGGATTTTTACTGTCATTCTGCTCATCTGGTGGTCGAATTAGATGGCGGACAGCATTTCGAGCCTGAAACCTTTCAAAAAGACATCGAACGCACCAAGCGGTTGAATTCCCTTGGTTTGAAAGTATTGCGTTTTACAAACAACGAGGTTGACCACAACTTCATTGAAGTTTGCGCCGACATTCAGGAGACCGTCGAATCAGCACTAAGAGCCGAAAACACTCATTGATTTCCCAGGACTCTTGCTTCGCAAGCTCAGCCTTCCCTGCGGGGGAAAGGGGACTGATGTGGATGAGGGTTTAGCCGAAAGAATTTACGGCTATTCAAGCATAAAAGCAGAAGCAAATAGCGCGTTCAACCTAGGTTCTTTTCGGATGAAGCAATACCCTGTTTAACGGGCACGTGCCCCATCCGTGCGGCGGGGTTTTTACCCCGCCATGTCTTTGCCTTCCCTGCGGGGGAAGGGGGACTAACGTGGATTGAGGGTCCCGAAATCACAATGCCACCCTCACCCCGGCTACGCCGACCCTCTCCCATGAGAGGGCTTGATACGCTTTCTGCCGCCAAATCGCGCCATCCACCCGCCACCAGGGTAAAATCCTGATATCTGCATAACCAACTTGGAATGGAATCCTTATGCCCCTCCCCCTTGTTCCCTTTGTCATTATCATCCTTATTTCTTTTATCTCTCGCCCCCGCTGTACGGATGGGGTACGTGCCCATGAAACAGGGTATTACTCCATCCGCAAAACAATAATATACGTGGGGCAAAGCCTTGCAATAAGCAATCGGTGCCGCAGAACGAAATAAGATCTGGTTGTTAATTTTTTCGGAAAAGCAGAGGCTAAACAGTTTATACTTATGTCATGCCCGCGGGACCTTACTTCACCACTGACCCCATCAGCCTCATGCTGGCGGCGGACACTGCCTTCGCGGCAGACCTGGAGGGTCCTGACATCGTCTGGCAGCTCGAGCTTGCGCCCACCCAACCGCTCTCCCTGCGCAGCAGCCTCGGGCTGCAGGCGCGGTCTTTCCGCGTCTTCCCCAGCATCGGGCGCAACAAGCAGCTCTTCCAAAACCTGAACGAATTCCTCACCACGCCGCGCGTCGACAGCCTTTTTCCAGGCTACGCGAAGCTGATCCTCTCGCCCGATCCCAACACCCAGGCAGTGCTTGAGTTTTGGGCGCGCGAGCCGCATACCCTCAGCGGATGCATCACCCTGCGCAACACCGGCGCGGAAAATGCTGAATTGAGCGCGCGCGTGGCAGGCGTATTGGTGCCGCTGACAGGCGAACAGGGAATGACCATCACCAAACAGGATTTCAAAACATACCTGCGCGGGCAGAGCGGCGATCTGACCATCGCCCTTGCGATGAACGGCGCGCCCAAGCCGGTCATCAGCCCCTACCAGGCGCTGGAAATCAGCAGACTCCTCCTCCCGGGCGAAGAATTCTCCACCGCCTGGCGCTGCAGCCTGGCATTTTCGCCCGCTCAGAGCCAGGAGCGGGCTCTCACTGCCTTCCCCGCCAATTGGCAGGCGGAAATCGCCCGCCTCGAAGTCGCTGAGCAGGCGCGCGCGCTGGAGGTTGAAACCCCGCTTCCTGACTGGAACCTGGTTTTCAAAGCCGTGCGGGATCAAGCCAACCTGCTGCTCCGCAGGGCTAGGGATCCAGAGCGCAGCCTTACCTTCTTCGAGGAACGCAACACGCTCAGCCCGGTGGGCATGGCGTCCGCGCAAAGAGACTGGGCATCCCCCGCCGGGAAGCCCTCGGCGTTGGAAGTCCGGCAGCTCGCACGTACGCTTCTGCCCACCCAGATTGAAGCCGCGGTCAACCTGACACGCGCCTTCCTCCGCAACCTTACCGCAAATACCGATCCCGCGCCGCCTTTCCCGTGCCTCGCTTCGCTGGTTTGGGATGTGCACAGCTACCGCCAGGAACCCGCTTTTTTGGCGGAATGCCTGCCCAACCTGGCGGAACAAATCCTGCGCTGGTTCTCCCCGCAAAACGACCGCGATCAGGACGGACTGCCGGAATGGTCCACCGCAGCTCAATCCAGGCTGACCGACCTGCCGATCTTTGACGTCTGGCAGGAATTCGCCTCCCCAACCCGCATTTCAAGCGCCGAGAGCCTGGGGCTGGCAGCGCTGCTTGATGATGAACTCGATACGCTCCTGCGCATGGCGCGCGTGGTGG
>Ga0116187_1005689_pt1 | contig 10308 bp, 7 predicted proteins | sample AD_JPNNA6_MetaG_FD_89755 | JGI IMG/M metagenome (GOLD analysis project Ga0116187, IMG submission 89755) | Active sludge microbial communities of municipal wastewater-treating anaerobic digesters from Japan - AD_JPNNA6_MetaG | ecosystem: Engineered > Bioreactor > Anaerobic > Digestate | place... | reverse complement strand
GAGGAAGGGCTCCATTTCGTAGCAGATGTTGCCCTCGTAGATGCTAAGGCGTAAGCCGGACAGAGAATCGGCATTGGCCTGTTCGGTCAGGTCGGCTGTGTAAGAGCCTGGCGGTGAATTGAATACGCGCGCGCCAGAAATACCCGCGATGTGGATGCTATCCGCGGCGAGGCTGAATTTTTGGGTGAGCGAACAGCTATCCACCGGGATTGGCAGAGGGCTTAAGACAGCGGGTTGGAAAGTAACTCCCTCCTTGCGGAGCAGGAAATAGGGCTGTCCGATCTCGGTGTAGGCATCTTCCAGGCTGAAATTGCGCCTCAGATCGATTTTATCGCCTTGGGTGAGATTGCGCAGGCGCAGGTCGGCCTGGTAATTTCCCGGGCTGATCTCTGCGCTGAAGGTCACAGGGATGGCGGTATCCTGCAGCCAGTCACGTTTCGGCACCACGAAGGTTTGGTCGAAACTCAGCGTTTTCTTCGTCTTGGTATTTTTCAGTTCCATCACCAGCTGGTAGCGGGATTCGGTTACGTCAGCCTTGAATACCAGTGAGTTATAGGGAATCAGAACCCACAGATCGACTCCCGTATCGTAATGCTCAAAGATGATCTCCTGGGCTGGCAGAAACGGGGCCAGCAGAATCAGCAGCAGCGTCAGTTTAGCCGCTTTTACCATTGCTTGCCACCCGGAGGCTGAAATCGTATTGTTTTTCCTCCAGCCACTGTAAGAAATCGTTGCTGGGGAAGATCTTCCTTCGAGCTTCTAGCAGATAGCTGTCGCCTTCGTTCGTTGTGATGCTGGTCTTGATCGCGAAGCCGCCCCGGTTTGTCTCGATGTGCGTTTGATACTCGTCCACGAATTCTTCGGAAAGCCTTGCCAAGGTCAAATTGAGGCGAATTTCGCCCCGCAGGCTCTGGGGCAATTCATCCAGCGGGACCAAGTCTGTGGGGCTGATCCGCGGCATGCTGTCCTCGTTGCTGTTGTAGCCGGAACGGTTGCCGAAAACGAAGAAGATTTTGCCTGTGGCCAGCTTGGAGAAGTGTTTTTCGTAATCCTGGTTGAACAGCGCCACCTCAAAGCGTCCGCTGAGGTCCTCAAACTCGACAAAAGCGTAGGGGTTGCCCTTGTTGTCACGTTTGCGGGAAATGCCGGAAACGATGCCCGTCAGCACCAAGTCTTTGCCGCTGGAGCTTTTGATGCTCTGCGAGTTGGCATTGGTGAGGTATTTCACCAAGCTGCGGTATTCATTGAGCGGATGTCCGCCCAGATAGAAACCCAGAACTTCCTTTTCCTTTTCCAGTTGGTCGGCATAGCTCCAGGGCTCTTCCACCGGCAGGGGCGGATAATATTCCTCATCCTCGCTGTCGGTGGTGATAAGGTCAAATAGTGAGGTCTGGCCTATCTTTTTGTCTCTTTGCGCTCCGGTGTTGAAAGACAGGGCTTGTTCGATCACAGCCCATTTTTGGGCTCGGCTGCCCTCCAGATCATCCATAGAGCCGCTGGCGATCAGGCTTTCCAGCACGGTCTTGTTCACTGCGCTACTGTCCAGCCGGCTGCAGAAATTGTAGATACTGGTATAATGGCCATTATTCTGCCGGTCTTCCACGATCGCGTCGATGGCTGCGTCGCCTATGTTTTTGATGGCCCTGAGGCCAAACATCACCTCTTTGCCGCGCACGGTGAATTCTTTGTCGCTGCGGTTCAGGTTTGGCGGCAAGATTTTGATGCCCATGGCTTTGCAGACTTCAATCTTGATCGGCACCTTGGCCGGGTCGTCTTCAAGAGAAAGCAACGCGGCCATGAATTCCACAGGATAGTGAGATTTCAGCCAGGCCGTTCGGTAAGCAACCAAAGCGTAGCAGGTGGCGTGACTTTTGTTGAAAGCATATTGCGCGAAATCCAGCCAGTCATTCCAGATCTTGTCCGCAATCTTGCTTTGCACGCCGTTGGCGGTTGCCCCTTTGGTAAAAAGCTGTTTAAGCTGCATCAGCGTGTCCAGGCTCTTCTTGCTCATTGCTTTGCGCAGCGTGTCGGCCTGGCCCCGGGTGAATTTAGCCATCTCGATGGCAATCCGCATCACCTGTTCCTGATAAACGGTGACACCATAGGTTTCCTTCAGGATTTGCTCCATCACGGGATGGTCGTAAACCACCTTTTCCCGCTTGTGTTTGCGCGCTATATAGGTATCGATGAATTTCATCGGGCCGGGCCGGTAAAGCGCCACCATGGCAATCAGGTCTTCAAACTGGTTTGGCTTTAGGTCGATAAGATATTTGCGCATGCCGTCACTTTCAAACTGGAAAACGCCGTCCGTATCTCCATTGCCAAGAAGCTTGTACACCTTCTTATCGCTGAGGTCAAGGTGGTCTATGTCCAGTTCCACACCGTGGGACTGGCGCACCAAATCTACCGTTTTTTGGATAATGGTGAGGGTTTTCAGCCCCAGGATGTCCATTTTGAGGAACTTCAGTTCGTCCAGCCATTTTCCTTCGTACTGCACCAGGATGTTGGTGTCGGAATCTTTCTGGTTGCTGCAGGTGAGCGGAATGTATTCTTTGAGGTCGCCCGGCGCGATCACCAGCCCGGCGGCGTGGATGCCGGTCTGGCGGATTAACCCTTCAAGCACGATGCTGTGTTTGTAGATGCTTTGATAGAGCTCGTTACTGTCGATCAGGTGCCGGAAATCCGGAGATTCTTTATAGGCCTCCTCTAAAGTCTTGTTGGAGGGGATGGTCTTGGTGATATTATTGGCTTCAGTAGCAGGCACCATCAGCACTCTGGCCACATCCTTGATCACGGATTTGGCTCCCAGGGTGCTGAAGGTGATGATCTGGGTAACGCTGTTGCGGCCGTATTTCTGCACGATGTAGTCGATCACCATGCCGCGTTTCTGGGCGCAGAAATCGATGTCGAAATCCGGCATGCTGATGCGGTCCGGATTGAGAAAACGCTCAAAGAGCAGGCCGTAGCGGATGGGATCGATTTGCACGATATCAAGCAGATAAGCGATGATGCTGCCGGCGCCGGAACCGCGTCCCGGACCCACCGGAACACCTTGTTTACGGGCATTGTCGATCAGGTCTTTCACCACCAGGTAATAGCCATCAAAGCCCATGCGGTGGATCACATCCAGCTCGAAATCAATGCGTTTCCGCACCTCATCAGTCATTTCAGGATACTTTTCTTTTGCCGCCTCTTCGCAGAGCGCGCGGAGATAGCAGCCCATGTCCTCAAACTCCGGCGGGGTCTCGATTTCGGGCAGCAGGAACTTGTCGTATTTCAGCTCCAGATCGATCATGTCGGCGATCTTCAGCGTGTTGGCATAGGCCTCAGGTTCTTCCGGAAACAGCTGTTTCATCTCTTCGGGGCTTTTGAAGTAGAGCTGCTCCGTGTTATATCTCATGCGGTCTGGGTCGTTGAAGGTTTTTGCTGTCTGGATGCAGAGCAGGATGTCGTGGGCTTCGTTGTCTTCCTTATGCAGATAGTGGCAGTCGTTGGTGAGTACCAGCGGCTGGTTCATCTCTTTGGCCAGTTTGATCAGAGCCGGCATCACTTCGCGCTCAAGCTCCAGCCCATGGTCCTGGATTTCCAGAAAATATCGGTCGCCAAAGACCCTCTGATGCCATTTCACGGCTTCCCGGGCCTCGTCTTCCCGGTTGTTGGCCAGTAGGGAGGCGATTTCGCCCTGAACGCAGGCGCTGAGGCAGATCAGGCCTTCGCTGTGCTTTTCCAGTAGCGATTTGCTGATCCGTGGCTTGTAGTAAAAACCGTCAATGAAAGAGATGGAGGAGAGCATCATCAGGTTTTTGTAGCCGATGTAGTTCTGCGCCAGCAAAATCAGGTGGTAGCGGTTGTCGTTTTTGTTGTGCTCGCTGTCCAGTTCGCCATTGATGATGTAGGCTTCCATGCCTATGATCGGCTTCAAACCAGCTTTGGTGGCTTGTTTGTAAAAATCTATCACTCCATACAGGTTGCCGTGGTCTGTGATAGCTACAGCCGGCATGCTGTATTCCTTGGCTAACGCCACCATCCTGTCAACCCGGCAAGCACCGTCCAACAGGCTGTACTGGGTGTGGTTGTGTAAGTGTACAAATGACATCTTGGTCTCTCCCTTTCTCTGAAAACATAGATTTGCTGCCGTCGGTATTTTGTCAAAGGATAATTTGGCGGGGAAGGCAACCCGTTGCAGCACAGGAGGTCGCGCTTACTTGAAAGGGTCGGAGATGCCCGGGATGCCCTGTGCCAGAAGATCCTACCGGGGTGGGGGGCCTACTGCCTCCACCAGTCGCGGGTGGATGGAAGAGATGTCTGGATACCTGGACCGGTTTTGCTCATAATCGAGCAGCAGATCAAGCACGGCGCGGGTTTGGGATGCCTTGTTTCGTTCAGCGTTCTTCACCATCCAGTCAGTGTGTTTTTCGGAAATGACCTCCTCCCGTAGCAGCAATCGGATGGTAATAGCGTTAATTATGCTTTCGTTCAGGGCGCAGCACCAGTTCACCTGTTCTTGGTTCAATTCATTCAGGTTATCATACAGCCCGAAAGTGAGCGGGTTGATTTCATGGTGGGAAAATTCATGCCAGATCGCTGAAATCAGGATGCGTTCCAGGCTGTCTTTCTGCTCAGCGATCTCCAGCCATTTCCTGCTGCACAGACAATACAAAGTCTCTCCGCGAGTCCCTGAAACAGTGACGGACAAAAATGGCCTGGTCAGAGTGCACAACAACACCTCCGTAGTCGGAATCTCCTGCCCCAGATAGTGTTCCAGGATATACTGAACCGGCCTTCGGGCTATCAGATCGTTCAGCTTCTCCAGCCAGGGCGCCAGACGCGACTGAAGTTGGCTGAAATGCAGGGTGAAATCCGCTTTACGATGGAAGCCGCGCAGGTCAGCCGTGAATCTGCTCAGATCAGCGTTTGGAACCAGACTTTCCCGAACTTGGTCCAAGTTGAAGGAGGGGTCCAGCTTTATGTCTTCGGTAAGCGTCAAAGCGTAATGGGGTGGGGAGCTACAGTCAATTTCCGTATCCCACACCCGGCTGATATTGGCCACGGCTGGATGTGCCACGAAACTGCCAAATTTCTCAAGCGCCTCGCGAGCATATTCGTCTTCAGGATCAACGCAGAAACCCTTGGTATCATAGTCCGATATAAACATGGCCGTTAAGAGCAATTCGAGTCGTTGATCCAATCTGATCCTCATCCCCATCTCCATTTTTTTGACTTTACCTTATCTAAGCAAAATATGGGTCACCCTGATTCTGTCAACAAATATCATCGCCTTCCCATTCAGGATAATGAATGATTTTTCTGGCTCAACTGCCCGGAGGGATTAGCATATCAGCAAAGAATCATTCAATCATCAGGAGATAGACGTCATGCCAGAATTGCCAGAAGTGCAGACTGTTTTGGATGGAGTGGCTAAGGAACTGAAGGGCAAGGAGATACTTGGACTGGACTGTTTTTATCCGGGTACGGTGGTGAAGGATCCGGAATTGCCTGAAAAGGTGTTTCCGGCCAGATTCCTGTCCCACCACCGGCGCGGGAAATACATGATCCTGGATCTGGAGGGCGGGATCAGCGTTATCATTCACTTGCGGATGACGGGAAAACTGGTCACGGACAAGGCCATGAGCGGCATTTCGGTCCACGAGCGGGCCTGTTTCCTGCTCTCAGGGATGGGAAAGCTCCATTTCATCGACATCCGCACTTTCGGCAAAATCGTACTCTGCAAAACCGGGAATCTGGGCAAATTCATGCCGGAACTTGGAATCGAACCGCTCTCCGATGAATTCGACGGCGCGCATCTGCAGAAAATCCTGAAGGGCCGCAAGACACCGGTCAAAAACGCGTTGCTGGACCAAAGGCTGATCGCCGGGCTGGGCAACATCTACGCCTGCGAGATCCTCTACCGGGCAAAGATTGATCCCGCCACCCCGGCTGGCCGGCTCAGCCTGCCCCGGCTGAAAAAGCTCGTGGCGGAAACAAAGTCCGTACTGCGGGAAGCCATCTCTATGAACGGAACCTCGATCTCTGATTTCCGCAGGGTGGACGATAAGACCGGCCAGTTCCAGAATTTCCTGCGGGTTTACCAAAAAGACCTCTGCCCGCAGGGTCACAAAATCGCCAAGATCAAGCAGGGAGCGCGCGGGACCTTTTACTGCCCCGTTTGCCAGAAGTGAACTGGGCGGAACTGCCTTAATCCCAGCGCCGGGTATCCCGAGGAGGATTGAAGGCATATTGTCTAGCCGTTAAGGCCCTGTCCCTTGTCCCGGGCGCGCCTCTCGCATGATACCCGCATTTGATGCGAGCATCATGCGGGAGGAAGGGGAGAGGAACGTAATCGGGCGCTAAGGACCTGACTGACAGGACATGGCGGTGGGTGGTAATTTGTGGCTGTATTTTGATTCAAGTGGGTGTTGGCGCCCAGCCAGAAAACAGCCCTGAAGGCTTTAGCCTCCATAAGTGAAAATGAGCCAAAAAACACTTGACAAATAACTGGCGGTGGTGAGATAATGCTTTCGCCGGAAGTGGTGGATTTATGATCCGGTGAGACACAACTTCCAAGGAGCTTGAGATGCGCAAAATGATCTTTATGGCAGTATTGCTTGTCTGTTGGGCAACGGTTTGGGCAGGCCATCCGGCAAGGCCGCGGCTTCCCGAAGCCGGTTTTGACCCCACTCCCCGGCAGTTCCTGGCCGCGTTGAGCGGGACGCGGGGTATGGACTGCTTGCTGCATCAGTGTTACGAAGACGGATGGATAGACACGTGGCGCCAGGAAGCCATTTATGACAGCCTTGGCAGGATTGGCTGCATCAATCATTATTGGGCTTCGAACCCGGGTGACCCGCTGGAATTAGCTGGCCGGACCCTCTTTGAGTTCAGCGACGACGGCCAAGCCCAGCATGTGACCGAAGAATATTACTATGAAGGGGCATGGTATCCATTCTGGGAACTGCTGTATGAATATGAGAACGGTATGCCGCAAGAGATCAACTACAACTTGAACATGTATGAGGGGATGATACATCGTCAGACCATCTTCATCTACTGGCCTGACACCAACATCCTGAAACGGGTGGTTGAATTCACCTATGGTTATGAATCACCCGTGCCGTCCGTAATAATATATGACTATGCTATGGATTCTGCCAGCCGGCCGAGCGAAATATTGGTATCCAGAATCGATGCCGATTGGGATCAGTGGTATGTACAGGAACGCAGGAACTATGTTTACCACAATGATGACCAGACCACCCATGAATCCTACCTGCGCCAGCTGGAATTTTCATACTTGGGGACCCTATCGTGCTTTTTCGTCGGGGTTCAACCCTCCAAGTTGCTGGAGGAAAGGGTCTTCCACCCCGGCGCCAATGGCACCTGGAGTGAGAGGTACCGCTGGTTCCACAGCTACAATAGCGACGGGTTTCTGAACACCATTGAAAACTTCGTCCGGCTCTATCCTTGGGACCCTGAAATCTGGAACCTGAGTCAATACAAAGACTATACTTACCAGCAAGGCTATCCCATCGCGGAAACGACCTTTTCTCCAAACTACGGGGAAGAGGAATTTATGCCTCAGTACAGATACTGCATGGGATATCAGGAGATCGTTCCAGCCGAGGATCCCGCAATGCCCGGAGTGGGCGTCGCGCTGAGCGTTTACCCCAATCCTTTCAATCCCAGTGCCGGAATCAGTTTCAGGCTGGAAACGGCTGGCCACATCGAGATTTCGGTTTACAACCTCAAAGGCCAGAAAGTGCGGACCCTGCTGGAGGCCAAGAAAAGCGCCGGAACGCATCAGACCTTCTGGGACGGCAAGGACGGGGCAGGAAGGTCTTTGGCCGCTGGGATTTATCTCATCAGGCTGTCCTCCGGAAAAGAAAGCCGCACTGTGAAAGCCGTTCTGGCCAAATGAGATAAGGCCGGTTTAACGGACAAGAAGCCAGGCAGCTGGGATTTCACAACCCCAGGACTTGTTTTGCGGGCAAGGGTAAAGTTTTTTTTGCCCGTATGATTCTCTGAGCGTATATTGTATTAGCAGGACATTTGGCCATCACAAATAATTGAACTATGAGGAAAAATAATGAAAGCGTATAAGTTAAGAGAAAATATCTGGTGGGTTGGCGGAATCGACTGGGACCTGCGGAGTTTCCACGGCTACCTAACCCAGCGTGGTTCCACCTACAACGCCTATCTGATCATTGACGAGAAGGTTACCCTGATCGACAACGTGAAGTATTACCTCTATGATGAGATGCTGGCCCGCATCAGCGACGTTATCGACCCCGCCAAAATCGACATAATCGTGCAAAACCACGTGGAGATGGACCACTCCAGCGGCTTGCCCATGCTGATGAAGCTGATCCCCAACGCCAAGATCTACACCAACGCCAGCGGCATCAGGGGTTTGAAGATGCACTACGGTCAGGACTGGAACTTTAAGGAAATCAAAAGCGGCGACAGCATCAATATCGGCAAGCGCGACCTGAGTTTTCTCACCACGCCGATGGTGCACTGGCCTGATAATCAGGTGACCTATTGCCCTCAGGAAAAGATCCTCTTTTCAAACGACGCTTTTGGCCAGCACATCGCCTCCAGCGAACGCCTGGCAACGGATTACCCTTTCAGTATCGCGATGGAGGAGGCAAAAAAGTATTATGCCAACATCGTGCTGCCCTATTCCTCACAGGTGCGCAAAGCCCTGGAAGCGGCTTCCCAACTCGATATCGGGATGATCGCTCCCAGTCACGGCCTCATCTGGACAGAACACATTCCCCAAATCCTTGCTGCCTACACGGATTGGGCAAACAACGTGGCCGATCCCCGGCGCGCCCTGATAATCTATGACTCAATGTGGGGCTCCACCGAAAAAATGGCCAAAGCCATCGCTCAGGCCTTTGAAAACAAAGGTTTTAAACTAAAAATGCTGAACCTGCAAACCAACCATATTTCAGACATCATGACCGACGTGATGGATGCCAGATTCATCGCTGTGGGCTCGCCCACCCTGAACAATTCGATCCTGCCCACCGTGGCAGCCTTCATCTACTATCTTAAAGGGCTTTCACCAAAGCAAAGGATTGGCCTGGCCTTTGGTTCTTACGGCTGGGGCGGGCAAAGCGTCTCCATTCTGCAGCAGCTTTTGGGCGATCCCAAGGAATGCGGTTTTGAGATGCTGGAGCCGGTTAAAACGCAATACATCCCGGATGCGGCCACTCTGGCTGGCATCACGCAACACGCAGAACAACAACTAAATAAGTATTTATAGGAGATACCCATGATAAGCAAGACCCTGGAAAAAGCCATCAATGAACAGATCAATAAAGAGCTGTTTTCAGAATACCTCTACATCTCCATGCAAGCCTGGTTTGCCAACGAAAACCTGGACGGCATGGCCAGCTGGATGAAGGCGCAAAGCGAGGAAGAACACTTTCACGCTATGAAATTCTTCGACTACCTGATAGAGCGAGGCGGCAAGGTGGAACTTATGGCCATAGAAAAGCCGGAAGTGGACTTCGGAAATCCGCTCAAGGCCTTCAAAGCGGCTCTCGAACACGAGCAGTTCGTCACTAAGAGCATCAATAACCTGATGGACATCGCCATTTCCGAAAACGACCACGCCTCCAGAGGCTTCCTGCAATGGTATGTGGACGAACAGGTTGAGGAAGAGGCGAGCGTTGACCGCATCGTGAGCCAGTTGGAAATGATCGGTGACAACATGCATGGCATCCTGATGCTGGACAGGGAATTGAGCTCCCGGACCTTTACTCCTCCGGAGGCCGGGGAATAATCCTCATCCCGGTTCCATTATGGCGCGGAAATCCCCACTTCGGGTTTCCGCGCTTTTTTTGCTCCTGATGCCGCGTTTTGCTTGACAATCTATTCCTTGCCCTAAAATGACATCCATGAAAAGGGAAGCCAGACTCATCTTGGGCGGCGGCGCTGCCTACGGCTTGGCGCACATCGGCGCCATTGAGGCGATTTGCGAGGAATTTGACATCACCGGTATAGTGGGGACCTCGATGGGCGCAATAGTCGGCGGGCTTTATGCCATGGGAAAAACCCCGCAGGAGATCCTGGCGCTGGCTCTTGACAGCAAAACCACGCTACTCTTCAATCCCGGCTGGGTGCCCTTTCAACCCCTAAAACTCTCTCTGGACCTGATCAAGAGCCTGCACAATAAGAAAAGACCGTTGAATAATACACCCGCATTTGAATTGAGATGAATTCATCCTATTCCACATCATTTTTTCTTACCCGACAGGTCTTTTTTGGCCTGTTTTGATGGTTTTTCCTCTCTAATGCCCT
>Ga0116187_1005682_pt1 | contig 10316 bp, 16 predicted proteins | sample AD_JPNNA6_MetaG_FD_89755 | JGI IMG/M metagenome (GOLD analysis project Ga0116187, IMG submission 89755) | Active sludge microbial communities of municipal wastewater-treating anaerobic digesters from Japan - AD_JPNNA6_MetaG | ecosystem: Engineered > Bioreactor > Anaerobic > Digestate | place... | reverse complement strand
CTCGGCGGCGAGGATCAGCAGGAACGGTTCGCCGGTGCGGGCCTGCGCGACCAGGTGTCGGATGACAGCGCCCGGGTTGGAGCGGTCGAGCGGGATGCCGCCGAGCCGGGGCAGCAGCCACCCGAGGGGTCCGCGGAAGATCTCCTGCTTGATGAGCACCCGGGGGGAGACGCCGCCGCGCCACATGATGAGCAGCATCATGACGAAGTCCCAGTTGGAGGTGTGCGGGGCACCGACGAGGATGCCGGTTCGCGGCACCTCCCCGACGGCCGTCCAGCCGGTGACGCGCAGCACGAAGGCCGCGAATCGCGCGCGCAGCGTGGTCATCTCAGCTCCTGGTGCCAGCACAACGTCCGGCAGGTTGGCGGTTTGGGGCAACAGTCTGCCGGACATAAGGCGACAGGTTACGGGCGACCGACGTCAGGTGAGGGGCGTGCGCCGTCCGGCAACGGCATCCAAGGCATTGCCATCGAGGCGGAAGCGGGTCCACTCGTCCTGGGCGACCGCGCCGATCGACTCGTAGAACCCGATGCTCGGGGTGTTCCAGTCGAGCACCCACCACTCGAGGCGGTGGTAGCCGCGCTCGACGCAGATGTCGGCCAGCGTGCGCAGCAGCTCCTGCCCCAGGCCTGACCCGCGCTGCGCCGGTGTGACGTAGAGGTCTTCGAGCCAGATGCCGTGGGTGCCGGTCCACGTCGAGAACGACAGGAACCAGATGGCGCAGCCGACGACCTCACCGTCGACCTCTGCGACGTGGGCGAAGGCGGCTGGCTCGTGGCCGTCGGGGAAGAGCGCCTGCTCCAGCTGCTCGGCCGTCGCGTCGACCTCGTGCAGGGCCTTCTCGTACTCGGCGAGCTCGCGCACGAGTTGAAGGATCACGGGCACGTCAGCGACGGCAGCGGGGCGGACACGGGGGGTGGCGACAGACGGCATACGGGTCAATCTACGGACCCACCCGAGGTGGCGACCGCTCGTGACATGCAGGGTGCGCGACATCCCGCGCTCCCTGCATGTCACAGACCTTCACGCCGGTATGCCGGGACGGGTCATCACGCCCGCAAGCCCACCGGCTGATCCTCAGGTCATCACGCCGATCAGCTTCGGCGTGCTGCGGCGATGGCTGCTCCGTAGTGCTCGAGCGACTCCGCCATGTCCTTGACTCGCCGGTTGCGTCCCTCGACGCCGTCGACCTGCTCCGCCAGGAAGGTGCCGTCGATGAGGATCACCCCGAAACCCGCCAAGCGATCTGCAACGGCACGAGCCACGACGGGGCCTTCGGCCTCGAAGGCGACCTCGACCAGCTCGTGCATCCGCACGCGGGCCTCGGTGCGAACTCGGTCGAGGATCACCGCCACGTCAAGGTCGCGGTTGGTGATGAGCAACAGCAGGAAGAGCCTCAGGAACTCCTGGTGCTCGTCGAGTAGCACGGCGACCTCGCGCAGCGATCGTCGCAGCCGGGCGCCGGCGCGGCGAGGCCACCTCGGCGGCGCGTTCCGAGCAGGACCCGGCGGCATGATCGACGTCTTCGGCTCCGTCCAGCTCGGATACCTCGTCGTGGAGACCAACCGCCTCTCCGACTGGCGACGCTTCGGCGCCGACGCCATCGGCCTGCACGTCGACACGCTGACCAGTGACGTCACCCGCTTCCGGATCGACGACCACCCCTGCCGCTTCCTGCTGCAGCGCGGCCCCGCCGAGGACGTCACCGCCTTCGGCTGGCAGGTCACCACCCACGAGGCCTTCGACGAGATCCTCTCCCGCGTGACCGCGCGCGGCCTCCCGGTGCGTGAGGGCACCCCGGAGGAGTGCGCCCTGCGCGGCGTCGAACGCCTCTGGCGCTTCGCCGCACCCAAGGGCGGTGTCACCGAGATCTTCACCACGCCCACCCTCCCCCCGGAACCGCTGCGGATGACGGCATCCGGCTTCGTCACCGGTGACAGCGGCATGGGGCACGTCGCCATCACCAGCAAGGACGTGCTCGGGGTGCACAGCTACTACGCGACGCTGTTCGACGCGCGACTGTCCGACTTCATCCTCGAGCGGATCGGCCCGATGACGCTGCGCATCCGGTTCCTGCGCGTCAACCAGCGGCACCACTCCGTGGCCGTCGCGAACGTCCGACAGGTGGCGGCCGACCCCTCCGAACCCGGATCCAGCACGCCAACCTCCAGGTCGCGACCCTGGACGACATGGTCGAGTCCTTCGAGCGCGTCAGCGCCGAGGGGTTCCGAATGATGTGGTCGATCGGCCAGCACACCAACGACCGCGAGCTGTCGTACTACTGCCGCACCCCGTCCGGCTTCGAGCTGGAGGTCGGCTGGAACCCCGTGCTGGTGACCCCCGAGATGGAGGCCACGTGGGAGCCGACCACGTACCCCGGCATCTCGACCTGGGGCCACACTCTCGTGGGCGAGGACGTCGTCCACAAGCTGGCCATGTTCCGCCACGCCGTCACCTCGCTGGCCCACGCCGAGGCCACGGTGCCCCAGGCCCGGCACCCCGAAGCACTGCCCGTTTCCGTCCACTGATCGCGGTCGGGGGTCGGCGATACGTTGGCGTCATGGAGATCACGGTCGTCGAGGGCGACATCACCGCCCAGGAGGTCGACGCCGTCGTCAACGCCGCCAACCGCGCGATGCGCGGTGGCGGTGGCGTCGATGGAGCCATCCACCGTGCCGGTGGGCCAGCAGTCCTGGAGGACTGCCGCAGACGGTTCCCAGCGGGGCTCGCAACGGGCGACGCCGGATGGACGACAGCAGGTTTGATGACTGCGCGGTGGGTCATCCACGTGGTCGGTCCGAACTACAACCGCGGCGAGCGCGACCGCACTCTGCTCACCTCCTGCTACGAACGGGCGCTCGCGGTGGCCGACGAGCTCGGTGCACAGACGGTCGCGTTCCCCCTGGTCAGCGCCGGCGCTTACGGCTGGCCCAAGACCGACGCGATCGACGCAGCCCTGGAGGTGTTTCGATCAGCGCAGACCCAGGTGACCGAAGCACGGATGGTGGCGTTCGACCATTCGTCGTACGCCGCGATTCAGGCCGCGCTTCGGCGGGGCTGACCCTGTCAGATGCGATCGTCGCTGCGCGAGGCTGGTCAGAGAGGTCGGGCGGCGGCGCGCAGCACCGCGGTCAGTGCCGCGAGGTCCGTGGCCGCGGCGTGAGCCGCACCGAGGTCGAGCCGGGCTCCGGCCGCGATCGCCGGCCCGGCAGCCCGCACCGCTCGGGCGATACCCGGGCCGTGGGTGACACCGCACGCCGCCACGAGTCGGTCGCCGACCACGGAGAGCACGAGGAGGCCGCCCGGCACGTCGAGCACCTCCTCGCGCGCGTCGGCCGGGGTGACACCCATCGCCTGCACGGTTGTGTCGTACTGGTCGGACCACCACCACGGCACGTCGGTGAAGGCATCGTCCTGGCCGAGCACCGTGTGGGCGGCCACCTCACCCTGGCGTCCCGCTGCCGTGAACGACTCCAGTCGGATGCCGTGTGCCTCACCCGGGCGCCGGGTGCGCACCACGTCACCCGCGGAGAACACGTGGGGGTGTGACGTGCGCCCGGACGGGTCGATGAGGATGCCGTCGTCGACCGCGAGCCCAGCGTCCCGGGCCAGCCCGTCACGCGGGACGATGCCGATACCGGCCACCACCGCGTCGGCCGGCACGACGGTGCCGTCGGCCAGCCGGACACCGGTGACGGCACCATCCGGCGAGCGCAGCACGGCATCCGGCATCACACCCGTGCACACCACCACCCCGTGCTCCTGGTGAAGGGCGCACAGCCATTCGGCCACCGCCGCGGGGACGCCTCGCGAGAGCACCCGGTCCGCGGCCTCGAGGACCACGACGCCCACCCCGCGGGTCGCTGCGGCGGCCGCGACCTCGAGCCCGAGGACGCCTGCGCCGATGATGACCACGCGGCTCGCGTGGTCCAGCGCCCGGGAGAGCGCCGCCGCGTCCGTGGTGTCGCGCAGGTGGTGCACGCCCGCGCCGTCAGCCCCGGGAAGGGCGAGCCGCCGGGGCTCCGCTCCTGTCGCGAGGATCACCGACTCGAAGGTGACAACGTCACCGGATGCCGTGACGAGCCGCCTCGCGTCGGGGTCGAGGCTGGCGACCGTCGTGTGGGTGCGCACCTCGATGCGCTCGCGCCACGGTGCCCCCGCGGGCCACACCTCGGGCAGCGCCGCACCCGGGTGCAGCAGCACGTCCTTGGACAGCACCGTGCGGTCGTACGGGGAGCGGTCCTCCGCAGTGAGGATGACGACGTGCCGCCCTGCGGCTGCGAGGGTGCGCGCCGCGGCACCGGCCGCGGGGCCGCCACCCACGACGACGGCATCCGGTCGGTGGCCGCTCATCGGATGCTGCTGCGCCGACTCATGCGCCCTGGGTCGCCGTGCACAGGAACACGCCGAACTCGCGGTCGCCCTTGAGGATCGTCGTGGCGTCAGTGAAGGCGACGTCGGCGAATCCTGCGTGTGCCAGTTGCTCGGCGAGGCGGTGCCTGTCGAATCCGTGGTGGCCGTCGAAGTCGACCTTCTCGGCGTGGAAGGCGCCCTCGGGGTCCTCGTCAAGGTCCGCGATGGCCAGGTGACCACCGGTGACAAGGAGGTCCGCCAGGGAGCGCAGCAGCGCATCGAGATCCTGCACGTGGTGCAGCGCCATGGAGCTCCACGCGACGTCGTAGGTGCCATCGAGCGAGTCCGTCGTGAGGTCTGCCCGCACGGCGCGCAGCCGGTCACCGAGCCCGGCCGCCTCGATCCGCTCCTGTGCCACCTGCACCATGCCTGCGGAGGGGTCGGTCACGACGACGGAGCCCACCTTGTCGGAGAGCAGGATGCTCAGGCGACCGGTGCCACCGCCGACGTCCAGCGCACGCATCGTGGGGTTGAGGCTGATTGCGTGGGTGATGGCCTGCGCCACGGCGACCTGCCGCTCCTCGTGGCCGGGGGCGTCATCCCACGTGGCGGCCTCGTCATCGAACCGCTTGTGTTCGTGCATGCACTCGACCCTAGTCCCGAGGCCGCCACCGGCCAGCGGTCAGCAGCTCGGTTTGTATCGCGTAACGGCACGCGATACACTGGCGGAGTGATCGTTGGCTTCCGGCACAAAGGACTCGAGAAGCTGTACCGGCACGGCACGAAAAAGGGCGTCCAGGCCGACCAGGTCCCCAAGTTGTTGCGCATCCTGTCCGCCCTCGACGTAGCCCACAACGTTGAGGATCTGGCCATCCCGTCGTTTCGGACCCATCGGCTCAAAGGCGACCTGGCCGGGCACTACTCGATCTGGGTCAACGGCAACTGGCGCGTGACATTTCGGTTCGTCGACTCCGACATCGAGCTCGTCGACTATCAGGACTACCACGAGAGAAGGCAAGGAGAACGACCGTGACGATGAAGAATCCTGTCCACCCCGGTGAGATCCTGCGCGAGGACGTCCTGGCCGACCTTGGCCTGAGCGTCAGCGAGGCCGCCTCCCGACTCGGGATCTCCCGAGTGGCCCTGAGTCGGGTGCTCCACGGGCACGCCCGGATCAGTTCCAACCTGGCGGTCCGTCTCGAGGAGGCCGGCGTCGGCACGGCGCGGGCCTGGCTCGCGATGCAGACAGCGCACGACCTCGCCGCCGAGCGCGCCGCCGGCGTCCCCAAGGTCCGCCCTTTCCAGCCCGTCGCCTAGCAGGCGGAACCAACTATAGTTGGCTCATGCCAACAATAGTTGGATGATGGTCCAGTGGACCTGTCCTTCCCTCTCGCGACGATCGCACCCACACTTGATGCTGGGGTACTGCAGGTTCTCGCGGCCACGACCGCTGGATGCAGTGCAGCAGAGGTGCACAGGCGTCTTGGGAGGGGTAGTGACGAGGGCGTCCGAAAAGTGCTGGCGCGCCTTGTCCATCAGGGAGTGGTGCTCGTCGAGACTCCCGTTCGGTACCCCGCGTACAGCCTCAACCGCCAGCACTTGGCGGCTCCTCACATCGAAGGGCTCAGCCGACTGCGAGCCGAACTGTTCGATCGCATTCGTGAAGAAGTGTCCAACTGGGACGTCGAGCCAGTCCATGCCGGCATCTTCGGTTCCTTCGCGAGAGGTACCGCCACCTCCGATAGCGACATCGACGTGCTGCTCGTACGCCCCACGAGGATGGGTCCAGCGACCGAAGGCACCTGGCTCGCGCAGATGGACCGCCTCGATCGCAAGATCCACTCGTGGACAGGCAACGACGCGCAGATCATCGACATAGCACCCGCCACCCTGAGCCGCCTGGCCCGTGAGGACGACCCCTTGGTCGACTCATGGATGACCGACCAGGTCCACCTCTTCGGCGAGCGGATCATGGACCTCCTACGGAGTGCGCGATGACTCCACGCCACTCTGGCGGCGAACAGGCACGTGGGTGCTCCTCATCGGCGACGGGCCGAAGCGTGGCCAGGCGGTCGACAGCAGGCAACAAGGGCCCGCGCAGGGTCGGGCCGATGGTTGGTGGTCAGTAGACGACGCCGTGCCAGGTGCTTGCGCAGCTGTGGCAACTGTCAGCTCCTATGCGGTTCTCGGGCGCCGTGACCTGTCGGCAGTAGCGGCAATAACGGCCCTGCTCCAAAGACGTCGACGAACTCCTCTACCGGCATGTCGCGCTGCTCGGCGGAACACCATAAACACAAGAACGTCCTATGTCAGTTGTGTTTCTGGTGTTTGTGGGAGACAACCGAGTATGTCGACCATGACTGACACGAGCACCGAGCGGTTGCTGACCACCGGCCAAGCGGCCAAGCTCCTGAACTCCTCCCGCCAGCACGTCGTCGACCTGTGCGAGTCCGGCGACCTGCCATACGTCACGGTGGGCACCCACCGACGTCTCCGTCGCGAGGATGTGGAGCAGGTACGGCAGGGTACGACGCGCTCGAACCGTTCCGACCGGCGAAGCCGCTGGTTAAACATCGCGGTGGCCGGCGAGCTGGTGCAGGACCCTGACACCGTCCTGCGCCGTGCACGCGCAAACCTCGAGCGGCTTCAAGCGAACCACCCGCGCGGTCAGGGTGCGATGTGGCTACGGCAGTGGGAGATGCTGCTCGACGGCCCGGTCGAGGAGGTGCTCGACGTGCTCACGTCGCAGACTCCCCGCGCTCGGGAGTTGCGGGCGAACTCCCCCTTTGCCGGCGTGCTGAGCAGCAAGGACCGGGAGCAGGTGCTCCACGCATTCCAGACTCACCAGAACCGTCGGTCCTCGTGACCCGTGAGCAACTGGCTCACATCCTGCGCGCTGCGGCGAGCGTCGCCCATGACGACGAGGTCATCGTGGTCGGTAGCCAGGCCATACTCGGGTCCTTCGACGAAGACGACCTTCCGGAGCCCGCGCACGCCTCGATCGAGGCCGACGTCTTCTTCGCCAACGACCCGGGCCTGCTCAAGGCGGACACGGTCGATGGAGTACTGGGCGAGGACTCGCACTTCCACGAGATGTACGGCTACTACGCACAGGGCGTGGATGTGAACACGGCCACGCTGGCTGACGGCTGGCAGGACCGGCTGGTGCGCTTCTCGCCGGCGGCTGCCAACGGTGCCACTGGCCTGTGCCTTGAGCGGCATGACCTGGCGATCTCCAAGCTGGTCGCTGGCCGTCCGAAGGCCTTCGAGTTCGTGACTGCGCTGCTCGATGCCGGCCTGGTCGACGTCGGAGAAATGCGCACCCGCGCCGATCTGCTGCCGGTCGTGCCGATGAGGATTCGCCGCGTGCGGGAGTGGGTCGATGCATATGTCGTAAGCCGCACAAGTCCCTAGGCCTACTTCCCATCCTCCTGTTCGTCTCCATCATCCTCGACTTCATCATTGCCATGCTCTTGTCCCTGCACGTTGCGCACCTCCTGCTGCACGTCGGCTGGGCTGTCCGGCCGATGAACATCACACGCCGGCGACGTAGGCGGTGAGGAAGTGCACTGCGTGTCGGTCGAGGTTGCCGCGTGCTCGGTCGTAGTGCTCGGTCGTTCTGGGGTCGGCGTGACGGGCGAGGATCTGCGCGTCACGCAGCGGCACCCCGGCATCCAAGGCGTTGGTGATCGCCGCGTGACGTAGCGAGTGCGGACTGATGTGACGCGGGATGCCGGCCGCCTTCGCAATCTTCGTGACCATGCGGTACGCGTCGCGCCGATCGATAGGTTTGCCAGACAGGGGCCGCAGGACAAGCGGCCCCTCGGTCCGTTCGCCGCGGCAGGCCTCCAGGACGCGCAGCACGGGGACGGTGACGGGCATCGTGGCGGGCTTGTTGCCCTTGCCGACCAGGCGCAGGACACGGTGGCCCCGCAACGACTCCGAGTAGTCCTGGATCCGCACCGCCGCAGCCTCCGACGCCCGCAGCGCGTTGATGCCGAGCAGGTACGCGAGGGCGCCGTGGTGGACGGTGATCGTCTGCGCGACCTGCAGGAACCGGATCAGCTCGAGTCGGTCCAGGCCTTGGGTGCGCGACTCGTCGCGCGCCACCTTCGGCAGCCGGGCGTAGACGGCCGGGTCGGCCGGGATGGTCCCGTCGATGTGCGCGAAACGGAAGAACCCGCGGACCCCATTCATCATCGACACCACTGACGAGTCCATCAGCCCGCGCTCGGCCAAACTTCGGATGTACAGCTCAACGTGCGCCCGCTGCACCCCCACCAGCGGATCGAGCCCGTTGCGTTCGCACCACGCGAACCACTCGCGAAGTTGGAACGAATAGAGATGATGAGTTCGCCCGGAGTAGCGGGCCAGGAAGGACACTGCCGACAACTGGGCTGTCGACATGGTGGCCGGCTGGAACGGCAACAGCGTCGTAGTGGACATGGATCACCTCGCGCGGCGACAAAGTCAGAGGCCTCAACCACGCCCGCCGCTACCGCGACGAGGCATTCGAACTATCCGACGGTAGACCGGACCCTGCTGTGGTGATAGCCCAGCAGGCGGCGGAAGGACTCACGCGGGTGTCCCACTCGCTTTCTGACCATGTCAAGTGAGAGCTGAGGAGAGTGAACGCGATGACCAAGACTGCGGCATCGTTGACGAGCGTGTTGATCGAGCCGTTAGCCGTCTGGTTCACGAGCCAGGAGCGGAGGTAGTACCAGGCGCAAGCGATGAACGGGAGGCTGACCAGCACGCCGAAGACAACTGCTGATAGCCAAGTGGTCACGTTGTAGATCGCGATCACAGCCCCACTCCACGGAATGGCCGTCAGAAGCCAGTTCACGGCATGCACCTCGTAGGCCACGCCCTGGAGGCTGTCGTTAATTCGGAGACTCGTTCGCGCCTGCTCAATTGATGGACGTCGCCAACGGCGATCGTTGTCAGTGACTTGCTCGAGCAGTGACACCAGGACGTACAGAACTCCCGTCGGACTCAGCACATCTCACCGCCGCAGCTCATCCGAGCGAAGGCGGGATTGAAGGCTGCCACGTGCCTGATCCTGCCGCACCTGGCTCGCCGCCGCCCAGCCGCCTCCTGACAGGTCGACTGGCGGCGGAAGGATGCAATCCTTCCGCGGATGCGCCGTGAGGTCATGTAGGTCGGTAGGCATCGCGGCGGTGTTCGATACGGAGGATGATGACCTCGTGGTGTTGGTCGTTGATCCGGTACAGCACGCGGTAGGTGCCGCGTCGGGCGGCGTGAATGCCGGCCAGGTCTCCGTGCAGCTGCTTGCCCACCCGACGAGGGTTCTCGACCAGCGCGCCGGTAATGAACTCGATGACTGCCGCGGCCACGCCCTCCGGCAGCGTCGACTGCAAGGCGCGACGGGCTGGGGGTGTGAGGACCGGTTCGTAGGGCTGGTCGCTCACGGTCGCAGAGCGCGGATGGCGTCAGTGCCGCGAACCACGTCTCCGGCTGCGTAGGCTGCGTCGGCTTCTCGGATGTCGGCTAGTGCCTCGGGGTCGCTGAGGACCGCCAGGGTCTCCTCGAGCCCTTCGAGGTCCTCGGGGCTGATGATGACCGCGACAGGGCGGCCGTTGCGGGTCACGGTGACGCGCTCGTGCTCGTGCTCGACCCGGTCAACCACGTCGCTGAAGTGGTTGCGGACGTCTCGGAGCGGCTCAACTGTCATGGTCACAATTGTGGCGCTTCTGTCCGGGTTGTGCAAATACGTTGGCGCGTCGGCCGCTGACCCCGATCGCATGCAAGAGGCCCGTCTTGCGGCGAAGAGAGCCACCCGTGTCAGCGCAGTCCGAAGCGCGACGCTAGGTATTGGAGAGTTCCGCTGCTCTATCGATCGGGCGTTTCCGAGCACGTGAAGCGGGCCGGCGCGTCCGGTTGGATTCCCAAGGTGTCGGTCAGCCACCGACCAGCGACTTGTACTCAGGACAGGTGGACGT
>Ga0116187_1005681_pt1 | contig 10316 bp, 7 predicted proteins | sample AD_JPNNA6_MetaG_FD_89755 | JGI IMG/M metagenome (GOLD analysis project Ga0116187, IMG submission 89755) | Active sludge microbial communities of municipal wastewater-treating anaerobic digesters from Japan - AD_JPNNA6_MetaG | ecosystem: Engineered > Bioreactor > Anaerobic > Digestate | place... | reverse complement strand
CTACGGCGCGTCTCGAGGGCGCGGCCGAAGGCGTGAATGTCGTGAACCTCCTCGCGAGCCAGTGGGGGGAACTCATGACCAACGCGGGGGATTTCGACGGCCATACCATTTTCGGCTCGCGCGAGGCCGGCGGCGACGGCGAGTATCTGGTGCGCGTCGGTTCGGAGAACCGTCAACACATTCTCGGGCACATTTCGCTTCTCGGATACCAGGGCCGCCTCATCGCCCCCATGACCTGCGGCGGGCCCGATGAGTCCGCCCTTGGAGACCCCGTCGACATGCTGCTCCTCGAGTGGGCGCGCCAGTGCCATGCCCAGGGCGGCCTCGTCGTGCTTCCCCATTTCCCCAATCCCCGCGCCGAACATGCAGCAGCGCTTATCGAAGGCGAGATCGATGCCGTGGAGATGACCTCGTGGAGCAACCTGTACGGCGGCATCGATCCCTACTCGCTGTCGGACTGGTACCGCTACCTCAACTGCGGCTATTTCGTGCCCGCCGTGGCCGGCACCGACAAGATGCAAGCTACAACGCCTGTCGGCGCCGTGCGCACCTACGCGAAACTCCCCCCGGACACGCCGTTCACCTATGACGCCTGGATGCAGGCGGTCCGTTCGGGCCACACCTTCGTAACTTACGGCCCGCTTCTCGAATTCAGCGTGGAGGGGAAATCCGCGGGCGAGTGGCTTCGCCTGCCCGCTGCGGGCGGCACGCTCTCGGTCGAGTGGGAAACCGCAAGCCTCACGACCCCGGTCTCACGCGTCGAGCTTGTGGTCAACGGCGAGATTCGCGAGAGCAAGACCGTTTCCCGAGGCGGCGCGTCAGGACACTGGTCGTTGACCGTCGACCGCAGCGCCTGGCTCGCCATCCTCGTCCGAGGCAAGTACCCCGACAAGCCGGAGTTCATCGCGGCCCATTCTTCCCCCGTCATGGCGCAGGTAGCCGGAACCGAGTTCTTCGCCGCCGCTGACGCAGTGACGATTCTCGAACAGGTGGAGGGCGCCCTCGCTTACCTCGACTCGTTGGCAACACGCCCGGCCGACAAGATTTTCAAGCGCATGCGCATCGCCCTGGTAAGCGCCCACAGAAGGCTGCACAACCGGATGCATCAAATGGGTTTCACCCACGCCCACACACCGGCAACGGATCATCCCGAGCACCACTGAACAGACGGTTCCACGCGCCGCCCGCGATGACGGAGTTCGCTTGCCCACCCGGCGATTGTCTTGGCATGACGGCCTTGTCTCCTTGCGCGACCGGCGCCCCCGCCTGGGAGCGCAGGCGTCTCGCCTGCATCAGGGAGCGCAGGCGTCTCGCCTGCATCAGGGAGCGCAGGCGTCTCGCCTGCATCTTTCATATTGGAGACCTTCGGTCCCAAAAGTGGCGCGGGCAGGAGACCCCGCCACAGCGGAGGAGAACCCCTCCCCCTGCGGGAGAAGGCAGCGTGAGGGCATTCTTTCCGGGGATAGTCTGTCTTATCCGACGCTATCTTTGATAGCTCTGAACATCGCCAGCATGTTCTCGACAGGGGAATTGGCTTGGAGATTGTGGATAGCGTTGAACACGTACCCGCCCCCGGCGTTAAAGATTGCGATGCGCTCGCGGACCTCGTTGTATACCTCGCCGGGCGTGCCGAAAGGCAGGGTCTTCTGCGTGTCTACCCCTCCACCCCAGAACACCAGGTCTTTACCGTATTCGCGTTTCAGGGCTTGTGCATCCATACCCGCCGCCGAACATTGCACAGGGTTCAGGATGTCGAACCCGGACGCGATGAAGTCCGGGATAAGAGCGGCAACGCTCCCGCACGAATGAATGAAGGTCTTCCACGGGGTGTGTTTGTGGATGAAAGCGGTTATCTGTTTGTGGAAGGGCTGGTAGAGTTCGCGATAGACGGCCGGCGCAATGAAAGTGCCGTGCTGCTGGCCGAAATCGGTTCCGGTGACGAACGCGGCCTGCACAGTATCGCCAAGAGCTTTCGCGAGCCGCCCGAGATTGTCCAGTGCAATCTCACACTGTTTCTCGAACACCGCATAGACGTAATCGCGGCGGGAGATCGTGGACATATACCACTCCTGGACATCGCGGATGCCTCGTGTGCGCTTGAGCCACATGGCGGGGACGAGGGCGATGTCGCCAAAGCCGGTCCCGGGGGCGCTCAGCACGGCACCCATGCCTTGCGCGCGGGCAGCTTCGGCCTGGCGGGCAAAATGGCGCACCTCGTCATCGCTGAGAGGGCCAAACTCCTCGAGATTGTCTTCGGGGTTCAGGTGTGCCTCGTCGATGGGATCCTGGCGGCAGAGCGCGTCAAAGTAAAACCCGTCTTTCGGCATCCATCCGCTCGGAGGAACCGATGTGTCGCCTTCGGGATAGATGACCCATCCCCCTCGTTCGGATTCGGTCACGTTGAACCTGCCTGGCACCAGTACCTCGGTGCCGTCAAACATGGTGAAGGGTTTCCAGTCGGTGTTCTCGAAGCCAAAGAGGGTTCTGGACCCCATGACGGGCATGACATCCGCGCCGATGGCCTCGCGCAGCGCCGGATCGATTTCGCCCAGCATCTGATAGGGGTCGACCACCTTTACCCTGTAACCATCGTCGCCCAGCAAGGCCCTCCGCAGTTTGGTCACGGCAACCACGGACATGCCGGTCACGAGCGTGCTCCCGAAATCCACGCATACGCGGTCGGGCTGCTTGTGGGCCAGCGCGGCATTGAGACGCTCGATCGAGTTCATAGCGGGCCTTCCTGTTGTTCCTGGAACCAACTGTTCAACGCCGGAGGACTCCTTGCACCGAATTTTCTGTCAAACGGCTACTATATTCCCCACATGCGCTCGATTTCTTCCAGGGACTTTCCTTTTGTTTCGGGCACGAACCGCCACACAAACACCACGCTCACGATACACAGCAGGCCGTACACCCAGAACGGAAACCCGTGATTAAACCGCTCGACCAGCCACGGACTCTCGTCCATCATGGGGAAGGTCTGCGAGACCACAAAATTGGCGCTCCACAGGCAGAACGTCGCGATGGCCATGGCGCGCCCGCGAATCTTGGTCGGGAAAATCTCGGAAAGAATCACCCACGTCACGGGACCAACCGACAGCGCGAAACACGCGATGTAGCCCAACACGAAGATCAGCGCCCACGCCTCGATATGGCGCAGCGAAGCCGCCAGGCCGAGGGCGAACAGACACACCCCCATGCCCACTGACCCGACTAGCATGAGCGGTTTGCGGCCCAGCGTGTCGACGGTCCAGATGGCGATGACGGTGAACGCCAGATTCACGCCGCCGACCAAGACGGTCTGGAGAAGGGCGGAACTGGCCCCGGACCCGAGCTTCTTGAAGATTTCGGGCGCGTAGTACAAAAAGACATTGATGCCCGTGACCTGTTGGAGAATGGCCAACGCGACGCCGATTACCAGTGCGGTGCGCATGCCCGGGCGGAAGAGCTGCCCAAGCGATTCGCTCTGATGCGAGAGCATCTGTGCGATCTCGTTCAATTCGCGTTCCGCGTGTTCGGGCCCCCCGATGCGTGCGAGGACGTCGCGGGCTTCGGCGGTGCGTCCCTGCTTCACGAGCCAGCGCGGCGTAGGGGGAACGAAGAAGAGCAGGACCAGCAGGGCAAACGCGGGGAGAGCTTCGGAACCGAACATCCACCGCCATCCGCGCGCCACGTTCCAGGCCTCGTCGCCCTGGAGCGCGATGTAGTAATTCACGAAGTACACCACGAGCATGCCGAAGATAATGGCAAACTGGTTGATCGAGACCATGCGGCCGCGGATGTGCTTGGGCGAGACCTCGGCAATGTACATGGGGGACGTCATCGAGGCGATGCCGACGCCCACCCCTCCCACGATGCGGAATATCACGAACTCAGCGAACGTGCGGGGAAACGCCGTGCCGAGAGCGGAAACGAAAAACAGCACCGCCGCGAGAATAAGCGCGCGGCGGCGTCCCAGCCTGTCGCTGACGGGTCCGGCAATGACCACGCCGATGATACAGCCCAGCAGAGCCGACGAGGCCGCCCAGCCCTTGAGAGCGGGATCAAGTCCGAACCGGCTCTGAAGAAACCCGATGGCGCCCGAGATCACGGCGGTGTCGTATCCGAACAACAACCCGCCCAGCGTGGCTACCAGACAGATCCAAACCAGATAAGCGGTGCTTCCCTGGCGAGCCGTCGTACCGGCAGTCATGTGTTGTCTCCTTCCTCATAGGGCAGCTCGTGTTCAGGCGATTCTACAGCCGGTTCGTAGGGAAACGCGGGCGCCGCTTCCTCCGGTTTGCCCCATTTGCGCCAGCACCAGGGGAGCACCAACACGCTTGCCGCCGCGGCAGGTACAATCGCCAGTTCGATCCACCACATCGACACTCTGCCTACGCTTCCCGAGACATGTGCGGCCCCCGCGGCGGAGTCGATGTACGTGAACAACAAGAATCCCCAGAATATGAGCCAGTAGCGGCGCTTGGTTACCCCGAGCAGCACCATCGTGCGCGATGACATGTGACACAAAATAGCGAGAACACGTTCGACCGAGCCTATCAGCCAAATCAGCGGCGTTGTTGCCATGACCTTCTCGGCGACGTCCCGCGCCTCGGCCACTTGAGGATGGTCAACAAAAGCAAACACCAGCCCGGTGCATACCGCAACCACGCCGAGCAGTATAGCTTCGAACGCTCCCGCGCCCGTTCCGACGGCCGTTGCGCGCCCGGCGTCGCGGCCCGGCGCACGCCAGAGCAGCACCAACAACAGCGTAAGGCCGATCTCGCAAAGGCTCGATTCGACCCCGACATAGAGGCCCCCGAGCGTAATGAATAGCCAGTTGGGAAGGTGGCCTTTGAAGAATCCTATGACCGGACCGTTGGTCAGAATGGCAATCCCCACTTTGACCGCGACCGCCACCAGCCACAGCCCGACGCCCACCGCGAACCACCGGAGCTGCGCCCTGGAAATCCACCACCACAACACGGCGGCGATGGTCCCCACCAATATCATCCCCGTGCCAGAGATCAACTCGTTCACAATAGTGGCTTCCATTCAACCCCCTCCTTCCCCCAGTCGTCCGGCGGGGCATCTGCCCGATTCCAAACCCGGCCGGGCGTCTGATTGAGCAGAAAGCTCCTTGGGGCTCTCCCCTGCCATTCAACGCCAGATGAGGGTCTCGGGTCAACCCACGCGGGATGGGGATATGGAAAACTGGTTGGGGTGTTGGGCATGTCGACGGGCAGGATTTGACATAATAGGGTAGGGGGGTATATTATAGCCACATGAGCCATATTGCCAGAGAACGCAAGAAACTGCTCGCGCGTGTCAACCGCATTCAGGGCCAGGTGAACGCGTTGAAGCGGGCAATCGAGACCGCGGTTACGGATTCGGACTGCCACAGCATCATGCAACAGGTGGCGTCCATCCGCGGCGCGATGAATGGGCTGATGCTCCAGTTTCTCGATGAGCACACGCGGGAGCATATCGCGCGGGGCGCGACTCAGGCCGACCGGGATCGCGCGGCGGAAGAACTCATTGAAGCGCTGCGCTCGTTTCGCACCTGATACGTGATTCGCCTCCCGAGGGGCACTCTATCAGCTACGGCCGGGCCAGGCGCGGGGCGTGCGGTCGCACTGTAGATCTGAACGGCAGAAAAGGACAGCAATAGTGATAGGACGCTTGGCCGACAAAGGGCTCCTTGCCAACGTCGGGCTGCTGGATATTGTGAAGATGGCGGTTGCGGGCGGATTTATCGTGGCGGCCGTCGCCGCCCAGTACATTGTTCAAGCACGCGAGGCTTACGTAATCGCCTTTTCGTGCCTCTCGCTGTGTTTCACGGGTTTCCGCATTGTATGGAGCGCGCTTCGGGGTCTTGCGCGGCTGCGGACCAACGTTGACGAGCTGGTCAGCTTCGCGATAGTGGCGAGCATGGTCCTCGGGGAATGGATATCCGCGGCGGTGGTGGCGTTCATCATGGTTATTGGTGGCTTGATCGAGGAATACACCAGCATGCGGGCGCGGCGGCATATCGAGATGCTCGCGGGAGAGAGTCCTACCCATGCCCGGGTCATCAGGCAAGACGGCGCCGTAGAGCTGGTCCCGATCCGCTTGTTGAAGCCGGGCCAGCATGTCCTGAGCCGCCCGGGCGACGTGATCCCGGTGGACGGCGTGGTTGCGGAAGGCGCCAGCGACGTCGACGAATCGATGCTGACGGGCGAAAGCGTTCCGGTATGCAAGACGTGCGGCGATTTTGTATCGGCGGGCACGATGACGTGCGAAGGCGCGCTGAAGATCCGGATCGAACGCACGGGAGACGACACGACGCAGGGGAAGATCGTGCATCTTGTTGCCGAGGCGGAAGAGCATCGCGCGCCAATCCTGCGGGCGGCGGAGGTATACGCGAAATGGTTCACCCCATGCATTCTGTCTCTTGCCGCGGCAGTCTGGTATGCGACGGGAGACGTTCATCGCGCGGTCACGATGCTGATCGTAGGATGTCCGTGCGCGTTTGTGCTGGCGACGCCGACGGCGGTAGTGGCCGCGCTGGGCCGTGCATCGAAACGCGGCATCCTCGTAAAGGGCGGAAAGTATCTCGAGGCATGCGCGCAAACTGACATGCTCGTTTTCGACAAGACAGGAACACTGACATCGGGCGCTTACCGCCTCACCGAAATCATCCCGTTAAACGGAATCGGCGACGATGAACTTCTGCGGCATGCCGTCCGGCTCGAATATTCGGCCGAGCATCCCATTGCGCGCGCCGTGATAACTGCGGGCATCGAGAGGGGGATGAATGTCTCTCACTCGGCGGATATCCGCCGCGAGGCAGGCCTCGGAGTCTTCGAATTGAGTGCAGGCGGCGGCAACGGGAACGGCGTCTGGCGTTGCGGCAACAAGCGGTTCATGCTGCAGCACGGCGTAGCGATATCCTGTGAAGCACACGAGCGCGCCCGGAACTGCGCCCAAAGCGGGCGAATGGCGCTCTACGTCGCCGAAGGGACCAGCCTTAGGGGCATGCTGGTATTGGAGGACGCAGTGCGGCCGGAGACTTCCCACACATTGCGGCGTCTTGGCGAGGCAGGCTATGGGGAAATCGTCGTGCTTACAGGCGACCATCCTGACGCAGCACACCGGGTCGCGGACGAATTGTCAATCCCGCGCGACCGCGTACTGGCCGAAATGTTGCCTGAGGACAAATACGAGTACATTCGGGCTCGGGAACGAGAGGGCCGCCGCGTCTGTTATGTCGGAGACGGAACCAACGACGGCCCCGCATTGGCGGCGGCGACTGTGGGGGTGAGCATTGGTTCACGGGAGAATACGGTGGCGCTCGAAACGGCGGATATCGTGCTCATGAAAGACGGCCTTGCACCTCTTCCCTTGCTGATGCGCCTTGCGAAACGCACACGCCGGACCATTAACGAAAACATACTGGCATTTGGCCTCGCCTACAACGCCTTGATGCTGATACTTTCCGCCGGAGGCGCGCTGACGCCCATTCTGGGCGCATTGGGACATAATATCGGGTCGGTTGCGGTTGTACTGAATTCCGCACGCTTGCTACGGTTCCGGGAAGATGCCCCGCGGAGGGCATAGCTATGAGGATGTAGGGGATCTGACATCCCCGATAATAGACCCCCGACGCTATCCTCGCCATAATAGTCTCAGGACGGTCGACAGACCGATTGGAGGAGGGGCATCCATGAGCGAAAAACACGGAATCAGAACGAGCTTTCTTTTCATGGTCACTGGGCTGGCAATTGCGCTGGCCGGCGCGGCTCCAGCTGAAGTATTGACGTTGCCCGAGGCGGCGCGTCCCGAGTGGCTGGCGGATGACGGCATTGTGATGGCGGGAAGCTGGGAGCCGTTGTTGTTTCGCGTGCGCCGCGATGGCAGTGAGGGGTACGAGCCTACGCCCGGGCAGCGCGAGGGATACGCGCGCGAGCATAGCCCGGAAATGGTGGCGCGTCTCAAGGAACTGGGCGTGAACTTCGTCATGATGCATTGCTACAAGGGCGCGGGAATGGCGGCCGAGGCCGAAAGCATGGCCGACGCGGTGGCGTTTTCGAAGCTGTGCCACGACGCGGGGATGCGCGTAGGCGTCTATACGTACAGCGGGGCGTTCATGTGGGAACTGTTCTTCAAGGAGAAGCCGGAGGCAAAAGACTGGGTCCTGCTCAATCCGGACGGAAGCCCCGTCACCTACGGCAAGGCCACGTACCGTTACTACTGGAACCGCAACCATCCGGACGCACAGGCTTACTACCGCCAGATCGTGCGCTTCGCGGTCGAGCAAATCCAGACCGACCTGCTCCATTTCGACAACTACCATGTCGGGCCCGGCTGGGACCCGTACTCGATTGCCGCGTTTCGCGTCTATCTAACGATACCTTCACACCTGAGCAAATCAAGGAGATGGGCATCACCGATACGGCCCAGGTTATGCCTCCTGAAGACGCGGACGGGGACAGTCTGCTCCGCCGGGCGTGGCTTGACTATTCGTGCAAAGCGCTGGCGGATTCGTATTACGACATGAGCAAGTACGGGCGCAGCCTGCGGAAAGACGTGCTGGTGGAATGCAACCCCGGCGGGGTGGGGGGGGCGATCCATGCGCCCGTCGACCACGGCCGCCTGCTCCAAGGCGGCGAGGCATACTGGGATGAAAGCCTGCGGCCCGGATATCGTGACGGAAAACTGCTCACGCGCATTCGCACGTTCAAGGTCGCGCGCCGCATGGACAACATCGCGTTCAACTACACCACGTCGCCGATCGAGGCCGCCGAGACGATGGCGTTCAACCGCGATTGCCTGGGATGCATGTACTGGTTCGAGTACGGCAAGGCGGTGGAACGGCCGGGCATGAACAACCCCATTGACCCGGACCTTCAACCGTTTATCCGTTTCTTCCACCAGCGGCGAGACTTGCTTCGCCGCGCCGAAGTCGTCGCCGATGTGGCTGTGCTGCGAAGCTTCCCGTCGCAGATGTTCGCGCCGCCGGAACACGCCCAACTCACCCAACGGGTCGAACAAACGCTCATCGAGGCGCCGGCGTGTTTTCAGATCATCTACGACGAACACCTCGGCGAGCTGGCGCGCTACAAGGCTTTGGTCCTGGCGGGGTGCGTGGCGATGGGGGATTCGCAGCTGCGGCAGGTCGAGGAGTACGTCGTGGGCGGAGGCCGAGTGTGCATCGTGGGGCCCGCCGCCACGCACGACGAGTGGATGCGGCCCCGCGCCGTTCCCGGCCTCGCGGGGTTGCCGGAAGAGGCCGTGGTCCGCATTCCCGCCGATGGGGACATCCTGGAAGGCATTCGGCGCGCGTGCGATGGCAAGCCCGTACTAACGCTCGCGGGGAGCGGACCGGAGGCAAGCACCTCCGGCCTGTGCGCGGAAGTGACGGAACAGCCGGGACGGCGGCTTGTGCATCTGGTCAATTACCGGGACGGCGAGCCGAAGGAAAACGTCAACGTGGCGCTACGGTTGCCGGACGGACTGAAGGCGGATACGGTGTCAATCGCGAGCCCGGAACACAGCGAGGAAATCGCGGTCCCCGTGAGCCAGGAGGGGGACGTGGCGCGGTTCACGGTTCCGCGCGTAAACGTGTACGAGATCGCCGTTGTGACCACGCGTTGACAGCAAAAAGCGCCTTCTTATTGTTCGTGGCGCAATTGGGGACGGGGCGGACCCGCATACGGTTTTGCGCCCAGGTGCAGGCCCCGGTCAGGAACGGTCGTGAGACTCGTGTCATCGGTTCGGGGCGCGGTGATCATGCCATAGTACCGGCCCATCCAGTAGGCATCCAGCCACCCGCCGGGATCGGCGACGACTTTGCCCTCGAGCGTGCCGTCCAGTTGCATGAAGTCGCCGTCCCACCGGTTGGGTTCGCCTTCGCGGGGCGTAAGCGGCTTGGGCCTCCCGGCGTACGTACGGCAGCCGTTCGGGGGGTAGAGATCGTCGCGGTGCGAATTGGTGTACGAATGGCGGCGCAGATCCAGCGGCCACGCGCGCAGATGGTCCACGGCGCGGCGGGTTTCGCAGTCGTTGCCGGTCAGCGCGCCGTAAATGAAGTTGAACCACGGCACGGCCTCGATACGTTTCACTTCCCAGCTTCGCTCGAGGCTCCGCAGCCAGAGCGTCTTGAGTTCCGGCTCCGTTTCATGCTGGATCAACGGGAAATAGGCGTAGAACGCCAATCGATCGTCGAAATGCGTAAACGCTCCTGCGGGGAACGTCAGCTTCTGCCGGAGAATGTCTCCGAAATAATCCCATCCGATAAGCTGCTCTTTGGCCGCCAGGAATTTGGGGTCGCGCGTGAAGTAGTATGCGGTGGTCAT
>Ga0116187_1005679_pt1 | contig 10321 bp, 8 predicted proteins | sample AD_JPNNA6_MetaG_FD_89755 | JGI IMG/M metagenome (GOLD analysis project Ga0116187, IMG submission 89755) | Active sludge microbial communities of municipal wastewater-treating anaerobic digesters from Japan - AD_JPNNA6_MetaG | ecosystem: Engineered > Bioreactor > Anaerobic > Digestate | place... | reverse complement strand
GCCCTCGGTGCTCAGCAACGATGAGTGCCAACGGCTGTTTGCCCAACTGACGGGTGTCACCCAGCTGATGGCCGAGCTGGCCTACGGGTCCGGGCTGCGGCTGCTCGAGTTGTTGCGGCTGCGTGTCCACCACCTGGACCTCGACCGGCGACAACTCCATGTCTACAGCGGGAAAGGCCGCGTAAAGGGCTTCGCCCCACGCGGTTGTTGCATCGCATAAGGATCGTCACGCGCCACATGTTCTACGTTTACGTGCTGCATTCGGAGAGCGACGCGGGGCTCTATATCGGGTTCTCGGCGGACCTGCGGCGGCGGCTTCGCGAACACCAAGCGGGCACGCACCAGCCACCGCTCATCGGGGACCTTGGCGCTTGATCTACTATGAAGCCTATGTCGAGGAAGCGGATGCTCGTGGTCGGGAGGAGTTCCTCAAGAGCGGTTCCGGCCGGACCTACCTGAAGAGGCAATGCAGGCACTATTTTGCCATCCACCCGCTGCGAACCGCGTAAAGGGCTTCGCCCCACGCGACTGGGTTTTCTCGGGCGCGCGGAAGTGGAGACGACGCAAATCCGAAGCCGCGTGAGGCAACGCCTTCTACGCGGTATCTGCACTGCATGTCCAAACCCGGCCTCGGCGCTCCCAGCCCGTTGGACGGATGAGCGGCGAGATCAGTCGGCGGAGTTCGGAGGACGGTGGACGGTTGCCGGTGGGCGGTAGCCGGTGGCCGGTTGCCGGTTGCCGGTGAGTAGCGGACGGACGCCAGAGGACAGACTATCTGCGCTCCGCGAGCTCCGCGGCACCGCGTGAGGCCGGATCGTGGTGTGGTCAGACGACTCTCCGCGCGGCAGGCAATTCAGGGTGCTCGAAGGCGTCCGCGAACGCCTCGAGTTCCAGCTCGGTCATCCCGAGCTTGCGACCAGCAGCACGCCACGTCGCAACGGCATCGACCACCTCGCGCAGAATCGTTTTGGCGCGTGTGGCGGGGATGCGGAAGTACGTTGTCACCGACCGCAATGCTTCGATGGTGGCCTCGGGGCCCGTGTCCGCAGAAACCCAGGTCTTCAGTTCGCGGACACGTTCGGGGAACGGATTGAGGTCGAAGGCCGGCGCCAGCCGCCACAGACCACGCTCGACATGCAGGAAGCCGTGGTTGTGAAGATGGTCGTCGACGTTGGTGATCAGGATCGAGAACGCGATCCGCCGCCAAAGCTCGTCGATATCCTTCTGCACCGCTGCTCCGTGCACCCGGAGCGCGTCGACGATTTCCGTGTAGAAATGTTCCTCCGCGGAGGCCGCCGCGACCCCGAGCAGCGTCGCGGCCGAGGCGTAGAGGCGGCGTTTGCCGTCGAGGGTGCGGTCGAAGCGGCGGACGAGTGCGACGGGCACGCCGGCGCTGTCGACCAACCGCGTTTCCGCTGCATCGATACCGGCCCGGCGGGCCAGCTGCATGGCGAGCACCTCGCCCTTGGTCACCGCCCGGGTGTCCTGCACGCTGGGGAACTTTCCGATGGCGAGCAGGCCGTCGTCGTCGAGCACGGTGCATTTCGGGCGGAGACCGCCGAGCGAGGTGCCACGCCCGCGCAGGTAGGCGAGGTCCGCGGCGGTCTCGCTCTCGGTCTCGACCGCGCGCGAGGCGGCGGCAAGCTGTTTGAGCTCGACCAGCGGCGGCGTGGTGCGGCGGCCCGGCTCGGCCGCGCGCTGGAAGACGCCGTTCTCGTCGCGAAACCGCAGGGCGCCGACACGGCTGCAGTCGTCGACGGCGAGGAGGAAGTCGACCGCGTCGAGCTGCGCGGTACCGGTCTCCTGGCCGGAACGCCGCGCCGCCTGGCGGCGCTTCGCGTGATCGCGCAGGATCACCCGCCGGCCCCAGCCGTCGGGTTCCGTGTCGGCGATGATCGCATGAAAGACCGAACCTTCGGCCGCCTTGCGGTGGAACTGCGGGCCACCCGCGAGCGGAAGCCCGGGCTCGATCGGGAAACGATCCGGGGCCGCGAGCCACTCGGGAGCATAGATGAACGCGGCGTGCTCGCGCGCACCGCTTTGGTCGTGATGCAGCGTGCCCACCAACCGCGGTCCGTCGCCCAACAGGACCTGGAGCGTGCGTTTCACAGGGTGGTCGGTGTTTTTCTTGCACGCACCCGCTTGGGCAGTTGCTCATCGTCGAGCTGCAGGCCGATCTCGTCGCGACGCACGTCGGCAATGTCGGCGAGCACCGGCCCGAAGCCGAGGACGAAGAGCGCCATCGCGTAGGCGCTCAACGCCACCGAGCCGTCGCCTCGCTCGATCCGGCCGTAGGTGTTCAGGCCGACGCCCATCCGCTCCGCCATCATGGCGAGCGTCAGCCGGCGCTTGCGCCGCGCGCGGGCGATGTCGGCGCCCAGCTTGACCAGTGAACGGCGGACGGCGGGAGGCAGGAGGTCGTGGACAGCGGAGCGCATTTTGTTTGCTGTATATAGTGTTTCTAGCCTTTTAACGCGTCATACATAGGATTTAATTCGCACGCGTCGAGCGGAAACACGCCAAGCGCGACGAGCCCGCAGGATCGCTCCCGCGTCCATCTGCGTCCTCTGCCGTACGGCAGAGCGGTTCCATTCCCCGGAGTTGCTGAGCCGACCGGAGGTTCTCGCGCAACGGCGCGGCGGCGCGACGGACGGAGAACCGGCCTCGCACCATCCCGGGATCGACCGTGGCGAGCGTGGCGCCGTGAGTCCTTCGCCCGCCGCTTGGGGAGGGAGAAGGACGGGCGGGAGTATTTCCGATCCATCGATCCCTTCTCGCGCCACGGCGCGACGCTCGGACCGCGAGCGCAGCCGGAAGGCATGAACAAGGCGGATCGATGCGCTCCGCGGCTCCGCGTGAGGCCGGATCGGGGCCGATGGCCGAAGGGGCGCACGCGGAGACGCAGAGGACGCGGTGGACGGTAGGCGGTAGCCGGTGGACGGTTGCCGGTGGACGGTGGGCGGTTGCCGGTGAGCAGTCACGGATCCGTGGATCCGGTGGTTTCCGTGTTTCAGGCCTCTGCTTATTGTATCTCTTCGTGCCTTTTCGTGGCCACCAAGGCAGAGGGGGCGGACGGGATCGAAACGCTCACGCGTTTCGCTACGACGCGGAGGCCGTTCTGCCGTGCGGCATTCATGCCGAAGCAGAACCTCTGGGAGTCTCCGGAACCGAGTGCCTCCGAGAGGACGGATCGATGCCCTCACGGGCATCGCTACGACGGAGGCGGAGCGGGCCCGCTGGCACGGCGCAACGGCGCGGCCGGCGACAGGGCACCGGGCGAGCCTGCCCGGTGGGCGATTCCATTTGGGCGGCGGGGAAAGCGGCCGATGGGATAGGGCCCAACTCGGCCACCATTGTGAGTGCCCCCACCGGAAACGAACCCAGAAAGATCCGCTCCGCCCGCCTGCGCGGCACCGCGGGCGGCGGCGACGCGCCCGGGCGGCTGGTGTCGCGCTTCGTGGGGCGCGAGTCCCAACTGGCGCAGTTCATCGGGGCCGTCTCCGAGGATCCGCGCTCCGCGGCACGCATCGTGGCGGTCACCGGCGCGCCGGGCTGCGGGAAGAGCCGGTTTGTGGAGGAGGTGCTCGGCCGGCTGGTGCGCTCGGGCCGGCCGGTGTCGGTCGTGCAACCCGACCTGCTGCCCGGGATGGACGAGGCGGCGTGGTTGCGCGCGTTTGCGGCGAAGCTGCCGATCGGCGGCGGGCTGGTGGGCGGGGCGGCGGCGCGGCTGGCCGGTGGCGGACCCGGAAACCGGCTCGACGACTCCTCGGCGCGGGCGCTGCTCAACGCGCTGTTCCATGAGTTCTACGACTGCGGGATGGAGAAACGCGGCTTTGTGCGGCCGAAGTTCCAGATGGTGGCGCTGGTGCTCGACGATTTCGATGTGCTGCCGGCGGGCATCGCGCGGTGGCTGGCGGACGTGTTCCTGCCGCGGATCGACGAGGTGCGCGCGCATCTCGACTACGTGCTGATCCTCGTGGGGGAGCGCGCGCTGGCGACCGAGCTCGAGCCGGTGGCCTGGAACGCCCAGCCGATGCGCTTCTTCTCCGTCGAGATCCCGCCGATGAGCGAGGCCGAGAGCGTGGAGCTGCTTGCGCTCTACGCGCGCCGCAGCGCCGAGGCGAAGGCCTGCCACGCGATCGGCGAGGGCCTGCCGGGGTCGATGCTCGAGCTGCTGCGCCATCGTATCCGGCCCATGGACGAACTGACGGCCGCGGTCGACCGTTGCGACGAGGCGCAGGCGGCCGCGATGCTGGCGGTGGCCGGGCTGGGCTTCGCGACCGAGGAGGGCGTGCGCCTCGTGCTGGGCCCGGAGGGGCTGGGGCGGGTCGCCGGGCTGCTCTCGGCGACGGTGACCGTGCCGATCTTCGGCAGCCTGCAGCGTGGCGGCTTGTGGCTGCCCGGGGCGATCGCGCGCCTGGTGCAGGAGAAACTGGTGCCGCGGCACCCCGAGGTCGCCCGGCGCGCCCACGAGATGGGCGACCTGCTCGACGCGCTTGCGGGGTATTTCCCCTCCGAGGAGGAGCGCGAGGACGCCGCGCGGCTGGTGGCGTTCCGGTATTTCGACGGCGCGGTGTTGCGCGCCTGCTACGGCGCGGAGGCGGGGGCGGAGCTCGAGCGCTTCGTGCGCGCCCACGGCGCGGCCTTCGCGAGCACGCCGGCGGACAACTTCCAGCTCGCCGAGGAGCTGCGGCCGCTGCTCGAACGTTATGCGGAGGCCCGGGGCGATCCGGCGCGCAGCGCGTTGCGCGAGAAGGTCGCGCGGCTCTGGGCCGAACGGGCCGGCGAATTGCAGATCGCGCTCAGATCCGCGGCCGACGGGCTGGCGCGGCTGGAGCGCGACCGCGACGAGTTGTTCAAGGAGCTGGAGACCGCGCGGGGCCAGGTCTCCGCGCGGGTGCAGGACACGCACCGGGAATGGCGCAGCCGCATCGACGAGGACGTGGTGCGGCTCGGCGCGTCGCTGCTGGCCAACGGCGTCGGCGTGGTTTGCTTCTGGGTGGCGCTGTTCACGGACAACCAACGGCTCACCTTCCTGCTGCTGGGCGCGATCCTCATCGGGGTCGGTATCGGCACACCGGCGATGAAGCGTGGGCGGCGCCCGGCGGCCACCGACCCTGCGAACGCCGCCCGCCGGCAACACCAGGACCGGGTCGAGCATGCGCGCGGCGTGGTCAACCTGCTCGAGGCGCGGGCCGCCTTGCTCCAGCAGCGGCTGGTGGAGGAGCGGCGCAAGGTCGAGCGGCTCCGCGGCGCGACCGAGGAACCGTATTGCGATTGAGGACCGCGGCGCCCCGCGGGGACCGGCGCGGGGGCGCGCGCAACGGCGACGCCGGGCGGATGCGGCGCCTGCCGTCTTGCGCCGGGCGGGCGGGCGGCGATGATCGCGGCGTGAGGACTCCGGCGAAACTTCGGTGTGTGCTCGCGCTGGCGGGGGCGGCCGTGCTTGCGCTCCGGCTCGCGGCGCTCCCGGCCGCCGATGCGGCCGAGGCCGAGCGCGTCGTGGTCGTGGCCAACGCCACCGACGCCGACTCGCTGGCGTTGGCCGGCTACTACGCCGCCGCGCGCGGCATCCCGGCCGACAACATCGTGGCGCTGCCGCTGCCGCCTGCGGAGACGATTACCTGGCCCGAGTTCGTCGCCGGCGTGTTCAACCCGCTTTTCGCGGAGCTCGCCGCGCGCGGCTGGATCGACGCGTTGCCCTCGGAACTCACCGACGCGTTCGGCCGCCGCAAGGCGATGATCGGCGGGCACCGGATCAGCTATCTGGTGCTGGTGCGCGGCGTGCCGTTGCGCATCGCCGAGCACGACGCGTGGCGGCCGGCGAAACTCCCGGCGGGATTGTCGCCGGCGCTCGCCTACAACCGGGCCTCGGTCGACGGGGAGCTGGCGCTGCTGGCCGCCTCGCGGCCGCCGGTCCTGGCCTTCGTGCCCAATCCGCTGCACCGGCAACGGGCGGTCGGCGGGGTGCTGGCCGAGGCGGTCGTGCGCGTGGCGCGGCTCGACGGTCCCACGCCCGGCGCGGTGCGCGCGCTGGTCGACAGCGCGCTGGCCGGCGAACGCCAGGGGCTGGCCGGGCGCGCCTATGTCGACCTCGGCGGGCCGCACCAGCGCGGCGAGCGCTGGCTGGAGTCGGTCGCGGCGCAGCTGGGGGCGGCCGGGTTCGACCTGGATGTGGACCGCGCGAAGCCGACCTTCCGGCCGCAGGCGCGCTTCGACGCCCCGGCGCTGTACTTCGGTTGGTATTCCTGGAATGCAGACGGGCCGTTCCTGGCGCCGGGCTTCCGGTTCCCCCCGGGGGCCATCGCCGTGCATCTCCACAGCTTCTCCGCGCAGTCGCTGCGCTCCGACCGGCAGTTCTGGTGCGGGCCGCTGGTGGCGCGCGGGGTGGCGGGCACGGTGGGCAACGTCTTCGAGCCGTACATCGACGGCACGCATCACCTCGACCTGCTCGCCGAGGCGTTGTTGCGCGGGGACACGCTCGGGGCGGCGGCCTACTATGCGCTGCCGGTGCTGAGCTGGCAGGCGACGCTGATCGGCGACCCGCTCTACCGGCCGTTCGCGCGGTCACAGGAGGAACAGTACGCCGAGCGCGCGGCGCTCCCCGCCGAGCTGCGGCCGCACGTCGTGCTGCGGCAGGCGCGCCTGGCGCTGCGGGACGGGCGTGCGGACGAGGCCCTGCGGCTCGCCCGCGCGCTGTTCCGCGAGACGCCGGCGGTGCCGGTGGGCGTGTCGGTGGCGCGGCTGATCGGGGAGGTCGAGGGGCCCGAGGCCGGGGTGCGTGCGCTGGGGTTTCTCGGTCTGTTGCCCCGTTATGCGGCGGACGACCTCGGGGCGGTGCGTTCCGCCGCGCTGCTGCTGGTCGAGTGGGGGGCGCCGGAGCAGGCGCTCCGGCTCTACGAGCAGGCGCTGGCGGCGCCGCCACCGGCCGGCGAGGCGGCGTTGCTGGAGGAGGCGATCCGGCTCGCGCTCAAGACCGGGCAGGCCGCGCGCGCCGCGAAGTGGCAGGACCGGCTCGCGGCCCTGAGACCGGCGGCGACGACACCACCGCCGAAGAAGTGATCCGGCGCCGGCATGAACCCGCCGCGCGGCCGCAACCTTTTCCCATGTACTCACTCACCGGCAACATCGTCGATCTGGTCAACCGCCGCATTTTCCCGGGCCGCGTGGAATGGGCCGAGGGCCGCATCGTGCGGATCGTGCCGACTCCGGGGCGGCGCTACACGCGCCAGATCGCGCCGGGGTTCGTCGATGCGCACATCCATATCGAGAGCTCGCTGCTGCCGCCGAGCGAGTTCGCACGGTTGGCGGTGGTGCACGGCACGGTGGCGACGGTCTCGGACCCGCACGAGATCGCCAACGTGCTCGGCGCCGCGGGCGTGCGGTACATGATCGCCGACGCGCGGCGCTCGCCGTTGAAATTCAACTTCGGCGCGCCGTCGTGCGTGCCGGCCACGGACCGCGAGACTGCCGGGGCCGTGCTCGACGCCGCGGCGGTGGCGAAGCTGCTCGCCCGGCCCGAGGTGCGCTACCTGAGCGAGGTGATGAACTATCCCGGCGTGCTCGGCGGCGACCCGGAGTTGCTCGCCAAGATCGCCGCGGCGAAGCGGCTGGGAAAGGTCGTCGACGGCCATGCGCCGGGGCTGCGCGGCGCGCCGGCGCGCGCCTACGCCGCGGCCGGCATCACGACCGACCACGAGTGCTTCACGCTCGCCGAGGCGCAGGACAAGATCGCCGCGGGCATGAAGATCCTGATTCGCGAGGGTTCGGCGGCGCGCAACTTCGCCGCGCTGGCCCCGCTGCTGCGGTCGCACCCGGAGGCCTGCATGTTCTGCTGCGACGACCTGCATCCCGACCTGCTGCTGCGCCGGCACCTCGACGAGCATGTGCGGCGGGCGCTGGCCGCGGGGGCCGGCCGGTTGGATGTGCTGGCCTGCGCCAGCCTGAATCCAGTGCGGCACTATGGACTGCCGGTGGGGCTGCTGCAGCCGGGCGATCCGGCGGACTTCATCGTGTGCGAGGGCTGGAAGACGTTGCGCGTGCGGCGCACCTACCTCGACGGCGAACTCGTGGCCCGCGACGGACGTACGCTGCTTCCGCGGCAGGCACCGAAGATCGCGAACGCCTTCCGCGCGAGGCCGCGGCGGCCGGCGGACTTCCGCGTGGCCGCGCGGGCCGGGCGGCTCAACGTGGTCGAGGCGCTCGACGGCCAGCTGATCACGCGCTGGAAGCGGATGAAACCACGGGTGGTGGCCGGCGCGGCCGTGGCCGACCCGAAGCGCGACCTGCTCAAGATCGCAGTGGTGAACCGGTATGCGCCGAGCGCGCCGGTGGCGGTGGGGTTCATCCGCGGGTTCGGGCTGCGGGAGGGGGCGTTGGCGTCCTCGGTCGCGCACGACTCGCACAACATCGTGGCGGTGGGCGTCGACGATGAAGCGCTCGCCGCGGCGGTGAATCTGGTGATCGCCCATCGCGGCGGGTTGGCGGCGGTGGGCGGGGGGGCGGCGCGGGTGTTGCCGTTGCCGATCGCCGGGCTGATGGCGGATGGCGAGGGACGGGCGGTGGCGGCGGCGTACACGGAGATCGATGCGGCGGCGAAGGCGCTGGGCAGCACGCTGGCGGCGCCGTTCATGACGCTCTCGTTCATGGCGCTGCTGGTGATCCCGGACCTGAAGCTCAGCGACCGCGGGCTGTTCTCCGGGGCGCGTTGGCTGCCGGTGCCGCTGTTTGCGGAAGAGGGCGAGTAGGTCGGTCTGTGACCGGACCGGGCGGATACGAACGGCGGGGGCGGAGGGGACCGGTCGGAGACCCGTCCTACGGGGACGGGCGACCCGCCGGTGCCGCGGGTTCTGCGGGGCGTGGCAGCTCCTCCGGCCGCGCCGCGGCGCTCAGGAGGCCGAGGGGGCGGCGGGCGCCTGGGCGGAGGCGCGCAGGTTGAGGATCACATACAGCGCGACCCCGCAGACGATGCCCGAGTCGGCGACATTGAAGGTGGGGTAGATGTAGTCGCCGAAGTGGAAGTCGAGGAAATCGACGACGTGGCCGTAGGCGAGGCGGTCGATGAAGTTGCCGACGATGCCGCCGCAGAGCAGGCCGAAGGCGACCTGGACGGGCCGCTGGGCGAGCCCGAGGTGGTGGCGAAACCAGAAGATCGCGACGAGGGCGACAAAGGCGAGCAGGGCGAGCAGGGAGCTGCGGCCGGCGAGCACGCTCCAGGCGGCGCCGGTGTTGCCGACATGCACGAGGTTGAAGAACCCGGGCACGATCTCGATGTGGCCCGGGGCGCCGTAGGTGTTGAAGGGCAGGCTCGCCGCGATCCAGAGCTTGGTCAGTTGGTCGAGTCCGAGCACGGCGGTGGCGAGGCCGAGCAGCCAGCGGTAGCGGGCGAGGCGGGGGGCGAGGGGGCGCATGCCGGTTCGGGTGGGGCGGGGCGCGGCGGGAGGGCGCGCGCCCCGAGGGGGAGCTGGAGGGAGGAGGGCGGGAGGGCCGGGGGGCTCACTCGTCGCCGCCGCCGCTGTCGTCGTCCATCTTGGCTCCTTCCTCTCCTTCGCCGAAGAGGCCGGCGCGGGAGGCGGAGCGGCGCCGGGTCTTCTCGACCTCGGCCTGGCTTTCGACGGAGAAACGGGCGAAGGGCACGGCGAGCAGGCGGTCCTTGTTGATCGGCTTGCCGGTGAGTTCGCAGACGCCGTAGGTGCCGTTCTTGATCCGCTGGATGGCGGCCTCGATCTCGGCGAGGGCCTCCTGCTCGTTGGAGACGAGGCTGAGGGCGAAGTCGCGGTCGAAGGTGTCGGTGCCGGCGTCGGCCATGTGCTGGGCGTAGCTGGACAGGTCGCCGGCGTCGTCCTTGGAGGAGCGTTTGAGGGTCTGCTCGGTGTGGGTGTCGAGGCCGGTGGCGACGTGTTCGCGCAGCTCGATGAGCAGCTTGTAGTAGCGCTGGAACTTCGGCTCGATCTGGCTGACGTCGAGGACGGTGGCGGGCGTCTGCTTGGCGGGGTTGAAGCCGAGGATGTCGGCGAGGCTGGCGGCCTTCACGAAGCTGGGCTGGGCCGCCTTCTTGAGCTTGGCCTCAAGTTCCTCGGCGGCGGTGCGGGGCCGGTTGGCGGCGGTCTTGGGGTCGGTGCCGTTCTTGGCGCCGGTCTGGGCGACATTGACCTTCGCGATCTCGCGGACCTCGTCGAGGGTGAAGGCGATGGGTTTGGCGGAGCGGCGTTCGAGGATGCGGGCGCGAAGGGCGTCGGCCTTGTTCTGGCCTTGGCCGCGGGGGCCTTGGCGGCGGGTTTGTGCGTGGGGGCGGGCGCCGGTTTGGCGGGTTCGTGGCGCT
>Ga0116187_1005678_pt1 | contig 10322 bp, 11 predicted proteins | sample AD_JPNNA6_MetaG_FD_89755 | JGI IMG/M metagenome (GOLD analysis project Ga0116187, IMG submission 89755) | Active sludge microbial communities of municipal wastewater-treating anaerobic digesters from Japan - AD_JPNNA6_MetaG | ecosystem: Engineered > Bioreactor > Anaerobic > Digestate | place... | reverse complement strand
GTAATGGAAAACATTATTTTTTTTCCGGCAACGGCATATCGGGCAGTTCTAAGGAATTTACGCGACTTGGCATTTCCGTAACATACCGGGTTGGAGGTAAAAACTACCTTATCCTCGCACCCTGTGACGAAAGATCATGGGAGGTGCCTCTTGATTAATTTTCCAACTCTACCAAAAGGACTCAAACCAGCCAATAGACACAATAAAGATGATATCTTTAATTGTCTTACTCAAAGTGTCGGCAATGCGTACCGTAGAGGACTGCTCAGGGGATGGGAGGACATTGACGCAGCATATACTGGTTTTCTCGTTCAGGAAGGCTTTGATAAAAACCATGTCTTGTATGCTCTTAAGTCAATCTTTAATGGTTCATTCGATATGGAGAGGAGCGAAGACCTTTATGATAGGGCATTGGAAAAGCATCGGCAAGGCGAACCACTTATAGGTGCTGGAACATTCATTGAAAACATAAGCAAACTTGATGACGATGGTCAGGATTGCATGCGTTTTATCAAACAGTTGTCCAGGTTAGCCAAAAAGGGCACCAAGGGAAAACAGGAGCCTACCCCTACCCAGGCAGAGCTGTTAATAGATATCGGTTCAAATCAACATCTATTTCATGATGATATGTGCGACGCCTACGTTGAACTGAACGGGTCCGCTGTTAAGGTGCGCAGTTCTTTATTCAAGCAATATCTTGCCCGTGAAATGTGGTTACAGCATGGCAAAGCGCCTAATAGCGACTCATTAAACCAGGCCATGAATGTCCTGGAGGCAAAAGCCAACTATGAGGGTGAACTGCATATCCTTCATAACAGGATAGCAGAGCATGACAATGCCTTCTGGTACGATCTTGCAAACGGGAAGGCTGTTCGTATTACTCAAGGGCAATGGGAGATTGCAGACAATCCTCCGCTTATCTTCAGGAGATACCCACACCAGCAACCCAATGTCCTTCCTGTCAGTGGCGGAAGTCTGGACAGTCTCTTTCAATTTATCAACATACCGGACTATGACCACAGGCTTTTGCTGAAAGTATGGATAGTATCGTTTTTTATTCCCGACATTGGACACCCTATCATCCATCCTCACGGGGATCAAGGAAGTGGAAAAACTACTTTGTGCCGTTACATAAAACGCATTATTGACCCTTCAAAAATCGATGTTTTCTTCAATATCACCGACAAAAACGAACTGGTCCAGTTTCTTGAGCATCATGCTTTCATTGCTTTTGACAATATGTCCGATATTCCTGATTGGTTCAGTGACCAAATAGCGCAAGCTGTCACGGGGGCTGGTTTCAGTAAGCGGAAACTATTCACCGATGATGAGGATGTTGTCTACCAGATAAGGCGGGCACTCGCTATCAACGGAATCAGTCAGGTTATCTATCGGCCAGACGCTATGGATAGGTCCATCTTATTTAGGCTAAAAGAAATAGACGAAGACCACAGAGTTGAAGAACGAAAACTTGAGGCAATGTTTACCGAGGCAAGACCCTTTATACTGGGTGCCGCCTTCGATGCCCTCGCACAAGCGATAGGCATTTACCCTACCCTGTCACTTGGGAAACTGCCAAGAATGGCGGATTTTTGTCGGTGGGGTTGCGCTATCGCAGAAGGCATGGGTATTGATAAACATGATTTTCTACATGCCTATGCATCAAATATAAAAGACCAGCACAAAGAGATTGTGGGAGGCAACACGCTTGCCCAGGCCATTATTGAACTGATGAAGGATCGGACCGAGTGGACGGGCACCGTTGGTAAACTGTATGATGCCCTCTTCGAAATAGCAAGTCCTAATAAAAAAGATAGAACCTTCCCAAAAGCATCAAACAAACTCAGACAGGCCATAGGACGCATCAACCTTAACTTAGTCAAGTTTGGTGTTCGGGTGGATATATCAGAATATGACACAAGAACAGGTGTTCCCGTGACCATCAAGTATGCACCCATACAAGAGGACAACAAAAGTATGGTCACAGTACAGGCACCGGAAAACCTCAATGATATCAATAACTACACCCATAGCACCCGTTGTGACCATAAAACGCCTACTCTTTGGAAGGACAATAAAGAAGAAGAATATTTCATCCATGAAGCGGATGATGATGAAATTCCTTCCTCGCCAGATGATATCCACAACATTGGACCATTGCCAAAAGAGGGTGCAGTATGAGCAGACATTACTATGCAGTGAAAAAAACGATTTTCAACAGGAATCAAAAAATCTATCCAGATAATTATATATGGACTGAGAGGCCAGCATCGGTATCAGCGCTCTGTTTAAGTGGACATTTAGAACAGTCAAAGATTGCTACCCCATCAGCATCATGCAGATGGTGTAATTCAAGTGAATACTGGCTAAACTACCGGAAACTGTTTATCTGCAAAAAGTGTTATCCTCCACAGTCTTTTTCAGACGAGGAACAACAGCGGGTGTATGACACCTACACCTTGGACGAGGACAAAAAGAATGAATAAGGCCAGTGATATCCTCGACGAGTGGGTAGTTGAAGCAAAGGAAGTGTTTGGGGGTATAACGGTAATGAATAGCGTGCCCTTGGTTGCTGTCAGGACTACAAAAATTACAGCAAAGAAAAAAAATCAACCTCATATAAAAAAAGCAAAACGCAAGAGCCAACATAAAAATCAGGAGATATTGATTTAATAATGTCGCACCCTGCCCCTCATAAAGATAGACTTTACTCCAAAGAAAATAATGGAGGTGGTTTGTCTATGAAGGGCCAAATTTACTGTAACAAGTGCAGTAAGAGGGTTATTAATGACAAGTGCAGGTGCGGGCATACTACGGTTTATCTGCGATACATCCACGATGGGAAATATTATTATCGCAGGAGATATGCCAATGGTGAGCCGCTCAACTATGAGGGCGCTATATATATCCTTGCACAATTGAGCATCGATAAGAACAAGGATAAGAATGTTCCGTTCAATCCTCATAAGTACAGCGACCAGCGGGCAGAAGAACTCCGGTTAGAGACACAGATGGATGCATGGTACGAAGATTTAGAGACAAGGTGCAGCGCTGGGGAGCTTAAGCCTGCATATTTTCATCGTTTAGAATCATACAAGCGGACCCATTTTGTAAATCTCTTCGATTTGAACATCGAGGACATTCAAGCATCAACCATAGCACGTTTTAAGAACTCTTTGAACCATCTCAAGATTAAGACAAGAAAGAATATCATGTCAGCGTTGCATGTGTTCTTTGAATGGTTTGCAGATCAGAACAGGGAAATGCAATGGATTGAAAATTACAGGGTGCCAGACTTCCCCAAGATAAAGGGCAACGATAGCAGGGTTACGAAAGCATTGAGCCTGGAGGACCAGGGCAAATATCTTGCCGAGATACCAGACAGACACAGGGACGTAATAGAATTTGCCATGGAGATAGGATGCAGAAGGGGTGAACTATGCGCTTATAAAGTGAAGGATGTTGACCTCGTTAATAGTACGATACTTACGGAGCGAGGCTGGAGCGACCACGAGTTGACGAAACCTAAGAATGGCAAGGTAAGTGTTAAGTTACTTACTCCCAGGGCAATAGAGATATGCAAAAAACATATGGAAAGTAAACTTCCAGAGGCATGGCTCTTTATTAATCCGGATAGCGGCAATCATTACCAGTGCAAAAAGATTGATGAACTATGGGCCACGACAACGAGTCCGGTTAAATTTCACGAAGCAACACGACATAGTTATGCAACCAGGATGGCAAAGATATTGCCTGTTCAGATGGTGCAGATCCTCTTAGGACATTCGGATATCAGAAGCAGCATGATTTATTACCATGGAGATATTGAAACGGTTAAGAATGCTATTCCAGCCTCATACTATTCTCATACTAAAATTGAGGGGGGTAGAAGTGAAAAACCCTAATAATTCCAAGAGAAATATGGCGGAGGGAGTAGGATTCGAACCCACGGGGCGCGTAAACGCCCAACGGTTTTCAAGACCGCCGCTTTCGGCCACTCAGCCATCCCTCCGCTTTTTTAGCTCTCAGCGATCAACTTTCGGCCGCACGTAAAAAACAATGTTAATAATTATATACTATTTTCCTCATAGCTCAAAGCTATAAGCGAAGAACTACAAATTGCTTCACCATTTAATGAGGCTGCTACCCCATGTCAAACCACCACCAAATGCTGTCAGGCACACAAGGCTGTCCTTCTTTATAGTTCCGTCGCGAACAGCTTCGTCAAGGGCAATGGGGACTGTTGCAGATGATATGTTGCCATATTTTTCAATAGTCATGTAAACTTTGCCAATATCTACTTTAAGCCTTTTTGCCATGCCCTGAATAATTCTCAGGTTTGCCTGATGAGGTATGATCACATCAACATCAATCACCTTCTTGCCGTTTATCTCAACTGCTTCTTCAACTGCCTCAGCAAACCTGTTGACCGCTACTTTGAAAGACCTGTTTGCCTCGATCATCTTCAGAAAATGGAGTCCCCTGTCAACGCTCTCATAGGAAATGGGGGTTGTTTTCGATCCTCCTCCAGGCATAAGGAGGGTGTCGCCATTCTTTCCATCAGTATGAACATGGGTTGACAATACCTGTGCCCCTGAGTCACTCGCTGTGACTACTGCTGCACCTGCTCCATCGCCCCAAAGTACACAGCTCTCCCTCTCCTTCCAGTTCACTACCCTTGTCATAATCTCTGCTCCAATAACAAGGACCGTATTATTCGCACCTGATTTAATCATTTTATCTGCAACATGGAGGGCGAAGATAAAACCAGAGCACGCAGCGGTTATATCGAAAGAAACAGCTTTCGTACAACCAAGCTTCGCCTCCAGCCAGTTGGCTCCTGCTGGACAATGTGTGTCAGGCGTAATGGTGGCTAAAATAATTAGATCAATGTCATCGGCCTTGAGGCCAGCCATATCCATCGCTCTTTCACAAGCAATCTTTGATAAATCGGAAACTGCCCAATCTTTGTCAGCAATTCTCCTGGTCTTAATCCCTGTTCTTGTGTATATCCATTCATCTGATGTATCAAGGAATTTCTCAATATCAAAGTTTGTCATGATCGTCTCGGGGAGATACGAACCAGTTCCAACAATTGCAACCCTTTTCATTATGTGCCCCTTTTCAACAAAACGTATTTCAGATGCCTTTTAATAGAACAGAAAAAAGCAGAGTATGTCAAGGGAAACATGGATAGAACAGGGCGAGTGAGATGGGAAGGAGAGGAGATGAGAGGTGGGAGGTTAAAGGTAGGAGGAGGGAGGTGGGAGGTAAGAGGTAGGAGGTTAAAGGTAGGAGGTGGGAGGTGGATAGCGGCGGAAAGGAGGATACGACCTGCATGCCAAAGCCCGGTGCAGGTAGACAAAAACCCGAGAAAATTGTTGACATCAGGATGATATATTTCTAAAACTTGAAGAGAGATATATCATGACCAAAGATCATGTTGATATACAAGGCTTTTTCATTATTCTCCTCATTACGATGTTGTGGGGTTTAAACTATCCTGCAGTAAAGATATCAAATACGGGCCTATCGCCAGTTTTCACCACATTCCTTCGCTCTGTGATTGCCACGTGTTGCGGGGTCATTTACTGCATTGTGGTCAGGCAACCATTATTCCAGAGGGGGATCCTTCTCTTCCATGGTGCTATGACAGGGATTCTATTTGGCATAGAATTCATTTTCCTGTACTATGGCCTCCTATACACAAACGCATCTCGAGCAGTTATCCTTTTGTACCTTTCACCATTTGTGGTGACAATCGGCGCCCATTTTTTCTTAAAAGAACGTTTAACTATCCTGAAAGGAGTGGGGCTCATCCTTGCATTTCTCGGCATCTTCCTTGTTTTCAAGGGCAAGCCAAGCGAATACAACAAACTTATGCTCATCGGCGATTTGTGCGAAATAATGGCTGCCGTTTTCTGGGGTGCCACAACCATCTATATTAAAAAGTACCTTGCTCAAAAAGTGCACCCCATCAATACCTTCCTGTACCAACTTGCTTTTTCCATTCCCATCATGCTTGTTGGCGCCCTTCTTCTTGAGCATACGTGGATAAGGGAAATCACAACGCCTGTTGCCTTATCCCTCTTCTACCAGTCTGTCATTGTGGCCTTTGCATCATATCTCGCATGGTTCAAGCTCATCCACATTTACCCTGTGGCACAACTATCTGTTTTCACCTTTCTAACCCCTATTTTCGGGGTATTCGCAAGTGCAATTATCATGAAAGAGCAGCTCACCATGGGTCTCCTCGCAGGCCTTACTTTTGTATGCATCGGCATCTACTGCACAAATTATCAGAAGAGGCAACGTGCGCAAAGCTAAAGTCATAACCATTGCAGGCTTTATTGTCAGCATTGTTCTTCTCTATTTTTCACTGAAAGACATCAGGTTTCATGATATCACGACGACTCTTCAGAAAGCAGATCCATGGCTCATCCCTCTCCCTATCATCTTCATATTATGCGCCGTGCTTCTTTGCGCTTTCAGATGGTCACGACTGATAGGAAATAGCGTTCATTTTCTTGACGCTTTTGCAGCCCTCATGATTGGCCTCTTCGTGAATAATGTGCTGCCGGCAAGGATTGGAGAGGTTGCAAGGGCATACGTGATTTCGAAGAAGCGTAAACTTTCATTCACTTTCTCCTTCTCCACTGTTCTTCTGGACAGATTTTTTGATCTCACCGGGCTCTTGCTTCTTGCGTTTGTCTTTTTTCCCGAAAAAAGCCTTCCACCTGCCGTATCACGATCAATCTACATTCTAATCGCCTTACTCATTGTCTGCGTGGGCTGTATAATTCTGTTGAGCAGGGAGAGGTTTGCAAATAAGTTGGCCGGCATGTCTCAACGTATCAGACGGCCACTGTTCACTAAGCTGACCGAGCGCGTCTTCAAGATTCAGGAAAACTTGAAGAGGATTAATTCCCCTTTTAATCTTCTCTTAACAGTAACCATATCTTTTTGTACCTGGTTCTCCATGACCATTGCCCTTTATCTCGTCATCCTCATGCTGGGGATACAGGTTGATTTTTGCCATGTTCCTTTTGTCTGCGCCTTGTTGAACCTCGGTCTTACAATCCCATCTTCGCCAGGCTACGTGGGGGTTTACCAGTTTCTCCTGGTCTATCTGCTTACCATCTTCGGTGTTCCAAAACACGAGGGTTTTACGATATCACTTATCTACCACGCTATGTGGTTTGTGCCATACAACATAATCGGCTTCATCTATCTTCTAAAAGAACATCTCAAAATTCGTGAATTAAGGAAATTTGAAGGGAGTAAAGACTAAACGATTCTTTATTATTTTGATAATTGTGTTAACCTTTGATTTGCCAACTCTCTTGCTGAAGGGCTGGCTGTCTCAATAGATAGTATGTCCCGATAAAATCTGGCTGTTTCTGAATAGTGTCCCTGCCTTTCTAAGATTCTCGCTGCACCGAGACAACCGTCAGCATCCCGCATTTGTGATAATTTATAATAATTTTCAAATGCCTTACCGTAATTCCCCTGTTTCTCGTAAAGCACAGCAAGATTGAAAAGCACAATTTTATTCAAAGGGTCTAACGCGGTCGCCCTGACAAGAAGACTTTCGCCGTCCAAAAGATTGCCAAGGGATATGTGCCCAATTCCAGCATTGATAAGGGAGGGGATGTAGTTCATTTTTATGCCAAGAGCCTTGTTTGCATAGGATAGGCTTTCATCAAACAACTTCAAACGTATATAGATTCCTGCAATGTTATTCATGACCACGTAATTTGCTGGATCCAGCTCAAGGGCTTTCATGTAACAATCAATGGCCTGTCTCAATTCTCCTTTTCCTTCATGAGTTCTTGCAGCGAGAAGGAAAACATCTTTATTAGTTTTCCCCTCACCTTTTTCCGCACTTTGTGTTTCAACTGAAGACAGTTTTAACCCGACAGGAGCCTGGGTTTTTGCCATAGCCTGAATGACTGGTTGCCCCTCCCTTGTATGTTTTTCTGCCACTTTGGGAAAGCTATCCATGGCTGGCGTCAGTTTTTCTTGGGACCCCGTGTGAGGCAGGAGGATTTTTGGCACAGCAGTGACATGCTGAACAGGCTCTTTCACCTCATCAAAAGGGTTGCGTGGTTTGTTATCAGAAGCCACTGGAGACTGCGGAGGCAGCCTGGCATCTGTTTTTGCAGCAATGCTTACAGACAGGGAAGACTTGAAAATGTCCATAACATAGATTGTTCCAAATCCGGCCAGAAAAACAACGAGGACCAGTGCGGACAGAATGATAACCTTTCGCCTGGTTTTCCTCTTATTAGCGCCATTTATCACGGTTTTCCGCAAATCTGGTGGAATTTCCTTTCTCAAGTCTTTTGTTTTGGTTTTTGAAAGTAAATCTACAAGAAGGCTCATCTTTCTAATGATCTGTTTCGCTGATTTCCCGTACTGCAAAATGAAGTGAGGAAGGGCCAGACACAGACGAGGATGTGCCGCTCATATGGTTTTCTGGCCGGCTGAGTTCGGTGAATACCCTCCACGAGTATTTTACCCTTGCCTTAATACCAAGGGCATTGTAGCAACCAATCGCCTCCCAGTCATATCCATGTTTCTCCACACATTTTTTTAGTATCTTTGCAGCAGTTTTGACATTGTAGCACGGGTTTTTTAATAACTCGCTCTCGTTGAGCCTCATGGGCCTTATCCATGACGAGTTGATCTGCATAATGCCAAGATCAGTCGAGCCATTTCGATTATAACTTAGAGCTGACGGGTTGCAGTTTGACTCAACAGTTGCAATACTCCTTAACAGGCTCGCATTCAAGCCGTACTCCCTGGCAGCTTCATCAAAACAAAAAGCAAACACTAATAAAGGATGGAATATAAAAAGGATAGCTAATGCCCTTTTTCCCAAAGTACTTCATTGTAGTAGCCCATTCTGGAAAAATCAACTGCTTTTTGAACCATTCTTCATGATTATTAAACTTTCAATACAAAAAACCGATAAACACAATTAACAGATTCATTCAGGCTTGTTGGAATTTTTAACGTCTGGAATGAACGGGCTAAAACTGGAGGTCCTAAACGATGAGTATAACAAAAATGACCAGGAATCAAAAAGGTTTTACCCTTGTCGAGTTGGCAATTGTACTCGTTATTATTGGAATTATTCTTGGAGCGGTATTAAAGGGGCAGGCTCTGATCAATAATGCAAAGATTAAAAGGGTCTACAACCAGCAAAGAGAGGTCCTCGCCGCTGTCTATTCTTACTTTGACAGATATTCCTTCTTCCCCGGTGATGATCCCAACTCTGCAACCCGTTGGGCAGGCGTGACCGCCGGCAACGGCAACGGTCTTATAGCCGCAGGTGCAGGTTCTACTGCACCTAACTATGCATGTACCGCAACAGGAACTGAGCAATGCGATTTGTGGAATGAACTCCGGCTGTCTGAATTCATATCTGGAAGCGGATTCCTGAATCCTACAAATGCCTATGGCGGACGGATTGCGTTGACCTATTACTCAGTTCAGGGGCTTCTCGCACACTGGATTGCCTTTCAAAACATTCCTTACGATGCATGTCAATCTATTGATCTACAGTTTGATGACGGAGTCTACAACACAGGAGGAATCAGAGGGACAGGAAACTATGGCACTGCAACGAGCGGTGTCTTTGATCTTTATTTTAAGTTCTAACCCCAACCCCCTTACAATGGCAGGAAGGAATGGCACCCCGCCATATTCCTTCCTGCCCGTTCTGCTTATTCTGCCTTTATTGTTCTTTCAGTTGTACAACCTTTCCTGAAATCCAGCACTCCCTGCCATCAGAAATTTTGACTTTGTGCCACACAATCTCATTTTCCCCAGCTTTTTCCTCTACAACCTTGAGTATTGTTCCCTTTGAAACATAAGTTACGGGAGCTGAATCGATCGATGGTTCTTGTCTCAGAATTGCTGAATGCACAGCCACAACAGCAAGTCCCACTTTCGGTTTTGCCGCTTCCGGTTGTATCTCTGGCACAGGTTTAGCTTCTTCTGTGACCTTAGAAAGCTCGACAGGCTTTTCAATTTTTTGATCCTTATATTCTACCGCAATACGGCGAAATCCAAGGCCACCGGCAACACCAATAAGTATGGCTAACACAACAATGGCAGCGTATTTGCTGTAGCTCATCCAGCCATACGATCTCTTTTCCCGCTCAGTAAGATGATCAATAGCGTATCGTACATGGTGCTTCTTTATGTCTGTACTTCCATCCACATAGGCAGCCATGAGTGCACGGGATGAAACCAAGTTAATCAACCGCGGTACCCCTTTTGAGTATTTAAATATGAGATTTTTTGCGTCTTCC
>Ga0116187_1005665_pt1 | contig 10337 bp, 7 predicted proteins | sample AD_JPNNA6_MetaG_FD_89755 | JGI IMG/M metagenome (GOLD analysis project Ga0116187, IMG submission 89755) | Active sludge microbial communities of municipal wastewater-treating anaerobic digesters from Japan - AD_JPNNA6_MetaG | ecosystem: Engineered > Bioreactor > Anaerobic > Digestate | place... | reverse complement strand
CATTCAGCAAATCCTTCATTGTCGAATTTTAATTTATGCCCGTATTCACTCATCCATCCTGTTTGACGTGCAGGATTTCCGATAACCAATGCATAGTCAGGAACGTTTTTTGTAACAACAGCACCGGCTCCGATAAATGCAAAAGCTCCGATGTCATGTCCACAAACAATTGTTGCATTTGCACCAATCGATGCCCCTTTCTTAACGGTAGTTTTTAAGTATTGATCGCGACGATTGACTGCGCTTCTTGGGTTCATTACATTAGTAAAAACCATACTAGGTCCGAGGAAAACATCATCCTCACAAATAACGCCGGTATAAATTGAAACGTTATTCTGCACTTTTACATTATTACCTAATGTTACTTGAGGTGATACTACTACATTTTGACCGATGTTGCAATTTTCACCGATCACGCAATTAGGCATGATATGAGAAAAATGCCAAATTTTAGTGCCTTTTCCGATTTTACATCCTTCGTCGACGATCGCGGAAGGATGAACTGAATATTCCATTCTTGATTTTGGTTTACCCAAACTTCTTTTGGTTAGAAAGAGGTCGGTTTTTAGTACTTTAATTAAACACAGAACACTGTAACCCGTTAGATGACAGTGTTTTTGTGTTGTTTATTTTCTTTGATAATTACTCAAAGCGATGCGCAGTTTTATAGAGTTCTTCTGAAGGTAAACTTTTGAAATAATCATAAGTCAATTTTAATCCTTCAGCTCTCGATATTTTAGGTTCCCATCCCAGAATTTCTCTTGCCTTTGTGATATCCGGGCGACGTTGTTTAGGGTCGTCTTGCGGCAAAGGTTTGCAGATAAGTTCCTGACTGGTTCCTGTTAGTTTAATAATCTCTTCGCCAAATTCACGGATAGTGATTTCTGCAGGGTTACCAATGTTCACAGGATAAGCGTAGTCACTCATCAGCAAACGGTAAATTCCTTCAATCAAATCATCGACATAGCAGAATGAGCGTGTTTGACTACCATCTCCGAAAACAGTTAAGTCTTCGCCGCGTAATGCTTGTCCGATGAACGCAGGTAATACACGTCCGTCGTTCAGTCGCATTCTTGGACCATAAGTATTAAAAATACGCACGATACGTGTTTCTAATTTATGGTAAGTATGATAAGCCATTGTAATAGCTTCTTGGAAACGCTTAGCTTCATCGTATACACCGCGTGGTCCGATAGGATTCACATTTCCCCAGTAGTCCTCTGTTTGAGGATGTACATTAGGGTCGCCATATACTTCGCTCGTTGAGGCCACCAATATTCTGGCATTTTTTGCTTTCGCAAATCCTAAAAGATTATGAGTTCCTAAGGATCCTACTTTCAAAGTTTGAATCGGAATTTTCAAATAATCAATTGGGCTTGCCGGTGAAGCAAAATGTAGGATATAGTCGATGCGTCCCGGAACGAATACGAATTTACTCACATCATGATGATAGAACTCAAATTCTTTGAGTTTCATCAGATGTTCGATGTTACGAAGGTCACCGGTAATGAGGTTATCCATTCCCACAACATCGTATCCTTCTTTGATGAAGCGATCGCAAAGGTGAGAACCGAGGAATCCTGCGGCACCGGTAATTAAAACACGTTTATTTGACATAGGGGAGATTATAAAAATGCTGGAATCTGAGGAGAAACAACTTCACGACCGATGCTGTTATAATGGAAGCCCATTTCAGCCATTCTTTGTAAGTCGTATAAGTTACGTCCGTCGAAGATCACTTTACCTTTCATTGTTTCCTTCATCTTATCGAAGTCAGGAGTTCTGAATAGCGACCACTCTGTAGCAATCAATAATGCATCTGCATCTTGAACTGCTTCATAAGGATCATTTGCGTAATGGATCACTTCACCGATAGTACGTTTTACGTTCTCCATTGCTTCAGGGTCGAATGCGCTAACAGAAGCACCTGCTGCAATAAGGTCACGGATAATATACAATGCCGGAGCCTCGCGAATATCATCAGTGTCAGGTTTGAATGCCAATCCCCAAACAGCGAATTTCTTCCCTGATAAGTTGCCATCAAAATGCTGACGTAATTTTTCAACCATTACGGTTTTCTGGATCTCATTAACTTCCATTACCGACGATAAAATTTTAAAGTCGTATTTGTAGTCTTGAGATGTTCTGTATAATGCCTGAACGTCTTTAGGGAAGCAACTTCCACCATAACCGATTCCTGCAAATAAGAAACGCTTACCGATACGTGAGTCAGAGCCGATACCGATACGTACTGCATCAACATTTGCTCCTACTTTTTCGCATAGGTTAGCGATTTCATTCATGAATGTAATTTTCGTTGCCAAGAATGCATTTGCTGCATACTTAGTTAATTCAGCTGAACGCTCATCCATGAAGTAGATAGGGTTACCTTGACGAACGAAAGGTGCATATAGATCACTCATGACCTTTTTCGCTTTTTCGCTCTTCGTACCGATAACTACACGATCCGGCTTCATAAAATCATCCACCGCAAATCCTTCACGTAAGAACTCAGGGTTAGAAATCACGTCAAAATGTACGGTAGCGTTTTTAGCAATTGCTTCGCGTACTTTTTCCGCTGTTCCTACCGGTACAGTGCTCTTGTTAATTATGATTTTGTAATCTTTGATTAAGCGGCCAAGGTTGTTGGCTACACCTAATACGTAAGATAAGTCGGCAGAACCGTCTTCACCCGGAGGCGTTGGTAATGCCAAGAAGATAATCGATGCGTCAGCAATCGCTTCTTCTAAGTTTGTTGTGAATTGCAAACGTCCCTGTTTGATGTTTCTTTCGAATAAAACATCAAGATGGGGTTCGTAAATCGGAATGACTCCGTTACGCATACGTTCTACTTTGTTCGCGTCGATATCAACGCAAGTGACATGGTTTCCCATCTCAGCGAAACAAGTTCCGGTTACAAGGCCTACATATCCTGTACCTACTACTGCAATATTCATATGCTATCGTTTTTGAGATATTTAATGATCCTTTATACTCGAAAATTAATAAAGGGTTTCATCCATATCTGTTTACTTATTAATGAATTCCAATACAGATCCCGCGATATAAGCTAAATCTTCGTCCGACATTTCAGTGTGCATCGGTAATGAAATTACGTGGTCACAAAGCTGTTCGGTTACCGGGAAGTCGCCATGTTTATAACGTGGATCGGTATAGGCTTTTTGCATGTGCAAAGGAATTGGGTAGTAGATCATGCTTGGAATACCTTTTTTCTCGAGATGCTCTCTTAAAGCTGTTCTCGAAACCCCATTAAGTACCAATGTATATTGGTGGAATACGTGGGTTGAGTTCGCCATGCGTCCCGGAGTTTTTATTTTCGGGTTATTAGCAAAAGCTTTATCGTAGTAAGCCGCTGCATATTGACGGGCTTGGCAATAATCGTTAAGATGAGGCAACTTCACTCTCAAAATAGCTGCTTGCATACTATCTAAACGTGAATTAACTCCAATGTCATCGTGATGATATTGGACAGATTGTCCGTGATTGGCTATCATGCGGATTCTTGCAGCTAACTGATCATCATTCGTAAAAATTGCTCCTCCATCGCCCATACATCCCAAATTTTTCGATGGGAAGAACGATGTTGTGCCGATAGTGCCGATAGTTCCTGCTTTGTAAGTGATTCCGTTTGCCATGGTATAATCAGCGCCAATAGCTTGAGCGGTATCTTCAATCACGTATAAGTTATGGGCATTTGCGATTTCCATTACTCGTTGCATGTTTGCGCATTGTCCGAATAAATGAACCGGGACAATTGCAACTGTACGAGGAGTGATAGCACGCTCGATTGCGTCACAGTCAATGGTAAAATCATCGGGATTAACATCAACCAATACCGGTTTCAATTGCAACAAAGCAATAACTTCTGCAGTTGCAACATAGGTAAAGCTGGCAGTAATAATTTCATCACCCGGCTTGAAATTCAATGCCATCATGGCAATTTGTAAAGCATCTGTTCCGTTGGCACATGGTATAACATGCTTCACATCAAGATATTCTTCCAGCTCCTTGCCAAAAGTCTTCACTTCAGGTCCGTTGATATACGCCGAAGAGGTAATTACATTCTGAACAGCCTGATCGATTTCGGGCTTAATTTTGTTGTATTGGCTGATCAAATCAACCATTTGCAATTTTTTAACAGCTTCCATTTTACTGCAGATCGTTTTATCCCACGGCGAAATTCCGATGGGTTTTTTAGCACCTGCGAAGATAGTGTGTTTAGTTCGAATGGCGGCTGTCTTTTCGTAGGTAAAATTCATTATTTTCGCAAGGTGAAAAAGAGCATTTATTTAATCATAATCGGCATTTTAAGCGGATTTATTGCCCAAGCACAGGTTAGCGTGCGCGATTCTTCCGTAAAAATGGTGCTTCTTTCGCCTTCTTTTGCCGTTCAGGCTCCCATTGGCGATATGGCTAACCGCTTCGGAATCAATTCATCCCTAGGGTTTACCGCTACTATTAAGACCAAGAAAAACTGGACATACAGCCTTGAAGGGAATTTCATCTTTGGCACAAAAATTTCAGAACCCAACTTGTTTGGCAGCTTAACTGATAATGGTGGTTTTATTATCGGTAGTGACGGATTATATGCCGATATCCGTGCTTTTGAGCGGGGTTATTATACGATGGCATCTATCGGAAAAATATTCCCTTTTAAAGGCCCGAATCCTAATTGTGGTATTACTGTTCAATTTGGTGCAGGATTTATGCAGCATAAAATCCGTATAGAGGATAAGAAAAATGCAGTTCCTTCTTTGCAGGATGAATACTTGAAAGGTTATGATCGATTAACAAACGGTGCTGCTTTGAAACAGTTTATCGGATATACTTACCTCGGAAATCGTCGCTTGGTAAATTTTTATTTTGGTATTGAATTTATTGAAGGATTTACTGAAGGAAGAAGAAGTTATAATTACAATTCGGGCATTTCGGATAGCGGAAAACGATTCGATATGCTTTCAGGATTAAGAGTAGGTTGGATTATGCCATTTTATAAGCAGGCACCGGAGAAGTTTTATACATATTGATGCTTATGTGGCCATTCTATTTTGCAGGTATTTTATTGTATGAAGCAGCTATTAGAGTTGCTTCGTTATTCAATGCAAAAGCAAAATTATGGGTGGCAGGAAGAAAGGAACAGCAACAATTGTGGGAAGCACTGAAAGGGAAAAATGAAAAGAGAATATTATTTCATTGTGCTTCTTTAGGTGAATTCGAACAAGGTCGTCCGGTATTAGAGGCTTTACGTGCCGAATATCCTGATCATAAAATAGTGCTTACTTTTTTCTCTCCTTCGGGATATGAAGTAAGAAAGAATACTCCTCTAGCCGATTATGTTTTTTACCTTCCGATGGATGGTCCGGTAATGTCTCGCAAGTTTGTGAAAACGATTTCTCCGAAGATGATCTTTTTTGTGAAATACGAGTTTTGGTATTTCTACGGGAAGTATATTGCTAAAAAGAAAATTCCTTATTACTGTGTATCGGCGATCTTTCGTGCCGACCAAGTTTTCTTTAGGTTCTATGGAGGATTTTTCAGAAAGATGATATTGCGTTTCACGCATTTATTTGTGCAAGATCAGAATTCTTTGTCGTTGTTATATAAGCAAAGTATAGCTCGCGTTACTGTTACCGGCGATACGCGCTTTGATAGAGTAATTGCAAATGCACAACATCCGCTTGAGTTGAGCGAGATAAAAGCTTTTGTTGCCGATAAAAAAGTTATAGTTGCCGGATCAACATGGCCGCAAGACGAAGAAATACTAAAGGAGTTTTATCAATCTATCGGGAATGGATTTAAACTAATCATTGCTTCGCATGAAATTAAGCAAGATAATTTGATAAAGTTGCGCGATTCATTTAATGGAAAAGCTGTTCTTCATTCTGAATGGAAGAGTAATCATTCAGGTGATTATCAGGTGTTGATTATTGATAATGTAGGTATGCTTTCAAGTTTATATCAGTTTGCCGATTATGCTTATATCGGTGGAGGATTTGGTGTAGGTATTCATAATATTTTGGAAGCAGTTGTGTTTGGTGTTCCTGTTTTTTTCGGACCAAATTACAAGCGATTTAAAGAAGCTAACGATCTTATTAAATTAAGAGGTGCCTTTTCTATTGCGAATGCTACCGATCTCTCTCAGCAATTTAATTTGCTTGAGCTCGATGATTCGTTATATGCAAAAACAAAAAGCACTAACGAAAAGTATATTAATGATAATAAGGGGGCTACCGGACTTATCATAGAATATTTAAGAATGAATTACGAAGGCAAGTAATGATTTGCAGAAAGTAAATTTATTGTCCATTGACAATTACCAACTTTCCAACTAATTTTATTTGATCGTTTTGTATGATCTCAGCAAAATAAAATCCATTTGGAAATTCACTTCCATCCCAATTGAATGATGAGATGTCAGATATCTTTTCTTTTGTTATTAATTGTCCTGCATCGTTTCTTACATTAATTATTCCTGATCCATTTAATCCAATAGCACTAATTACTGTACTTCCGTTAAAAGGATTAGGTGCAATTTTTAAATTGAACTGAGTATTTCTTATTTCACTCAAAGATGATATTGTAAGAGGAATTTCCATTTTCCATACACCATTTCCTGCGGTACCGGCAAATAATGTATCATTGAAAATGTATAAAGCTGAAACAAACTTATTGGCTAAACCATTGTCCAATGAAATCCATTGTTGACCGTTATTGTCGGTAGCGAAAATTCCATTATCTGTGCTGACAAATAACTTTGAACCTTGGTTAGCATAATCACTTACATAATTAAATCCTGATAGTCCTGCACCTGCAGAACTCCAGTTTGCCCCATTATCGAAACTAACATACATGCCCGCCAAATTTACATAGTTGAATAGTGCATTGTCGCACTGAGCAAAGGTTGTTGGTTCTCCATTACTTGGAAGTCCGTTAGATGTAATTGACCAGTTATTATTACTTAACGATAGTAATTGTCCGGTGTTGCAGGCAGCAATAAAAGGTATTTCATTATGAACAATAAATCCGTTGATCCCATTGCAAACAGATCCCGGTAAACTGATGTCGGTCCAATTCCAACCATTATCGTCAGTGAAAAACATCTGTCCATTTTCCCAAGCATAAATCCGATTATTATGAAAGTTGATTTTATAAGCATCGTCGCCTACAAATGGTGGTTGATTTATTAAACTATCCCATGATTGTCCTGCATCGTTGCTTTTAATAACAAAAGGGATATCATACGGCCAATTTGTGCTATTATGTTCAACTGAAACTACAAGTGTATCATGATGTGCTTTTAGTCTGCTCCAATAGTCGTGGGGCATATTAGGGGAGCAATTTATCCACGCGCCTGAGTTAAGTTTATTTATTGATTCACCGGTGTTAACTATTAGATGATCGTCTGTTGCAGCTATAGAGTTAATAATAGAGCAATTCATTCCGTTATGTAGCAATCCCCAAAGAGAACCATTGAAGCTATAGGCACCTTGATATTTTGTTCCACACCAAAGTGTCGAATTACTTAAGGCTAATGATTGTATTTGAAGGTCAGTTAATCCATTGTTGAGTTGGCTCCACGTATTTCCATTATCACTCGAAAATTCAATTCCGTCGTTTGCAGTTCCTATATATAAGTTCGAATTGTTTTTAACGAAACAAGTTACTGATGATGATGATTGAAATTGAAGTGTCCATGTATTACCGAAGTCGGAACTTCTATACAAACTGTTTCCGGTTGCAGCATAAATAGAATCATTATAGCTGTATAATCCTGTTATAATTGTTGAAGGGATTCCATTAGTAAGTGGCGACCATAAAGCAATTGATGCATCGCTTCTAAATACTCCGTTCTTTGTTCCACAGAAGATATAGTTTGTTGTTGTTGCTATGGTGGGAATACTATAAGTGTAATAAATATATGGCGATACAGGGATGTAATGTGTGTCTTTGGGTAAACCTGTACTCATATAAATCCATGTGTTTCCGAAATCGGCAGATTTCATAAATCCCGCCGGCGAGAATGATCCGTAAAGGCAACTGTCACTATGAGAAATCGCATCGAGTGTATAATTGCTTACCGGAATAGCATTAAACGTCGGTGATTGAAGAGAAACTAGTTGAACTCCATTTGACACGATGTATAGGCTATCTCCTTTCTGTGTATATGAACTTACTTTGTTAGCCGATTGAAGTTGCCAAGCATACTGACTATTCGTCTTTTTGAAAATACCACAATTAGACGACGCATATAATGTTGTATCGTGTGCTATCAGTGCATTTACTGAAGTAGTTGCATATGGGCCTTCTACTTGGGTCCAGATGTTCTGAGAAAATGCTGATTTCTGCTGAATGATAATACTGCAAAATAGTAATAAAAGAAAGACTATTTTTTTCATAGTAGGATGTTTTGGCGTTGTTCCTTAATGAAACTTCTATCATCTTTAACAAAAAAGAAGATAGGATCTTTATCTGATAAAGGTCGATATTACCAAAGGTAATAAAATAACTTTTTGAAATTAATCTAGTGAGAAGGTTTTTCTAAGGCTCACATCTGATTTACTGTTAGCGTAGAATGTACATTCTATAGCTGTCAAGTTTAATCAGGATAAACAACAATGCCGTAAAGCTCCATAGCGAAGATCCTCCATAGCTAAAAAACGGAAGGGGAATACCAATTACAGGTGCTAATCCTATTGCCATTCCCACATTCACCATTACGTGGAAGAAGAGAATAGAAGCCACGCCATAGGCATAGATTCGTGTATAGGATGATCGTTGTCGCTCGGCAATAAAGATGATTCGATAGAGTAGTGCCAAGAACATCAACAGCACGAAAGTAGTTCCTGCAAATCCCCATTCTTCTCCTACTGTGCAGAAGATAAAGTCGGTACTTTGCTCGGGAACGAAATCGTATTTAGTTTGTGTTCCTTGTAAATATCCTTTCCCGATTAATCCTCCGGAGCCAATTGCAATCAGCGATTGATTTACGTTATATCCTGCTCCTTTCGGATCTGATTTTTTTCCTAATAATATATCGATACGCTCGCGTTGATGATCTTGAAGGATCTTATTGAAAGCGAAGTCGACAGAGAAAACTACGCCGCAACTCAAAGCTGTAATGGCTAATATCACCATTAAATTCTTGCGCGTTTTTCTCATCAATAAATAAGCTAAAAATCCTATTCCTCCGATAACACTTAATAGAATTAAGTTCGGTACCATGAGTGCTAAAACGAATAATACCCCTGCTAAGAATCCGAAGATTAAGAAGTTTTGCGATAATCCTTCTCTGTAAAGTACGAATACAAATGCGCAAAATACGAGTGCCGATCCGGTATCGTTTTGAAGCAATACGCAGGCCATCGGAATTAATACTATAATTCCTGCTGTCAGCTTGGTCTTCATATCTTCCATGCGAATTCCAAGTGTACTCAAGTATTTCGCCAATGCCATATTGGTAGCAAACTTGGCAAACTCCGATGGTTGTAATTTGAAAGAACCTATTTCAATCCATGATCTGGCACCTTGCACATCTCTTGCAATTACCAGTACCACCAATAACATTAATAAGATTGTTAAATAGATAGGGTAGGAGAAGGCTGCAAAGAACTTTCCGTCAATTACGAGTATGGCTAAAGCAATAAGTAATGATGTTCCGATCCAAAGCAACTGACGCCCGTAATTCTGCGTCATGTCGAAAATACTTTGATGCTCTTCATTGTAAACGGCGGCATAAATATTCAGCCAGCCCATCAATACAAAGACGAGGTACATGATTACAAGTAACCAATCAATATTTTCAAATATGCTTTTCTGTTGTCTCAAGGTTGTTCTTCTTATCCGAAATAATAACGCAGCTCTTCACATTTGATCATCGCCATTGTTAAATCCGGCGTTGTGATCGGTTCTCTTTCTTTGGTCGGTAATTCGCAATTTTCAATGGTGAAATCACTCATTGCAATTTCATTGGCTTCTAATTCAACATCCGCAGCTACTGCATCTGATTCATTTAAAAGTATAGGAGCATGAGGAATCATTTCTTCTAAAGACGGACCATAAAATGCATCGATGCCATCGTCTTTCTTTTCAAGACTATTGTCTTGCATGTGAATCAACATTCCTTTTTTCATGCGTTCTTCTAGCTCAGGACGTGAGATCGAATCATACATGAATTTCTCCATCATCAAACTGGCAATCGGTGCCGCCCATGTTGCTCCGAATCCCGCATTCTCCACCATAACGGCGATGGCTATGCGAGGATTTTCTCTCGGTGCAAATCCCACGAATAAGGAGTGATCTTTCCCATGCGGATTTTG
>Ga0116187_1005661_pt1 | contig 10342 bp, 7 predicted proteins | sample AD_JPNNA6_MetaG_FD_89755 | JGI IMG/M metagenome (GOLD analysis project Ga0116187, IMG submission 89755) | Active sludge microbial communities of municipal wastewater-treating anaerobic digesters from Japan - AD_JPNNA6_MetaG | ecosystem: Engineered > Bioreactor > Anaerobic > Digestate | place... | reverse complement strand
TTTTTGCTTCAATGACGAAAACCTTGCCCGAGAGATATTCGCCTCCCGGCTGCCTGTAATCTCGGCCGTCGGACACGAGATAGACTTTACCATTGCGGACTTTGTGGCTGACCTTCGCGCGCCCACTCCATCTGCTGCCGCCGAGATTGCTGTCCCTGACAAGGCAGACCTGCTGGCTTACCTGGCTTCGCTTGAGTCGCGCATGAAGATTATGGCCTCCAGCAAAGTTGACCGTTGCAGGAGCGCTTTAGGTGAAAGCAAGTTGGAGTTTGCCCGCTTGAATCCGGAAAGATTGTGGCTGAGCATGAATCAGAGGGTGGACATGGCGAATCTGGCGCTGCTCCAGATACAGTCGTCCCTGAAAAGCAGGCTGCATCAATTGGAATTACGAAAAAGCATGGCGGAGAACAAACTGAAAAGCCACCACGCTCAATACAAGCTCATTTTGAGCCAACGTCTAAGAGAGATGCAAATGTCCCTGGGATACTCCCTCTCCCTGGCAATGCTTGAAAACAAAAACCGCCTTGAACAGTTGAGATTACGCCTGGAAGGTTATTCACCGCAAAGAATTCTCGACAGGGGCTGCTGCTTTGTCTCCAAGGATGGTAAACCTGTTTCCTCCGTGGAGCAAATCAGTCCTGAAGACATGCTGAAGCTACGATTTAAAGACGGTTCTTCGGATGTTAAAGTAACAAATGTCCATCCCCGTGGTCTCGCTGATGATGCGAAATAGTATCAGACTCCTTTTGCTGATGGTGGCTTGTCTCGGTTTTTCCTGCCTGCTTCAGGCAGAGATCAGGGCTATTTGGATTCTTCCCTGGAGCACCAATACGCCTCAGAAGATAGACAAGATCATCGCCGATGCTGTTTCCGCGCGGCAAACCGATGTTATGTTAGAAGTGCGTTATCGCTCGGACGCGCTTTACCAGACCAACAGGACTCCCGACCCTTATCCCAATCCAGAGCCTCCAAGCTATATCCTGAATGGTTTGGACTTCGACCCTCTGGCCTACGCTCTGGAGGAAGCCCACAAAAAGAACCTGCGCTTACATGCCTGGATTGTGGTTTTCAATGCTACTCCCACGGACTCGCTCAGAATCCGGCAAAACTATATCTACACACAACAACCGGACTGGATAACCTACGACAGCAAAAACAAACGCCAGCAATCGAGCTCCCAATTCGGTTATTTCATCGATCCCGGCATACCACAGGTGCAGGATTACTTGCTGAATGTGATCGGCGACATCGTTTGCGGATATCCGGAGCTTGATGGGGTTCATCTGGACTACATCAGGTATCCGGAAGCCGATCTGGGCTATCATCCAATATCTGTGCAACGTTATCGGGAGGAATTGGCTGATTCTTCCATGAGCTTCAACCAGTGGAGACAGCTTCAGGTTACAAGCTTTGTGCAGCGCACCAGAGCCTTGTTGGATACCCTGGCCCCCAATATCATCCTGAGCGCGGCAGTCATGGCGGATTACGCAAATGCCATAAACCTTTATGCACAAGACTGGCTGGACTGGCTGCAACGGGGTTACATCGATTACGCGTTCCCCATGGCTTACAGCCTCGACAGAGGCGAGTTTGACAGACAGCTGAGGCAAATGGAAGCCATGCGGATGAATGACCGGATTGTGATTGGGTTGCGAGCCTGGAATAATGGAAACAAATCCCTTTTACCAAACAAAAACGGCCCATCATACAGTATAACCGAACTCGCGGCCCGTATCGAGACAGTCAGGTCAAAGGGCTTTGGGGGAATCTCCCTTTTCAGTTACGATGGCTTGTCCATAGACCGGGCACTGGATGTTCTGGCCGATATGGCATACACAGGCCAGACGGTCGCGCGTCTAGACAACAAACTGTTGCGTTCAACCGATGCAGAGCTGGATTCCACGGGAGAAGATGTCAGGGTTTTGGACGTCAACCGCGGATACCGTTTGTATCCCAAGGTGAGAGAATCAGGCGTATGGACCTTGGAAATCCGCGACGCTTCGCATAATGTAATCTACACTCGGGATTCATTCTATCTGCAAGGGGTGAATTCCGACCGTTGGGATGGGATTTTGTCAAACGGAGAGTTAATCGCTCCGGGGCTTTACGCCGCCAGCCTCCATCGTGGGCAAGACAGGTTTGAGATTTTGACTCCCGTGACTATCGAGGAGCTTTCCAATTGAGCTACCAACGCAGTAAACAAGCCGGGCTACTTACCGCCGCAGAGTTCATCCGCTTTGGATTCAAGTCTTTGGTAGGAATTATCCTGGCCCGCATTCTAACCCCCGCAGACCTGGGTTCGTACCGGCAGCTCTTTCTCATCTATACAACCTTTTCCACCCTGCTGTTGCTTGGAATACCCCAGAGCGTGATGGTCTTGCTGCCCAAGCTTCGCCATATCGATTCCAAACGCGAATACATTAGTAAAGTAGTAAACCTGATCACGATCCTGGCTTTTATCTTCAGCTTGGGGATATTGGCTTTCAGGCATCTGATCGCAGACAAATTCCATAATCCCGGCATAAGCCAATTGCTGGTACTTTTCGCGGTGTATCCCCTGTTCATGTTTATCACCCAGATCTATTCAGCACTGATGCTGGGTCTCAAGCAACCACAGAAAACAGCCTGGTTCACCATCTTCAGCGTAGTCACGGATACAGTTCTGATCCTTGGTCTGGCCATCCTGACCAAAAACCTCGCCTACACTGTTTTGGGAGTGATGCTTTCCGCCTTTTTGCAGTGGGGCTTCGCCCATTACAATCTTGTCTATTACAGGGCCAAAGTGGGGTTCGATGTGGAGTTTTTACACGGCTTGCTCCAATACTCCCTTCCCCTTGGGCTATCGTCTATTATCGGAATGCTATCTATCCAACTTGATAAGTTCGTCATTTCCGGGTTCTTCCGTCCTGCAGATTTTGCCGTCTTTTCGATTGGCGCCATGGAGCTGCCCTTTGTCTCCATCCTTTCCAATTCAGTGAATTCTGTTCTGCTACCCCATATCAGTACGGATACTGATACTCTGGCAACTACCTTTCGCGCTGCGGTGCGGAAAAACGCCCTCCTCATTCTGCCTTTGTGCGTTATCTTCTTTATCCTCGCCAAGCCATTGATCACTCTTTTATACACCAGCCAATATGAGGCGTCCGTTCCAGTTTTCAGAGTATATCTGCTGATTCTCCCCTTGCGTATAGCAACTTTCGGCATCATATTCATGGCTTTGGGAAAAACCAGATATGTTATGTATAACGCGATCCTGACCCTCCTGTTCAACCTTGTCCTGAACCTCATCCTGGTTAGGCAGATAGGCATGATCGGCGCAGCCCTGGCAACTGTTTTGGTGACCTGGATCTCAGCCGGCGTGTATCTTTATTGGATCAGACACAAGCTGAGGCTCTCCCTGGCAGCCCTATTCCCCTGCGCGGCCATTTTGCGAACGGCTTTGGCGGCGGTTGTTGCCGGGGCGTTTGCCTATTTCACTGTCAGGGCGAACCCGGGTTATCTGTTCTCAGCTTTGGGCTTGCTTGTCTTTTTTATTGCCTATGTGGTTTTCGGATACCTGCTGAAAGCCATATTGCCCTATGATTTTCTCCTGCTCAAAGAGCTGTTCCTCAATGCCCTGTATAAACGTAAAATATTGGATTGATATGGATATTTTCTCTAAAGAAACTTGGAAAAACTACGATGCTGCCGGACTTATCAAACAGCGACTGGAACTGATTAAGCGTATCATTCCCGATGACGTCTCCACCATTCTGGATGCCGGTTGTGGTAACGGGGCCATAACAAACGAATTGGGCAATTTCTACGCCATCGTGGGACTGGATCTGTCTCCCGCTGCCCTGGAACATGTGCAAACCCCAAAGATCCTTGGCTCGGTATCCAGTATGCCATTTTCAGATAAGTCTTTTGATCTCTGTATGTGTAATGAAGTATTGGAGCATCTGCATCAAGCGGAGCTTGCTGAAGCGATTAGTGAATTAAAGAGGGTAGCAGCCAGATATGTGCTTCTTTCGGTACCCAACCAGGAACAACTGGATCAGGGTCTGGTCAAGTGCCCTGTTTGTGGAAGCGTATTCCACGTCTATGGCCATCTGCAGAGCTTCGATATTAAAAGGCTTAACTCCTTAATGGGTTTGCAGGCTAAATGGCATAAGACGTTAGGTCCCAAAACAAGGTGGGTGTGGCCCCTTTTGCTACATTACAGGCAGCAGCAGCTGAATCAATGGTTCAATCCCCAGTTCACTATGGATTGCCCAGATTGTGGCAACAGGGAATTCAAAGCAAAATCCTCCCTGGCGACCAAGCTGGCCAACGCCATCGCCAGGTTGAAAATCCCCCGCAAGCGTTATTGGCTGATGGCCTTGTATGAACTGAAACAGCCTGCCTCCGAGTGAAATAATGGCTAAACCGAATCCTGGAAAGATACTTTACATCTCATATCATTTCCCCCCTCTGGGCGGCATTGCTTCTATCCGGGCTCAAAAGAACGTGGTTTATCTGCACAAAGCTGGCTATGATATTCATGTTTTAACGGTATCGCCTTTTTTGATCAAGTACCAGAAAGACCCCGGGCTTTTTGCGGGGATACCGGAGTCAATCAAAGTCCATCGCTCATTTTGTCCCGATGTCAATTGGCTGTTCAAGGCTCTGTATGGTTTGAAATGTTCGCGACTTGTCACCTTCCTGCGCCAGAATCTTTTTATACCCGATCCCGAACTGCTGTGGCTCCCCTTTGCCAAGGCCTCTCTGAGGCGGCTCCTGCGCGAAAAGGTGCCTTTCTCCGCGGCGGTGATATCCTCTGGTCCGCCCTCTTCCCTGTTTCTTGGCCTGTATTTGAAACGCAGGTATCAGATACCCTTTATCGTCGATTTTCGCGACGAATGGACCAACAATCCCGAACGCCTGAACATCAAGTTCCCCCGCAGAACCCAAAAGATAGAATTGAAGCAGGAGCTTAAAGTTCTAAAAGAATGTTCGGGAGTTGCTTACCTTACTGAAGCCATGAAAGGCAACTTTCAGTCCAGATATCCCTTCCTTGCAGAAGTCCCCTCGGCCACCATTCCCAATGGCTTTGATCCGTCGGACTTCCCCGTTTTGGCTTCCAAAAAGGAGGACGATGCCTTTCATCTGGCGTATTTTGGCAGCTTTTATGACCGCCGCCAACCTGACTCGCTGTGGTCGGCAATCTCTTTGCTGTTGAAGTCAGAAGCGGTTCCACCCCATAAGATTCGCGTGGATATCTTTGGCAGAAACACAAAGTCCTTTGTCTTGGGGAAATTCCAATCCGACCCGCTCATCAGAAGCCTTGTCAGCTTTCATGGCTTTGTCTCCCAAAAGCAGGCTTTGAGCGAAATGCTTGCCGCGGATGCCCTGCTGCTATACATCCCCTCGGGGCAAAACACCGATTCCGTCTTTACCGGCAAGATATTTGAATACCTTGGTTCGGGCAAGCCGATACTGGCTATAGTGCCCCCCCAGGGAATTGCTGCCCAAACTGTCTTGCGTGCAAAAACAGGCTTGGTGGCTGATTACATGGATATCCAGGGCATCGCTGCCAACCTGAAAAAGCTCTATAATATGTGGGAAACAGACTCTCTGGAGGAAATTACCCCGGATACGGACTATGTGGCCACCTTCACCAGGGAAAAACTGGCTACCAAACTTGCGGGACTTATTGACCAGATCGTTTCAGGCAAATCTACTGACGCGGAAGTCCTGCAATGACAAAAGTCCTGCTACTTCCCTCCTGGCACCGCTACAAGCGGAATCCCTCCGCGGGGATTTTTATCCTCAATCAAGCCAAAGCTCTGGCCAGAACGGGAAAAGCGGATGTCACCCTCCTCAACTGGGGACAGAACGAGTTCCAGCTTAGGATTCGCGATCCATTGCACTCCCTGGGCGCTCTGAAGGGACGAGTCTTTTCCAAACATGACACCCGAATATTGGAAGCTGGTCTAACCGAACTGAGTATCCCCCACCTCACATGGACCAGCCGTTTTCTGAAGGGCAACATCGATAGCCTGGCAAACAAGGTTACTCTTGATGCCACTCCTGATATTATCCATGCCCATGTCGCTTTTCCTGCTGGTTATCTGGCCATGCTGCTTTCCCAAAAACTGGGTGTGCCCTATATTATCACGGAGCACAGCGGCCCTTTCCCTTTCGGAGTTTGTCAACTCCCGGGGCATCTCCCCCTTGATCCTCGAGCCGCTGCGCGAGGCGGCCCAAATAGTTTCAGTGAGCAGTTTTCTCCGGCAGGAGATCAAAAGCAAAACCGATCTGGATTCCCTTGTCATCCCCAATTCTCTTGATACCAGTTTATTCCAGCCTGGCAAACCTCCCCCTTCCGATGGCATGTTCAGGCTCTTTTGCCTCTCCGGTTTGAATGTGGAAAAGGGCGCCACCGACCTCCTGCAAGCCCTGAAGATAGCCTCCCAGATGAACACAAGTTTTCATCTCAACTGGGGTGGGCAGGGCAAGCTGCAAAAAGATATGCCGCGTCTGCTGGAACAATACGGACTGGAAGGCAGGGTAACGCTTTTAGGCGCGCTGAAGCCTGAAAGTACTGTCAGCTACTATCAAGGTTGCGATTGCTTTGTGATGCCAAGCCGCCTGGAATCTTTCAGCATGGTTGTTTTGGAGGCAATGGCTTGCGGAAAGCCTGTCATCGCGACCAATTGCGGCGGGCCCAGAGACCTGCTCTGTGATGAGTGCGGCATCCTGGTGCCAAAGCAGAATCCCCTCGCTCTGGCCAAGGCTATCTCGCTTATGAGCCAGAAATATAGCGAGTATTCGCAAGAAAAGATCAGGCAACGATGTTTGGAAAACTATTCCCACGAGGTTGTCGGCGAACGCCTTATCGATCTTTACCGTCAGTTATTGAGGCGCTTGCCGTAGCACCATATATAATGGGAAGACATGTTGACCGGTGACCTCCGCCACAGCTTTCCCCCGCATACGCGAGGCTTGGCTAAGTCTATATCTTCCTGGGGTCATCCTTATAATTTATAAGGATGACCTAAGGATGATGGCATCAAACGCTGTAGCAGCAAAGGACGGGGCTATGAAGGATTATGAGGATGGTTGCTGTTGTATTTGGCGAATGTAACACTAATTTGCTTGCATCCTATTTTATCATTTGTGCAAATATGGCAGTGTGTGTTTGAAACAAGCGAATCATCTACTGATGAAACCAACCCATTCAGTCTGATAGAAGGACTGAAAAACAGGCTCGCGGAAAAAGCAATTGACAACAGAAGCCAGTAAAAAAGAGTGGTATATTCTGAACTAATATAGACAAGCACAGATAGGTTTTTTATAATATAAACAAGAGATACAGTGTATGAGGACACAATGAAAGAATACGACTTAAAGAAAATTCGCAATCTTCTCTTCATGGGCTCCAGCGGTGCCGGCAAGACCACCCTGGCAGAGCAGATTTTCTATCTTACGCACACCACCACAAGGTTGGGTAAAATAGACGAAGGTAATACGGTCATGGATTTTGACGCTGAAGAAATCAGCAAACGCATGTCTCTGAACCTGAGCCTCGGATTCTTGAACCACAAAGACCATAAGATCAACATCATCGACACCCCCGGCAATCCGGAATTCATCGGTGAAGTGATCGCCGCAATCCCGGCAGTGGAGAACGCGGTGGTGGTTGCCAACGCAACCGGTGGCTTTGAAGTGGGCATGGAATTGGCCGTCGAGCAGTTAGACCACAAGAAAGTTGGCAAAGTAATCGTGGTCAACCGCATGGATAATGAACACGCCGATTTTTTCAAAACCCTGGAAAGCATCCGCGAAAACTCCGACTTAAACCCCACCCCCATCCATATTCCCATCGGCAAGGAAGGCGCGTTTGAAGGCGTGGTGGACATCATCCGCCAAAAAGCCCTGCGCCCCTCCGGCGAAAGCGACATCCCCGCGGAGATGCAGTCTGCCGTGGAAGAAGCACGCATGAATCTGATGGAAGCGGTCGCCGAGACAGACGAGGAGCTTCTGAACGCTTTCCTGGAAAACATGGAGCTTAATGACACTCAGTTGATGGGCGGACTGAAGAAAGCCGTGGCCAATGGTGACATCTGCCCAGCTTTTGTATGCTCAGCGCACACAGGCGTTGGTGTGTTGGCCTTCTTGGATGCAGTCACCCAGTATCTGCCTTCTCCAGAAGACGCAAATCCCCTGCAAGTGTTGGAAGACAACAATCCAAAGGAAATGGTGGTCAAAGCAGATGGAGAACTTTTAGGCTATGTGTTCAAGCTGTACGCCGACCCTAACATGGGCGACTATGCCTATTTGAGGATATTCTCCGGTACCCTCAAGGCTGGCATGGAGTTCTACATTCCGGAAAAAGAGGCAAAGGATAAAGCGGGCAATATGTACTATATGCTTGGTAAAACCAGGAACGACACCCAGGAAATCAGAGCGGGCGAGATCGGTGCACTGGTGAAGCTAAAATATGCCAAAGCCTTGAACAGCGTAACGGCTGTGGGTTCCAAGCTGTCGCTTCCCCTGCCGGAATTGCCAACTCCTACCTACTGGCAGATGATCCGCGCGGCGCAGCAATCCGACGAAGACAAGATAGGCCAGTCCTTGCAGCGCGTGATCGCCGAAGACCCAACCATCCGCTATGAACTGAACCCGGAAACGCATGAAAACGTGATCTCAGGTATGGGAGAACAGCAGCTGCAATTGGTTTTGAAAAAGCTGAAAAACCGCTATAAAGTGGACGCGATTATGAAAGACCCCCGCATCCCTTACAAAGAGACCATCATGGGCGCGGCGGAATCGCAATACCGCCACAAAAAGCAATCCGGCGGACGCGGCCAGTATGGCGAAGTGTATTTCCGCATCAAACCGACCGAGCGCGGAGAAGGCTTCCAGTTCGTAAACGCGATTGTTGGCGGCGTGATCCCTTCTAACTTCATCCCGGCAATCGAAAAAGGCCTGGTGGAGACCATGGAAAAGGGTATCATCGCAGGTTACCAGGTGGTTGACGTGAGCGTTGAGGTCTATTATGGCAGCTACCACGATGTTGACAGCTCTGAAATGGCTTTCAAGATCGCCTCATCCATGGCGCTCAAGGAAGGCTTCAAGAAATGCAAACCGATCCTCCTCGAGCCCATCCACGACCTGGTGATCATTGTTCCCAGCGAATATATGGGCGACGTGATGGGCGACATCAGCACCCGCAGGGGACGCATCATGGGGATGGAACAGCGCGGCAAGAAGCAGTATCTGAATGCCCAGATGCCTGTGGCGGAGATTTATCAGTATTTCCCCGCCTTAAAATCATTTACCCAGGGAAGGGGCAGGTTTACCCAAAAATTCTCACATTACGAGAAAGTTCCGGACGAAATAGCGGCCAAAGTTATAGCCGCCTGGCAGGATTCGGAAGCCTAAACCATTCCCGATAATAGACAGATTCCTGGGGGAGGCTATAATCATAGCCTGCCCCCTTTTTCTTTCTTGACATTATTTATAGTATTATATTCATGCTGACATAACAGCGACAATGATCAAACTACAATAAAGAGGTTCATATGTCCGGACACAATAAGTGGAGTTCCATCAAACACAAAAAAGGCGCGGCTGACGCCAAACGAGGGCAGCTGTTTACCCGCATCGTTAAAGAGATAATTCTGGCAGCAAAGAACGGTGGTGGTGACCCCGAAATGAATCCCCGCCTCAGAACCGCAGTTCTCACCGCAAAAGCGGCCAATATGCCAAGGGAAAACATCGAAAGAGCCATCAAGAGAGGCACTGGCGAGATCGAGGGCGCAGCATACGAAGAGATTACCTACGAAGGCTACGGGCACAATGGAGTGGGTATAGTGGTCGATGTTATGACCGACAACAAAAACCGCACTGTGGCAGATCTGAGACACGCTTTTTCCAAATATGGCGGAAACCTGGCGGAATCGGGTGCCGTGGCGTGGAACTTCGAGCAAAAGGGTTACTTCACAGTTCCCGCCGCGGGGCTGGATGAAGATGAGTTCATGATGCAAGCGTTGGAAGCTGGCGCGGAAGATGTGGAACTGACAGATGATTTCTTTGAGATATACACCGCCCCCACCGAATTCCATACCGTTCTGGCGAACATTGAAAACATGGGATTTCCGGTAGAGAACGCCGAGCTCACCAGAGTGCCGAAAAACACCATCAACGCTGACGATGTGGCTCCCAAGCTGTTCAAGCTGATCGAGGTATTGGAAGAGTTGGATGACGTTCAGAAAGTTTACTCCAACTTTGAAGTATCAGATTCTATATTGGCGGCTCTCAGCCAGGAATAGTGCTGATCCTCGGCATTGATCCCGGCAGCCGCTACTGTGGCTAT
>Ga0116187_1005654_pt1 | contig 10345 bp, 5 predicted proteins | sample AD_JPNNA6_MetaG_FD_89755 | JGI IMG/M metagenome (GOLD analysis project Ga0116187, IMG submission 89755) | Active sludge microbial communities of municipal wastewater-treating anaerobic digesters from Japan - AD_JPNNA6_MetaG | ecosystem: Engineered > Bioreactor > Anaerobic > Digestate | place... | reverse complement strand
GTTTTGCCCTGCAGAACGACCGGTTTGCCGATTGAATCGCGGGACAGAACGCGACGCGAGGGGGTGACATGGACGAGATACTGCACTTGCTCGCCGACCAGCAGCAGGAGCTGACCGATCTGCTCGGTGGTCGGACCGACGACGAGTGGCATCAACCGTCGGCGTGTGCTGGCTGGAGCGTCGGCGATATTGTGCTCCACCTCATCCAGACGAACGACATGGCGATCGCCAGCTGCGAGGGGCGCTTCGACGAGCTGATCCGGTCGCCGCTCTACGCGCCCGACGAGAGCGTAACGTCGCTCGATGACGTGGTGGACCTGGCCGTTCGGCGTGCACGTGGCGCCACGCCGGCGGAGCTGTACGAGCAGTGGCAGGACGGAGCGCAGCGACTCATCGGCGCGCTCGACGCAGCCGGCGCCGGCACCCGGGTGCCGTGGGTCGTCGGCACGCTGTCGGCGAAGACGCTCGCCACGACCCGAATCGCGGAGACGTGGATCCACACCGGTGACGTCGCCGTCGGCCTCGGGGTCGAGCTGGCGCCGACCGATCGGCTCTTCCAGATCGCCCGGCTCTCGTGGCGGACCCTCCCCCACGCATTCGGCCGCGTCGGCCTCGGGCCGCCCGGCCCCGTGGGCTTCGACCTCGTCGGCCCGCACGGCGATGCCTGGCAGTTCGGCATGGCGCTCGACGACGGGACCGCGCCACCGACCGTCATCTCCGGGACCGGCCTCGATCTCGTCCGGGTCGCGTCGCAGCGGTACACCGCCGATCAGACCGGCCTGGTCGGCACCGGTCCCGACGCCGAGCAGGTCCTCCGGCTCGTGCGCTCCTGGGCCTGAGAACGCCGAAGGCCCCCTCGCGGGGGCCGTCGGGGTCTCGCATGTCTTGGCAGGCAGCGATCTGGATCGTGACTCGGATCAGCCGAGGTTCGGAGCCGTAAGAAGCTCCTGAGGGACGAAGGAGCGAACCTGAGCGAAGGAGGCCGAGGCCGTCCCAAAGCCGAGGTACCGAAGCGTAAGAAGCTCCTGAGGGACGAAGGAGCGAACCTGAGCGAAGGAGGCCGAGGCCATCTAGAAGTCGTCGTCGAAGGTGACTTCACCCTCGACACCGACCTGGTACGAGCTGGTCGTGCGCTCGAAGAAGTTGGTGAGCTCCTGGACGTCTTGGAGTTCCATGAAGTTGAACGGGTTCTTGGACCCGAACACCTTGGGCAGGTGGAGCGTCGTGAGGCGCTGGTCGGCGACGTACTCGAGGTACTGGCGGGTCTCGGCGACCGACATGCCGGCGACACCCTGGCTGAGCACGTCCTCGGAGAACATCGTCTCGCAGTCGACGGCCTCACGGATCATGGCGGTGACCCGCTCGGCGAGGTCCTCGTCGAACAGTTCGGGCTGCTCTTCGCGCACCTGCTCGATGACTGCGAACGCAAAGTTCATGTGGCCGCTCTCGTCGCGGAACACCCAGTTGGTGCCCGACGCCAGCCCGTTGAGCAGGCCCTTGGACCGGAGGAAGTAGACGTAGGCGAACGAGCCGAAGAAGAACAGTCCCTCGATGCACGCCGCGAAGCAGATGAGGTTGAGCAGGAACGCCTTGCGGTCCTCGTTGCTGTGCAGCTCGTCGAGGGTGTCGATCGAGCCGATCCACGTCTGGCAGAACTCGGCCTTGGCCCGGATCGACGGGATGTTCTCGACGGCGTCGAACGCCGCGGCGCGCTCGGTCTGGTCGGGGATGTAGGTGTCGAGCAGCGTCAGGTAGAACTGGACGTGGAGCGCCTCCTCGTACAGCTGACGGGAGAGGAACATGCGGGCTTCGGGCGAGTTGATGTGCTTGTAGAGGTTGAGCACGAGGTTGTTCGACACGATCGAGTCGCCGGTGGCGAAGAACGCCACGAGGCGGTTGATCAGGTGCCGCTCGGCCGGCATGAGCTTGCGCTGCAGGTCGCTCACGTCGTCGCCGAGGTTGACCTCCTCGACCGTCCACGTGTTGCGGATCGCGTCGCGGTACATGTCGTAGAACTGCGGGTACCGCATGGGGCGCAACGTCAGGTTGAAGCCGGGGTCGAGCAGGTTGGCCGCCTGCGGAACGGCGACGGGGGCCGGGGTCTCGGGGGCGAAGCCGAACTCGGCGTAGTCGTCGAACTCGGGGTTGGTTGAGGCGAGCGCCACGGTGGTTCTCCAGGGAGGGGGGAAGCGGATTCGGTGAGCGGTACTGACGGTGTTGAAGGGAGGGTGGGCGCGCCGATCGACGGCGCGCGCCGGTGGTGCCGGCGGAGCGGCGCCGGAGCTACTGACAGGCCTCGCAGGACTCGGGGTTCTCGAGCGAACAGGCGAGCGCCTCGTCCTCGGTGAAGGTCTTCTTCGGTGCGGCAGCCGGAGCGGCGGCCGCCTCGGTGGACGACCCGGCGGGGACGCCACCGCCGGTGGGCGCCGGCGGCGTCGTCGACACGGTGGCGGCCGTGGTGGTCTTGTTGATGCGCGTCGCCGGGCGGGACCGCATGTAATACGTGGTCTTGAGCCCCGACTTCCAGGCGTGGGCGTACATCGAGCTGAGCTTGCCGATCGTGGGCGACTCGACGAACAGGTTCAGCGACTGGCTCTGGTCGATGTAGGGGCCACGCTCGGCCGCCATGTCGATGAGCGACCGCATCGGCAGCTCCCAGGCGGTGCGGTAGATCGCCCGCAGCTCGGCGGGGATCTCCTCGATGTCCTGGATCGAGCCCTCGGCCTTCTTGACGGCGGAGATGACCCGGTCGTTCCACAGGCCCAGCGACTGCAGGTCACGGACGAGGTAGGCGTTGATCTGCAGGAACTCGCCCGAGAGCGTTTCCCGCTTGAACAGGTTGGACACCTGCGGCTCGATGCACTCGTAGCAGCCGGCGATCGAGGCGATCGTGGCGGTCGGTGCGATGGCGATGAGCAGCGAGTTGCGCAGGCCGTGGGCGGCGACACGGTCGCGGAGACCCTGCCAACGCTCGGGGTCGCTCGGGGTCACACCCCAGAGGTCCATCTGCAGCTCGCCGTTGGCGGCGCGGGTCTCGGCGAAGTTCTCGTGCGGACCCGAGGCTTCGGCCAGCTCGGTCGAGGCCCACAGCGCGTTGTAGTAGATCTCCTCGGAGATGCGGGCCGAGATGGCACGGGCCTCGGGCGAGTCGAACGGCAGCTTCAGCTTGAAGAAGACGTCCTGCAGCCCCATGAGGCCGAGGCCGACGGGGCGCCACTTGGAGTTGGACGCCCCCGACTCCTCGGTCGGGTAGAAGTTGATGTCGACGACCCGGTCGAGGTAGCGGACCGCGAGGCGCACGACGTCGGCGATGTGGTCGTAGTCGACGCCGGTGGTGCCGTCGGCGAGTTCACGCACGAACAGGCCCAGGTTGAGCGAACCGAGGTTGCACACTGCGGTCTCGGCCTGGTTCGTGACCTCGAGGATCTCGGTGCACAGGTTCGAGAGGTGGATGACGTTCTCGGGACGGCCGGTCTGGTTCGACTTGGTGTTGGAGGCGTCCTTGAACGTCATCCAACCGTTGCCGGTCTCGGCGAGGGTGCGCATCATGCGCTGGTAGATGTCGCGGGCCTTGACCTGGCGCACGTACTTACCGGCCGATTCGGCGGCGAGGTAGGCGTCCTCGAACTCCTTGCCGTACAGGTCGACGAGTTCGGGCACCTCCTTCGGGTCGAACAGCGACCACTGCCAGTCCTTCTCGACGCGCTCCATGAAGAGGTCGGGGACCCAGTTGGCGAGGTTGAGGTTGTGGGTGCGGCGGCTGAGATCGCCGGTGTTGTCACGCAGCTCGAGGAACTCCTCGATGTCCGCGTGCCACGACTCGATGTACACACACGCGGCGCCCTTGCGACGCCCGCCCTGGTTGACCGCGGCGACCGACGCGTCGAGCGTCTTGAGCCACGGGACGATGCCGTTGGAGAGACCGTTGGTGCCACGGATGAGCGAACCACGGCTGCGGATGCGGCTGTAGCTGAGGCCGATGCCACCGGCGTGCTTCGAGAGGCGGGCTACGTCGTGGTAGCGCTTGTAGATGCCGTCGAGGCTGTCGGTCGGCGAGTCGAGCAGGTAGCAGCTCGACATCTGCGGGTGCGTGGTGCCCGAGTTGAACAGCGTGGGCGACGACGGCAGGTACTCGAGGCTCGAGATGAGTCGGTAGAACTCGATGGCGTCCTCGGGGTTGGTCGAGAGGCCGCAGGCCACCCGCATGAGGAAGTACTGCGGCGTCTCGATGACCTTGCGGGTCTCGGGGTGGCGAAGGAGGTACCGGTCGTAGACCGTGCGCAGGCCGAAGAACTCGTAGAGCCAGTTGCGCTCGGCGATGATCGCGTCGTTGAGCTTGCGGCTGTGGGTCGCGACCATCTTGGCCGTCTCCTCGCCGATGATCCCCTGGGAGAGACCGAGGGCGACCGACTGGCTGAACGAGTGGACGTCGCCGTTGCGCACCTCCTTGTCGATCACCGTGTCGAGCAGGCGGGCGGCCAGCTTCGAGTAGTTGGGCTCCTCGGAGATGAGCGCGGCGGCGGTGCGGATCGACAGCTCGTCGAGCTCCTGGGTGCTGGCACCGTCGTGGAGGCCCGAGATCGTGCGGGTGGCGACGCGCATCACGTCGACGCCGTCGAGCTGGGTGCCGTCGAGGTTGGTGGCGCACCGGCCGATGGCCCGGACGATCTTGTTGAGGTCGACCGCCTCGAGGCTGCCATCGCGTTTGCGCACCTGCATCTGCGTCGACGGGACGGCGCTCTCGGTCAGGTCGATGGTGTTGCCCACCAGTACCGGTCGGGTGTCTTCCTGAAGTGCCACGATTGCCGCCTCTTTGCTTGCTGATTGCCGGGGTACTGCTGGTGTCCAGTGCTTCGCTTCCGGGGTCGACGAAGCAGGCCGCGTTGGCCTCCCCCACCTGTCCGACGGACTGCCGTTGTCCGTGACCCGCCGTAACGGGTTCGTAATTACAGCCTTGAAAGTACAACCGCGTCAAGAGCCGCGCGCGGATCCCTCGGCCTCGCCGCCGTCCTCCCTGCGGGGCGGGCAGACTGGGGCCCATGGGCGAGCGCGAAGCACTGCAGAAGATGGGCCGATCGACCGAGATGGGCCCCGACGCCGTCGCCGCGGCGACCGTGATCCTGGTCCGCGAGTCATCTTCGGGCGGGTCCGAGGCCGAGATCCTCATGCTCAAGCGCGACTCCCGGTTGAGCTTCGCCGGTGGCCTGTGGGTGTTCCCGGGCGGCCGGGTCGACCCCGGCGACCACGACCCTGCATCCCCCGACGACCTCGATCTCGCCGAACGCAACGCCGCGGCCCGAGAGGCCCAGGAGGAAGCCGGACTGGTCATCGACCCGGCCGACCTCGTGCGCTTCAGCCACTGGACCCCGCCGCCGCAGGCCAACAAGCGCTTCTCGACCGCCTTCTTCCTCGCCGCGGCGCCGAGCGGGGCCGCCGGCACGGTGGTGATCGACGACGGCGAGATCCGCGCCCACCAGTGGGTCACCGCACGCGGGGCGCTCGCCGCTCACGACCGCGGCGAGATCGAGCTCGCCCCGCCGACGTTCATCACCCTCAGCTACCTGGCGGCGCACGAAACCGCCGAGGACCTCCTCGCGTCGATGCACCACCACGTGCCCGAGGCGTTCGCCACCCAGATCGCCGAGGTCGACGGCCACGTCGTGGCGCTCTACCACGGCGACGTCGGGTACGGCGACGGCGACCCCACCCACCACGGACCCCGCCACCGCCTCTGGCTCGACCCCGCCGGCTGGCGCTACGAACGAAGCAAGTAGCCGCCGAGCACCGGCTGATCACCCAAGCCCGCCCCGTCTGGAGCGCTCATGTGCCCTCGCGCCCTTCTGGAGCGCTGAGGTGCCAGTTTCTGGCACCTCAGCGCTCCAGAGGCGCCGCCGGTACCGGGATATGGCTTCGAGGGGCGCGCGACCCGGCCGGTAGTCTCTCCGCCGTGACTGAGCAGGCCCCCGCCGTTGAATCGAACAGCAACGAACGCCCCTACCCCGATGTCGACCCGAAGCCGGACTTCGCGGCCATCGAGCGCGACATCCTGGCGACCTGGGAGGCCGAGGACACGTTCCGGGCGTCGATCGAACAGAGGCCCGCCGACAACGAGTACGTCTTCTACGACGGGCCCCCGTTCGCCAACGGGCTCCCCCACTACGGCCACCTGCTCACGGGCTACGTCAAGGACGTCATCCCCCGCTACCAGACCATGCGGGGCCACCGCGTCGAGCGCCGCTTCGGATGGGACACCCACGGTCTCCCCGCCGAGATGCAGACCGAGAAGGAGATCGGCGTCGCCGGCCGTGCCGCCATCCAGGAGTACGGCATCGACAAGTTCAATGCCGCCTGCCGGGCGTCGGTGCTCAAGTACACCGCGGAGTGGGAGCGCTACGTCACCCGCCAGGCCCGCTGGGTCGATTTCACCAACGACTACAAGACCCTCGACCCCACCTACATGGAGTCGGTCATGTGGGCGTTCAAGGAGCTGTGGGACAAGGGCCTCCTCTACGAGGCGTACCGGGTCATGCCGTACTCGTGGGGTGCCGAGACCCCGCTGTCGAACTTCGAGATCCGCCTCGACGACGCCATGCGCCCCCGCCAGGACCCGGCGCTGACCGTCCGCTTCGCGCTCGACGCCCAGTCAAGTGATCTCGGCCCGACCGAGGCCTGGGCCTGGACGACCACGCCGTGGACGCTGCCCTCGAACCTGGCCCTCACCGTCGGACCGTCGATCGACTACGTGATCGTCGAGTCGCCCACCAACGAGGCGAACGGCGGCGCCCGCTTCGTGCTGCTCGGAGCGGCCGCTGCCGGTCGCTACGCGGCCGAGCTCGGCGACGACGCCGAGGTGCGCGCCACGTTCCCCGGCGCCGACGTCGCCGGCCGCACCTACACCCCGCTCCTCCCCTACTTCGCCGGCCACGCCGACGCGTTCCGCATCCTCACCGACGACTTCGTCACCGACGAGGACGGCACCGGGATCGTGCACACGGCGCCCGGTCACGGCGAGGACGACCAGCGGGTGGGCGAGGCCAACGGCATCGTGTTGGTGTCGCCCGTCGACGACGCCGGCCGCTACACCGCGGAGATCGCCGACATGGTCGGCACCAACGTGTTCGAGGCCAACCCGATCATCGCCAAGCGCCTCCGCGACGAGCGCAAGCTCGTCCGCCACGACACGATCGACCACAACTACGCCCATTGCTGGCGGACCGACACGCCCATCATCTACAAGGCCGTATCGAGCTGGTACGTGAAGGTCACCGACTTCAAGGACCGTCTGGTCGAGACCAACCAGGACATCAACTGGATCCCGTTCCACGTGCGCGACGGCCAGTTCGGCCGCTGGCTCGAGGGCTCCCGCGACTGGTCGATCAGCCGCAACCGGTTCTGGGGCGCCCCCATCCCGGTGTGGCGTTCCGATGACCCGGCCTACCCCCGTACCGACGTGTACGGGAGCCTCGACGAGATCGAGCGCGACTTCGGTGTTCGCCTCGACGACCTGCACCGCCCCGGCATCGACGAGCTGACGCGCCCCAACCCCGACGACCCGACGGGCAAGAGCACGATGCGCCGCGTGTCGGAAGTGCTCGACTGCTGGTTCGAGTCGGGCGCGATGCCCTTCGCCCAGGTGCACTACCCCTTCGAGAACAAGGAGTGGTTCGACACCCACAGCCCGTCGGACTTCATCGTCGAGTACATCGCCCAGACCCGCGGCTGGTTCTACACGATGCACGTGCTGTCGGTCGCGCTGTTCGACCGCCACGCCTTCAGCAACGTCATGTGCCACGGCGTGGTGCTCGACAGCGAGGGCCGAAAGCTGTCGAAGAAGCTCCGCAACTACCCCGACCCCGTCGAGGTCATGGAGACGATCGGCTCCGATCCGCTCCGCTGGTACCTGATGAGCTCGCCGATCCTCCGCGGCGGCGACCTGAAGATCGCCAAGGACGCGTCGGACATGCGCGACGTCGTACGCCTGGTCGTGAACCCGATCTGGAACGCGTACTCGTTCTTCTGCCGTTACGCGAACGTCGACGGCTACCGCGCCACCGAGCGGGCCGACGCCACCGGTCAGCTCGACCGCTACCTCCTCGCCAAGACGCACGCGCTGGTCTCCCGTGTGACCGAGCTGATGGACGCCTACGACGTCGCCGGCGCGTGCCACGAGATCGTCGCGTTCATCGACGCACTCAACAACTGGTACATCCGTCGCAGCCGCGACCGGTTCTGGGCGCCGGGGTCGGTCACCGACGGGGCGCTGAGCGACGACAAGCGCGACGCGTACGACACGCTCTACACCGTCCTGGTCAACCTGCTCCGCCTCGCCGCTCCCCTGCTGCCGCTCCTGAGCGACGAGATGTACCGCGGACTCACGTCCGGCGGATCTGCCGGAGGCAGCAACAGCACTGCCTCGGTGCATCTCACCGACTGGCCCTCCGCCGACACGTTGCCCGCCGATGACGCCCTCGTCGCGAACATGGACAAGGTGCGGGCCGTGTGTTCCGCGGCGCTCGGCCTGCGCGAGGACGCGAAGCTCCGCACCCGCCTGCCCCTCTCGCGCCTCACGATCGCCGGGGCCGGCGCCGATGAACTCGCCGCGCTCACCGCCCTCATCGCCGACGAGATCAACGTGAAGGCCGTCGACCTGCGGACCGACGCATCGTCGTTCGGCTCGTGGCAGCTCAAGCCCAACTTCAAGTTGCTGGGGCCGGTGCTCGGCAAGGCGTTGCCCGAGGTCACCAAGGCGGCGAAATCGGGGGACTGGACCGATCACGGCGACGGCACCGTCACCGCCGGCGGACACCTGCTGACCGAAGGCCAGTTCGAGGTCGCGCTGCAACCGGCCGAGGGTCTCGCCGTCGCGTCGGCCCGCCAGCTCGACCCCGAGGGCGGCATCGTCGACCTCGGACTGCTCGTCAGCCTCGACGTGGAGGTCACCCCCGAGCTCGAGGCCGAGGGCCTGGCGCGTGACGTGATCCGGCGGGTGCAACAGGCTCGCAAGGACGCCGACCTCGACATCACCGACCGCATCGCGCTGACCGTGACCGCTCCGGCGGCCACGCTCGACGCGATCCGCGCCCACCAGGCGATGGTGAGCGACGCCGTGCTCGCGACCGCCGTCGAACTCGCCGTCGGCGAGGCGCTCGCGGTCACCGTCGCCCGCGCCTGACCCTCACTCGTTCCGTCCTGCGGTTCCGCCCCTGGAGGGGCGAAACCGCAGGACAGATGCGGTGCTGGGTGGGGACGCGCCTGGTTCGTTCGACCCATTCGGGGCTCCTGGGGAATTCGCCCGGGAGGAAAACCGACGAAACGTCCCCAGACTGGTCTCCGGACCCGCGTCGAGCGCGGGCCGATGGAGGCTGCAATGAAGAGTGGGATGCTCACCGGAAAACGACGCATCGTCGCCGTGCTGGCGTCGACCGCAGTGATCGTGGCGGGACTGGGCCTGGCGTTCGGCACCGTCGAGGCGGCGTCGTCGGTGACGCCGAAGGCGGGGCCGTCGGGCAAGATCGTCCACGGCACCTACCAGGGCAAGGCCCAGAAGCTGCAGACCATGCTCTTCCAGGTCGACCTCAACGGTGAGGCGTCGTTCATGTTCTGCATCGACATCGCCACCTACATCCAGTTCGGCGTCACGTACGACGAGCAGAGCTGGGATACGTCCAAGGTGCCGAACCTCAACAAGGTCGCCCGCGTGCTGTCGCAGACCAACGCGACCGTCACCAAGGACCCGATCGAGATCGCCGCCGCGCAGGCCGCGATCTGGCACTTCTCCGACGGCTTCCAGCTCGACGTCGCCAACCCCCAGAACGACGCGGCCGTCACGACCCGCTACAACGCGCTCGTCGCCGACGCCGAGGCGAACCCCGTGTCCAACGAGCCCGCCGGCACGCTCAGCGTGACCCCCACGACGACGAGCGTCGCCCAGGGCCAGCCGGTCTTCTACGACATCGCGACGACGGCCACCGGCGCGCTCTCCATCGAGCTGTCCGACGCCGCCGTGACGGCGCACCCCGCCAACGGCACCACGTGTGACACCGCCACCAACATTTCGACCGTCACCGGCCCGTCGAGGATCTGCCTCACCTCCACGAGCGCTCGGACGAACGTGAAGATGACCATCCGGACCGCGTCCGCCCCCGTCAGTGCCGGGCGCGTGTTCATTCGACCCGCCCGCCAGAAGCTGATCATCGGCAAGGCCGGCGCCGCCCAGTCGAGCGAGACCGTGTCGGTCAGCTGGACGGCCAACGGACGCCCCTCGGTGTCGGTCGCCTGTCCGAAGGACGGCGTGCGCTACGGCCAGCCGACCACGTTCACCGCCACGGGCACCGACCCCGACGGC
>Ga0116187_1005649_pt1 | contig 10347 bp, 7 predicted proteins | sample AD_JPNNA6_MetaG_FD_89755 | JGI IMG/M metagenome (GOLD analysis project Ga0116187, IMG submission 89755) | Active sludge microbial communities of municipal wastewater-treating anaerobic digesters from Japan - AD_JPNNA6_MetaG | ecosystem: Engineered > Bioreactor > Anaerobic > Digestate | place... | reverse complement strand
GCCTTTGATTCATAGTCCTGTGCAATCGCATTCCAGTATCCGCACCACGCCGCTTCCTTGAATGATCTACAGCCCTCCAGTTGTTGGGTAAATAAATCGGGATCTATCCCACCCATGTTTGCATACCGGAGCCTGAAAAGCTGGGGAAGGAAAAATCTTACGCTCAGCAGATGAGCAGCTGCTTCAGTAAGACGGGTGAAAAAGCAAAGTGTTACAAACAAGTTTTTTATGAACATATAAATCTCCTGTTTTGAGATTTATCGATGGAGTCTACTTGTAACCCTTTAAATAATTTCGGTTCAAGACGTAATAAAAATAGGGGGCGCTGTTCCAGTTTTTCACTAATTTCATTAAGATTATTTCTTTGTGCTATGTTTTTTCTTTCCATTGGCACTTGGCGGTACAGATAACTTTTTGTTTCCTATACGATTCTTATATGAGATGACTTTGTTTAAAAGACTATTAGGACTAGTACAGTCTTTGAGTCTGGAACCAAGAAATAATAATGCGCCTATCATGTATATTACAAGAATGGAATATGAAATAGAGAAAAAAAACGATTTCTCGCATAGGTATTTTACTGAAATATATGTACTAAAAACTATTACCATATATAGTGTTGGTAATAGCAAAGTATAATCACCAAACGATATAACGTTTGTTATCGGCTTATCTGATTCAAATACTTTTTCTCCACCATATACAGCAGGACATATTGAATGCTCCCATAACAACAATATATCATTTTCTAATATAGAGTTTATTTTGCATTCAATTTGTCCAATTTGATTACCAATAGCATAGGTATGGAAAATGTCATTTATTGGAAATGTAAGTGTCATAATTAGAATGGGTGTTAAAAGTATTAAGAAGATATTAACAATCTCAGGTATCTTATTGGCTATATTGTTTGCAGTAGAAGAGTCAATGCTGGCTTTAAATAAATCTGGCGCAGATACTCCATGAAAAGTTAATGCCAAAGAACCAATTGCTGTAAAGTATGTCAGATAATTGTGAAATTTCCTTATGTTTTGCTTGTGTATTAATTTTTCGTTCCATAAGTTGTTGTATTCTTGTACCATAATCTTGCTCTCATCCATAACTAAAACACTCCTTCCTGAACAGAAAATTCAGCACCTTAATGTTTCCGTCATTGTCGAATTTATTCTGTCTTTACAGCGCCTCTTGGAAATTTGTAAATTAAAATCATGAAACAAATTATAGCAAAGATAAAGCAAATATGTTGGCTAAATGCCAGTACCCAGATTGGTATCCCTATATAATTCGGGAATTGGTAAATGTTATGATATTGAGACTCTAGGTTGGACAAGTTCTGAATGGACCATGGAATTGTTCCTATCACATTCAACGCAATTAATATTGACAGTACTGAAAAGGTTAATGCCGCAATCAGCCAAGACCGCACTCTTTTTAGTTTTTCATTCTCAAAGAAGAGATATATACATGTGAGAAAAATAAAAATCACGGTCTGGAGAGTTAGAAGAATGGTACTCCAGTCTTTTAAAAACTTTAATGCTTCAAGATAAGGTGTTATTGAATTTGCCATTATTCCTCTTCAATAGCTTAAAATCAATAGAATCGGTTCCATGACTCATGTTTTATTTTCTTTCCAGTAATGGCTTCAAATCTATTAATTAGTAACCTCTTTAACTCAGTTATATTTTTGTACTCAGGGACATTGTGTACAGACAAATCAAAGTGTAATGGCGTCTACTTGTAACCCTTTAAATAATTCCGGTCCAAGACTTGACCCTTTTCTTATGCAATCGAAGGACGATTGAAACAGCATAAGAATTTCCGACGGATTTATTCAATATGCTCATTTTTTATGTTTCTTCCTTACTCGACTAGCGATTCTTCTTTCTTTCTTTTTTGTCTTTTGCTGTCGCTGTCTCTTTTCTTCTTTTAATTGCTCAAATTCTTTTCGTTCCTTTTGACTTATCTTTGCATGTTTTTCAGCGGTTTTTGCCTCCAATAATTTCACTTCCAAATCTGCAGCCTTCTGGGCATAGTAGCTCTGAAGAACTATAGGAACACTGAGTTCATTAACGTCACTAAACGCCTTGACGCCTTGTTCACCATATTTTTCGGATATTAACAATCTATGCTTTTCTATTTCTTCATCAAGTTTTTCTTTTGATGCATCTATTAAAGGTGAAAAGGCTATGTGTAATTTTGATTTATCTATGATATCAAGACTATATTCTGCCAATTCAGCTAATAAATTGGATGTCAATATATTTAGCTCATCGACAGAAGAAGTATTAATTGTTGAAAGCCACTGTAATACGCCTTCCGGCCGCATAGTTATATGTGCTCCATAACCCGACAATTCATCTATTATTCTTGTATGTGATATAAAAAAAGCATTCACAACTGGTTGGCCAGATATCTTAAAAGTTCCATTTCTTAGATGTCGTATTGTTATCAAAGCTTCTGCTTCTGCCTTAACTTGTCTTTCATGCTTATATGTCTTTCTTTCAATTCTTAATTTTGCTATTTCGGATTGACGTTCATCTCGCTCATAAAACATAATTTTGTCAAACCCTTCCCACATATCTAAAGAATAACAATTTATTTTTTCTTTTAAAAGTACTTGCTGTATATCCTCATTTGAACATGTTGTTCGCACGGGGAAGGAACACACATGAGAAAGGTATGTAGAAAAATCAGAAACATTACCTTTAACAACTTCACTAATAAAACCTTCTAAAAAAGCGTTTGATCGTTCCCCTGCTCTTCCAGTTAAAGCCTTCATTGTTTCCAATAATGGCTTATTTTTATCTTTTTCGACTTTTCTAAATGCATATCTAGCATGTTCTGCTGCTTCCTCGGCCAATAGGTCTGTTGAGACAATTGAAGAATTCATAGATTTTAAACTATCAATAAGTTTTCGCGCCGCATTATTACCTATGCTTGAAATTGCCAAAAAGGGTATAATAGTAGTCGAATCTATCAAAAATAATGTATTTCTAAGCTCATTTACCCTAGTTTTTAAAGTATCCTCATCATAACCCAATAGATGAATACCAAATCGTGCTTGCAAACATAAACCAATATATTTTTCTTCAGCCGCGCTAGGCGAAGATAAAACTCCTTGAACCAATCTACATAAAATAATTGCTTCCTGCTGATTATTCAGTTGTTTCATAAAGTCAGGTAAAGATTGCATCAAGGCTGTCATATGAAATGAATGAAAATCACTTTTTGTTGCACTTCGTAACATTGCCACACCGAGTGATCTCCTATCTATACAATCCTTAAAAAAACATTCAGCCGCTTTTGCAATGCGATTTGATGCAGCTGAATTATTTTGAGACAAAGTTATCGCTCTAGTAGATAATGATGAAGAGAATTGCTCAAACAATCTTTTTGCAGTGGCGGTATGTTGTTTAACTAATTCTTTTCCTGTGATGGATAAATGAATAGCTCTATTTTCCGTATCTTTTTGGATCAAAGGCACTTCTATGTTTATAAGTTTGTCTATCGCATCTTCTATAATTTTTGCTAACAATTCTTGGTTTACACTACCTTTTACAATACTCACTCTTTCATATAGATCTTCAATTAAGGTTTTAATTAACACAGAGTCTTGCGTCGAAAGAAGTGCAAGAATTCTCGAATTTAAAAGTACTTCTAATACTTTATCACTTATATCTGACTGACTTTTTAAGCATAGCTCATTATATATAAGAAGACCGGTTGCTTCAGGATCATATGAAGGGCAACTACGTTCAGGTTGACCAAATTTGAGCGATCTTCGGATTATAAAAGAATTATAAAAGTCTAGAATCTCTTGCAATCGCCCATGTGATTCATCAACCTTTCTATAAGGAATTAAATCGACGTTATATATCTGCAGCAATTCACTTCTTTTGCTATCATCTTTACTCTCAGAAATACCGTGGAGAAAAGCAAAAATAGGTCGTGCTGGATCTGTTAATTTACCGATGATTTTGAGAAGTCTTAATATTTCTTGATCTTCAAAACCAAAACCTAAAAAAACAATACGTGATTGACTCATTAATGATTTTAGTTGTTGAATAACGGGCGATCCCTCTAAATAGAAATAATCATAATCTTCCTCAGTTAATACAAGCCGAGACTGATCAGAAGGCATCGTTGAACAACCATGGACATGCCATACTACATTAGAAACATTTCCACTTATTTGCCGTATTTCTTTCTCAGAATTCCCAACAACACTCCAACCCAATTCACTTGCATTCTGCAAAGCTTTTTCTATTAACATGTCGTAGTTAGTTGTTATGTAACCCTTAAACGGCCACGAAGAAAGCAATTGTGTCATTTTACCAGGCGTGTTAATTTTGCTCATACATCTATTTACGTTATCCTCTAAAAAACTTCTTCCACAATAATGTTCAATTCTTGAAAAACATTTTGGGAAGTTCTTGCTCTTTAGAGAAGAAGAAAAAATACCATCTTTTTCAATTTTTCTTCTATGATTAATATCAAGACATGACATTACTTTTGTAAGTAGTGATGGCCAAGATGGACCACCCGCATCAATCGAAGCACCACTTCCTATAAATGCCCACATGTCACCAGAATTAACCAATTCCAAAAAGTCAGTGCGAAGCATTTCAGACCTCCATACTTTTAAATGTAATTTTGCGTAAATGTATCAAACTGTTAGAAGCGTCCGAAAATCATGGGACACCATACTACTTTCTAAATACTATAAATCTATTTCAGTGAAACATGCAGAACCAAAGGCGCCATCGGCACCCTCTACATTTTAAAAAATGTGGGACGGAAATTTATAACTCCCTTTTTAGTGATAATTCAAGAAAAAACTTCAAGTATTCAGAGGGATTATGATACCCCTCGGGAGGGGGGGCACAAACAAGTTCTATGTTCAATGTTCAATGCTAAAAGTTAGAAAAAGACTGAAGGCTGAAGGGAATCGTGAATGGTGAATAGTGAATGGAAAAGCAGTGGCTTGTGACTAGTGTCCCACGGCACTACGTGCCTGGGATAATTCGCCTTACGCTTCGAACTTCATTTCATTCGTTCTCAGCTTGGCTCATTAAATGGTGGATAGTGAAAAAAGAAATGGATACCGGCCTGCGTAACCTAAAGGTCATCTGCGACCGGTATGACATATTTTTCTACATCTTTAGTCCCGGGCGGAGGAGACCCTTCTCATCAATATACAGAAGCTTCTGCTCGCGAAGTTTGCTCAAATCGCGCTGTTTGGTTTTGTCGCCCAATTTGTCATAAAGAGCCTTGTGCCAGGGCGCGCGGCGCAGTTCGTCTATCGGCATGGGTTTGCCGCGTTCCATAATCTGGGTCAGAATGGCATACTGGCGCAGGTTGATTTCTTTTGTGTCACGCAAATGCTTGATGCTCGATTCGAACAGAAGTGATTTTACCATGTCGTTTACCCGGTCATGCAGGCGGTCAATGCTGGCCAGCATTCCTTCAAGATGAAAAAGAACAAACGGGGTGTTCGGATATGCCGTTTTCTTTTCCGCCTTTTTTCGGCAAAGATTAAACAGGGTGAAGTATTGATCGATCTGTTCGAGATAATAACGCGCCATGGCGAATGGGGCGTAACGGAATCCGGCATGATGCAGTACGGCAGCTTCCAGCACGCGGCCGACACGGCCATTGCCGTCCCAGAAGGGATGAATTAATTCAAAATAGTAATGCATCAAAGGCGCTCTTACCGGGGCAGGTATTTCGGCGGCGGTGAGTTCATCATGCCATTTGACCAGATTCTCCAGTAAAAGTTCGATATCGCCCCCATACTGCGGCGGCTTGTATTGTCCGCCGTGGGCGGCATCTCCAACATGGGTTACGATATTTTTGGGGTTGTTGCGTATTTTGCCCGGCTTATTATATTTGTGTGAAATACCGCCGGTAACAGTGGCATGGATATTTTTTATGAAAGAAACGGATAAACGCCATTCCGAACTTTGTGCCGATTTTTCCGCTATTTCATACGCTGTTTTGATGTTGACGGCACGGCGCTGTTCCTCGGCCTTCACGCGTTCCGGGTCTATATTGATAGCTTCCTTTGTTTCTTCCTCGGTAAGTGTGCCGCCTTCAATGGTATTGGTGCTGAAAATACTGCTGACCAGAACTTCCTGCTCCAGACGTTCAGCCACCTGGGATAATGGTGAACTTAAAAATCGTTTTTGGGCATCGGCGACGCGCTGCAGGGGCATGGAAACTTTATCGGAATCGACGCCGATCTGGAAGCTAAAGAAACCGAAACGAACTGTTTCTATGCGATTTTTGATATTGTTTGATAATAATTCTTTGCCGTAAATGTCCATAAAAATGTCCGGTTAATTAAATTAGCAACGCCTTATAAATACACTATATTTTTAAATTATCAAGTATAATTTGTCCGGAATAATGTCCACCATGGAAAGCAGTGGCTGGTGTCCTACGTCGTTTCACTTCGGGATAGTTCGACCAACACTTCAACCTTCGCTATGCTCGTTTTTAGAGGGTCTCACTAAAAAGTGTCCCGCGTCGTTTCTCTCCGGGGATAGTTTCCAATAGCAAAGCTATTGAATAATTCGACTTACCAATTTTAATGTGCGACGCTTTTGAAATTGAAGTCTCATTAAATGTGTTGAATGCAGGCAACCATCAGTGGTATCAATAGCAAAATTGTTTCAACGCCTGGGCGTAGGGAGTCTATGAAAATTTATTTTGCAGGAGCGATTCGCGCCGGACGGCAGGATGCCGAAATCTACAAAGCAATGATTGAGGTTTTAATGTCATTTGGCGACGTCCTGACCGAACACGTCGGCAATCCCGCTCTGTCGGAAAAAGGCAATGACGGACCGCATGACCGGTTTATTCATGACCGCGACATGGCCTGGCTGGAATCCTGCGATTGTGTGGTGGCCGAGGTGACCACACCTTCTCTGGGTGTGGGCTATGAACTGGGATGGGCCACGGCAATGAAAAGGCCTGTTTTGTGCCTGTATCGACGCCAATCGAAGAAAGTTTTGTCCGCCATGATTGCAGGCAGTCCCGGCATCCGGACGGTTGCCTATTCCTCCATGGACGAAGCGAGAAGTATTGTGGAGAAATTTATCAAAAAGGCCGTTCAAAAAATATCAACTTCTTCCGGGAGAGAATAGATGGTCACATCACTGGAATTGCTGGCGCCGGCAGGCGATGCCGCTATCGGAATAGCAGCCATCGATCATGGCGCGGATGCCGTGTATATCGGCGCGCCGAAATTCAGCGCCCGGGCCGCAGCCGGTGTGCAGCTTGACGATATTGCCCGTCTGATTGAACACGCCCACTTCTATCGGGCGAAAGTTTATGTGGCGCTCAATACCATTCTTACCGATTCGGAACTTGCCGAATCGCTGGATCTGATCAGGGCCATCGATGCGCTGGGCGCCGACGGGCTGATTATTCAGGATGTCGGTTTGCTGGAGCTGGACTTGCCGCCGATTCCGCTGATTGCCAGCACCCAGATGCACAACAGTACGCCGGAGAAGGTCCGGTTTCTGGAGGCCGTGGGATTTCAGCGGGTCATTTTGGCCCGGGAACTTTCTCTTTCCGAGATTGCCGGGATTCGCCGCCAGGCCCCGAAGATAGAACTGGAAACGTTTGTGCATGGCGCGTTGTGCGTTTCCTACAGCGGACAATGTTACATGAGTCAAGCCGTTGCGGGTCGCAGCGGCAATCGCGGCGTTTGCGCGCAGCCCTGCCGGTCCCACTACACGCTGATCGACGGTGATGGCAACACCATAATGAAAAATAAATATCTCCTTTCGCTCAAGGATTTGAACCTGATGAGCCGGGTGCCGGATTTGATTGCCGCAGGCTCGACCTGTTTTAAAATCGAGGGGCGATACAAGGGGATGGACTATGTCAAAAACGTAACGGCCGCTTACCGGCAGGTGATCGATCGATTCATCAACGGGCACGCCGGTTACCGGCGAAGCAGTTCCGGTGCAAGCGAACTTGCGTTCACGACCGATGTCAGCAGAACGTTCAACCGCGGCTACAGCCAGCACTTTGTCGGCGGGAAAAGAGAAAAGATCGCCTCGATCGATACGCAGAAATCCATCGGCCAGTATCTGGGGAAAATCACCGCGGTGGGAAAAGATTATTTTCAAATGGACCGTGATGATCTGCAAAACGGAGACGGACTTTGCTTTTTCACCAGGCAAAACGATCTGGCGGGCTCCAGAGTGAACCGGGTAGAGAAGGGGAAGGTTTATCCCAACAGCATGAAAGGCCTGGAGGCCGGACTGTCCCTTTATCGTAATCTCGACACCGCGTTTGCCAAAGCGCTAAAGAAAACATCGGCCAAACGATTGATTGCAGTGGAGATGGATTTCAGCCAGACCGATACGTTGATCCGGCTGGCGGCAAAAGATGAAGACGGCAATCAGGTGGAAGCCGTAAAGGATGTTTTGTTTGAACCGTCGCGCAATCCGGCCGGAGCAAGGGGCCAAATCGAAAAACAACTGACCAGCGCCGGCAACACGCCGTTTAGGATATCACGCCTGACCATTGAACCGCGCGAGCCGGGCTATCTTTCCGCAAGCCTCCTGAACGGCATCCGGCGCGATGTTCTGGAAAAGCTTGCGCGCGTAAGACATGAAACCTATGTTCGCGAGGACCGGCCGTTTCATCCCACTGATGTTCCGTATCCGGAAAAACACCTCGACTTTCACGCCAATGTTTTCAATGCGGCGGCCAGACGGTTCTATGAACGGCAAGGCGCAACCGTTGACGAGCCGGCCTTTGAGACGCTTTCCGATTTTACCGGTAAAACCCTCATGACCACGCGCTACTGTATCCGGTATCAGTTGGATATGTGTCCCCGGCTGCAGAAACCGGAGTCCTCCGTCAGAGAACCGTTGTATCTTCGGGATGCTCATCATACCTATCGTCTTGAATTCGACTGCAAGCACTGCCGGATGTCGGTGATTCTGGAAAACTGACGGAAGCGCGGAAACCGGATGAAGGCGCGCGGGTATTTCTATCCGTTAAGCGGGGATCAATTACAGTGCGTTAAAAATACTGCACCGGCGCGGATGGTCAGGAATCTTTGAGCGCGTACTGAAAGTACATATCTTTATCCCCCGCGGCAAGGCTCCTGATCCTTTTTGCAGACGATTTCTTCCCGAACATCTTTATGGCCTGCTGGAAGTAACCCATCACGAGGTATTCAAAATACGTATATTTGATTTCAAGACCGGTGATCTTGATGTGAGCCACGTTGTTTTCAAACTTTGCAACGGCGACGCCGCTGTCAAAATAGGTGGACCAGACCTTGGGCAGCACCGACTCGACAAATTGCTTCATGTCCTTTGTCATCAGCATAAACGACTTGTAGGGTCCCGTCGGCGACAGAACCGCTTTGGCGCCCGCCTTGCCGAAATATCCATACTGCATTTTGTCGTTGTTGAAAAATTCCATACACATTTCATCAAAACAGACGATTAATTTATCCACCGGCATGGGAGTGATGGAGAGGATGACGGTGCTGAAGTAACTGTCCTTCCTGGCGAGTTTATCCATAAAGGCCGTCCATTTTTCCTCACCAAACGCTGCAATCATATTCGATTTTGTTACAATGTAAGCAATGCCTTTTGCGTTCATGTCTGAATTCCTCCCCGTAATTTTTCTATCATCAAGGCGTTCTTAAGGCTTTATTGTTTTTTGTAGGTGGCAATCTAACATAAAATGGCCGGATTGAAAATTAAGAATCTCAAAACAATCGTTTACATGTTCAGCGACAGGAAGGCTTCGCATGCCGAAACCTTTCCGCGGATCTGCAATGGTCTTATTTTGCTACGAGCGATAAATGATGGTGCCGACGCGCTTGCCGCTCAGGGCCTTGGTGAGGTTGCCTTTTTCCAGTCCGTTGATGATCTGAATCCTGTCAATGACTTCGCTGTTGAGCAGGATGTCCAGACAGGGCCTTTCGATAATCAGATCGTCGAGGTCTTTTTTGAGCAGGTCTTTGACACTGATTTCGGGAATAAATTTCGCCTTGCCGTTTTTCTTCGGATCGTCTGTGTAAAGTCCCCGTTCGTCCTTGACAAAGATGCAGCTCCGGGCGCCGATCAGGTCGGCAATGATCAGCGTTCCCACATCGGTGCGGTGAATGGGGATGCGGGATTTGGCCACCGGCAGGGCAAAGTAATCGTATGGCGGCATGCCGTGCATGACGGGAATGCAATCCTGGCCGAAGTAATTGTAGAGTTTGGTCACTTCATCGTGACCGATTTTAATGCCGCCCCAGGGAGCCAGCAGCGTGGAGACCAGCAGGGCGTTCTGTTCGGAAATGGAACTGCCGAACTTGGCGAT
>Ga0116187_1005639_pt1 | contig 10357 bp, 7 predicted proteins | sample AD_JPNNA6_MetaG_FD_89755 | JGI IMG/M metagenome (GOLD analysis project Ga0116187, IMG submission 89755) | Active sludge microbial communities of municipal wastewater-treating anaerobic digesters from Japan - AD_JPNNA6_MetaG | ecosystem: Engineered > Bioreactor > Anaerobic > Digestate | place... | reverse complement strand
GGCTGTATCGTTCCCGATCTGACCAATAGAGATCAGCGCAATGTTTTTTCCTTCTCTCAATTTTCTGCCTTTACCGATTGGAAGAATTTTCATTTCGTTTTGCCAGTTGGATATTTCTCCCTGTCCCCGAGGATAGCGAATTACGAATGGCCCGTCGTTACCATAGACAGCTGTAAACATGAGATTTCGCAGATCATGTTCGTTGAGTGGGGCTGAAATAACAAGATTCGGAATGCAGCGCATATAAGCCAAATCGAACACTCCGTGATGCGTAGCACCATCTTCGCCAACCAAACCGGCTCTGTCGAGGCAAAATATCACTTTCAACTTTTGTAGAGCCACATCATGAATTACTTGATCGTAGGCTCGCTGCATAAACGACGAGTAGATATTGCAAAACGGGATCAACCCTTCTTTTGCCATTCCGGCTGAGAAAGTTACGGCATGTGCTTCGGCAATTCCAACGTCGAATGAACGTTCCGGAAATCTCTTCATCAAAAACGACATGGAGCACCCGGTGGGCATAGCTGGTGTTACTCCGACAATTTGCTCATTTTTTTCAGCCAGTTCGACAAGCGTGTGTCCAAATACGTCCTGATACAGTTGAGGCTGGTTCGTCTTTATTTTAACAATGCGTTCGCCCGTTTCCTTATTGAAAATACCGGGAGCGTGCCAAACGGTTGCAGCCTTTTCTGCGGGAGCATATCCTTTTCCCTTTACTGTTTTCACATGCAACAGTTTTGGGCCTTTCATGTCTTTGATGTTATGGAGCACTCTGATCAATTCGGGGAGGTTGTGTCCATCCACAGGTCCAAAATATCGAATATTGAAACCTTCGAAAAGATTTTGCTGTTTAGTTAGCAGAGATTTAATGCTGTTGTTGAATCTCAGTACGAAGTATTTTTTATCGTCGTCAATCAGGTTATTTCGTTTGAATTTTTGATAAACGATGTTTCGAAGTTTATTGTATTTCGACGATGTGGTGAGCCTTACCAAATAATCTTGCAAACCTCCTACGTTATTGTCGATGGACATATTATTGTCGTTCAAGATAATAAGCAGGTTATTGGGCTGGGAACAAACATTATTCAGTCCTTCGTATGCCAATCCTCCGGTCATCGCCCCATCGCCAATAACAGCTACAACGTGTCGGTCATCTTCATTTCGAAGGTTAGCCGCAACGGCCATCCCGAGCGCCGCCGAAATGGATGTGGAAGCATGCCCTGCTGCAAAAGTGTCGTATTCGCTTTCGGCCGGATTGGTAAATCCAGAAAGTCCTCCAAACTTTCGGTTGGTGTGAAATCTGTCTCTCCTGCCGGTAAGTATTTTATGGCTGTAGGCCTGATGCCCTACATCCCACACAATTCGGTCATAGGGAGTATTGTAGAGGTAATGTAGTGCAACAGTCAATTCCACAGTTCCTAAACTTGAAGCAAAATGTCCCGGATTATGAGACAATTGATCTATAATAAATTCACGAAGCTCGGCACAAACTGTCGAGAGTTGATCAATGCTAAGTTTTTTTAAATCGTCGGGACTGTTTATATGCTGTAATAATTCCATTTTTTCATAAATAATGATTCGTTGTAATAACACAACGCAACCGGATATGTTTAGTATGAAATGTCAGTTTGCCATATCGGAGAAAAATTTGATGCGTACTAAGCGTATTTCTGTTTCGCTATAGTCCGGCAATTCTTCAATTGCTTTTTCAAGATCGTCGGTTTCGGCTTCTTGAAAATAGTCGTAAATATCTTGTAAAGTGTCTTGATCGAGCACTTCTTCGAGGAAGTAATCGATATTGATCTTTGTTCCGGAATATACAATCGCTTCAACTTCCGAAAGCATTTCGTCGAAATCAATTCCTTTCGATTCTGCTAAATCATCCAGAGCCACTTTCCTATCAATTGCTTGAACGATAGAAACTTTAAGTTTCGATTTGTTAGCAACTGTTTTTACTCGAAGGTCTTCGGGGCGCTCGATTTCGTTTTCTTCAACGTGCTTTTTAATCAATTCGATAAACTCTTTTCCGTAGCGTTTGGCTTTTCCGGGTCCCACGCCGGGCATATTTTGCAATTCCTCAAGGGTAATCGGATAGGTAGTCGCCATAGCCTCGAGGGTGGCCGGCTGAAAAATCACATAGGGCGGAACGTTTAGTTTCTTCGACATTTTTTTCCGTAAGTCCTTCATCATAGCGAACAGAACGGGATCGACTGCCCCAAAACTACCCCCGCCGGTCGTTATTGCGCCATCGCCTTCAACTTCGAGCTCGTCAGGATTATCTTCTTCCTCTTTGGTTATTTTGAATGAAACAGGATTTTTTAAAAAATCTTTCCCTTTTTTTGTTATTTTGAGAAGTCCGTAATTTTCGATGTCTTTTTTTAAATAATTTTCCAACAAAGCATGACGAATAACGGATTCCCATGTACTTTCCTCTTCGTCGGAACCTGATCCAAATTCTTCTAACTGATCATGACCGAATGTTTCGATTTCGGAGGTTTCTTTTCCGAGTAGAAAATTGATTACATAGTCGGTTTTGTGCTTTTCTTTGAGTGCTGTTATAGCTTCCAAAACCGTAATTAATAGATCTTTTGCTTCCACTTTAACTTTAGGATTTAAACAATTATCACAATTTTCGCAATTAGGTTCGTTGTATTCTTCGCCGAAGTAATGCAGAAGCATTTGTCTCCGACAAATGGATGTTTCGGCATAGGCAGCTGTTTCGAGTAGTAGTTGTTTCCCGATTTCCTGTTCCGAAATAGGTTTTCCCTGCATGAAACGTTCCAATTTTTCGAGATCTTTTCGAGAATAAAATGCAATACACTTGCCTTCGCCACCATCTCGACCCGCACGTCCGGTTTCTTGATAATATTCCTCGAGACTTTTGGGTATATCGTAATGAATGACGTATCGCACATCAGGTTTGTCGATCCCCATACCGAATGCGATTGTCGCAACTATAACATTGGTTTTTTCCATTAAGAAAGCGTCCTGGTTGGCGCTTCGGGTGGCAGCATCCATGCCAGCATGATAGGGTAGAGCAGCAATATTATTGGCTTGCAGAATTTCGGCGAAATCATCCACTTTTTTTCTACTAAGGCAATATACAATTCCCGATTTGTTTTTCTGACCGAGTATGTATCGGATAATTTCCTCATCCACTTTTTCGGTTTTGGGCCTTACTTCGTAATATAGATTTGGTCTGTTGAAAGACGATTTGAAAACGGCTGCATCGATCATGTTCAGCGTTTTCTGTATATCGTGTTGAACTTTTGGCGTAGCCGTAGCCGTAAGGGCAATCACCGGACGGGGACCTATTACGTTGATGATGGGTCGGATGCGACGATATTCAGGACGGAAATCGTGCCCCCATTCCGATATACAATGAGCCTCATCTACGGCATAGAATGAAATGTTTATATTTTTAAGAAAATCGATATTTTCTTGCTTTGTGAGCGATTCAGGGGCAACGTAGAGTAGCTTGGTTTTTTCTTCAATAACGTCTTTTTTCACTTTTTCGATTTCTGCTTTCGTAAGCGATGAATTTAGAAAGTGAGCGATACCATTGTCTTCGTGATAATTACGGATAGCGTCAACTTGATTTTTCATCAAAGCTATAAGCGGAGAAATTACAATAGCCGTACCCTTCGATAATAGCGCCGGTAATTGATAGCAAAGAGATTTTCCGCCACCTGTCGGCATCAGAACAAAAGTATCCTTACCATCAAGGATACTTCGAATGATGGCCTCCTGGTTGCCCTTGAAGGTATCGAACCCGAAATATTTTTTTAGACCTTCGTACAGCGTGTCCTGTTTTTTCATAAACCCAATTCCCCAAATTTAGGGATTCATTTTCCCAATGCAATTTCTTTATTGGAAGAAACAAATATAGTTGTATTTTTCAATACAGCAAAAAAATGTAGTTTGAAAACATAGTGGGCCGAATTTTTTTCGAGATGCTTTACAGAAATCAGTGAACAAGTCGCGCAAAGCACAATTAAAACAGTTGCAAATCCCTATATGTTAATAATTTATGAACGGAATATCAAAAAACAGGTCTGTTAAAGATTTTACAGACCTGTTAGTTAAATCTACATAGATGATGGGCGAAATCGCCTGTCAAGCAACTTTCAATCTGCCAAAATCCGATTTTTCGAGGTGCTCCTCGGCATACTCTCGTGTAATATGCAGTTTTTTTCGATTGGTTTCCGACGGCAACGCAAACATAGCGTCAATCATAATCGCTTCAACAATAGACCGCAATCCTCGTGCACCAAGCTTGAATTCGATAGCCTTATCGACGATAAATTCAAATGCGCTTTTATCGAAAGTCAATGCAATTCCATCCATCTCGAATAATTTTTCGTATTGCTTAATGATAGAGTTGCGTGGTTCTACCAATATACGCATCAAGGCATCTCTATCTAATGGTTCAAGATAAGTAAGAATCGGTAATCGACCTATAATTTCGGGAATCAGTCCGAAGGCTTTCAAATCCATAGGAGTGATATATTGCATTAAATTTTCCCGATCGATACGGGCCGTTTCTTTGCTCGACGAATAACCCACCACATGCGTATTGAGACGTTGGGCAATCTTTCTCTCTATGCCATCGAAAGCCCCGCCACAGATAAACAGGATGTTTTTCGTGTTCACCGAAATCATGCGCTGCTCGGGATGTTTCCTGCCTCCTTGTGGCGGCACATTCACAATCGAACCTTCCAACAATTTCAGCAAGCCTTGTTGTACGCCTTCGCCACTTACATCACGTGTGATGGACGGGTTATCTCCCTTACGGGCTATTTTGTCGATTTCGTCGATAAACACGATGCCTCGTTCGGCAGCGGCTACGTCATAGTCGGCCACCTGCAAAAGCCTGGTCAAAATACTCTCAATATCTTCTCCCACGTAGCCCGCTTCAGTCAGTACGGTGGCATCCACAATGGTGAAAGGAACTTGCAGCATTTTCGCAATGGTGCGTGCAAGAAGCGTTTTCCCCGTTCCGGTGGCCCCAACCATGATAATGTTCGATTTTTCGATTTCCACATCGTCTTTCATATTCTTTTGCAGAATACGTTTGTAATGATTGTAAACCGATACGGACAAAAAACGTTTGGCGGCATCTTGCCCAATCACATACTGATCCAGAAAATCTTTAATCTGTTTTGGTTTGGGTAGCGTACTTAGCGAAATGTCAAGGCGCGATTTCTCAGAGCCTTTAAAGGTTTCATTCACGATCTCATGCGCCTGCTCGGCACACATGTCGCAAATGAACCCCGATACTCCGGAAATAAGCAAGGTTACTTCGTTTTCGCTTCTTCCACAAAAACTGCAGTGATTACTGCTATTAGCTTTTTTTGCCATCTGTCCTGATTGAGTATTATTTTTTACTTACCAATACATCATCCACCATTCCGTAATCTTTGGCTTCGGCAGCACTCATCCAGAAATCGCGATCGGAATCTTTACTAACCTTTTCAACCGGTTGGCCTGAGTGTTTGGAAATGATCGAATACAATTCTTGCTTTACTCTTGCTATTTCGCGTGCAGTGATTTCGATATCGGATGCCTGACCCTGAACGCCACCAAGCGGCTGGTGAATCATCACACGCGAATGCGTCAGCGCAAATCGTTTCTTAGGCGTACCTGCCACCAGCAGCACGGCTGCCATCGATGCGGCTATACCTGTGCAGATTGTGGATACGTCACTCGAAATAAACTGCATGGTGTCGTAAATGCCATAACCGGCATAAACCGATCCTCCCGGCGAGTTGATGTATATCGAGATATCTTTTCCCGGGTCCGAAGAATCCAAATATAGCAATTGGGCTTGCACCACATTTACCGTATAGTCATCTACCTGTGTGCCCAAAAAGATGATGCGATCCATCATTAATCTCGAAAAAACATCCATTTGAGCCACATTCAGTTGACGCTCTTCAATGATGGTAGGCGAGATATAACCATAATCGCTGGTTATTTTCATGTAGCTGTCAAGCCGTGAGCCGTTCATACCTAAATGTTTGACGGCATATTTTCTGAAATCGTTATCGTTTTTCATATTTTCCTTTCTTTGTATAATGTTTAATCTTAGCAAATAAGATGCCAAAGATATAAAAATGACGAAAGTTCCTACCTTGTTTATTCTTTCAGAACAAAGTTAACATGTTTAGTTGAAATATCTGTTGCTTTGTCTGTAAAAAACGGGTAAAAACTTTCGTCGAACGAAATGTTATGATCAAAAAAATCGTTATGCTTCTTTTTCGGTTTCTGTTTCAGTTTCCGAAGAATGATCGTGGTGGTGTTCTTCCTCCGAATGATTATGCTCTTCCTCAGCAGTAAAGAGTTCGTTCAATTCTTTCGTCGAAATTTCCTTATCGATTACTTTAACGGTTTGTTTCACCCAATCGATCACCTTTTCATCTTCAATATTTTGAATGATATTTCTCACCGTATTTTCGTTCGAAAGCATGCTGTTGACGTAGCTTTTCAACGTTTCGGCAGGAAGATTGCTCATACCGTATTGTGCAAATTGGGCTTTAGCTACTTCTTCGGCTTTTGCCTGAACATCTTCCGATTTGATTTCGATATTCAGTCGTTTCACAATTTTGTTTTTAGCCAACAGAAATTTTAAATCTTCCATCATCTGTGGATATTCTTCCTCAACAGATTCCTGTGTCTTCTTTTCATTCGAAGCCAAAAGCCAGCGTTTAAGGAATGCATCCGGTAATTGGACATCTTTCAGCTTTTCTAAAAATAATTTGCGCACTTCGCGCATAAACAGATTATCGCTGTCGGGCTTAAACTGATTATTGAGCGATTCGGCCACTTTTTCGGCAAATTCCTCTTCACTGTTCACTACACCCGGCCCCAGCACTTTATCGAAAAGCTCCTGATTCATTTCGGCTTCTTGGTAACGCGTAATTTCTTTTACCTCGAATTCGAAGTCCTAATTTACATCTTTGATGTTATCCTTTGTAGTTTGCAAAAGTGAGGCCACTTCGGCTTCGTTGTTGTCGTATGCTTTTTTTGGATTAAAAACAATTTTGTCGCCAACTTTCACGCCGGTAAGGCTTTTTTTGATTTCTTCGTCTTTCACATACGAAGGCATCAAAATGGCATTTTCGATAATCAGCCCGTTCTCTTTAGGCGCACCGTCCTCAAACTCAGTAAGAGTGCCTTTCAGCAAGTCGGTTTCCAGTGCCGGTTCGTCAACCGATTGATAAGTGCCGTAATTTGTCTTATAGGCTTCGAGTTGCTGTTTCAGCAAATCGTCTTCGAGTTTCACGGTGTAATATGTGAGTTCGTCTTCGGCGCTCAATGGCAGGTCAAATTCGGGAGCAAAGCCAATATCGAATTTGAATTCGAATGTTTCGTCCTTGTCAAAATCGATTGTTTTTTGGTCCGTTTCGTTAGGAAGTGGTTCGCCAAGAATCTCAAGATTATTTTCGCGAATGTATTTAAACAGTTCATCGCTCACCAACTTGTTGAGTTCATCGGCGAGTATCGATTTGCCGTACATTTTCCGGATAATTTCGGCAGGTACTTTCCCTGGTCTGAATCCCGGTATAGATGCTTTTTGACGAAAGCGTTTCAGTTCGTTTTCTACTTTTTCGGCGTAATCCTGTTTTTCGATTTCTATGGCTATTACACCATTTACGTTGTCCGTTTTGTTAAGCGTTATATTCATTACAGCGTCTTTGTTGGTTTCTAACCTTTGTTCTTAAATTCTGTTCAGACTGAAAATCAAGTTTTTTCGATTGGCTTTAACTCAATTTTTTTTGAGGTGCAAAATTACGGTTATTCTTCCAAATTGCAAAATTATTTTCAAATGATTGACCGGAGTAATTCTCTTCATACCAAATAGTGCAAGTCTCGTTCATCAACATTGGCCGAATTTGTTTATTTTTGTCGTTTAAAATGATGAATCCATGATGCGATTATTAAAGAATTCCACGCCGGTTTCGAGAATTTTTCATCTTTTTTTATGCTCTTTCATTGGGCTTTTTTTGACGGGAGCATTTATTACAATCCTTTCGGGTATTTTCGGTTGGAACGATCGCGATAGCGTATGGTTTATCAGGTTAAATACCTTTTTGCAGAGTCTTTTCATGTTTTTTTTACCTGCAATTTGCATAGCAGTTTGGACAGACTCGCCTTCGAAGTATTTAAATCTTCAGAAAAGTTCGAATTTTTATAAATTTATTACCTCCGCCATATTGCTTTTTGTCGTGGCCATGCCAATGATTTCGCTTACAACACAACTCAACGAGCGGATGATCTTACCAAAACAGTTGGCCGATATCGAGGCATGGATGCGCAATTCGGAACAGGCAGCCGAAGCCGTCACTCAAAAGTTACTTCAAGGAAAGGATTTGTTGGGCTTTATTTCGAATATTTTATTGATCGGAGCATTCACAGCCGTTTCCGAAGAGTTTTTTTTTCGCGGAGTATTGCAACGCGAAGTAGAATCATGGACAAAAAGCGGACACGGGTCAGTTTGGATTACGGCTTTCATTTTTAGTGCAATACATCTGCAATTCTTCGGATTTTTCCCAAGATTGATCTTAGGTGCATTGTTGGGATATTTATTTTTGTTTAGTAGAAATTTGTGGGTGCCTGTTACGGCTCATTTTTTTAATAATGCTTCCGTAATTGTCGTTAATTTTTTTGTGGGAGAAAAAGCACTTGATCAAGTGAATAATCCTCCGGTTACATTGTGGTTGATTATGCTTTCCGTCGCAAGTGCCATTCTTTGTGTGATACTCCTTAAAAAACTCAAACAAATTTCTACCTCACAAACATTCAGATTAAAATAAGATGATTCAAATACAAGACGTGATTCTGTCGGATGACATTTTAGAGGCGAATTTCTGTTGCGACTTGCCCAAATGTATGGGGGCTTGTTGTGTAGAAGGTGATTCGGGTGCTCCCCTCACAGAGAGTGAGTATGAAGAAATTAAAGGCATATTGCCATTAATTTGGGACGAATTGTCGCCTGCGGCTCAGGAGCTTATCCAAAAACAGGGCATTGCCTACGTGGATACCGATGGGGAGTTGGTTACTTCTATTATTAAAGGCAAGGAATGTGTTTTCACTTGTTTTGAAGAAACCGGAATATGCAAATGTGTTATCGATAAAGCCTTTCGCGAAGGCCGGATTTCTGTACAAAAGCCTGTTTCGTGTCATCTTTATCCCATTCGAGAGAGTACTGTCAACGGATTGCCTGCACTGAACTACGATCGTTGGTCAATTTGCAGTCCTGCAATAAGAGCCGCGAACCGAAACGGAGTAAAGTTGTTCCAATTTTTGGAAGAGCCCCTGGTGAGACGATTCGGAAAGGAGTGGTATGACGAGTTGTGTCAGGTTGCTGCTGTGTGGAACAAAAGGAAAATATCGGATAGATAAGTAAAATTTTTAAATTATGGACGTTGCTTTACAAAAATAATTTGCAACTTTGTATTCGTCGCTTTTGTAAATGGGATGGGATTAACTTTTTTCGTCATGATTTTCGAATAAATGAATACGATGTTCGTTTAAAATTAACAGGAAAGAAATATAATATATGTTTAAAAACATCACATTTATACCTTTATTTTTGATTCCGGTATTTATTTTCTCCGCTTGTAATACCAAAAAATCAAATATCCCGCAAGATAATGATGTTGTGTTCGATACTTTATATTTATCGCAACAAATGTTTCTCGACAACGACCCCTCCAAATCTTCATGCAATCTGGAAATCCGACTGGTTTATCCCGTAGCTTCAAAAAAAATGAATATCGACACGTTGACCAATCTTTGGACAAGTTGTATTTTCGGACAATCCAATACCGGGATTTCATTGCAGCAAGCCGCAAAATCATATATTGACACTTATTTCCAACGTTACAGGCAAGATGCCGAAAATTTTCGAGAAAACAGGTTCGATAAAGACCCGCTTTCGGCCTTAACCGATAGTTCATATTTCACTTCGGAGGAAGAAGCAGATGAACCGCGAAGCGAATTCTATTCCTATTATGAAACACTCACCGATACTGTCACCTACAATCAAAATGATCTTATTTCACTGCAAGTTAGGAGTGTGAGTAATAAAGGAGGAAGTGAATCGTATGAAACTTTCAGGAATTTTGTCATTGATCTTAAAACAGGAAATATTCTTTCAGAAAAGGATATTTTCATAGAGGGATACGAACCGCAATTACGTCGAATCATCATCAACAAGCTTCTCAAACAGAACGGCGTGAATGATATAAGTGAATTGGAACAGCTTGGTTACTTCGGAGTTAACGAAATAGTTCCAAACAGAAACTTTTTGGTTGATGCAAAAGGAATCACATTTATTTTCAACAAAGGG
>Ga0116187_1005631_pt1 | contig 10367 bp, 7 predicted proteins | sample AD_JPNNA6_MetaG_FD_89755 | JGI IMG/M metagenome (GOLD analysis project Ga0116187, IMG submission 89755) | Active sludge microbial communities of municipal wastewater-treating anaerobic digesters from Japan - AD_JPNNA6_MetaG | ecosystem: Engineered > Bioreactor > Anaerobic > Digestate | place... | reverse complement strand
CTCGAACGGCTCCATGGTGGTAAATTGGACGGTACCGGTTTTGACGTCCAGGAGGCTGGCTTCGACGTGTCCGTGGGAGCCCACGGTGACGCCAGGGGCCATGAAGAAGCCGAGCACGGTGGGATAGAGCCATGCCCAATTGTTCAAGTGGGAGCCATCCTCGGCGGCTACATGGCAAACGAGCAGATATCGAACGCGGTAGCGGGCGGCGATGGTGCGTAAGCCTTCGATTCCCTGGGGATTGGGCAGGCCGGTGGATATATCGGTAATATGGGAAACGTAAGGGGAAGCATCGAGGGCACGAACCATGGCGGGGCCAATCATCGAATGCTGGTCGATGGAAGCAGCGGATTCGGCCCGGAAAGGCTCACCGAGAACCACGACACCCATGCGGGCCGGGAAGCCCAATTCCACGCGGGAACCGAGGATCGTCTGGATATCATGCTCGCTGACGGAACCCGTCAGGTCACGAGAAAATAGCGAACGTTGTAATGCAGGGGCGGAGGCAGACTCTTTGGGGATGGGCGGGGAATTGTCCCCCATGCTTCTGGAAGCGCCGCAACCCAAAGCAACCATAGCCATGACCGAAGTGAGCAATAAGGTAGGAATCCGTTTCATGGCTCTGGAACGTGGTGCCAAGCGGATACCTTACAGCGGTGGATCAAAAATAGATAACTACGCGTAAACAATAGATAAAACAATGTAATGAGCGGATGAAAGATCTTGTTTTTATCGACGACAGCCTGTTGGGGCAACGGGATTGATGAGCAGGGGGAAGTGATTCGAAAGCCAGGGGATGTAGGCAAACCGCTTGTCATGGCCCCATCCCCAGATGGCATCGACGCTACGGCATTTTGCGATACGTCGAGTATAGTCTCCCGCCTCCCGGACGGGTTTGCTTTGATGGATTTGGTCATGCGCCTCATCGCACTGCTGGGATCAATATGGGTTGACTGTGGCCGATTTCGTGGGCTGTGACCGTGACCGGTTTCGTGGGCCGTGGGCCGTGAGCGTTTTCGCGTTTGCCTTGACCATGACCGGTTGGCAAAGACTCTCTGGATCCCCGCGGGCAGTTGTGCCAAGGTTGGCGTTCTTGCACGGATTCTAACGGTGGTTGGTGCTCATGGGCGAGCTATATAGTGGCTTGTCATGGGTATCGAAAGCGAGGAAAGGGTTGGACATGGACGTATTGGAAGCGATCAAGGGACGCAGGACGATTCGCAAGTTCAAGAAGGATCCCATTGCGCAAGAGCAGCTCGATGAGATTTTCGAGGCGGCGATGTGGGCGCCATCTCATGGAAATACGCAGCCCTGGGAATTCGTGGTGGTGGGACCGAAGGCGCGGGCACGATTGCTGGCGATGGTGCAAACCAAGGTCGATGAGCTTCTGGCAGCGCCAGATGTTCCGGAGCCCAAGCGCAAGGGGCTTCTATCTCTTCGCGACGACTTTGGTGGCGCGCCGTATATGGTCGCGGTGGTGAGTCGTCCGGGGGTCGAACCATTGGAAATCGTAGAAAACCCAGAATGCACATCGGCAGCGGTACAGAATATGTGTCTGGCGGCCTGGGCCCGCGGGATTGGGGCGATATGGCTTTCGGTGGGCGCAGCGCCTCCTTCGCGGGGTATTTTGCAAATTCAAGAAGGGGCCCAGGTCATTGCGTTGCTGGCGCTGGGCTATCCTGATTTCGTTCCGCCGCCGCCTGCTCGGGAGAGCTACAAGACGCACATTCGTTCGGTGGAGTAAGCTTGCGGAACACCGAGAGCCGCGCGATCGAGCCCTTCCCTCTATTAGCGTAACTATCGGAATTTATTATATTTTATCCGAAGCCGACAAGGAAAATCGCCCCCTTCTTCCGCGCAGGGTAGCGACAATTCTCTCGCTGGCTCATAGTCCCCGCAAAGCTCGAAGCGGTGGGGAATCGAAGAGAGTTTTGGCGTTGAGCAGCGTGATGGTATTGCCAACCTCGGGGTGAACGTCTTCGCGGGCGGCCTGGTTGATGACGCCTTCGAGCAGCATTCGATGGTCGGGGGGCAAGTTCGCGGGAACAGGTTCGATTTCGGAGGGGTTCACGTCTGGGATTCGAAATACATCGTGGGCGGGGATGGCGGCTTCCACGCCATTGTCGGAGAGCACGACGAATCTGCGGAATTTGGCTCCGGAGGAGGAGAGGGCGAGCAATTTTCCGAGGTCCAGCACGCAAACGATGGAGCCGTGGAGGCTGATGATGCCGCTGACGAAGGGGGGGGTGAGAAAAACGCGGGTGACGGGGCAAGGCATCATCGAGGTTTTGACCTGGGACAGGCGCACGGCGAAGCGCCAATGTTCGATGCGAAAGCCCATGAGTTCGAGGGGTTCGCTGGAGTCCGGGGCGACGATATTCATCGTTTTAGCTCTGTCCGGGTTTGGCGGGGAGCAGGGCTTTGGGTCCCGGGGGTTGGGGAGCATGGGCGTCATCGGTTTTGAACTGTTCGACGCTTGCAAGCAGGGCTTCTCCCAAGCGCTTGAGTCGGTCGCCCTCGGAGACGGTTTGCTCGCTGGCGCTGAGTCCTTCGCGCACGAGCATGTAGATATCTTCCATATTGCGGGCGATATTGTCGGAGACGGCGGCCTGTTCTTTTTCGCGTTCGCCGATTTCCTGAACCAATCCCATCATTTCGTTCAGGCCGCGGAAGGTGGAATCGACTTTGATCACCCCGGCGTCGACGGTGTTGGTGGCGTCGCCCATTCGTCGCACCGCCTGTTCGGTGAGCAAGCGGATCTGCGCGAGTTGCTCTTCGATTTGTCTTGCGGATTTATTGACTCGTTCGGCCAGGTTGGACACTTCGTTGGCGACGACCGCGAATCCTTTGCCGTGTTCGCCGGCATGGGCGGCTTCGATGGAGGCGTTGAGGGCGAGCAGCTGGTTTGATCGGCGATTTGTCCAATGGTTTCAACGATATTGCCGATGCGCGCGGAGCGTTCTCCCAGGGTTTTGACGTGTTCGGAAACGTCGACGACGGTTTTTCGGATATCGATGATGGCGTTGGAAGCTTCGCCGACGGCCTCGCCGCCGGTTTTTGCGTGGTCGGCGGCTTTTTGTGAATAGGAAGAGAGCTGTTGAATCATCTGGTTCATTTCGCTGACGGCGGTGGCGATTTCTTCGACTTTGACGCTTTCTTCGCGGCTTCGTTGGTGCAGTTGGCCGGCGGTCACGGAGATCTCGGCGGCTGAATTTCCGACTTCCAAGGCAGAGGCTTTGACTCCGTTGAACAGCATCTGCAGGTGATCCAGCATGGCATTGAGATTGCGGGCCAATTGGGCGAGTTCGTCGTTGCCATCGACGGGAAATCGGTGGGTGAGGTCGGCGCCCCCTTTGGCCATCTGTTCAGTGTAGCCGATGAAGCCTTGCAGAGGGCGAACGATGCCGCGGGCGACCAGAAAGCCGAGGAGAATGGAGACGATGAGCGAGAAGCCGCCGGTCCACAGGATGGGGCCTTCGACGCGGTTTCGGTCCTGGAGAAAGCCTGTACGAATGCGTGCCATCACCAATTCGCCGCGTTTTTCTTTGTCTTCGACGAAGATGGTTCGGGGGATGGAACTGAAGTCGTACATGGTATCACCGAGCATCAAGACCTCGAAGGTGCGGCTTCCTTCTCGGTCATGGTGTCGATTGGCTGGTTCGTAAGCTTTGGCGAGGGAAGCGGGGTCGATGACTTCCCCCAAGGTCGAACCGATCACATTTCCATCAACTAAGTAGAAAAGGTTCTGCCATTTGTTTTTTTTGTCATCGGATGCTTTCGTGAAGTCCATGAAGAAGTGGTCGAGGGAGAAGCCAACCAGGATGGTTCCCACGCGGCGTCCGGTGCTATCGCGAATGGGCGCTCCGGTAGCGAAATAAGGTTTTCCCTCGAGTTGTACATAACCGGATAGGACCATGCCCTGGGCAATGCGTTGATAGAAAAGCTGTCTCCGAAGGCGTTCGGCGGTGATTCCCTCGGGAGCTTTTCCGACGGGAACATCGTGGACATCGGTGAGGAGCATCAATTCGGGTTCGAGGGCGGCGCCCAACACGCCACGGGCGGTTTTCCAGCGATTTTCCGGGTCACAGGCGGATGTGGGGGCAGCGGATTCGACGTCAGGGGTGGTTCGTGCGGCCAGGCATCGAACCAAATCCTGATCATTGCCGATCGACTCCACCACAGCGGACATGGCTCGTGCCATGAACGCCGTGGTGTTTTCGAATCGGCCGAGGTGTTTGGCGAGAAAGGCGCCACGGTCCAGAGCGATGCCGAGTTGATAGCGTGACATCAGCACGGTAGTGGCGAGAAATAGCAGCAGCAATCCCGTAATGGACAGGATGATCCGGCTTCGAATCGACCTGAGGCGTGACAAAAACGTGTTGTTCATGCTCGAACATCCATCCTCGTAGCCGCACGGCGGCACTCGATTCTTTCGTCAAGCTTGGTTCCAAGCCCAAACAAGGTAGCACAGAGCTGTCCGAACCGCGTAATTCCCAATGGACCGGGGTTTGGAATGGATGGTGACGGTCCTGTTCAGCGGTAGCCCTGGACAATCACGGGCGGTGGCCCGAGGGTTGGGTCATGCATCAAGAGCATCATCATTGTTCACACGGGCGCCTATTTCCGGCGGAAGCAGCGGCAAGACTCGATTAACCGACGCGAAAGAGCCGACAACCTCCCGAGACGCTCATCGGTCTTCTCGACCTATTTTCCGGGGCCAAGGTGCTTGATTTTGGGGCCGGGACTGGTTTTTTCGCGGTTCCGATCGCGCAGCATCTGCGAAAACTAGGCGCTAATGGCAAGGTATGGGCAGTCGACAGCCAACCGGCCATGTTCGATCATCTTCGGGCGAAGCTTGCAGGGCTCGACCTGGCCCCGATCGAAACGCTCGTGGGGTCCACCGATGAATTGCTTCAGATGGAGGCAGGAAACATCGACCGGGTGTTGCTTGCGAATGTCCTGCATGAAGTCCCGGATCGCCCGAAGCTGTACGCGGCCCTTGCCCATATCCTCGCACCGCAAGGATTGGTGTTGATCGTCGACTGGCACCCCGAAGGGAGCACGGATCATGGTCCCCCCAAAGAGCATCGTCTGGATCCGAAATCCGTGGGTGAATCGCTATCCCAATCGGGATTCAATCGTATCGAGATATCCCCTTGTTTCTCGGATCATTATTCCGTTCGAGCCATTCGATCGTAGAGATCCCATACGGATAGGATGAGGAGAGGATTTTCGTCGGCGAAGCGGCCATGCTTTGTTCGAAGAAGGTGAGCCCACCGGCGAAAGGCGGATTCAATACGCGAAGCTAAAGGATTCGGAGGCGGAGCCTGCATCGTTTTCGGCGCGAATATGGATCCAAAACGCTGGCGCGAGACCCTTGAATTCGAAGGGAATGAATGCTTCCTGAGCAAACGGGCGCGCCTCGTGATCCAGCCCCCAGGTAGGATTGGTCCATGAAGGCACCACGGTAGTCGTTTGCACCGTCCAAGCCGAATCATACCAAGTCAAAGAGAAGCGAGGATTACGGTCGGCCACGTGATAGCCGCGCACGATGATTCCTTCCTTTCCGCCGCTCGAAAACTTGAAGGCGGTATCCACGAGGGGGCGCCATGCCTGTTCGAGGATCTCATCGATCAGCGCTTTGGGTTGGGTTGTGGTCGTACAGGTGAACAGCGGATCATACATATACGAGATGACGTGTTGCACAGGGCCCGCCCCCATGGTGATGGCGCGATCCAAGCGTTTGAGGGAAGTTCTTCCCAATTCGGTGACGTACGAGCATGGTTCGGTGGTGGTGGGTTCGAAAGCTTCGAAGTTCGCCCATAACGTGGCGTGAGCCCCCGCGGCGTTGGCTTCATCGATACCTTTTCGTGCGGCAAGAAAAAGCTCAAAAGTCGAGGCGTTATAGGTTTGCGCGAAGGTTGCCCCCGCGGGCACGGAAGAGGCTTTGGCAAGTTCGGGATCGACTTGCTCGATGGGTTTGTCTTTTTCGTAAGGCCAATACAATGCCCCCTTCGAAGTGCCACGGCCATCTTGAGGCGCAATGATGTCGATGCCGAGCATGGCGAGACGTTTCACACCCGCCGAAACATCCGCGGCGGTGGAATTGCCGTGGAGTTTGTTCGCTGCCCAATAGGGCGAAAGAGCGAAGAGCTTGGTGGGAAACAAGCCATGAAATAGCTCGGCCAACTGTCCATACATGCCGTAAGCGGCATCGAGACCGGTAGCGATGAGAGGCACCTCGAAAGTCTGGTACGTGCCCGCAAAACTTGGGTGCAAGGCCGCACGGGCCTGGTAATCGAGAAAGACCCGTCGAGACCATTCTTTGCCAGCCGCCAGCAAGGTAGGTTCCACATCCCAGGGCTTCGTTTTCGAATGGGCAATGCCCGGCATACCGAGGATAACCTTCATTCCAAGAGCATCCGCGCCATCCAACAGGAGTTGTTCCGAGTCCATGCCATCGCTCACCGCAAACATGACCCATACCTTTCCGGACGATGGGCACGAGCCTTGCGACGAGGTGGTGGGCAATACGATCCGATGCCATGTCGTGGAACCGATGGTGACTTGTTGGTCGAGGTTGGGACAGGCAGCGATGGCGCTGGAATAGGCCTGACCAAACGAGTAGCTGAGAAAACCCTCGATCCTGCTTTCTCCGACGCTATCGATGGCGTGTTGGATGCAGCTCACAGCACCTATTTTGCAGTCCGAAAACGCGGGATCGGATTCGAGATCCTGGCGTGTGCGAGGTTTGAGTTCCGGACCGAATTGCCAGACCCACTGTCCTCCCGCACGATGAAATTTTTCCAACACATCTTGCCAAGCACAAGCATCCTTGCGTCCAAACATCCATGTGGCTTCGATCGCATAGGGAGCATCGACGTCATGATTCCAGGGTCGTCCGCATGGCCCCACGGACGCTTCGGATGGCACGTCCTGCACCACATCCATGGCGGCTTCGATGGGAACGTCGGAGCTGACGTCTTGCGCTGCTTCTGCTCCGGTATCGACGGGGGGTGACGCGGTTTCGGGGTCCGCGCTGTCGGTGAACGAGTCGGGTATCGCGTCGCCAATAACTCCGGAATCGCTTGTATTTTGTGGAGTTTGTTCGGATTCACCACAGGCTACGAAGCCGACCGCGATCAGACAGAGCCCCATCGTTCGGGATATAATCGCTCGCATCGTGGCCAGACGGTAGCGCAAGGCAGGGCATGAGGCGAGCAAGCCCATACAGACCGAGTTTCGTTTGCGTAGGGTCCCCGTCGACACCATCGGCGCAGCGACGGGGAAGTGATCATCCACGACAACCGTTGGGAGAACCGCAAGGGGGATGGTCGTGGGATTGCGTGCTTCGCCCGTGTCGGATGCTTGGGTGGCATCCGACACGGGCACGGAGGGGCAATCGTTACAACCTATTGAAATTACGTAATTTTATTGGTTTAAGGGACTCCGTTTCCACGGCTGCCGTGGACCGTCGATATCCTTTTGGTGAAGGGGGCTCGTGGGATTGGTGTGGCAGGAAGCGCAGACGGGGAAAGACCGACAGGCGAGTCATTTCAGGGGAGCGGGCTGACAGATTCCCAAATTTTTTCCTGAATTGGATGGGAATACGAGCAGGGGGTTGCCTGGACGTTGAGCTGGTCTTTGCGTCCATTTGGATCACCCTTGTAAAACCATCAATAAATACGTCTGGTTGAGCAGTATGGGGTGATGCTCGCGGGCTACCAAGCCTTCTCCAAAAGCTCGGTGAAGCATTCATCCTGTGCGAGGTGGGTGATGGTCAGCTCAGCCAGGCTTGTGCTGCTGCTCGGCTGGGATAGTCGTCCGCGGATCGCCGGATGCGCCCTGCGTGGCAAGGAAGCATCGAGCCGGGATGCCAACGGATTGTCTGCATATTTCGATACGTGGAGCGTAGTGTTCCGGCTTGTGGACCGATGTTCGTGCATCGTGACCGTTTTTGTGTGCCGTGCGCCGTGGCCGTGACCTTGGGGTCCAAGACGACATATTGCTTACACTTTTGGGTAGCAGAGAGTGAGAGAATGGGCGTCAGGGCAAGTCAGGAGGGAGGCATGGCAGAGCTACACATTCCGGTTGCGGTATCGTCATTGTTGTCTTCGCCGCCGACTTCGCATTCGTTGTGTTTGCCAACGCCATCGCAATTGGAATCGACGACGGCTTTGAATTCGAGTTCGACATCGATTTCGTTGTTCAAGGTGTAATCGAGGGTGACTTCGGTGACGTCGCCTGGCAACAAGTCGACGGCGGTTTGGACGACTCCGAGGCAGGACCAGTCTGATTTTTCGCGTTTGAAGAAAGCGACATCGACGCCATCGGAGACGCCGAGGGCTCCGCGATTGGCGACAGCGGCTCGCAACCGTAAACGCAAGGGGCAGACGAGGGGATCGACGTCGAGTTGCACTTGCAAGTCCGGAGCGCTGAACAGCGCGGCACCCTGGGCATTCATGCGGAAATTGTTGTAGCGGGGATTGGTCCAATTGCGTTCTTCGTGTTGCGGGATGGCACCGCTCGAAAGCACATTGGTGATGTGATAGGCGTGTCCACTCCATACGCGTCGCGTGCGCACCCAATTGTCGAGAGCATCGCCGTATACGGCGATACCGCGATGGCCGCACAGGGAGGTCGTGCAGAAAGGAGCGGGGTAATCCGCGGGTTTCCAGGGGGCGCCGGTTAGTCCGATGCTCCACGGGGCGGTGCTGCAGCCGACGACGTTTTCGTTGGCGACAACGATGATCTCGGCGTTGTTGTCGCCATCGACGTCGGCGACCAAGGGATATTCCGTGGCGGTGCGTGTGTTGACGGAGGTTTCGAAAAGCACCTTGCCACTGGTGCCAGAATACACGCGGGTGAAGCATTCATCGGAATACACGACTTCGGCGACTCCATCGCCTTCGAAGTCGAACAAGGAAGAGCCAGTGACATTGGAGGAGATATCTTTGGTGGGAGAACTCCATCGGACACCCGTTCGATCGCAACCGGCGGGCAGAGGGGAGCCTTCGCATTGCAAGTCGATCACGAGGTACAATCCTTCGCCCGCGGTGCCGATTTCGGGATAGCCATCGCCATCGAAGTCACCGATGTTCAGAGGCCCGCCGCCATCGGTTTGCAAAGACAGCGGCCCCCAGAAGGTGCTGCCGTCGTGACCGTTGAGGATGATGAGCGAACCGTTAGCGACCAGGGCAACCTCTGGTTTTCCATCGAGATCGAAGTCCGCGATGCTGGGAAAGTGGTATGCGCCCAGGTCTGGACGCTGCCATAACGGGGTGCCATCGTGATGCCAGGCGCTGCGATCGGAAACGATTTCCAGGTCACCATCCCCATCGAGGTCTGCGGCGGTGGTGGCTGGACTTCCATACTCCACCGGTTTGCTCCACAGCAGCATGCCTTCATGATTGAACACGCTCAGACCAAAAAAGATCTCCGCGCGCCCATCGCCATCCAAGTCGGCAATATGAACGCCGCCCCCCCAACCGTTATGATTGAATCCAACGTCGGTGTTGGATATCCACTTCAGGGTCCCATCGGCGTTGAATGCCTTGACATAAGGTTTCGAATCCACCATGGGTTCGAGCCTTCCCACGCCGACGATTTCCACCTTGCCATCACCATCGAGGTCGCCCACGCTCAGGGCGATACCAGCGCCGAGGTACCCTGCATAACCAGGGGTTTCGAAGGGACGAGCCTGAATGGTGCCGTCTTCTCCGTTGAGGATCGTCAGCACGCCGCTATGCATATCGTAGATGGGATCGTTGGGGACGCCGGAACTGGTCGGGGTATCGTCATAGGCGGCAAGGATCACCTCTGGTTTGCCATCCCCATCGAGATCGAAGACGGCGGGACCTGCCAGAGCATCGAAGCGATTGCGCAACGGCACGTAGTGAAAACGCAGGGATGTGCTTGTGTTCACCGCACCATTTCGATTGAAGCCGTGTTGGATGGCTCGTCCGGTGGACACCTCGGCGATACCGATGGTGGCCCCATCACCGTCCTGCGTTGAACCAAGTTGTGCGTATTTGAGTTCGATGACTCCCGGGTCCGCATGGTTTTTGGCATGCAAATTCGCCTGAAACTCTATCCATTCTCCCGTGTTGCCCACCTGTCCGCGCCATTGCACGGCTACGCTTCCCACCGAGGTATTCACGGAAGCGCAAGCCGTCACGTTTTTCAGGTCATCCCAATAGGGGGCCACGACGAGGCTGGGGGTAGAGGGGCTTAACAATTCGGTATTTTGTGGAGCAGGTCCGCCCTGGTAGTTCGCATCGAGCGTCAACCAACCGTTGGTGGAAACAATCATCGCGGTTCGGTCTTTGTCGAAAAAGGGCAAGATCAGCCCTCCGAGAGGAACGACG
>Ga0116187_1005623_pt1 | contig 10374 bp, 8 predicted proteins | sample AD_JPNNA6_MetaG_FD_89755 | JGI IMG/M metagenome (GOLD analysis project Ga0116187, IMG submission 89755) | Active sludge microbial communities of municipal wastewater-treating anaerobic digesters from Japan - AD_JPNNA6_MetaG | ecosystem: Engineered > Bioreactor > Anaerobic > Digestate | place... | reverse complement strand
CGGTGCCCGTGTGGGCGGTGCCGAGCCGACGGTCGAGTTGTTGGTCCGAGAGCCGCGAGCGTGCGCCGGCGAGCAAGGAGCGGAACTCGGCGGCATCGGTGGGTCGCAGGTCGGGATCACGCGCCCCAGCGGCCGAGACGATCTCGTCGAGCACCTTGGGGGTGCCGGCGACCTTGGACGAGACCTTGGGGACGTCCTCGTGTACGTGCTGGAAGGCGACGTTGACCGGCAGGTCGCCACTGAAGGCCTTCTCGCCGGTGAGCATCTCGAAGAGAATCAGCCCCGCGGCATACACATCGGAGCGCGCGTCGGCGATGCCTCGGCCCACCTGCTCGGGGGAGACATAGGCCACCGTGCCGAGGAGGACCTGGCTCGATGACGTGACCGTCTGGCTGGTCACGGCGCGCACGAGACCGAAGTCAGCGACCTTGACGACGCCGTCGTCGCGCAGCAGGACGTTCTCGGGCTTGACGTCCCGGTGGATGAGCCCGGCGCGGTGGGCGTGGGCGAGTGCGTCGAGGGTCGGGTCGAGGATGTCGAGCGCGGCGCGCGGCGTCAGTGAGCCCTCGTCTTCGAGTACCTGCCGCAAGGTGCGCCCGGCGACGTACTCCATGGCGATGAAGAGGTGCCCGTTGTCGGAGCCGTAGTCGAGCACGCCGACGATGTGAGGGTGCTGCAGTCCTGCCGCCGAGCGAGCCTCGCGCTCGAAACGACGCACGAACTCGTCGTCGTGGACCAGGTGCGGGCGGAGGACCTTGAGGGCCACCTCACGATGGAGGCGCAGGTCCAGAGCTCGGTAGACGATGGCCATGCCGCCGTCGGCGAGGTGTTCGAGGACTTCATACCTGCCGTCGAGGACCTCACCGACGAGGTCGGGAACAGCAGGCGAAGACACCCCCCGAGTGTAGGCGTTCACCCTGTCTCACCCCGCCATCGTTCGTCGTACCCGACCTGTCAGAAAGCGTCAGACGCGGTCCTTGAGGGCCTTGACCGAGCGCACGTAGAAGTGGGTGTCCTTGAACCAACCTTTGCTCCGCACCGAGGCGAAGCCCTGGTAGTAGGCCGCGATGACCTCGTCCTCGCTGGTGGCCATGGACCCGAGAGTGCGGAGCATGACGACTCCGGCCGTGACGTTGTCGCGGGTATCGAGCAGGTTGAGATCGCGCCCGATCATGGCCTCGGCCCACTGGCCACCGGCGGGGATGACCTGCATCGCCCCGATCGCGTTGACGCCGGAGACATTGCGTTGGTTCCAGCCGGACTCCTGCATGGAGATCGCGAGCGCGAGCTTGGGGTCGACACCGTGCTAGCTCGCGGTGGCGACGATGAGGTCGCGCGTGGCAGAGCGACTCGGGACGGTGGCGGCGGCCAAGGCCGCCCGATTCGTGGCGGGGTTCTTCGACATCGCTGGCGTTCCCCCGGGGAAGACCGTGTCGTGGCCATCGCTCTGTCGGTGTGCAGATGGCGTCTCGGGCGCCGGCGCCGGCTTGGCGGGGGCGGTCTGCGCGGCTGCCACCATCGTCGTGATCTGCAGGACCTGGCCGGGATGAATGTGGGAGCGGGGGTTCAGGCCGTTGGCCTTCACCAGGCTGGGAAGGCCGATGCTGTGCGAGGCCGCGATCGACCACAAGGTGTCGCCCTGCTTGACCGTGTATGCCGTGGCCGGGGGTGCGGGGTCGGCCGTGGCTGCGGGGCCGCTCTGGCCCGTTGATGCAGCGTCGCCGCGGGGCACGAGGATGGTGCTCCCGGCGCGAAGTGCGCGTGGATTGGCCAGGTTGTTGTGCGCCGCGAGCTCGCCAGGACTGGTCGTGAAGATCGCGGCCAGGCCGATCAGGGTGTCGCCGCCCTTGACCTGGTACTCGGTCCAACCGTTGGGCGCCGTGGTGTTGGTTCGGACGGTCGCGGTCGTTGCCGGCAGGCTGGGCAGGGAAACGATCTCCGCCGGCAGGGCGGGGGCCGTGAACAAGACCATGGGGGAGATCCTCCGAACGTGCGGTCTGGTGCGCATGTGACAGGTGTGACTCCTCGCGAGGGTAACCGAGGGAAGCGGAGGATCCGGGGAGGCGCGTCGTGGGGGCCCGTGGCACGCTTGTGCGCGTGAGTGACCTCGACCGCGTCAGCGCGTGGCTGACCCTTCCCGATCTCGTCGAGCGCTACGGCGAACGCCTGTCGACGGTGCGTCGGTGGCTCGACGATCGTGAGCTCATCGGCATACGCCGCGGTGAGCACAAGGCGCTGGCCGTGCCGGCCGAGTTCCTCGACGAGACTGGGCCCCTGGCTGCCTTGAGGGGCACCTTCACGGTTCTCGCCGACGGGGGGATGAGCGACGAGGAGATCATCGCGTGGCTCTTCGCGGCTGACCCGACGTTGCCCGTCGACGGCGCCCCGATCGACGCGATCCGGGCCGGCCACAAGACCGAGGTGCGTCGTCGCGCCATGGAGACGGCTTTCTGAGGGCCGACTCCCGACAGATCTCGCACCGGACGCCAGCCATCGGTGTGGTCGAGTGCGAGATCTGGTCGAGTCGGGACAGATCTCGCACCGGACGCCAGCCATAGGTGTGGTCGGGTGCGAGGTCTGGTCCGGGCGGGTGGGGTCGAGTGCGCGCGTCAGGCCGTGCGGGCGGTCGAGATCTCGACAAGGTCGGCGAGCACCGCCCGGGCGTCGGCGGCGACACCCGTGGCCCGACCCAGGGCGGCCAAGGACTGCTCGGCCAACCGGCTGATCTCGGCCTCGACGGCGGTGACGGCACCGGACTCGGTGATGATCGCCCGCAGGTCCTCGACGTGTTCCTGGGCCAGGTCGGCGCGGCCGAGCAACTCCTCGACCCGCCCACGGCCGGCCGCGGAGGCACCGGTGAGGGTGTGCGCCACGAGCACGGTGCGCTTGCCCTCCCTCAGGTCGTCCCCGGCCGGTTTGCCGGTCGTCTCCGGGTCCCCGAAGACCCCGAGGACGTCGTCGCGCAGCTGGAAGGCGTGTCCGAGGTCGAGTCCATAGGACGACAACTCGGTCAGGTCGGTCTCGCCCAGACCACCGGTCGTCGCGCCGATGAGCAGCGGGTGCTCGATCGTGTACTTCGCGCTCTTGTACCGGATCACCCGGGACGCCCGGGCGACGCGCTCGCTGTCGTCGAGCCCCGCCCACGGTCGCACCGACTCGACGACGTCGAGGAACTGCCCGGCCATCAACTGGGTCCGCATCCGGTCGAAGAGCCCTCGTGCCCGCGTCAGGTCCTCGGCGGCCAGTCCGCTGGTGGCGTAGAGCTCCTCGGTCCAGTTCAGGCAGAGGTTGCCGGCGAGAATCGCCCCGGCCATCCCGAAGCGGTCGGCATCCCCGGCCCAGCCCCGCCCGGTGTGGTGGCTGGCGAGCGCGCGGTGCGCGGCCGGCATACCCCTGCGGGTGTCGCTGTCGTCCATGACGTCGTCGTGGATCAACGCCGCGCCCTGGAAGAACTCCATCGACGTCGCCAGACGGACGGCTGCATCGCTGTCGGGGCGACCGGCCGCCCGGTGCCCCCAATAGAGGAAGGCGGCGCGAAGGCGCTTTCCACCGGTGAGCAGCAGGCCGATCGCGTCGAGGAGGTCGTCGACGTCGGGCCCGATCTCGGCGAGGACCTCGCGCTGGTGCACCAACTCCCCATCGATGCACGCCTGGACGCGCTGGCGCAGGTCGGCCTGGTCGAGCGGGCTGGGCACGGGGTCCTCCGGGACGGGCGGTCGCGGGTCTGACCGCGACGTGGATGACCGAAAGCCTACGTCGTCGCTCTCGCCTACCCTTGGCCGCATGGTCCCGCACATCCCATATCGCCTCCGTGCGGAGCGGCCCTCGATCAGCTTCGAGTTCTTCCCGCCGAAGGACGACGGCTCCGAGGCCCAGCTCTGGGAGGCGATCCGGCATCTCGAGCGGATCCGGCCGGACTTCGTGTCGGTGACCTACGGCGCGGGTGGCACGACCCAGGACCGCACGATCCGCGTCACGGAGCGGATCGCCCGCGAGACCTCACTGGTGCCCTTGGCGCACCTGACGTGTGTGGGCGCGACGGTGCCGCAATTGCGTCGCGTCGTCGGTGCGTATGCCGCGGCCGGGATTCGCAACATCCTCGCCCTCCGCGGGGACCCGCCCGGCAACGTCGGGGGGGAATGGCTGGCCACCGAGGGTGGGCTCTCCCACGCCGACGAGCTCGTCGAGTTGATCCGCGGCCTGGGTGACTTCACGATCGGCGTCGCGGCCTTCCCGGACATCCACCCGAGCAGTCCTGGCCTCGATCACGACATCGAGGTGCTCGTGCGCAAAGCCGATGCCGGCGCGAGTTTCGCGGTGACCCAGATGGTCTTCGACGCCGACACCTACCTCCGGTTGCGCGATGCCGTGGCGGCCCGCCGCGACCTGCCGGTGACTCCCGGCCTCATGCCGGTGACCAACCTCCGGCAGATCCAGCGGATGTCGCAGCTCATGGGGACGCCCCTGCCGGCGGCCGTGGTGTCGCGGCTCGAGGCGGTCGGTGAGGATGCGGCCGCGGTGCGCGCAGTGGGTGTGGAGATCGCCACGGAGTTGGCTCAGCGGATGCTCGGCGAGGGCGCGCCGGGGCTGCACTTCATCACGATGAACCGGTCGACCGCGACCCTCGAGGTGCACCGCAACCTCGGGTTGGCCTCGGACATGTCGCTCGTCTGAGCCAGATGCCCCAGGCAGACGCCTGCCGCGGGGACGCGCGCCCGGTCAGACGACCTCGACCGGAGTGCCGGCTGTCATCGTCAGTAGGTCGTCGTAGGTCGTCGCGAAGACCGAGTGGGAGTGGCCGGCGGCCGCCCAGACCACGGTATACCGGGCCAGGCTGACGTCGACGACGGTGCGCAGTGGGGTGAGGCTGCCGACCGGGGCGACCCCGCCGATGGCGAAGCCCGTCCACGCCCGGACCTCCTCGGGGGTCGCCTGGCGCAGCGGGGCGCACTCGAGCGTGTCGGCGATCTTGATCGTGTCGACCCGGTGTCCGCCGGAGGAGAGCACGAGCAGTGGGACCGGTGACGTTCCGTCGCCCGCGTCAGCAGCGAACACGAGGGAGTTGGCGATCTCGGCCGGGGTGATGCCCAACGCCTCGGCCGCCGCCTTGGCGGTGCGCACCGCATCGGGCAGGTGCCGGATCTGCGGTGTGTGCCCGAAGGCGGCCAGGACAGCGAGGACCCGGCTGACCGCCGGATGATCGGCCCGGTCCGGCCCCTGCTCGACGCCCATGGCGGAAGCGTAGGGGGCCGGGGTCTTCAGAGGCGACGCTTGAAGCCCTCGTGGGACGCGGCATACCCGAGGCGGCCGTAGAACCGGTGGGCCGCGGTCCTCGACTTGTCGCTGGTGAGCTGGGCCATCGTCGCGCCCTGCCGGCGTCCCCACTCGTGGGCCCACTCGATGAGAGCAGCTCCCAGACCGGTGGCGCGGGTCGACGAGGAGACCCGCACGGCTTCGATGTTGAGGCGCAGGGTCCCGCCACGGCGAAGGCCCGGCAGAAGGGTCAGGTGGGCGGTTCCGACGACGTCGCCGGCGGCATTGTGCACGACGGCCAGATGGTGGGCCGGATCCGCGGTGATGGCCTCGAAGGCGCGCTCGTGGGTGTCGGTGGGCGTGGGGTCGACAGGCTCGCGGGAGGCCCCGAGGACGTCGTCGCGCAGCAGGGCCAAGATGGCAGGCAGGTCCTCGCGATCGGCGCGGCTGACGGTGAACTGCGCGCCCGCAGCTGTGATGTCGTCCACGGGCCGCACTCTGTCACGCAGGACTTGACGCGTGTGCTCGGGGTGGGGCTACTCTGGCATTGTTCGAACACGCGTTCGACAATATGCACGTTGTCTCCACACCATCCATTACGGCTCGAAGGGAGCCCATGTCGTGCTGCACAGATTCGACGAGCCGATCGAGGTCAGGGTCGAGGACGAGCCGGTCGACGGCCAGGCGCCGGGAACACCGCGGGCCTTCCTCTGGCGCGGTCGGGTCTATGCGGTCCGGGGCATCGATGGGCACTGGAGCGAGCGGCGTGCCTGGTGGCGCGGTCCGGGCCCGGGCCTGGGGGATCGGCAGGTCTGGCGGGTCCGGGCCCAGGCCGGCCGCAGCGCGACCCCGGTCATCGCCGAACTCGGCACGGACGGGCCGGCCGCGACCGACCCCTGGGTCCTCCTCGGCATCCTCGACTGAAAGGCGATCGTCATGACCACCAGCACCCTGGCTCTCGTCGAGCGCGCCCACGACTCCCTCTTGGTGGGGTATGCCGCGGAGTCCGCCACCGCACGCCACCACGCCGCCCAGATCGCGGCGCTGCGGGCCGCGGCAGCCGTCGTCGCCGCGCGGGACCGGCGCGACCGATCCTCCTCGCTCGGCCCGGTGAGCCTGTGGGACCTGCTCGGCCGACTCACCCCCGAGTTGTCCGAGTGGGCCCGCCACTTCGCCGTCATCACCCGTCGAATGCCGCTCGTGGAGTCCGGCCGGATCCGGGTCAGCGTCCGCGAGGCCGACGACCTGCTGCGCGATGCCGAGGCCTTCCTCGCCCGTGCCGAGCTCGTCATCGGGTTGCCGGCCCGGGTTGATCCCACGCCCCGGCTCGCGCCGGTCCGCTCGGCATGACCGGCCTGACCGGCCTGACCGCCTGCATCGCGCGCTACGTCGCAGTAAGTGCGGTGATCGCAGCACTTACTGCGACGTAGCGCAGAACGATGCAGCACTTACTGCGACGTAGCGCAGAACTGAGGTGGCGCAGAACAGAGAACGCGCGACACGGACCTGACCCGTTGACCTGACCCGTTGACCTGACCCCGCGGCATACCGATTCGAGACCGATGACTGACTTCGCCCACCTTCACGTCGCCTCCGGCTTCTCGCTGCGGCACGGCGCGAGCACCCCGCAGGCCCTCGTCGAGCGGGCCGCCGCGCACGGCCAGCCAGCGCTCGCGCTCACCGACCGGGACGGGCTCTACGGTGCGGTGCGGTTCGCGACGGCGGCGATCGCGGCGGGCGTCCTGCCGGTCCTGGGCGTGGATCTCGCCGTCGGTCCCGACCCGGGGCAGGTGCGCCCGGCGCCGCGGCAGCGCACGCCGGTCCGCGGCGGCGCGATCGTCGACCCGCGCCACCCCCGGGTGACGGTGCTGGCGCGCGGCCGGGGGAGCGGCATACCTGCTGGTGCGGGGTGGGCGGCCCTGTGCCGGTTGGTCACCGACACCCATCTCGCCGGTGAGCGCGGCACCCCGGTGTCCTCCCGTGCCCTCATCGCCCGCTGGGCGACCCGATCGGACGGTGAGCCGCGGCTGCGGGTGCTGCTCGGGCCGGACAGCGACGTCGGCCGGGCCCTGCTCACCCGCCGTCCCGACCGGGCGCGCGCGGCGCTGGCCGGTTGGCTGCAGGTGCTTCCGCCCGACGCGCTGGCGATCGAGGTCGTCCTCCACGGCGGCCCCGACGGCACACCCGGCTGCCGCCGCCAGGCCCGGGCCCTGCTCGACCTCGCCGACGAGACCGGGCTGGTCGTGATCCTCTCCGGTGCGGTGCGTCACGCCCTTCGTGAGGATGCCGCCGTCGCCGACGTCCTCGACGCCGCCCGCCGCCTCGTCGTCCTCGACCAGCGCCACCTCGACCGGGTCACCGACGCCGGGCACCTCGCCGACACCGGGACCATGACCGCTCGGGCCCTCGAGGTCGCCGGCGACCGGGCCCGCGCCCACCGCCTGCTCACCGACACCCTTGCCCTGGCTGCCGAGTGCGCCCTCGACGGCCGGGCCGACATCGGCCTGGGCTCGGTCCACCTGCCCGAGCCCTCGATCTTGGGCATCGACGACGACACCGATCCACAATCCGTTCTCGCGCAGCGATGCCGGGCCGCGATCCATCGCCGCTACCCCGGGGCGAGCGACGAGGGACTGCGCGAGGTCGAGGACCGACTCGACGACGAACTCGCGGTCATCGACACCCTCGGCTACCCGACCTACTTCCTCACTGTCGCCGAGGTCACCGACCTCATCCGGGCCAAGGGGGTGCGCGTCGCGGCCCGCGGCTCGGGCGCCGGTTCCCTCGTCAACTACCTGCTCGGCATCAGCGGGGTCGACCCGATCCGGCACCACCTGCTCATGGAGCGCTTCTGCACGACCCTGCGCGCCGAGCTGCCCGACATCGACGTCGACGTCGAGTCCGCGCGCCGCACCGAGATCTACGAGGCGATCCTCGAGCGGTTCGGTGGGGAGCGGGTGACGTGCGTGTCGATGATGGACACCTACAAGGTCAGGCACGCCATCCGGGACGTCGGCGCCGCTCTCGGTATGCCGCCCGCCGAGGTCGACGAGATCGCCAAGGCCTTCCCGCACATCCGGGCCAAGGACGTGCGTCATGCCCTTGCCGACCTGCCCGAGCTGCGTGCCCGAGGGCTCGACAACCGTTCCCTCGACAATCTTTTCGACCTCGTCGAGAAACTCGACGGGCTGCCCCGCCACATCGCCCTCCACCCGTGCGGTGTCGTCCTGTCCAACGCCGGGCTGCTCGACCGCACCCCGGTCGAGGCGAGTTGGCTCGGTTTCCCGATGAGCCAGTTCGACAAGGATGACGTCGAGACCCTCGGCCTGCTCAAACTCGACGTCCTCGGCATCCGGATGCAGTCCGCGATGGCGCACGCGATCGCCGAGGTGCGCCGCGTCGACGGGCTGGAGATCGACCTCGACGACGAGGCCCAGGTGCCGCACGAGGACGAGGCGACCTATCGCCTCATCCGCACCACCCACACCCTGGGCTGCTTCCAGATCGAGAGCCCCGGGCAGCGAGAGCTCATCGGCAAGTTCGGCCCCGAGCGTTTCGCCGACCTGATCATCGACATCTCCCTCTTCCGACCCGGCCCGGTGAAGTCCGACATGATCACGCCCTTCTTGGAGAGCCGACACGGCTGGCGCAGAACGCGATTCCTCCACCCGAGCCTCGTCCCGGCCCTCGCCGAGACCGAGGGCGTCGTCGTCTTTCACGAGCAGGTGCTCCAGATCGTCGCCGAGACGACCGGGGTCTCCCTGGCGCAGGCCGACGAGGTGCGGCGCACGATGGGCACCCCGCAGGGCCAGGAGGACATCGAGGCCTGGTGGCGCCCGGCGGCCAAGGCGCGTGGTTACACCGCGACCGAGCGCGACGAGATCTGGTCGGTGCTCAAGTCGTTCGCGAGTTTCGGCTTCTGCAAGGCGCATGCTGCCGCCTTCGCGCTGCCGACCTTCCACTCGGCCTGGCTCAAGACCCACCACCCGGCGGCCTTCCTCGCCGGGGTGCTCACCCACGACCCGGGGATGTATCCCAAACGCCTCATCCTCGACGACGCCCGCAATCTGGGCATCACCGTCCTCGGCCTCGACGTCAACGCCTCCAAGGACACCTTCGTCGTCGAGCGCCTCGAGGAGCATGAGGTGGACCCGCACTGGACACCCGCACATCGCGATCTGCCCGATGCCCGTCGGCACGCGATCCGCCTCGCGCTCACCGAGGTCAAGGGGATCAGCGAGTCCGAGGTGGCCGCGATCGTGGCCGGACAACCCTTTGCCGACCTCGCCGACTTCTGGGCACGCACCGGGATCAGCCGCCCGGTGCTCGAGCGGATCGTCCTCGCCGGCGGTTTCGATGCGATGTACGGCCTCGGTGGCCGGGGTGCTGGTCTGGGCCGACACGGCCTGTTGACCCGCCGCGACCTGCTCCTCCACATCGCCGAGCTCGACCGGTGGCAGCGGTCCTTCGCGCGGACCCCGGGGCGTGCCCGACGGGCCACCGCGCCGCCGCTGCACGCCGTGACCACCGCGCAGGGGGCGGGGGCAGCAGGAGGCGCCCCCGCGGCATACCGGGGCAACGGGGTGCGGGAGCGAGCCGCGGCTCAGAGCCAGGCCGCGGCCCCCGTGGTGGCGGCGGCCGAGCGGGGCACCCAACTGCTCCTCGACCTCGGTGATCGTCCCGAGGTGCGCCAGGGCAGTGGCCTGCCCGAGTTGAGCGGCACCGAACGGGTCCGTGCCGAGCTCGATGTCCTGGGCCTCGACGTCTCCACCCATGTCATGGACGTCTACGCCCCCCTGCTCGACGCCCTGGGCGTCACTCGTGCCCGCGACCTGATGGCCGCGCGGAGCAACCGTGAGGTCTGGGTCGGCGGGGTCAAGGTCGCCACCCAGACCCCACCGATCCGTTCGGGTCGACGCGTCGTCTTCCTCACCCTCGACGACGGCAGCGGTCCGGCCGATGCGACCTTCTTCGAGGACGTCCAGGGCCCGTATGCCGAGACCGTCTTCCATTCGTGGCTGCTCCTCGTGCGCGGTGTCGTTCGCCGGACCGGTCAGCGGGGCGTCTCGATCCGCGCCACCGGTGCCTGGGAGCTCTCCTCGCTCTGGGAGGCCTGGCAGG
>Ga0116187_1005621_pt1 | contig 10377 bp, 8 predicted proteins | sample AD_JPNNA6_MetaG_FD_89755 | JGI IMG/M metagenome (GOLD analysis project Ga0116187, IMG submission 89755) | Active sludge microbial communities of municipal wastewater-treating anaerobic digesters from Japan - AD_JPNNA6_MetaG | ecosystem: Engineered > Bioreactor > Anaerobic > Digestate | place... | reverse complement strand
TGGCCCGCACAGATGTCTTGAGTCTTCACACACCAGCTCTGGCACCGCGGCCGGCGGCCTGCCACTCTCTTTGCCAACCGCCGCGCCGCCTGCTCCCTTCGGTTGCGGCTCGGCCGCGCTAGGATCCTTGCGGATAAACCGAACTGCGGAATCCAGGATCATGCGACACACCGGGCACTGCGAACCGGCCCGCTTGGTTTAGCCGGGCCCCTCGGCGGGGGCGGAAGCGCCCCGCCACGCCAAGCATTGAGCAGTTCCTCGGCGGGCCCCCACCTGGCCCGGCGCCACCGCATCCAGCGCCCGATCGGAACACGGGCATGGACCGTTCGGTGAGTAGCTGGAGCTCGGCACCCGCCGGCCCCGGCGGGTGGTTCGCGGCCGGTCACGCGATGCCGATCAGGTCGAGCACAGGGCGCTCGACCTGCCGGTTCTTCCCCGTCTCCGGATAATCATGGATGTGCAGGGCCGGGTTGAAGTTCAGCTCGATGATCGCGTAGTCCGCCTCGTCGCGCTCATCGCCCGGGTCGGGCACGATCATGTCCACCCCGGAGATCTGCGCGCCCAGTGCGGCCGTGGCCCGTTCGGCGATCCGGTGGTAGACCGCGGGCATCGTGTCCGTCCAGTCGATGCTGTCGCCGCCGGTGGAGATATTGGAGTTCTTCCGGAGAAACACCGTTCGCCCCGCCGCGGGCACGACGTCGGGACCCATCCCGGCGGCGGCAAGAAACGCAACCTCGATCTCGCCGAGCATGATCCGCTCGAGCGGTTTCACATAGCCCTCGCCGCGGAACGGATGCCGGTTCTTCTCCGCCACCAGGTCCCGGATCGTACGCCGGCCATCGCCCACCACGTTCGCCGGCACGCGATGCAACACCGCCCGCGTGCGCCCGCCGATCACCAGGAACCGGAACTCGCGCCCGCCCACGAAGTCCTCGACCAGCACCGCCGCATCGAGAGCGAACGCCGCCCGCACCGCGGCGGCGAACTCCGCCTCGCCTGCCGACGCGCCGAGGATCGCCACGCCCTCGCCGAAGTTCGTGCTGCGCGGTTTCACGACGGTCGCCCGCCCGCGCACCCGCGGCCAGTCCGCCAGCGCCTCCGTCACCGAGTCGTGGAGCCGCCCCGCCGGCACGCGCAGCCCGGCGCGCTCCAGCTCGGCCTTGGTCACCTGCTTGTTCTCCATCGCCAGCGCCGCGATGTAGGAGTCGGCAGAGGTGCGCGTCGCCTGCTTGACGAGCTGCACGTTGGCGCCCTGCGCCAGCCGGAGGAAGTTGTCCGACCGGTCGAGCACCTCGACCGTCGCACCGCGGCGCAAAGCCTCCGCGATGAGCAGCCGAGTCGACAGCTCCATGCCGTCGTAGCGGGAATCGAGTTCAATCATGGTCAAGTGCCTCCTGGTGTTGCCGCGCCAGCCGCAGTCCGAACTCCCGAAGCGAAAGCCGAGCCTCCGCCGCACCGGCGAAGAACCGCTCGACCAACCGTGGCCTCCGTCCGGCGAAGATCTCGGCGAACTCCGCCACCGCCGCGACGTGCTCCGTCCCCAACAGCTCGGCCGCTTCGTGCAACACAGTCCACAACGGCTCCGCCTGCACCGCCAAACCGGCACGCACGCTCTCGGCGTCCGGGCACGAGCACATCGTCGCCCAGGTGTTGAGCCGAGATTCCGCCGCCAACGCCTCCGCCGTCAGCGGCCGGTCCGGCAGCAGCGTCGCCGCCGCCACGAAGGCTTCGAGGAAATGCAACGTCGTGAGCGCCACCCCCACGTCCGCGAACGGATCCAGGTCGAGCACGCGGATCTCGAGGTACTCCACGCCGCGGCGCTGCAACGCGCCGAGCGTACCACCCTCGCTCGTCTTCGGGCGCACCGGCGCGTAGAACTCGCGCTCGCCCGCCAAGGCGCCGCCCGTGATGGCACCGCGGATGCCCCCGGCATACGCCGGCAGCCCCGACCACACGCCCGCCAGATCCGCCGCCACGCGATCGGACAACTGGTAGCCGAGCGGACCGGAGCGCAGGCTCGACGAGTATCGTCCACACGCCGCGAACAACGAGCGGCCCGGCGCATCGAGCCGCTCCGCCAGCTCGGCCCCCCAGCGGGCGTCGACCAACGGGCTCGCCCCGAGCAGGTAGGTCAGGACAAAACGGTACCGCAGCAGATTCCGCATGATCGCGAAATACTGCGCCGAGCGGTCCGCCGGATCGTCGCCGCCGGACTCCAGCGCCGCCCAGAACGACTCGGGAAACGAGACGTTGAAATGCACGCCGCTGATCGCCTGCCGCGCCGCGCCGTATTTGTCCGCCAAGTAGTCGCGGTACTGCCGCGCCGGCTCTTGATCCACCGCGCCACCGAAGGTTGCGGGCTGCACGCGGCCGTTCCAGCAGCCCGGCGTGCTCAGCGGCCAAAGCAGTTCCCCCGGCACCGCGCGGTACAGCCGCGCGTGGAGCCGGCGCAGTTGCGCAAGCGCCCCGGCCGAGCCGGCCATCGGTGCCGTGATGAGCTCGGCCTGGTTCTCGGCGAAATCGACCGTGATCCGCCCCTCCGCGAACCCGTCGCGATCCGCGGCGAAGGGATGGAGCTGCGCCGAGGGACAACCATGCGCGTCGATCCGCCACGCCTCCCGTTCCAGCCCGATCCGCAACGGTTCGGTGCGCAGCGTGGCCAGCGCCGAGGCCAGCGTGTCCCGGTCTGATTGTTCGACAACCGTCGGACCTTGAGGGCAAAAAAGGGTCATTCGAGAAACCCTTTCAACAGCGCCACGGCCTTCTCGTTCACCCGGCAGCAGACACTCTGGCCGTGTTTGGTGCACTCGATCAGCCCGGCCTGCTCCAGTTCCTTGATATGGTGCGAAACCGTGGAGCGGGAGACGTCGAGTTCCTCGCAGGCGCAGGAGAACGCCCGCATCAGCCCGGCGCACTCCCCGTCCGCGGCCTGCCCGGCCCGGATGATCTCGAAAACCTTCAGCCGCTGTTCGCAGGACAGCGCCTTGAAGTATCGCGCCAGGTTAGATTGTTTCACGTCTGTAGAACTGTGCGGTCTGCGCGATCCGTCAAGCGTTCCGGCAGACATCCGAACGTTCCCTGCTAACACCGTTCCTTCCATCCCAGACTTTGCCTTCCCGTGGCGCACCCCTGGTCGCCTTCGGCGTCGCCGGAGGGGGGTAAACCGTTCCGTCTCGTGACGGCGCGGTGTCCGCGCCGTCACGAGAAGCCCAGTTTCGCAGAGCCGGTGGGATGAGCTCGCAAGTTCCAGATTCTCCGCCCTTCGGATCGGTGCCGCGCCTCCGTCCTTCGTTCTCTTCGTTCCCTCCTGTGGTCCGGAACGCTCCGTTCCTGATCTCCGCTCAAGCAACATGAACGAGGAACCACGGATTTCACGGATGTCCACGGATCGTTCTCTGGTCATCCGTGCCCATCCGTGTTCTGCCGTACGGCAGAATGGTCATTTTTCGGATGGATCGCGTCACAGCGTGGCTTTCCCGCAAGGCCGCGCCCCGTCGCGTGTCGAAGCTGAGTTCCAGATCTTCCGTCGCGCTCCCCCGCCTCAGCTCAGACTCATCGGATCCACGTCGAGCGTCTGGCTCACGCCCTCGGGCCAGGGGAAGTCGCGCTGCTCCTTGGCGAGCACGCCCACGGTCTTCACCACTGCGCCGGTGAAATACCAGAGCTGGAAACGGTATTCGTTCTGCACGCGCTCGATCGGCGAGGGCGACGGGCCGCGCAGCTCCGCCGCGCCGGCGAGCAGCGGCTCCACACGCTTCTTCCACTGCTCGGCCACCCAGAGCACCTTCTCGGCGTTGTCGCCGCGGAAGACGTGGTGCACCAGATGCCGGAACGGCGGATACCGAAACTGCTCGCGCGTCTTGATCTCGCCCTCGATGAACCCGTCGAAATCGCTCTGCTTGGCGAACTGGATGGCGTCGGACTGCGGCGTGAACGTCTGCACGACCACCTCCCCCGCCCGGTCGCCGCGGCCGGCGCGGCCCGCCACCTGCACGAGCAGCTGGAACGTGCGCTCGTTCGCGCGGAAATCCGGCACGTGCATCGAGATATCGGCGTCGACGAGACCGACGAGCGTCACGTTCGGGAAGTCGAGCCCCTTGGCGATCATCTGCGTGCCGACGAGGATATCGATCTTGCCGGTGCGGAACTCGCCGAGGATCTCCCGGAACCGGTTCTTCTTCCCCATCGTGTCGGTGTCGATGCGCACGACCTTCGCGCGCGGCAGGATGCGCGCCACGTGCTCCTCGACCTTCTGCGTGCCCAGCCCGCGCATGCGCACCTTCGGCGAGCGGCACTGCGGGCAGACCAGCGGCGCCGGCCGCACCTCGCCGCAGAGGTGGCACTTCAGCGTCTCGTCGGCCCGGTGGTACGTGAGCGACACGCTGCAATGCGGGCACTCCGCCACGTAACCGCACTCCTGGCACAGCAGGCTGCTGGAGTAGCCGCGGCGGTTGATGAAGAGGATCGACTGCTCCTTCTTCCCGAAGCGGTCGTGCAGCTTGTCGATGAGCAGGCGCGAGAGCACGGAGGTCGCGCGCTTCGCGACGATCTCGTGGCGCATGTCCACGATGTGCACCAGCGGCATCTTCCGGTCGTCGATGCGCGTCGGCAGCACGTCGTGGAGGTAGCGCCCGCGGCGCATGTTGTTGACCGACTCGACCGACGGCGTCGCCGAGCCGAGCACGCACACCGCGCCCGCGAGCTTCGCGCGGTACACGGCCACGTCGCGCCCGTGGTAGCGAGGCGTCTCGTCCTGCTTGTAGGCGGGCTCGTGCTCCTCGTCGACGATCACCAGCCGCAGGTCGCGCACCGGCGCGAACACCGCCGAGCGCGCGCCAACGACGATCCGCGCCTCGCCCGAGGCGAGCGCCAGCCAGCCGTCGAGCCGCTCGCCCTCGCTCAGCGAACTGTGCCACACAACCACGCGCTGGCCGAGTTGCTGTTCGAGCCGTCCACGCAGCCGCGCCACGGTCTGCGGCGTGAGCGCGACTTCAGGGACCAGATACACCGCGCCGCCGCCGCCCTGGAGCATGTCTGCGATCGCGTGGAGATAGACCTCCGTCTTGCCCGAGCCGGTCACGCCCTGGAGCAGGTGCACCGCGAAGCCGCCCTTCGCGCCGCTGGCGCGGATCGACTCGACGGCGGCCTTCTGCGCGAGGTTGAGCTCGGGCGGGATCACCGCCACCGGCTCCACGCCGCCGAGGTCGTCGCCATACCCCACGCGTTCGATACGGTGGTCGATCTCGCGCAACACGCCGTGTTGCACCAGCGCCGCCGCGCTCGACGGCCCGACCTTGAGCCGCTCCAGCACGAGCGACTTCGCCACCGGGTGGAGCTGAAGCTTGAGGAAGGCGTAGAGCTTCGCCTGCTGCGGCGCGCGGCGGTTCAGCGTTTCGAGTTCGTCGACCGAAAGCTCGCGCGCCACGGCGAGGCGTTTCTCGATCTTGAGCGCGAGGCCCTTGCGCACCGAGACCGGGATCATCGCCTCGATCACCGTGTCCAGCGGCGCGGCGTAGTAGGCGGCGATCCAGCGCGCGAGCGAGAGCAGCTCCGGCGTGAGTGCGGGAAACGGGTACACCAGCTCGGCGACATTCTTGAGCTTCTCGGGTGCGCAGTCCGGCGTCGGATCGAGCTGCGAGACGACCGCCAGCGTGAAGCGGTTCACCACCGGCACGCGCACGAGCGAGCCCACCGCGATGCCCGCGCAGAGTTTCTCCGGTGCGCGGTAGTGCAGCACCTTGTCGAAACCGGCGAGCGGATGGACGGCGACGATCATCGTGTGACGGCCCCGACTAACCCCCATGCGGCCGACCGGTGCGAGACTGTTTTCCGCGCGCTCCGGCCGCGCCCGAACTTCTCCGCACCTCGCCCGGTTTCGCCTCGACTCCGCCCCGCGGCCTGCGTGCATTTCTGTCGTGTCTCGCCCCACCGAGCTATCCGCCCCCACCCCCAGCGACGAGGCGCGTTTTCGGGCCCTCGCCGACCTCTCGCCGGACATCCTCAGCATCCTCGATCGCGAGGGTCGTCTCGTTTTCAACTCGGCCGCCGCGTGGAAGACCCACGGCTACCGCGCCGAAGACCTCCAAGACCGGTCCACCTTCGAGTTCATCCACCCCGAGGACCGCGCCGGCGTCGAGGCCGCCTTCGTCCGGCTCCTCCAAACCCCGGACGGGCAGGACCGGATGCGCTACCGTTACCGCAACGCCGACGGCACCTACTGCTGGATGGAGGCCACCGGGCGCAACGAGCTCGCCAATCCCACCCTCGGCGGCGTCATCACCATCTCCCGCGACATCTCCGCGCGGGTCGCCGCCGAGACGGCCTTACGCGACAGCGAGCAGCGTTTCCGCATGCTCTTCGCGACCAATCCCCAGCCGATGACGATCTTCGACCTCGAGACTCTCCAGTTTCTGGAGGCCAACGAGGCCGCGCTCGTACTCTACGGCCACCCACGGGAGGAGTTTCTGCAATTGCGGAGCCGCGAGATCCGGCCCGACGAGGACCTCGCGCGGTTCGATCGCGTCGTCGAGTTGCTGCGCGACGGCCGCACGAGCGGGAAGCTGGAGCATCGCGCCCGCCACCGGGCCAGTGATGGACGGCTCATCGACGTGGTCGCCTTCGTCCAACGCATCGACTGGCTCGGGCGCGCCGCCGCTCTCGTGTTGATCCAGGACGTCACCGAGCAACTGAAACTTCAGACCAAGCTCCAGCAGACGCAGAAACTGGAAAGCCTCGGTCTGTTGGCGGGCGGCATCGCCCATGATTTCAACAACATGCTCACCGCCATCCTCGGGCACGCGTCGATCGCGGCCGACGAGGTGCCGGGCGGTTCGCCGGTCCACGAGAGCCTGCGGCTCATCCAGGAGTCGTCGCTGCGCGCCGCCGAGCTGTGCCGGCAGATGTTGGCCTACTCCGGCCAGGGCCGCTTCCAAGTGGGCACGATCGAGCTCGGCGATTTCCTCAAGACCGCCATCGACCTCGTCCGCGTCACCATCCGGCCCACCGTCGCGCTCAATGTCGAACTCGCAGCCGGGCTCCCGCTCATCGAGGGCGATCGCGCCCAGTTGCAGCAGGTCGTGATGAACCTCGTGCTCAATGCCGCCGACGCCATCGGCGAGCGCGGCGGAGTCATCCGCCTCGCCGCCCACCGTGAGTCCATCGGCCGCGCCCGCTTCGAGACCATGCACCTCGCGCCCCAGCTCCCGGAGGGCGACTACCTCGTGCTCGAAGTCTCGGACAACGGCTGCGGCATGGCGCCCGACACCATCGCCCGGATCTTCGATCCCTTCTTCACCACGAAGTTCACCGGCCGCGGGCTCGGTCTGGCGGCGGTGCTCGGGATCGTGCGCGGCCACCGCGGCGCCATCAAGGTCGAGAGCCGGCCCGGCCACGGCACGGTGTTCACGATCCTGCTCCCCGCCGCCTCCGCCGAGCAGCCCCCGGCCCCGTGCCCTTCATCCACCACCACCAACGTCGCCGCCGCGTCGCACCGCCGCGGTCGGACCATTCTCGTGGTGGACGACGAAGAAAGCGTGCGCAAAACCGTCCACGCGATGCTCACGCGCGAGGGCCTCGCCCTCCGCTTCGCCGAGGACGGACTTGCCGGCGTCGACGCGTACCGGGAACACCACCACACCATCGACGCCGTCCTGCTCGACCTGACGATGCCGCGCTTGGGCGGAACCGAGGCGCTGGAACGAATGCTCGCCATCAATCCGCACGCCCGGGTCCTCCTCATGAGCGGCTTCGACGAACACGTGGAGAGCGCCCGCCACGCCCGGCGCGGGCAGATCGGCTTTGTCCAGAAACCCTTCACCAGCCAGGCGCTGCTGGAGAAGGTCGATCTCGCCCTCGCGGCCCGGGGCTGAGCGGTGTTGATGCAGCCGGCCGGGCTCAGCGCCGAGAACGCAGGATCTTCAGTGTAGGGCGCGACCTTGGTCCCGCCGCGTGCCCCCGGGCAGGGGGTACGGCCCCGCGGCCTCAACGCCAATAGCGTGGATGGCCTGAGTCCGGCCCGCCGCCGCACCGGCACCCGGCGCCAACCCCGCATTTGACAGCGTTTGCCCCCGCCCGAAGAGTCCCCGCCGTGACCGTCTCCGAGGCCAACCGCGACAAATTCCGTTCCTTCCTCGCCGCCCGAGGGCTGCGCCTGACCAACCAGCGCGTCGCCATCCTCGACGCCGCTGCGGCCCAGCCCGAGCACTTCACCGCCGAGCAATTGCTCGCCGCCGCGCGCTCCATCGACGACTCCGTCTCCCGCGCCACCGTGTACCGTTCGCTGCCGATTCTCACCGAGTGCGGCATCCTGCGCGAGGTCGACGTCGGCACCGGCAACAAGTTCTACGTATCCAACAGCGACAAGGCCCCCACCCAACACGCGCAGGTGCTCTGCCTCGACTGCGACAAGATCTTCGAGATCAACGCCCCCTTTCTGGAGTGGTACGGCACCTCCGCCGCCGCCAAGCTCGGCCTCGAACCCGTCAGCCAACGCCTCCAAGTCCACGCCCGCTGCCCCGAGTTCCAGAAAACGGGCACATGCAAGCACCGCGCGGGGTGACTAGGACAAGAGCGGCCACGCATGCTGCGCACAGAGCAGAGCACATTACCTCTTCGAACCATCACGCTGTCGATGGCTGCATTCATTACTGCGCTTGGATCCGGATGCAGTGTTCAAACCACGACCCAATCCGCTCCGCAGTGGACTGCGGCTGTACCATACAGCCCATCTGCACCTGTTCTCAGGTCTACCACCGCCGTCCCGAGGCAAGTGATTCCCAACGGACTTGACCCAAGTCACCTGGCTCCCGGCAGTCCTAATGCCGGCGTCGAGTACTCCGACAGTACTATCACCTCCCCACCTGCAGATCTGACGGAAGCCGATCTTGTCGGCATTTTCCGCTTCAGCGACGGTTTCGCCCATTTCGAGATCCATCTTCAGGCAGATCATCAATTCACCGCCATGATGCTGCACGGACTCACACAGGGTGGAGAGTCACTGCAACGCGAATTGACGCCCCAATCGGCCGGAACCTGGGAATGGGCCAATGGGAACAGCGTGGTATTCACCGATAGCACCGACAAATCCCACAGTGAGTTCACCCTCGCCTCTGTCGCTGGGCATGTCGCGTTGCAAGAGCCTGCTGGCCGTCCGATCCTACGCCGGGTCTACGTCAAAGCAGACCGCTCTGCGGTCGACTTCTCGTTGGATCCCACGTCAAGAGCCAACAGCCGTTAATCATACCTGTTTCCCCTCCATGCCCGCCCTCAACTACGAACCCGTTGTCCTCAAGCCGCTGACCGGCCCGCTGCCGCCGCTCTCCGCCATCCAGGAGGAGATCCTCGCCCTCAAGCGCGAGCGCAACGCCGTCATCCTCGCCCACAACTACCAGGTCGAGGAGATCCAGCGCGTGGCCGACTACGTGGGCGACTCCCTCGGTCTCTCCTACCAGGCCGCGCAGTCGCAGGCCGACGTCATCGTCTTCTGCGGCGTCCATTTCATGGCCGAGACGGCGAAGATCCTCAACCCGTCCAAGCCCGTCATCCTGCCCGATCTCGACGCCGGTTGCTCGCTCTCCGATTCTTGCCCCGCCGAACAGCTCGCCGCGTATAAGAAAGCCAACCCCGGCCTCTACGTCGCCGCCTACATCAACTGCTCGGCCGCCGTGAAGGAGCTCAGCGACGTCATCTGCACCAGCGGCAACGCCGTGAAGATCGTCAGCCGCATCCCCGCCGACCGCGAAATCCTCTTCGTGCCCGACAAGAACCTCGGCGCCTGGGTCTCCCAGAAGACCGGCCGCAAGATGCGCCTCTGGGACGGCTGTTGCTACGCCCACGTGCTCTTCACCGTCGAGGCCCTCGAGAAGCTCAAGAATCAGTTCCCGGATGCGCCGATCGTCGCGCACCCCGAGTGCGTCGAGGCCGTGCGCGCCTACGCCGACGAGGTATGCAGCACCGAGCTCATGGTGAAGTTCGCCCGCGAGAATCCCGCCGAGCGCATCATCGTCGTGACCGAGTCCGGCATGCTCCATCGCCTCCGCCGCGAGGTGCCGACCAAGACCTTCATCGCCGGCCCGACCGACACCTGCGCCTGCAACGACTGCAAATTCATGAAGATGAATACGGTCGAGAAGCTCCGCGACGCTCTCAAGACGCTCTCGCCGCAGATTCACCTCTCCGCCGAGACGATCGAGCGCGCCCGCGCCCCCATCCAGCGCATGCTCGACTGGAGCAAGTAGGCGCCGGCCCGCCTCCCCCAGTAGATGCCATGAGGCCGACAGGCGGGACGAAGAGGTCCAACCTGTCGGCCGTATGGTTACTACAACTAACATCCGCAAACTGAACGACCGCATTCTCGCCAGCAAGTGCGAGACGGTGAAG
>Ga0116187_1005611_pt1 | contig 10396 bp, 12 predicted proteins | sample AD_JPNNA6_MetaG_FD_89755 | JGI IMG/M metagenome (GOLD analysis project Ga0116187, IMG submission 89755) | Active sludge microbial communities of municipal wastewater-treating anaerobic digesters from Japan - AD_JPNNA6_MetaG | ecosystem: Engineered > Bioreactor > Anaerobic > Digestate | place... | reverse complement strand
TGGGGCGGGGAGCCTCCGCCAACAGGACCCGGGTGCCGGGATCGACCCGTTCCATGGAGAACACCCCACGATCGGTCGTCAACACGAGCGACAGGTCGTCGAGGTCGAGGCGGACCTCGCGGCGCTGCGACGCGGACGACGGCGCGGCCGTGAAGTACTGGTCGTTCGGCACACCGGCACCGTAGCGGCTGGTGCCGGTGGTCCCCGCTGGGGTGCCGCGAAGTACACTGACACCCATGTCCCCGGTCACCTCCCCGTACGCGATCCGCATCGTCGGTGACCCCGTGCTGCGCCAGAAGACGCCGGAGATGACCGACATCGACGGCAAGATGCACGACCTCGTGCAGGCCATGTTCGAGGCCATGTACGCCGCTCCCGGCATCGGTCTGGCCGCGCCCCAGGTGGGCGTCAAGGAACGCTTCTTCGTCTACGACCTCGGCGACGACCGCGGTGGCCAGCAGGTGCTGATCAACCCGGTCATCACCGGCTCCGACGGCGAATGGACCTACGAGGAGGGCTGCTTGTCGGTCCCCGGCCAGTACTTCGAGATCACCCGGCCCAAGGAGATCGAGGTCACCGGGCGCGACCTCGACGGCAACGAGGTCAGCTTCGAGGCCGACGAGCTGTTGGCTCGTCTGGTCCAGCACGAACTCGACCACCTCGACGGTGTGCTGCTGCTCGACCATCTCGACGACGACCAGGCCAAGGCGGCCAAGAAGCACGTCCGCGAGCTGCAGATGCGCAAGGCGAACGAGGCGGCCGATCTCGAGGCGCTCCGCAGCCCGAGCCTGCGCACCGAAGCGCCGAAGAAGCGGTTCTTCGGCCTCGGCGCCAAGTGAAGCTCGTCTTCCTCGGCACGCCAGCGATCGCCGTCACCCCGCTCCGGGCGCTCCACGCGGCCGGTCACGAGATCGACGTGGTCGTGACGGGCCCCGACGTCCGTCGCGGGCGGGGCACCGAGACCAGCCCGTCGCCGGTGAAGGCGGCAGCGCTCGAGCTGGGGCTCCGGGTCGAACACGACGCGGACGCGGTGCTCAGCAGCGACGCGTCGCTGGGCGTGGTGGTCGCGTTCGGCAAGATCCTGCGTCCGCACCTGTTGGCGCACGTGCCGATGGTCAACCTGCACTTCTCGCTCCTGCCCCGCTGGCGGGGGGCGGCCCCGGTCGAACGCGCCATTCTGGCGGGCGACGCCGAGACCGGCGTGTGTGTGATGGCGGTGGAGGAGGGCCTCGACACCGGCGGTGTGTACGCCAGGGCGACGACCCCGGTCGGTACCAAGAGGCTCACCGAGTTGTGGGACGAGTTGAGCGTCACCGGCTCCCAACTGCTCGTCGATTGGCTGCCGACGGCGTTCGACGGTGATCGGCTCATCGCCCCCGAACCGCAGGTCGGCGAGGTCACCTACGCCGCCAAGCTCACCGCCGATGACCGGCGCGTCGACCTGACGGCGTCGGCTGAGCAGCAGCTTGCGGTCATCCGCCTCGGCAACGCCTGGACGATGCTCGGCGAGGGCGAAACCGCAAAACGGTTGAAGGTGCTTGCAGGCCACCTCGATGCCGACGGTTCGCTGCGGATCACCGAGGTGCAGCCCGAAGGCAAACGACCGATGGCCTACGAGGACTGGCTGCGCGGCACACCGGTCGATCTACGCGGTGGGCTCTCGTGAGCGCCCCGGTGCCGGCGACGCCGGTCACGAGCCGCTCGGTGGCGCTGGCGGCCCTCGTCGAGATCGAGGCCGACGGCGCCTACGCCAACCTCAGGCTCGGGCCGCTCCTCGAGAAGTCCGGCCTCGACGACCGCGACCGTCGACTCGTCACCGAGCTCGTGTACGGCACGATCCGCCGTCGCCGATCGCTCGACTACCTCGTCGACCGGTTCCTCGTGAACGATCCCCCGCCGGCCGCCAGGGCCGCACTCCGCCTGGGTGCGTATCAGCTGCGGTTCACCGACATTCCTGATCACGCCGCCGTGTCGGCCACCGTCGACGTCGCTCCCAAGCGGTTCCGGGGCCTCATCAACGCAGTGCTCCGCAAGGTCGCCAAGGCCCCGGTGAACTGGCCCGACGACGCAACCCGACTCAGCTATCCCGATTGGATCGTCGAGCGGTTCCGCGCCGACCTCGGTGACGAGGCGGCCGCCGACGCCCTCGAGACCATGAACCGGGCGCCCGAGGTCAACGTTCGCGACGACGGCTATACCCAGGACCGATCCTCGGAACGGGTCGTTGCTGCTCTCGGAGCCGAGGCCGGTGACCTGGTCGTCGACGTGTGCGCCGCTCCCGGCGGCAAGGCGACTGCGCTGGCCGGCGCCGGCGCCCACGTGGTCGCGGCCGACCTTCGCCCCAAGCGGGTGCGTCTCGTGGCGGGCAACGCCCGTCGTACCGCCGCCGATCGCCCCGACTCCGGCGCTGTCTGGCCGCTCGTCGCCGATGCCCGCCACGCGCCCCTTCGTGCCGGTGTTGCCGACATCGTGCTCGTCGACGCGCCGTGCTCAGGTCTCGGGGTGCTCCGCCGTCGGCCCGACGCCCGCTGGCGCATCACGGCGAACGATGTCGACGAGCTGTCCGTGATCCAGTCAGCGATTCTCGATGCGTCGGCCGAGCTCGTCGCACCCGGCGGCCTGCTCGCGTACAGCGTGTGCACCCTCACCCGTTCCGAGACGATCGATGTGGCCGAGCGGTTCGCGGACACCCACCCGGGGTTCGAGGCCGTGGCCCCACCGGAGGATCCGTGGATCCCGTGGGGGAGTGGCGCGCTGTTGCTGCCGCAGGCGGACGACAGCGACGGCATGGCACTGTTCACCTGGCGCCGGCCGCTGTCCTGAAGCTCGCCGTGGCTGCGCTCTGGTGCCTTGGGCGAGCGTCCGGCGCTGGCGACCTGTCGGCGGGACTCGTTGCGAGGCCGTTCTAAGCTGGTCGCCATGTCGCCGCACGATCACGAGTCCGCCCAGTCCCCAGACGGCAAGCCGCTGAAGGCGAAGATCCTCACCGTGTCCGACGGCGTCATGGCCGGCACCCGCGAGGACAAGAGCGGCGTGGCGATCGGCGAGCACCTGACCGCCGCCGGGTTCCGCATCGTGGAGCACCGCGTGTGCGCCGACGGCTCCGAGACCGTGGCCCACGCGCTCGCTCACATGGCCTACAACTTCCTCGGCCTCATCGTGAGCACCGGCGGCACCGGGTTCAGCCCCCGCGACATGACACCGGAGGGCACCGTCCGCATCCTCGATCGTCGTGCCTACGGCCTCTCCGAGGCGATGCGCTCGGTGAACCCGCTCGGCCGTCTGTCCCGCGGCGTCGCCGGCACGCGGGGTCGTGCGCTCATCCTCAACGTGCCCGGCTCGACGAGCGGGTCGATCGAGATGCTCGACGCCGTCCTCGACGTCATTCCCCACGCCATCCGCCTCATGGGCGGCGCCAACGACGAGCACCCCGTCGGCTGACCCTTCGAGCGCCACGGCGCCCCCAGCGGGCGTTGCAGCGCTCCAAGAGACGGCCGTGGTCGAATTCTCAACGGCCGATAGGATTGCGACCAGGGCAGTGATACGGTAGGAACGCCATGTCTGAGACCTTCAACGCCCTCGACCGCGAGTGCATGACCCGGGCGATCGCCGCGGCGGCGCAGGTGCGCTGCGCCACGTCGCCGAACCCGTGGGTCGGCGCGGTCGTGAGGGCGGCCGACGGTTCCATCTCCGAGGGGGCCACCCGCGAGGTGGGCCGCGAACACGCCGAGATCGTCGCGCTCGTGGCGGCGGGCGAGGCAGCGCGGGGCGCGACGGTCTACGTCACGCTCGAGCCCTGCTCGCACACCGGTCGCACGGCACCGTGCGCCGACGCCCTGATCGAAGCCGGCGTTGCCCGTGTGGTGGTCGCGCTCGCCGATCCCGACGAACGGGTCAACGGCAACGGCATCGCGAAGCTGCGCGCCGCCGGCATCACCGTCGACGTCGGCCTCTACGAGGACCGCGTCCGTCAGCAGCTGGCGCCCTACATCAAGCACCGCACCACGGGCCGTCCCTGGGTCGTGTTGAAGTTGGCGGCATCCATGGATGGCGCCACTGCAGCCCCGGACGGCTCCAGCCAGTGGATCACCGGCGCTCCCGCCCGCGCCGACGGCCATCGTCTCCGCGCCGAGTCCGACGCGATCGTCATCGGCGCCGGCACCGTTCGCCGCGACGATCCGTCGCTCACGGTGCGCGACTACCACCCGCCGGTGCTGCCCGAGAGCGGATCGGTCGACCCGATCCGGGTCGTGCTCGGCACCGCGCCTGCGACGGCCCAGGTCCAACCGTGCCGGGAGATGAAGGGTCAACTGCCCGACATCTTGGACGAGTTGGGTGCCGACGGGGTGCTCCAGGTGCTCGTCGAGGGTGGCGCCCAGGTCGCCGGCGACTTCCACCGTGCCGGGCTGGTCGACCGGTACGTCATCTACGTGGCTCCCGCGCTGTTCGGCGGCGGCGATGCCCGTGGCCTGTTCACCGGGTTCGGGGCGTACTCCATCGACGACGTGTGGCGGGGCCGTTTCGAGACCGTCGAACGGGTCGGCGGCGACCTGCGAATCGAGCTGAGCCCGGGCGCGTACGACGCCGTCCCTGTGGCGGGAAGGAATGCCTGATGTTCACGGGCATCGTGGAAGAACTGGGCACGGTCGTGTCCCGTGAGGGTGCCAAGTTGCGCATCGCGGCGACCACCGTCCTCGACGGTGTGCAACTCGGCGACTCGACCGCGGTCAATGGCTGTTGCCTGACCGTGGTGGCCTGGGAGCCGCCCGTCGACGGCGCTGCGGGCTGGTGGGAGGCGGACGTCTCCGACGAGACCTACTCCCGCACCAGCCTCGGCGACCTCGCCCCCGGCGATCCGGTCAATCTCGAGCGTCCGGTCCGGCTCATGGATCGCCTCGGCGGTCACCTCGTGCAGGGCCACGTCGACGCGGTCGGCACGGTCACGGCGCCCGCCCCCGATCTCGCGGTCCGTATGGACCCGGCGCTCACCCGCTACGTCGTCGAGAAGGGTTCGATCACCGTCGACGGTGTCAGCCTGACCGTGGTCGACGCCCTCGACGACGGCTTCACCGTTGCGCTCATCCCGCACACGGCCGACGTCACGACGCTCGGGGTGCGCAAGGTCGGCGACGCCGTCAACCTCGAGGTCGATGTGACCGCCAAATACGTCGAGCGGCTCCTCGCTGCACACCTTCCCGATGGGAAGCCAGCCGAGAGCCCTGAAGGGAACCAGTCATGACCGAGTCAGCATCCCGAGAGTCCTCGGGCATCTTCGCCACGATCCCCGACGCCGTCGCGGCCATCGCTCGCGGTGAGATCGTCGTCGTCGTCGACGACGAGGATCGCGAGAACGAGGGCGACCTCATCATGGCGGCCGAGCACGCGACGCCCGAGGCGATCACGTTCTTCGTCCGCCACACGTCGGGTGTGATCTGCGCCCCCCTCACGAGCGATCGTCTCGAGGAACTCGACATCCCGCTGATGGTGCACGACAACACCGAGGCGCAGCGCACGGCGTTCATGCACACCGTCGACCTCCGTCACGGCACCTCGACGGGGATCTCGGCTGCCGACCGGTCGGCGACCATCAAGGCCCTGTGCGATCCGGCCACGCGTCCCGGCGACCTCGCCCGCCCCGGCCACATCTTCCCGCTGCGTTACGCCGAGGGCGGCGTGCTCAAGCGGGCCGGCCACACCGAGGCAGCGGTCGACCTGGCCCGCCTCGCCGGGTGTTACCCCGCGGGTGTGCTCTGCGAGATCGTCAACGACGACGGCACGATGGCGCGTGTTCCCGACCTCGTCGAGTTCTGCAAGGAGCACAACCTCCTGATGATCTCGATCGCCCAGATGGTCAAGTACCGACGACAGACCGAGAAGCTGGTGCGGCGCGTCGCCGAGGCACGGATCCCCACCCTCTGGGGCGACTTCACCTGTTACGTGTACGAATCGCTGCTCGACGGTGAGCAGCACGTGGCCATGGTCAAGGGCGCGGTCGCCGGCGAGACCGACGTGATGGTCCGAGTGCACTCGGAGTGCCTCACCGGCGACGTGTTCGGCTCGATGCGCTGCGACTGCGGCACCCAGCTCGACGGCGCCATGGCCCGCATCGCCGAAGAGGGCATGGGCGCCCTCGTGTACCTCCGGGGCCACGAGGGTCGTGGCATCGGCATCGGCCACAAGATCCGGGCGTACAACCTGCAGGAGCAGGGCATGGACACCATCGAGGCCAACGTGGCGCTCGGCCTGCCGGTCGACTCCCGCGAATACGGCATCGGTGCTCAGATCCTCAACGACCTCGGCATCACCACGATGCGCCTCATCACCAACAACCCCTCCAAGTTCGGCGGCCTCGACGGGTTCGGCCTCGAGATCACCGGCCGAGTCTCCATCCCGACCGTCCCCAACGCCGAGAACATCGGCTACCTCCGGACCAAGAAGGAACAGATGGGTCACCTGATCGAAGGCGTCGATTGATGGCCGGCACCGACGTCCGCATCGCGATGATCGCTGCGCAGTGGCACAGCGATCTCGTCAATGTCGCGACGACTGCCTGCCACGCGCATCTGGTGTCGGCGGGCATCGCCGAGGACGCGATCAGCTTGATCACGGTCCCCGGGAGCCTGGAGCTCCCCTTGGTCGCGAAGGTGCTCGCGACGTCGGGCGACTACGACGCCGTACTCGCGTTCGGCTTCGTGGTCGACGGTGGCATCTATCGCCACGAGTTCGTGGCCCAAGCGATCCTGACGGGCTTCGTCGCCGTATCCACCGAGACCGGTGTTCCGGTGCTCTCGGCGGTGCTGACGCCCCAACGATTCGACGAGAACGACGCCGGCGATCACGCCTTCTTCGCCGAGCATCTTAAGGGCAAGGGCGTCGAAATCGCTCGGTCCGCCGTCGAGGTGGTGTCGGTCCTCCGTGACCTCCGCTCAACAGGTGTTCAGGCGATCGAAAGAGGCAACTGATGGGTGTCGATCAGAAGCTCGAAGGCCGTGAGGCCCCGGCGCTCGACGGCGCAGGTCTTCGTGTGGCCGTCGTGTGCGGTCGTTTCAACGCCGCGATCACGGAGCGTCTCCTCGACGGTGCCGTGCGTGGGCTCGCTGCGTGTCAGGTCGCCGACGAGGACGTCGTCGTCGAATGGGTGCCTGGTGCGTTCGAGGTGCCGTTCGCGTCGATGGCCATGATCCACTCCGGCGAGTTCGACGCCGTGATCGGCCTCGGGTGTGTCATCCGTGGTGACACGAGCCACTACGACTTCGTCGCCGGCGAGTGCGCCCGTGGATTGCAGGACGTCGGTCTCGCCACCGGTGTGCCGGTCATCTTCGGGGTGCTGACCACCGAGAACCGTCAACAGGCCGAGGATCGATCCGAGGGCCCGGGCGGCCACAACGTCGGCGAGGAGGGTGCCCACACCGCGGTGGAGATGGCCCTGCTCGCTCGCCGCTACGTGCCGGCCGATCACGATCACGATCACGATCACGACGGGCACGATCACGACGGGCACGATCACCATCATCACTGACCCGAGGCCGAATCCAGGCCCAGCCGGGCACATCCGCCCGGCTGAGCCTGGATCTCCCCGACGGCACGTACCGTGTGGGTCGTGAGGCCCTGGATCGTGGCACCTGACGAACCGCGTGCGAATCGCGCCCTATATGGGCGGAATCTGCACGCGGTTCAGACGGAAGCGGACGAGAACAAGCGGTGAGCGGCGATCGCCGTCGCGGCCGCGACGTTGAGCGAGTCGACGCCGCGTGCCATCGGGATTCGGGCGGCGATGTCGCAGGCATCGATCGCTGCGTCGGTCAGCCCGGGGCCCTCGGCCCCGACGACGATCGCGACGCGCTGATCGGGCTGCAACGAGAGTTCGTCGATCGCCACCGCGTCGGCCCGTGGCGTCAGGGCAACGGTCGTCAGTCCGGATTCCCGGAGCGTTGCGAGCCCGTCGGGCCACGCCAGGCGGGCGAACGGCAGCGCCAGGGCGTGGCCCACTGACACCCGCACCGTTCGTCGGGTCAGCGGGTCACATGACGTCGGGTCGAGCAACAGGCCGTCGCCCCCGAGCGCCACGGCGTTGCGGATGATCGAACCGAGATTCTCGGCGTCGTTGACACCCTCGGTGACGAGGAGTCGGCGACCGCGACCGACGACGGTCGATGACAGAACCGGCAATCCCCGGTCGGCCACTGCGACGACACCCCGGTGGAGTGGGAACCCGACGATCTCGTCGAGCAGGGCCCGATCGGCGACGAGCAGGGGAGCGGGGCTCCGCCCGAGCACCTCCTCGGCCCGAGCGACCTTCGCGGCATCGACCAACACGGCCCTGATCGGGTAGCGCGACGGCACCAGCCGTTCGAGTCCCAACCACCCCTCGACGACGAACATGCCCTTGTGGAACGGGCCGGCCGCCTCGACGGTACGCCGGAACGCACCGTCGTTGAGGCGCCGGAAGTCAGCGACCCTCGGGTCGGCGGGGTCGTCGATGAACGTTGCGGCCACGGGACCCAGGGTAGGTGGTGGCGCCCCGGGTCCCGTGGTGCGGATCAGGCGTCGCCGCGCAGCTTGAAGAGCGCCCCCGTGGCGTCGGTCGCGGTCGCCAACACCCCGTACGGAGTGGTCTCGGGCCCATGGAGCACCGCACCGCCGAGTTCGACGGCCCGGGCGAGGGTCGCCGCCACGTCGTCGGCCGCGAAGTACACCGACCAGCAGTTGCTGGCTCCTTCTCCGAACACCGACGCATCCATGATCCCGGCGTTCTCGCCGTCGGCCACGTCGTAGGTCGAGTAGCGGAAGCCCGGTTCGTCGGCCGCCGTGCTGATCGTCCACCCGAACACGTCGCGGTAGAAGGGGAGCACTGCGTCGTAGGAGGTGGTGTGCAGTTCGAAATGGCACGGAGCGTTCGTGGTCGCCACGACGCCGCCCCGGTGTTCACCCGGTTGCCACATGCCGATGACCGCACCGCCGGGATCGACGACGACCGCCATGGTGCCGAGGTCGCCGACGGCCATGGCGTCCACCATCACCGAAGCGCCGGCATTGCGCGCCGCCTCGAGGGTGGCGGGAGCGTCGGGCGTAGCGAGGTACACCGACCACATGTCCGACGGCGCTCCGGGCTCGGCAGTCATGAGGCCGGCCACCTCCTCGCCGTGCAGCCGGAAGTTGGAGTACCCCCCGAAGTCGGGGTTCGGCTCGTCGGACGTCCAACCGAAGAGTTCGGTGTAGAACGCGACGCTGGCGTCGCGGTCCGACGTCATGAGGTCGATCCAGATCGGCACTCCTGCTGCTGGCTGCTGGCGAATGGTCACGCGGATGCTCCTGTCGATGGTGGGTCCGGGAGGGCAGACGACGTGAGCGGCCGATTCTCATCGCTGCAGGCGTTCCGTGCACGTCGTGGTGGGTATCCATGTGCCCCGGCGACATCCCCCGCACTACCGTTGCGCCCATGTTGAACCTGGTGCTGCCCAAGGGATCGCTCGAGAAGGCGACCTTCCAACTCTTCTCCGACGCGGACCTCGGCATCCACCGCAACTCGGCGGTCACCTACAAGGCCACGATCGCCGATCCCCGCATCGCCAGCGTGCGCATCCTGCGCCCCCAGGAGATCCCGGTCTACGTCGCCGACGGCCTGTTCGACCTGGGTGTGTGCGGCCGGGACTGGGTCGAGGAGACGTCGTCGAACGTCGTCTCGCTCGGCGAGATGGGCTACTCGAAGGCAACGACCAACCCCATCAAGATGGTGGTTGCCGTGGCGGGCGATGCCGAATGGGAGAAGGTCGCCGACCTGCCCCAGGGGGTGAAGGTCTCGACCGAGTACCCCGAGATCACCCGCCGCTTCTTTGAGCAGAACGGCATCGAAGCCGACGTTCGCCTGAGCTACGGCGCGACCGAGGCCAAGGTGCCCGACATCGTCGACTGCGTGGTCGAGATCACCGAGACCGGCAACGCGCTCCGAGCCGCCGGCCTCAAGGTCATCGACACGATCCTCCACAGCTACACCGAGGTCGTCGCCAATCCGGCGACGTACGAGGTGCCCGAGAAGCGCCACGCGATGGAGCAGATCATGACCCTCCTGCAGGGTGTGCTCGAGGCCCGCGGCAAGGTGCTGGTGAAGCTCAACGTGTCGACCGACGACCTCGATGCGGTCATCGCGAAGCTGCCGGCCATGAAGACGCCGACCGTCAACGAGCTGTACCGCCGCAACGGGTACGCCGTGGAGACCGTCGTCCCGAAGAACGAGATCAACATCCTGATCCCCGCACTCAAGGACGCCGGAGCCACCGACATCCTCGAACTGCCACTCGCAAAAATCGTGCACTGATGACCGTTCGCACCGGCACGGTGACCGAGTTCGACGACCCGCGTGGCATTGGTGTCGTCACGGGAGCGGACGGTACCGAGT
>Ga0116187_1005593_pt1 | contig 10411 bp, 7 predicted proteins | sample AD_JPNNA6_MetaG_FD_89755 | JGI IMG/M metagenome (GOLD analysis project Ga0116187, IMG submission 89755) | Active sludge microbial communities of municipal wastewater-treating anaerobic digesters from Japan - AD_JPNNA6_MetaG | ecosystem: Engineered > Bioreactor > Anaerobic > Digestate | place... | reverse complement strand
CTGGGCTACCAGAGCAGCGTACAACGGCAATCATAGGATCCTTTGCCTCGGCGGTCTGTCCAAGAACCTCGGCAGCTTTAGCCATAGTATCGTTACCACCCACAGGGCAAAACAACGACCCAATATCGTCAGTTTTAACGAATGCCTCGGCAAAGCCCCGGCAACCGGGATATCCACACCCGCCACAGTTAGCCCCGGGCAGTACGGCCTCAACCAAATCGATACGCGGATCCTCAATTACCTTAAATTTCTGAGCCACAAGGTATAACACTATGGCAAGCGCCACACCTAAAAGGCTAAGAACTAAAACTGCTGTAATAATGATAGAATTCATAGATTAGGTTGGTTTTACTTATAATTTCTCAATATCAAAATGAAACTGTTTCTCAATACTTTTCCTAAATAAGTAAAGCATAAGGTAGTAGGGTACAAGAACAGCTAACGAGAGCAAACCCGATACTGACTCGCTAAACCCCAAGGCGTTGAACACAAAAAGGGAAACAACAAGAACGATTAACGGAAGGATGTATCCCAAAAATAAAGCCTTGAAACCAAGCGATTGCTGCATGGTAACCTTAACGGTTTCGCCTACAGTGTAATTGTGGTATGGCTTTGATACTACTACCTGTTTCTCGGCAACATCGGCTGCAGAACAGGCCCCTTTAGCATGACAGCTGGCGCAAGCGGACTGGCTGATTATTGTTACCCGAATATCGGTTGCAGTTATTGCCTCAACACGTCCTAAATGCTCAATAACATTGGGTTTTAAAGACATCTACGGAAAACGTTTGAAATCAACCACAAAAATAATTTTCTTTAGTATACAATTCAGCCGTAAATGCAATTTGGAATCATTCTAAACATTTGCAAAATAATAATCAATTTCGATTAGATAGCCAAACAGACTCTCCTTTTGTCATCCTGAGCGTAGCGAAGGATCTTTTGATTAGTGTGCAGTGTACAGGGGTTTTTAGTGTTTGGTGTTTGGTGTTTAGTGTTTGGTTTGTAGTGTTTCGTGAAATGTTTTGTTCACTATCAACTATCAACTATCAACCATCAACTGTCAACTCCGCTTGTCATCCTGAGCGGCCTGTCCCGCCCTAGCGGGGAGCGAAGGAGCTCTGACCTGCCAAATGAGATGTTTCGCTACCGCTCAACATGACAATAGTTTTGGGAACTGATCAAAAACAAGTAACACAGAGTTACACAATGTAATACAGTGTTTCACAGAGTAAATGACATGACATTCACGGACAACGAACAACGATTCACGAACAACGAATAACGTTCTCAGCCCCGTAGGGGCGGAACATTTGTAACTAAATGAAACTTCCGTATGTACAGCGATGCACGCAATTCATAATCCAAAGAGCAAGGGTGAACCGTTGCATCGCAACAGAAAAGCATGGCAAAGAGCGGTTTACATGTTCTTTCTTGTCTTGATACAAGAAAGAACCAAAGAAAATCAAGGCTGAAAAGCCCGACCCGATGGGTGCCCCGCGGGTGGGACTGCCACGCGATACTATTCGCCACGCCTGCGGCGTGGCTCATGTGGTATCGCTTACTAGACCCATCGCCACGTTCCACTCCCGACCCATTAGCGGGTCTGGCTTTTATGCCATTGCCTGCTTCTTCCTCTCCATTCCCTCTCAGGGGAAAGGACTGGGGTAAAGCCGTTTTCTAAATTTAACCTAGACGACCCCTCTAAATCTCCCCTGAAAGGGGAGACTTTAACGGTGATCCCCTCTCCTGCCAGGAGAGGGGTTTGGGGTGAGGTCATTTTCCACGAGCAACAAACAACGAACTACGTCTCCAGCCCCGTAGGGGCGTATTACCAATGTAAAGTTCAGCAATCGATTGCATGGCTTTTACCTCAAATCTATTTGAAATTCTTCATAAATCTACCGTTAATAATACCTTTGCTATCTTATGAAATTGTTAATTGCAGTGTTTAAAAGATTTTTTTTCCTATTAGGGTTACCGCTTTTAGTACTGACTGGGTACGCACAAGGAGTAGTTGAGAACAATCCGCTGTTCGATGATAGTGAGGTTGCACGTATCGATATCACAATTAATCCTACATACTTACAAAGTATACTGCAGGCTGGAAATGAAGAGAGTAACACTGAATACCCTGCCACTTTCAGCTTCACTTCATCGAAATTTACGGCCGTAGTGGAGAATGCTGGTTTCAGGTTAAGGGGTAATACCTCGCGCTACGCCCAAAAGAAATCGTTTAAGGTATCGTTTAATACCTTTGAACCTGGAAATAAGTTGAAGGGTATTGAAAAATTGAACCTAAACGGTGAACATAACGACCCATCGATTGTTCGCTCCAAGCTTGTTTGGGATTTAATGGGTGAAATTGGCTTACCAGCTCCACGGGCAAACCATGTTAGGCTTTACATTAACAATCAGTATTACGGGCTATACATCAACGTTGAACATATAGATGAGAATTTTGTGAAAGCACGGTTTGGCAACAATGATGGAAATCTTTATAAATGTCTATATCCGGCCGATTTAACATACCGGAGCAGTGACCCTAATGCCTATAAATTTGTTCAAAACGGATACCGTGTATATGATCTAAAAACCAATACCGAACAGGACAACTATTCCGATCTTGCACAACTTATTGATATTATTAACCGCACATCCATATCGGATTTGCCAGCTAAACTTGAGCCAATATTTGATGTTAATAATTTCCTGAAATACTTAGCAGTTGAGGCGTTAACGGGCAACTGGGATGGATACTCATACAACAAGAACAACTTTTACCTTTACAGAAATACAGCCACCGGACGCTTTGAGTTCATACCCTACGATACCGATAACACATTTGGAATTGACTGGTTCAATATTGACTGGGCAACACGCAACGTTACCACATGGGTAAGCAGCCAGGCGCGACCTTTAACAAAAAACATACTTGCAGTTGATGTTTACCGCAAGCGCTACTACTTTTACCTAAAGCAGCTAATAAACGGAGCATTTTCAACTAATTCCATTCAGTCCAAGGCTATTGCTCTACGATCAAAAATTGAAGCCTACGCCACTGAAGATCCTTTTCGCCCACTCGATTACGGATGGAGTAGTTCCGATTTCTATAGCTCCTACTTCAATGCACTTGGCGGGCATGTTAAGTACGGTTTAATCCCTTACGTAACCAAGCGCATACAGTACGCAAACTCTCAGTTTAGTATCGGTGATATTCCGCCAATTGTTTCCAATGTTAGCTGGTTAGCTTACGGTTACAAAGTTCCAGTTACAGTATTTGCTGATGTTGACGATGAAGAGAAGGCTAACATAAAACTATACTTCAAAGCTGATGATAGCAATTGGCAAAGCTTTGAAATGCAAAACACCAACCGCAACCACTACATTTCCACTTTGGGGCCATGGAGCAAACCTGTTAAAGCTATCAGCTTTTACCTTGAATGCACCGATAAGAGCGGTAAAACAACCCGCGAGCCACTCATCGGTGAGTATTCAGTAAAATTCAATCAAATTGCAATACCCATTTGCATTAACGAGGTGATGACATCCAACCAATCCACCTATCCCGATGAGTATGGCAACTACTCCGACTGGGTTGAGCTTTACAACTACGGCAAAAATCCCATATCGCTACAGGGCATGAGCATAAGCGATAGCTTGGGTAAACCCGGGAAATGGGCTTTGCCCAGCATCACTATTAACCCTGGCGAGTTTCTGCTTCTTTGGGCCGATGGTGAACCCGAAAAAGGCAATAACCACTTACCTTTCCGACTCAGTAACCAAGGCGAAGAAATTGGGCTTTTTACATCTAAAACCGATGGGTACAAGCTGATTGATGGTTACCAATTTGGCAAAATAGCCAAAAATGAAAGTTTTGGCTACTACCCCAATGCTGTCGGCTTGCCTCAAGCACTGCTTAGCCCAACACCCGGAAAAAGTAATGTGTACACATCCAAACGGATTGATATGGTGTTACCTGAAATTATTGCCTACCCCAACCCATTTACTGAATCTGTTACAATTACCCTATCGTATCAACCGGCCTACGACTACACTATTTCAATAGTTAACCTTCAAGGAATTACCGTGCTGGAGCATTACATGAAAAAGGATGATAACCCAAAGCTAACCTGGCGCCCACAAAACCTTTCAAAGGGTACATACTTAATAGTTTTTACAATTCACGGCAAGCAAAATCAACTTATTAAACCGCAAAAAGTTATTTTTGAAAAATTTTGAATTGATGATACGGAATAAACTGGCATTGATTTTTGCATCTACTTTACTAATAGTCACAAATGCTAGCTCGCAGGTTGCTCGCACATTATGGAGCGGTGCTGAACTCCAGCTTCCCTTTTCAAAAGCATTTCGTGTTACATTCTCCCCTGAGCTAAGGCTAACCGACGAAAAGAGAATTGATGATTTTATTCTTGAAGCCGAGGCTCAATTTCGTATCCACAAACTCCTGCAGCCTACTATTTCATACAGGTATTACAGGTTTTACGATGATCCGGGTGAATACTTTAATGGTCAACGGTTAGGAGCTGGTATAAACTCATCGGTTGAGTTGGGTCGATTTAAACTGACCAATCGCATTTACTACTTTCATAGGCTAATAAACCGTTACGGTTATGGCTACTCCATTGAAACAAGGCGCGAACTCCGCGAAGGTATCAAAATAACATACAACATAAGGAGAACAAAGCTTGAACCCTTTGTGCAGGCCGAAATATACTACGATATTTCACCCGACCGCAACCATGAATTTTCAAGGGTCAGAATCAGAACCGGTTTGGAATACCCTTTCTCAAAGCGGTCGAGTATAGACCTGTTTTTCCAAATGCAGGATAAGCTGAATACAAGCAACCCACTCCGAACCTACACTATTGGTATTTTTTACAACTATAAACTACCTACGCCAAAACCCAAATCGGTTGATATAGAGTAAATGTATTATTAACCATTTTAATGTATTACCTTTGCAGCAATTTTATTGCTGTTTTACAATGATTTCGGTTAATAATCTTACGCTTAGCTTTGGTGGGTTCGACCTATTTAAGGGGATAAGCTTTCAGCTAAACGATAATGAGCATGTTGGGCTTGTTGGAAAGAATGGAGCAGGTAAAACCACATTGCTAAGGCTAATTGCTGGCGAACTACAACCCACAAAGGGAAGTATCTCATTACCCAGTGATATTAGGTTAGGGTATTTGCCCCAACAAATGAAGCTGGCCTCGGGAAAAACCGTAATAGAGGAAACCCGCAAGGCTTTCGCCGAAACAATTCAAATAAAAAATGACATTAACCACATCTCGGAGCAAATTTCACACCGCACCGATTACGAAAGCAAGGAGTACCTTGAGCTTATCAATAAGCTCACCGAATTAAACGACCGCTATGCCATACTTGAAGGCGATAGCGCCGATGCACGGGCAGAGCAAACCCTTTTGGGCTTAGGTTTTAAACGAGCCGATTTTAGCCGTCAAACCACTGAGTTTAGCGGGGGTTGGCGCATGCGTATTGAGCTGGCCAAAATATTACTCCAGAACCCACAGGTTTTGCTGCTCGACGAGCCAACCAATCATTTGGATATTGAATCGATACAGTGGTTGGAGGATTACCTTAAAGACTTTCAGGGTGCGCTACTGCTTATTTCGCACGACCGTGCATTTCTGGATAATGTTACCCAGCGAACCATTGAAATCTCGCTTGGCAATGTTTACGATTACCGTGTACCCTACTCGCAATACGTGGAGTTGCGCCGTGAACGGCGCGAACAGCAAATGGCCGCCTACCGCAACCAACAAAAGCTCATTGAGGATACCCAGGAGTTTATTGACAGGTTCCGTTACAAGGCCACCAAGGCTGTTCAGGTGCAATCGCGTATTAAGATGCTTGAACGAATGGATATTATTGAGGTTGATGAGGAAGATAGTGCTACCCTGAATATCCGTTTCCCCGAAGCACCCCGCTCAGGCGATGTGGTTATTGAGGCCAAGGAGGTTTCGAAGAGCTTTGGAAACAAGCATGTTTTTTCCGATGTCCATTTTACCATTGAACGCGGCCAAAAGGTAGCCTTTGTTGGCCGTAATGGCGAAGGGAAAACTACCATGAGCCGCATAATTGTTGGTGAACTCCCTTACGATGGACACCTCAAAATTGGTCATAATGTTACCATAGGTTACTTTGCCCAAAATCAGGATGAGCTGCTCGATGGGAGCCTCACTGTACTTGAAACCATTGACCACGTGGCTGTAGGAGATATTCGCACCCGTATGCGCGATATACTTGGCGCATTCCTCTTCCGTGGTGAGGATGTTGATAAACGGGTTAGCGTACTATCCGGAGGTGAACGGAACCGGCTTGCCATGGCAAAGCTAATGCTTCAACCCTACAACCTGCTTGTACTCGACGAGCGCACCAACCACCTCGATATGCGATCGAAGGATGTTCTGAAAAATGCCCTTCAGGCATTTAATGGAACCCTAATCCTTGTTTCGCATGACCGCGACTTCCTAAACGGGCTGGTAGATAAAATCTATGAATTTACCGATGGAAAGGTAAAAGAACACCTTGGCGGTATATACGATTTTTTGCAGCGCAAAAAGTTGCAAAACCTAAAGGAATTGGAACGTAAACAGGTTGAGCAAAAAGCAAAAAACTCAACCAGCGCAAACTCCGAACAAAAAATACAGTGGGAGGAACGCAAAGAACTCGACCGGCAAATCCGCAAGCTGGAGTCGCAGGTTGAGAAGCTGGAAAAGGAAATCGGAATGCTGGAAAGCACTATTGCCGAAACCGATACTAAGCTATCGAACCCTACAGCCCATGGCATTGACCTATCCGATAAGGATTTTTTCAAAAAATATGAAAGCCATAAGACTGAACTTATGGGAAAAATGGAGCAGTGGGAAAATCTACTTGCTCAAGTTGAAGAACTAAAAACAAAACGAAACAACACAAACTAACAATGGAAAACTCGGAGAACCTAATATTTGGCATAAGAGCCGTTTTGGAAGCACTTAATGCTGGAGCAAAAATTAGCAAAGTGATAGTACGCCAAGGGCTTACCGGCAACCTAGCATCAGAACTTATGGGATTGCTAAAGCATAATAACATTCCCTTTCAGTATCTACCCAACGAGGCTTTTACTAGGTATAAGGATAAAAATCATCAGGGGGTTATTGCTTTTACCTCACCAATTGAGGTTTATAGGGTTGAAGATATTTTACCTCAACTACAGGAAAAAACCAACTCGCCATTCCTACTTATCCTCGACAGCATTACCGATGTACGCAACTTTGGTGCAATTGTTCGAACTGCCGAATGCGCAGGCGTTGATGCCATTATTGTTCCAGCCAAAGGAGCCGCCAATATTGGCGGCGATGCCATAAAAACCTCGGCTGGCGCACTATACAACATCCCCATTTGTAGGGTAGGTAGCCTAAAAATGCTAAGCTATCAGCTACGCGATTATGGTTATAGGATTGTTTCGGCAAGCGAAAGGGGCGAAAAGTTGCTCTATGAAGCTAACCTTACCGGGCCAATTGCTATTGTTATGGGAGCAGAGGATACAGGCATACACCCCGAAGTGCTAAGGCTATCGCATGAAATTGTTCGTATACCATTAAAGGGTAAAATTGAGTCGCTAAATGTTTCGGTGGCCACTGGCATTGTTCTGTTTGAAGCCGTTAGGCAGCGAACCCTATAACCCCTTTTCGTCCAGCACCTTTTCGCATTGTAAGCGTCCGTACTCAATCAGCTCGGCAGCCTTGTAAAATTCAAAAACAGTAGCCGAATTTTTTGATATGGGAACAAGCACATCGGGCGGGGTTACCTTTATTGCATACTGGGTTAACTGCGACTGCATGAGCTGCACCGAACGCATGGCTAAATCGAAGTAGCCAATACTTTTTGGCGATTGCTTAGCTTTTACCTCGCTTTCCTTAGCTGCCGCATTGTGTCCAAAAAATTTGTCCCACTTGGCAACAAGTTGCTCAATTTTAGGGTTATCCTTAACCCAGCTGTTTTTGGATTGCTTATTGGTTGGCACAGCCAAATCGTAAGGGATAATGGCATTCAAATCAACAGCCACCAGTAAATCGTTTTTAGTTCGCCTAACATACTCCAGGGGCAATGGCGAAAGCACTCCCCCATCAACAAGTAATGTACCATTGTATGGCAATGGTGTGAAAACGCTTGGGATGGAAATGGATGCGCGAATGGCGGTTTGGAGCTTGCCAGAATTAAAAACAATAAGTTGATTACTTAAAATGTCGACTGCAACAGCAGTGTATGGTAGAGGCAAATCCTCTATGTTTACATCAGGAACCATATTGAGTTCCTGCATCTTTTCAAAAACCTTTTGCCCTTTAACAATACCTTTTGATGAGAATGTAAAATCGATCAGCGTTAGGATATCAATTTTATCGAGCTTAAGTATCCAGTTTTTGTAATCATCAAGCCTGTTGGCAGCCAGCAAGCCTCCCACAAGTGCCCCCATTGATGAGCCTGAGATAGATGTAATACTATAACCCCTTCGGGTTAACTCCTCAATCACCCCAATATGGGCTAAACCCCGAGCGCCACCACTCCCCAGTACCAGTGCTACATTCTTTGATTTAACCATAGCCAATTGCAACAATTATTTGAATACCAATGTTTTTACTCAAAGAATGCTAATAAAGGCAAAATTGAGGAACAACCGATTAATACTTTACCTTGTTCTCCTTATTATCCCACTCCCTAAAGGGTACAACACCCTTTTCGGGACTAACATGAATGAATGGGATACGCCTGCGGTCGAACGATAGGTTTACCTCATCGTAAATAAAGCTATCGTCGAAACCGTGGTACGATGCCATATGACGGTTAGCAGAATAGTAAACCTTATCGAGACGAGCCCAGTAAATGGCCCCAAAGCACATGGGGCAAGGCTCACATGAGGTATAGAGAACACAACCGTTTAGCTGAAAGGTATTCAGGTTCTTACATGCATCGCGTATAGCCATTACCTCAGCGTGAGCGGTTGGGTCGTTTGTTGACGTAACATGGTTATTGCCACGTCCTACAATTTTTCCATCCTTAACCACAATAGCGCCAAAAGGGCCTCCATCGCCAGCCATTACGCCATCAACGGCTAACCTTATGGCCTCGTCCATAAATTTTTCGTGTTCGCTCATAGCTTACTTTTAAATCTCTAATTTACTAAGAAAATATTAAAAGGCAATTATACCAAATATTTATTGAAACAGAAGCGAAACCCAATGGTTGGATTCCGCTTCCGGAAGCTAATTAGTTACCTTTAGCAATTGCTCTAATATCATCGCTCGACATTCGCTGAAAAACCTTTAAATCAAAAACAGGAAGCGCAGCCATGATATGGTCAAGAATTTCCGATTGTATAATTTCATACTGAACAAATCGTTTTTCCTTGAGGAAGCAGTATATCTCCATGGGAATACCATACTCAACAGGCTGTTTCAGCCTAACAACAAGGGTAAGGTGTTTATTAACCTCAGGGTGATGGTTTAGGTATTCCTGAACATATTGCCTGAAAAGGTTCAGGTTGGTTTGCGCTCCGGCATTCATCAACTGAATGGGGTCGGTTTCATGCAGCTTGTCAACATCAATGTCCTTAAGCTTGCTGGCTATCAGGTTTATATTCGACAGTTTCTGTATAAGTTCCTTATCGCAGAACTTAACGGTTTTGGAGTCAATAATAATCGATTTCATTACCCTACGGCCAGCCGACTCCTCCATGCCACGCCAGTTCTTGAAACTCTCAGTGATTAGCGCAAAGGGCGGAACAGTAGTAATGGTATTGTCAAAATTTTGAACCTTTACGGTGGTAAGGCCAATATCAACTACAGTTCCATCGAGGTTTCGTGAGGGCATCTCAATCCAATCGCCAAGCTTTAGCATTTCATTTGCCGATAGCTGAATTGATGCCACCAAACCGGTAATAACATCCTTGAAAACCAGCATTAAAATGGCGGTTGAAGCTCCTAAACCAACCAGGATTGATGCCGGGTTCTTATTGATTATTATTCCAATAACCAAAATACCTGCAAAAACGTAAAGAATTATTTTAATAACCTGCAGGTAACCTTTGATTGGTCTATTCCTGGCGAATGGTAATTCCTGGTAGATTTCGTTAACTGTGTCGAGAAAAGCATTAAATACATTAATGGCAATAAAAATCATGTAGATTTTTGTAATTGCCTGTAAAAATAGCGTAACCTTTGGCGAGTAATCGTAAAGGGCTATACCAAGGGTAAAGTAAACCACAATGGCAGGAGCAAAGTGCGCTAAACGGTGAAAGAATCGTTTTTCAACCAAAACATCGTCCCAGTCGGTTTTGGTTCGCCTAGCTACACTAGTCATGGTGGTTAAAAAAATCCGCTTT
>Ga0116187_1005589_pt1 | contig 10417 bp, 8 predicted proteins | sample AD_JPNNA6_MetaG_FD_89755 | JGI IMG/M metagenome (GOLD analysis project Ga0116187, IMG submission 89755) | Active sludge microbial communities of municipal wastewater-treating anaerobic digesters from Japan - AD_JPNNA6_MetaG | ecosystem: Engineered > Bioreactor > Anaerobic > Digestate | place... | reverse complement strand
TTCCGAACACAGTTCAGGGGCGTGGCAGACGTGAAGTTTTTCATGTACAGGCTTGCCAAACTTTATTCTTGAATCTGGGGATTCTTGTCCTTGTACCAACCCCACCTATCCGCTGATCCCAAAAAAAGACCGCATCTAATGACGCAGCCTTTATTTATTCGAATTCAGAACGTGATCAATCATCTATATCAATGAGCTTAAATTTAAAGTTATATGTAAGCTCATAACCGTTAGACAATGTCACTTCATAATTTTTACTATTTTTGTCCATTTCTACAATAGAAGTGCCAGGATATAGACTTTTCACACTCTTTGCAATCTGCGCAGGAATGAGAGCCGCAGGAATCATACCTCCAGGATTTTTCACTTCTTTCCATTCTCCATCGTTATGGAATTCCACCTGAGCTCCACTTGAAAGAACCACCTTATAGGATGTCTCCAAGAAGTCTTTCTCCATAGACGCCATTGTGATCTCCGTTTTAGGGAAATAAGATTTTATAAACTTCTGAACTTTGGAAGGCAACTGCTTTGCCTCAATCGGAGTATGTTCATCCGCATAAGTTGAAAAAATTCCTAATAGAAATAAATTAGATAAAATCAACAATATACTTCTCATTGTCTTTGTAGTTTTCATCACCTTTAAATTTATAGTTAGACATAATATTTTCCTTACAATAATTTAAGTAGAACAAAAAGTCATACCTTATCACGGAATAAATTTAGGCATTAAAATGATAAATAACAACAAGATACCCCAAAAAAGGAGATTTAACAATTCGGAAGGATGCCAATTAAAGCTGAATTTTTCAACTATAGATTGCATTAAATGAGAATAAAACAACTTGCAGATTTAAGCCATATAAAGAGGTTTGAGGGATTCCATTGTTCCCAACAGTAAGAAATTTCTGTCTGAGAAAAAGACAAATAGCCCATAAAAAAAAGACAACGGAATAAATCCGTTGCCTTTTAAAGATTTTATTTATTTTTCTACTAAACTAAAGATTTTATCAATGTCTCTTTATCTCCAGCCAAAAGATCCATAGGAGCAATTTCCGGTAAAGCATAGCAGCCTGGTTTTTGTTTAACAACCGCACGAGCACAAGATACAAGAACCTGAGCTGTCAACGCTGGGTTGTTTATGTGCATACGGAACTCTATCAATTGGTTCTGAGTTTTTCCCGAAACACCTTTACGTTCGATAAGAACACCGTGACCCATATCTTGAAGAGCATCTACGCTCTCTACTGCCATTACGTGAGTTTCGTCATGAGAGAAGTAAGAGTCAGCCTTGATAGCAGCAGTAACGTCTTCCAATTTAGCTCCGTCTTCCAACTCAACATATACCATACGACGGTGAACTCCCGTACCTGTAGGGATGGTCATTGACAATGCGTTTTTTACGCCAGCCTTAGAATGGGCAACTACCGAGTGACCCATGCTCATACCTGGACCGAAGTTAGTATAAGTAATTCCCTTAGGAGCCATTGCCATCATAAGAGTACGAATAACAGAGTCTGTTCCTGGATCCCATCCTGCAGAGATGATAGAAGCTGCATTGTGCTTTTTGCAAACTGCATCCAACATCTCATGAACATTCCATAACTCTCCGTGGATATCATAGCTATCAACTGTACAGATACCTTTTTCCACAATAGCCTTTGCCATTTCAGGTACACTACGTGTTGGACCACATATTAAAGCTACGTCTACCTTACCAAGATCATCAATATCAGAAACGACCTTAACTCCAGCCAACTCTGTTGATGGTTTAGAAACAGAAGAGGCACGACGAACAACACCTGCAAGTTCCATATCAGAAGCTGCTTGAATAGCCTCTACAGCAAAACGTCCGATATTACCATATCCAATGACTGCAACTTTTAATTTACTCATGACTATATATTTTATCCAATTATTATCCAATTCAAAATCATGGTCAAATGGCCATTTAAAAATCACTTGTCTCCCCTAAAAAGATTCTTTTCACTAACCAAAGACAAGCCTCAACAAACAGAAGAAACAATGAATAATGTTTCAGTTTTAAAATCAGGGTAATTCTATAAACACAACTCTATCAAATGGTTACAAAAATAGAAAATCTAAAAAAAGTCTAAAAAAAGTTCCCCGCCGCTAAACGGGGAACTTTCTATATAATTATAACAATACTATACTAAACCTTGAGCAAGCATAGCATCAGCTACCTTAACGAAACCAGCGATATTAGCACCCTTAACGTAGTTAACAGTACCATTAGCTTCTTTTCCGTATTTAACGCAGTTGTCATGGATATTCTTCATGATGCTCTTCAACTTAGCGTCAACCTCTTCAGAAGACCAAGACAAACGAGCTGAATTCTGGCACATTTCCAAACCTGAAGTTGCAACACCACCAGCATTAGAAGCTTTACCTGGAGCGTAAAGAATTTTAGCATCAATGAATGCGTTTACAGCCTCAATAGTAGAAGGCATGTTAGCACCCTCAGCTACACAGATAGTTCCGTTTGCCAAAAGAGCCTTAGCGTCTTCACCATCCAACTCGTTCTGAGTTGCACAAGGCATAGCAACATCAACTTTGACATTCTTCCAAGGACGTTGGTTCTCTAAGTATTTAGCATTCTTATATTTAGCAGCGTACTCTTTGATACGACCACGTTTTACATCCTTCAAATCCTTGATGAATGCAAGTTTCTCTGCATCAATACCATCCTCATCGATAATAGTACCGTTTGAGTCAGATACGCTAATAACTTTAGCACCCATTTGAGTACATTTCTCTACTGCGAACTGAGCAACATTTCCAGAACCAGAGATGGCAACTCTCTTACCCTTCAATGAATTACCCTTAGTCTCAAGCATATATTGAGCGAAATAAGTTGTTCCGTAACCAGTAGCCTCAGGACGAATCAAAGATCCACCGTAAGAAAGACCCTTACCAGTCAAAACACCAACGAACTCATTTCTCAATCTCTTGTATTGACCAAATAAGAAACCAACTTCACGAGCACCTGTACCGATATCACCAGCAGGAACGTCAGTGTCAGCACCAATGTGACGAGACAACTCAGTCATGAAGCTTTGGCAAAAATGCATAACCTCGTTATCTGATTTGCCCTTAGGGTCGAAGTCAGAACCACCTTTTGCACCACCCATTGGAAGAGTAGTCAAACTGTTCTTCAAAACCTGCTCGAAAGCCAAGAACTTCAAGATACTTAAGTTTACAGAAGGGTGTAAACGGATACCTCCTTTATAAGGACCGATAGCACTGTTCATCTGGATACGATATCCACGATTGATTTGGTACTCACCTTTATCGTCAATCCAAGGAACACGGAAGATGATTGTTCTTTCTGGTTCAATCATTCTATCAAGAATCTTTGCCTTTTTATACTTAGGATTTGCCTCGATGAAATCCATCAAAGACTCAACAACTTCCTGAACTGCCTGGTGGAATTCCTTCTCACCTGGATTCTTAGCCACTACTTTGGCCATAAATTCTGCTACACTTGCACTTGTTGACATTGCTAAAAAATTTAAATTTTTGAGTTATTTGTTATTTTTCTTCTTCTTCTTGTTTTGACCTTGTCATCTAAAAATAAAAAATCTGTTTTTTTGAGCTTTTTCTTACAAAAAGTCATTTTTTGAGCTTTTTGTTTTGCTTTTTTTCGTTTTTTATTCTTAAATAATGGCAAAGATAACTATTTTAGAACAAAATCGGAAAACATTGACATAAAATAATAGATTTTTTCTTATCAATATTAATTTTATCAATAAAACAGGGTTAATATGCGACAAATTGAAAGTATTTTATGTATTTTTGTGTCAATATAAAACAAAGACCCCACAAGAAACAACATAACATCTCATATTTTTTTTCCTTTTCCCTTTTTAACTACATTTGTATATATTTCATGCTCTGTTCTGAAGTTCCTTTTAACAAAAAAGTGTAATTTCTCTGCAAAACATGACATTTTTATACTTTGATCAACTTTTCTTCAGAAAAATGTCATTTCGTAAAGAACAACTTTTTAGACATTCGACTGATTGAAAAAATAAACTATCAAGTATGGCTCTAATAAACGAAGATTATCTAAAACTTCCAGACAACTATCTTTTCTCTGAAATAACGAGAAAGATAAATGTCTTTAAAGCGATAAGACCAAAAGCGAAAGTGATTCATCTTGACGCTGGAGATACTACGAGCATCCTAAAAGGAGAAGTCATAGATACTCTGCACAAAGCCATCGATGAGTTGGCCGACACAGGCGGAGTCAAAAACTTCAACTCTGAAGAGCATAGAAAAGCGCTTATAACAAGCATACTCAAAAGCGATTACGAACCTCGTGGGGTCAAACTCACACAGGAGGAGATTTTTCTAAACGACAGTTCGAAAGACGCGGCCGAAGATTTCAGCGAAATTCTCAGTACCGATAATATCATAGGCATACTCGATCCTACTTATCCGACATATATCTATTCTAATGTAAGAAACGGAAGAGCCGGAGAAAAGATGGAAGACGGAAGATGGAGTAACCTTATATATATACCCTGTAATATGGAGAACAAATTCGTTCCCCAAATACCAAAGGAGAAACTTGATGTTATTTATCTCAACCTCCCCAACAATCCAACAGGAATTACGCTCAATGCCACAGAATTGAAAAAATGGGTGAAATACGCCATCGACAATCAGGCATTGATAATTTTCGACGCAGCCAACGCTCATTACATCAAAGAAAAGGATGTGCCCCACTCCATCTACGAGATTAAAGGCGCAAAGAAGGTTGCCATCGAAATAAGAAGTCTCTCCAAAACAACAGGCTATACAGGCACCAACTTTTCATTCACCATTGTACCAAACGAAGTAATGGCATACACACTGATGGGAGAAAGTGTCTCGATTGAAAAAATGTGGCAAAGACGTCATACCTCAAAATACAGCGGAATGCCATATACCTCCATTCTTAGTGCCGAAGCGGCTTATTCTCCAAAAGGTATAAAGGAACGTCAGGTATTGACCGACTATTACATGGAAAATGCTCATTTCATCAGAGAGACGTTGATTCAATTAGGTTACCAAGTTTGGGGAGGCGTCAACTCTCCTTATCTCTGGATGAAAACACCCAAAGGCATCACTTCCTGGAAATTCTTCGAAGAGATGCTTTACGAACACAACATAGTCTGCACTCCAGGCGTAGGATTTTGTCCAGGCGGTGAAGGTTACGTTCGTTTCACAAGCTTCGCAAACAGAGAAGATGTGGAAGAGGCCATGGCAAGACTAAGAAGCAAAACAAATCAAGTTTGAAAATCATTCTGAATCACGACAAAAACAAACAGAACCTTTTATAATAAAAAGTCGCTTAATGCAAAAAATAATAATTTTATGTGTGGAATAGTAGGTTATATAGGAAATAAAGATGCATACCAGATCCTTATAAAAGGGTTGCACAGACTCGAATATAGAGGATACGACAGTGCTGGAGTTGCACTTATAAATAAAAACAAACAACTGAACGTTTACAAAACGAAAGGTAAAGTAGCCTATCTGGAGGATTTCGCATCTGACAAAGATACCAGTGGAACCATCGGAATTGCTCATACCCGTTGGGCCACTCATGGCGAGCCAACCAATGCAAATGCCCATCCTCACTACTCTCAATCCGAGAAACTGGCTATGATCCATAACGGAATCATAGAAAACTACGCTGTATTGAAAGAACAATTAATAGCCAAAGGTTATACGTTCCAGAGCAGCACCGACACGGAAGTTCTTATTCAACTGATTGAATTCATCAAAACCATACATAAAACAGACCTTTTCACTGCCGTACAGATGGCTTTGAACCAAATTGTAGGAGCTTATGCCATCGCTATATTGGACAAAGAGAATCCAGACACCATCATCGCAGCAAGAAAAAGTAGTCCGCTTGTCATCGGAGTCGGAGAAGACGAATACTTTTTGGCTTCCGATGCAACACCTATCATTGAATACACCAATAAGGTTGTTTATCTGAACGACGAGGAAATTGCCATCATCAAACGTGGAGAGCCTTTGAAAATAAAGACAATAAGCAACATAGAAAAGACACCTCAAATACAGCAGCTTGAACTTAGCCTCAGCCAATTGGAGAAAGGTAACTACAACCACTTCATGCTGAAAGAAATCTTTGAACAAGCTAAGTCATTGACCGACTGTATGCGTGGACGTATAAATACAGATGTCAACAACATCGCCCTTTCCGGATTCATCGACCACAAGGAAAAATTCCTCAATGCAAAAAGAATAATCATCACCGCTTGTGGAACATCTTGGCACGCCGGGTTAATCGGAATGTACGCTATCGAAGAATTCGCTCGTATTCCAGTAGAAGTAGAATATTCATCTGAGTTCCGTTACCGTAAGCCGGTCATCAATAAAGACGATATCGTAATCGCCATTTCCCAATCAGGAGAAACCGCAGATACATTGGCTGCTATTGAGTTGGCTAAAAAGAATGGAGCTTTCATCTTCGGAATCTGCAATGTAGTAGGTTCTTCCATTGCCCGCGCAACAGACAGCGGATGCTACACACACGTTGGTCCCGAAATTGGAGTTGCCTCCACCAAAGCATTCACTGCCCAAGTTTTAGTTTTGTTGATGCTCGCTCTATCCATTGCAAAAGAGAAGAAAGCAATAGAGGAAAATCATTTCCTGAACATTTTACACGAAATGACGTTGATTCCAGATAAAATCAAAACGATTTTAAAAATCAACGACAACATAGAGAAATTCTCACAGATATTCACATACGCCAGCAACTTCATCTATCTAGGTCGTGGATACAACTATCCTATCGCTCTAGAAGGTGCATTGAAGCTCAAAGAAATCTCATACATCCACGCCGAAGGATATCCCGCTGCAGAGATGAAACACGGTCCAATAGCCCTCATCAACGCAGAGATGCCAGTAGTTGTCATTGCGACCAACGCAGGTATGTATGAGAAGGTAGTAAGCAATATACAAGAGATTAAGGCTAGGAAAGGAAAGGTAATTGCCATCATAACGGAAGGAGACGAGGTGGTTCGCAAATTGGCAGACTACTGCATCCAAATTCCGGAGACCAAAGAGTGCCTCGTACCTCTTTTAGCCTCCATACCTCTCCAACTGCTCGCTTACCATATTGCGGTTGTGAAGGGTTGCGATGTTGATCAGCCAAGAAATTTGGCAAAATCTGTTACCGTAGAATAAAAGACGAAAGGCTGTGTTTTTCTTGAAACACAGCCTTTTTTTATAGAAACAGTTAGTCCATAAAGCGAAAAAGAAGCGAAGGTGTCTTTTTGACGAACTTTTCAACTTATTACTTGATAGACTATTTTCAAAAACGAAAATATTATAAACAAATAGAATTATGTGCGGAATAGCTTACGTCAGATTAAGGAAACCGTTAGAGTATTACTTTACGAAATACAACACTTGGAAGTATGGTTTGGAAAAGCTTTACCTCCTTATGGAAAAACAGCATAACCGAGGACAGGAAGGTGCGGGTCTTGCCTGCATTAAACTGCATTCAAAACCAGGCGAAGAGTACATCTTCCGTGAGAGAGCCGAAGGTTCTAGTGCCATCAACGAGATTTTCGGAAATATGTACAAGAACTATAAAGATATTCCTGACTCCATTTGGAACGATCCGAAATACGCAGAAGAGAACCTGCCTTTCGCGGGTGAACTTTATATGGGACATTTAAGATACAGCACAACCGGGAAGCACGGCATTTCATACGTCCATCCTTTTTTAAGACGAAGCAACTGGAAGAATCGCTCGCTGGTTCTTTCTGGAAATTTCAATCTTACCAACGTAGACGAAGTCTTTGCCAAATTGACAAAGATCGGTCAGCATCCACGTGACATGGGCGATACCATACTAATGTTGGAGACCATAGGCCACCAGTTGGACCAAGAAGTTCAAAGTAAATATGATCTATACGACAAAGAGGGGAAGGAGAACGAAGAGATTTCGGAATTGATCGAAAAGAACATGAATATCGGACAAATCATCCGTCGCTCCGAAAATGGATGGGACGGCGGTTACGCCATCTGCGGAATGATCGGACATGGCGACTCTTTCCTTTTCCGTGACCCTCACGGCATCCGTCCGGCTTTCTATTATATCGATGACGAAATCATCGTTGCAGCATCCGAACGTCCCGTTATCCAAACAGTGATGAATGTAGCTATCGACGATGTAAAAGAGCTTGGTGCTGGTCAAGCCCTCATCATGAAGCGTGACGGAGACTTTTATCTGGAGCAGATTCACGAGCCTCTAAAACTCACACAATGCTCTTTCGAACGCATCTACTTCTCACGAGGAAGCGACCGCGACATCTATCGTGAGCGTAAAAAACTGGGTGAATTACTTACCCCTTCCATCTTGAAGGCGGTCAACTACGACTTAAAACATACCGTTTTCTCTTTCATTCCAAACACTGCAGAAGTTGGCTTTTACGGCATGATGGACGGAATGGATAAGTTTATGATTGAGGAGAAGAAGAAAAAGCTTGCTTCTGGTGTCCATTTCTCAAACGAAGAAATCCAAGAGATCATCTCTGCCCGTCCAAGAATGGAGAAAATAGCCATAAAGGATATTAAGATGAGAACATTCATCGCCCAAGATGAAAATCGTAACGATTTGGCGGCTCACGTCTATGACGTCACATACGGTTCGGTAAAAAGTGGAGAAGACAACCTGGTCATCATCGACGACTCTATCGTAAGAGGAACAACATTGAAACAGAGTATCATCAAAATTCTGGATAAACTCAACCCTAAGAAGATTGTCATTGTATCCTCTTCTCCTCAAGTCCGCTTTCCTGACTGCTATGGCATCGACATGTCGCGTATGAGTGAATTCATAGCCTTTAAAGCTGCGATAGAACTACTTAAGGAAAGGGGGGAAACAGGTCTGATTAATGATGTTTATTTAAAATCAAAGGCACAACAAAATCTTCCAAAAGAACAGATCGTCAATTACGTGAAGAAGATTTACGCACCATTTACGGACGAAGAGATTTCACGCAAGATAGCTCAGATGTTGACGCCTTCTGAGGTCAAGACAGAGGTTGAAATCGTATATCAACAGATAGAACAGCTGCACGAAGCATGTCCAAACCATACAGGAGACTGGTATTTTTCAGGTAACTACCCTACTCCAGGCGGCAATCGTCTCGTAAACAATGCATTTATCAATTACATTGAAGGCAATCTAGACAAAAGATAAAGCCTGTTTCTCTTCCTATCTAGTTGATTTTTAAAAGACTGATTATCAATAAACAAGAGAAATTTCAAAAAACTTTTTTTTCATTTTTTATCAAATAAAGAAGAGAAATAATCATTGATATTTGTTGTGATTTTAAACAAAACTGCTAAAAACTATCAAATAGTGATTATTTTTTAAGAAAAATAGCGATATTTGCAGCATGATTTCTATGTTGTTAAAAGGACTTATTATTGGTATTTTCGTATCAGCGCCTGTAGGCCCGATCGGAATACTTTGCTTACAACGTACATTAAACAGAGGACGAGCTCATGGAATAGCCACCGCTTTAGGAGCTACTTTGTCCGATTTACTATACGCTGTCATTGCAGCCTTTAGTATGTCTTTCATCATAGATTTCATAACATTACACCAATCCATATTGCAATTAATCGGCACCATCATAGTTTTTCTTTTTGGACTTTATACATATAGGAACAACCCCGTCCGAGAGTTGTCTAAAATGAACAACGACAAAAAGAATTATCTACAAGACTTTTTAACTTCATTTGGCCTAACAATAACCAATCCTTTAGTAATACTTCTATTCATTGCCTTGTTTGCTAAGTTCCATTATATCACAGACGACACTACTGTTTGGCAAAGCATTGCTGGTATATTCTTCATCATGTTTGGAGCATTATTCTGGTGGGCTCTTCTTGTTAACCTCGTCAATGTTTTCAGAAGTCGTTTTAACATAAGAGGACTTAACATCATCAACAAAGGCACGGGCATCATCCTCATGGCGTTGGCCATTGTGAGCATCTGCTACTCCATCTTCTTCTAAGCCGTCTTTCTAAACAGATTTGATACTATTCTTTAAAATCAAAGATGAACAAAAATCTCTTTGACCAGCAAAAATCCGACCCAACGGATTGGCAAGAAACAAGAAATCAGAGCTTCCGCAACCGACACTTACTTTTGAACATTCTTTAAAACAACAAATAATTATGTGGGTAAAACATGTAAGTAACGCTGATGTTGTAAAGTTGATATACAATGACAGAGATCCAAGTTTGGAAGATGTCTGGGTCAGTAGAAATTTAGTGGGGAAAGAAATATCATAAAAAACCAAGTATCAACGTTTCTATACCATGGAAACAAAACAACTAATAGCGTTGGCAGAAGTAG
>Ga0116187_1005584_pt1 | contig 10424 bp, 9 predicted proteins | sample AD_JPNNA6_MetaG_FD_89755 | JGI IMG/M metagenome (GOLD analysis project Ga0116187, IMG submission 89755) | Active sludge microbial communities of municipal wastewater-treating anaerobic digesters from Japan - AD_JPNNA6_MetaG | ecosystem: Engineered > Bioreactor > Anaerobic > Digestate | place... | reverse complement strand
TGGCGAGAGCGGAGGCTGCGGACGGTCGTCAAACGGGCGCGGGTCGACTCAGAAGTACTCCTCGACGAACTTCATGAACCGCTCGCATTCCTCCGGTGTGCCCGGGGTGACGCGGAAGTAGCCGTCCCTGCCGTTGATCGGCTTGATCGTCTTGATGATGATCTGCTGCATGTCGTTGGCGGCCTGCACGATCTCGGTGCTGGTCTTGCCGGTGTGGGAGGCGTCGACGAGCATGTAGTTGCCGTGGGCCTCGTACGGCTTGCAGCCCTTGGCGGCGAGCGCGTCGGCGAACTTCTTCATCCACACGTTGTTGTACTCGACCTTCTCGTGCACCTCGCCGGTGTCGAGGATCGCCTCGCCCGCGGCGATCGCCATGAGGCTGAGGTTCCAGGGGAGGTACATGAGGTTGAAGGCGTCGACCACGGTCGGGTGCCCGACGAGGTAGCCGAGCCGCACGCCCGCCAGGCCGAAGGCCTTGGAGAACGTGTGCGAGAGGAACACGTGCGGGTACTGCTTGACGAACTCGATCTTGGCCTCGACCTCGGGGTGGTAGTCGAGGTACGCCTCGTCGATGCACAGCGGGATGCCGAGCTGGGCGAACCGGTGCAGGTCGGCGTCGTCGATGAAGATGCCGGTGGGGTTGTTCGGGTTGATGATCAGGATGAGCTTGGTCTTCTCGTTGACCGCCGCCAGCATGGCGTCGACGTCGTACTGCAGGTCCTCGTCGCGGAGCGGGATCTGCACCGTCTTGGCGTTGCAGTAGCCGGCCCTCGACGGGAACATCTCGAAGGTCGGGTTGGAGCAGAGGAACTCGTCGCCCGGCTGCAGGAAGATCCGCATCATCGCGTCGATGGTCTCGGACGAGCCGTTGGCCAGGGCGATGTTCTCGGCCGCAAGGCCGTGCAGCTTGCCGAGCTTCTCGCGCAGCCGGTAGGCCCGGTCCGGATAGCGGTGGCCCTTCTTCGCGATGTCGGTGATGGCCTCGACGACCGCGTCCGACGGCGGCAGCGGGTTCTCGTTGAGCATCATGCGGCCGAGCTCGGGGTGCGCCCAGGCCTTGTCGAGGATCGCGGTGTTGTATTCGGGCGACGACCACACGTACGGGTTGATCAGGTCCTTGATGTCCGTCATCGAGGTCTTCCTTTCGTCACTCGGCGTCTGGGGTCGTCAGGCCTTGCAGGCGCCCTTGAGGCAGCTGTCGGCGAACGCGACCATCTCGTTGGTCGCCTTCGAGAACGCCTCAGCCGTCCTCACGAGAGCGGGATGCGTGTTGTATTCCTCGCGGGTGTAGCCGTCCTCGTCGTAGGCGCGGGCGAAGTACGGCACCTTGAGCAGTTTCTCCATGACCTCCTCGGGCGCGTCCGCGTCGATGCGCTCCGGATCGAAGCGGATCTCGCCCGCGCGCGGGAAGTTGAGCAGCTGGTCGATGAGCGGCGGCGGGCAGGTGACGACGATGTCGGCCCCCGCCTTCTCCTCGAGGTGCCACAGATGCTGGACGCCGTCGACGGTCGGGCCGAGGCGCAGCGAGCAGCTGAGCATCTTGCTCTCGTAGCCGCGCTCCTTGACGGTGTGGTAGGCCTTCTTGAAGATCGCCAGCTCGGCGTGACGCACATCGGCCTCGGTGATCTCCACGCCGACCTCGGCGCCGGCCTCGCGCAGCCCGCCGAGGTCGCCGTAGCGGGCCTCCATGTGCGTGATGACCGAGCGCCACTTGCTGAGGTCGACGCCGTCGGCGCGCGCCTTCTCCAGTCCGCGCTTGACCGTCTTGGCGCAGTCGAGCAGCTGCGGGAGGATGAAGGTCAGGGTGTTGTTGGTGGCGATGCCGCGCGCCGTGAGCTCCTCGATCACGTCATAGCCCTGCGCCGTGCCGGGCACCTTGATCATCACGTTGGGGTTGATCTCATGGAGCTCCAGGGCCTGGGCCAGCATGGCGTCCTTGTCGAACGCACTGCGCGGGTCGACCTGGCCGGAGAGGTAGCCCTCCTTGTACCCGGAGGCCTCGAAGAGGGGGAGGAACATGTCCGAACCCTGCTTGACGACCTGCTTGTACAGCTGCCAGAAGAGGCCCTCGGTGTCGAGGTCGGGGTTCTCCGCCAGGATCTCCTTGGCGGCCTCCTCCCAGCGCGGCGGGTCGTCCTGGATGGCCTGCAGCGAGAGCGGCGGGTTGGTGGTCACGCCGCGGAAGAGCTGACCCATGGGGTCGCCGGAGTCGTACATGCGGGCGAACTGGGCCTTGAGGACCGGCTTGTCGGCGTCGCTCGCCTTGGCCAGCAGCTTCGCGTACCAGTTCTCCAGGATGACCGGTGAGGAGTCCCACCAGATCTCCATGCCGGGACTGACCGCAACCAGGTCTTCCAAGAGATTCGGGTCCTTCATCGCTCCTCCTCAAGGGTCGGTTCCAGCGGTGCGTTAAAGTGAACAAGGATTCACTCAAGTGCACATTTTCGCTCCACGGCGCATGGTAGCGGAACGTCGGGTGCATGTCCAGCGATATCTGCGTCGGGGCGTGACGTCCGTTTCGAGCGTGTGTCGGCGGCGTCGGCGGAGCGGCCACGCGCGCGTGGGCGCGACAGGAACACGGCACGGGGACGGCCCGGCTCTATCCGGCCGTCCCCGGCCAAACGGGGGCCGTGCCTCCGGGCGCCTCCCCGCGCTCAGTAGTCGATCTCACCCGCTCTCGTCTTGCCCCGGAACGTCCTGTAGACGAGCGCGGTGTAGAAGAGCACCGCCGGGATGAACAGGAGAGCGAGGATGAGCATCACGAGCAGGGTGAGGTGCCCCGAAGAGGCGTTCTCGACCGTGAGGCTGGTGCCGGCCGGGGTGTCGCGCGCCGGGATCATCTCGGGGAAGTTGCCGACCGCCGCGATGCCGGCCAGCCCGACGATCACGGCTGCCGAGCCGAGGAACGACCCGAGCTCGCCGCCCTCCCGATGCATCTGCACGACGGCGAGGACGGCACCTCCCACGACGATCGCGAGGAACAGCCAGCCGGCCGGCCGGCCGAACACGTTGTCGGAGGCGCGGGGAACGGCGATCACGGTGGCGACGGACGTGGCCAGCGCGAGGGCCGCGAACGTCCAGAACGTCGCCCTGCGGTACCGGAGAGCGCGTCGGTGGAACGCGCCCTCCGACTTCAGCGCGATCCAGGCGGCGCCGTGCTGCACGATCAGGAGGAGGCCGGTCGCTCCGACGAGCAGCGAGTACGGGTTGAGCAGTTCCCAGAAGGTGCCGATGTAGTTGCCCTGCTGGTCCATCGGCACGCCCCGGACCACGTTGCCCAGAGCGACGCCGACGAGCAGCGCCGGCACGAGGCTGCCGAGGAAGAAGGTGGCGTCCCAGAGCGCGCGCCAGTCGCTGTCGTGGTGGCGGAACTCCAGCGACACGGCGCGCACGATCAGGCCGAACAGCACGAGCATGATGGCGAGATAGAAGCCGCTGAAGGTCGTCGCATAGACCATCGGGAAGGCGGCGAAGAGCGCCCCCGCCCCGGTGATGAGCCACACCTCGTTGCCGTCCCACACAGGGCCGATGGAGGCGCGGATCACGTGACGGTCGCCCTCGGAGCGGGCCACGAACGGGTAGAGCACGCCGGCTCCCAGGTCGAAGCCGTCCAGGACCACGTAGACCGTGAGCAGCGCGGCGACGAGGAAGAACCAGATGTCGGCCAGGGTCATCGCGTCACCTCTCTGTGCCGGCGGGCGCCGCGACGGCGTCGGTCGCGACCGGGCCGGGCGTGGTGTGCCCGGCTTCGGGCATCCGGGTCACGTCGTCCGGTCCCTTCTTGATGATACCGAGGAAGATGCGCAGCCAGGCGATGAAGAGCACCAGGTACACCAGGGCGAAGATGCCCAAGGTCGCCCAGATCTCCCCGGCCGACACCGTGGGCGACACGCCGTCGCTGGTCCGCATCAGGCCCTGGACGACCCAGGGTTGTCTGCCGACCTCGGTCGTCGTCCATCCCATGTTGATGGCCAGCAGCGAGAGGGGCAGGCAGCCGATGAGCACCCAGTGCATCCAGCGCGCCTTCTCGAGACGGCCCCGGATCCGCAGCGCCACGGCGACCAGGAAGACGAGCGCGAAGAAGAAGCCCAGGGCGATCATGAGGTGGTAGCTCTGGAAGACGATCTGGACCGGCGGACGGTCGCCGGCAGCGACGCTGTTGAGGCCGGTGACCTCGTGTCCGGGACTCAGGCCGAGCATGAGGCTGAGACCGCTGGGGATGGCGAGCCCGACGGTCTCGCCGTCGCCGCGGACCCAGCCGAACAGGTAGAGCGGCGCGTTCTTCTGCGTGTCGCCGACGTTCTCGAACGCGGCCATCTTGATGGGCTGGTGCTCCGCGACGACGAGGGCGTGCCAATGGCCGATGAAGGGCATCGCCACAGAGAGGACGACCCCGACGACCACGGCGTAAGTCATCGCCTGGCGGGCGAACGCGGTGTCGCGGCGTTTGAGGAAGTAGTAGCCGGCCACCGCGGCGACCACGAAGCACCCGGCGATCAGGGTGGCGACGACGGTGTGCACATAGCGCGGCCCGATGGACGGGTTGAGCGCGGCCGCCCAGAAGCTCGTCAGGATCGCCTTGCCGCCCTCCACCCTGTAACCCGCCGGAGTGTGCATCCATGAGTTGGCGATGAGGATCCACAGCGCCGAGAGGAGCGAGCCGATCCACACCAGCCACGCGGAGACGTAATAGAAGCGCCGGCTCACCCTCTTGCGGCCGAACAGCAGGATGCCGAGGAAGGTCGACTCGAGGAAGAAGGCGACGAGCCCTTCGGCGGCCAGCGGCGCCCCGAAGATGTTGCCCACGAAGCGGGAGTACCCCGCCCAGTTCGTGCCGAAGGCGAACTCCATGGTGATGCCTGTGGCCACCCCGATGGCGAAGGTGGCGGTGAACAGCTTGATCCAGAAGTCGGAGGCCGCTCTGTCGGCAGGGATCGCGCTCCTGTAATGGCGGCGCTCGAAGAGCACCACCATGAGGCCGACGCCGATGCTGATCGGCACGAAGATGAAGTGGTATCCGATCGTGAACGCGAACTGGATGCGGGCGAGCGTTTCGGCGTCCATGCGCGACCGCCACCTCCTCTGGCAGACGAGTGGACCGGCGCCTCCGCCCTCGGACCGGCGTCGGCCGGATGTGGCCATCTTCGTCGCCGGGTCGACGTCCTGTCAATCGAAGCCCGTCGTCCGAGGCAGATGAAGGCCGGGTTGTCCTCGTTTGCGGAGTGTTAAGCGGATGTTAAGAGGTCTGTTCGGACTTGAGCGACCGTGCTACTATGCTCGCGGGCCGGCACCAGGACGCCGGCCGTTGTTCTGTCCAGGAGGCTGATCCGTTTGTCGGAAGAACAGCTTGAGTGTCAGGAATGCTCGGCTCAGTGCGAGAAGGTCGTCTACCCGGCGGCCTGCCTCGCCATGAACTGCCGCTTCCTGTACGCCTTCAGAGAAGATGGGGACACTTTCTTCGGGTGCATCGAGAAGGTGTTCCCGCACGAGATCGACCTGCGCATGTTCCAGGAGATCGAGCGCGGCAAAGGCGGGTTCGGCGTCGTCAAGGTCGCCCGCCAGCCGTTGCCGCAGTGCTCCATCGCCGTGCAGAGCTGCTACGCCAGCGGCGAGGGCCCGATCTGCCGCAACATGTACTTCCGCCGCCGCGACCGCCGCGAGGTCCAGACCGTCGAGGACTGAGCCGCGCGGCCGGCTCGACGCGCGGGGCGGCGCCGGTCGCCCCGCACGAAGGGACGTGCGGCTGACTGAAGCGGCGCCGTCGACGTGCGCCGCCGCCGCAGGGCGGGCGGCGGCGTCTCGACGTCCGTGTGCAGGGGTATACTCGAGGATGTGACCGCTGAGGTCACCCACGTTGGGGGCGAACAGGTCTCGACATGGGCTGTACCGAGGTGGGAGCAGCAGGCCGAGGTCCGGTGGCCTCGTTAAACTGCCGGAACAACACACTTGCCGAGGATAACCTCGCACTCGCCGCCTAATCACTAGGTAGCGCATCGCACCCGGGACGCCCGCGCCCGGGAGTCGCGGTGTCATTGAGCGGGCTGGGGTGCGGTCGCACTGCTCCGAGCGGACGCATCCGAGATCGATCGGGGCTGGCGGACGGCACCCGGCCGACGCGGGGGCCGCGAGCGAGACTGAATGCGACGGCTAAGCCTGTAGAGACTCCGCCGAGGCGTCCGTGGACGCGGGTTCGATTCCCGCCGCCTCCACCACTCTTACGGGCGACTCACCTATACTGCGGGCCGTGGAGCGCCCCGTCGACATCCTGGGAGCGCCGACGGCCTCTGGGGTCCGTCGCCGCCCGCCGCTGCTCGACCCCGTGCCCGTGAGCGTCTTCCTCGCCCTGGTGTTCACCGCCGCCGGCCTTGTGGAGCTGCTCACCCGCGGCGGCGTCCCGGTGGGCTACCGTGACGACGGGGCGGCGCTGATCGTCCTCACGGTGGCCAGCGGGATCTCCCTGGCGGCGCTCTGGCTGTCGCCGCTCGGGTCTCTGACGGCGGGGACGGCGCTGCTCTGCGTCCAGAGCGTCGCCGGGTACGAGTTCACGCAGGCGGCGGTGTGGGCGGTGATCGTCGCCTCGTTCGCGACGGTCGCCTTCGACCACTGGAGGCGTGCCGTCGTGGCCGGGTTCGTGGTCACGGCGGGCATCGTCGTCGTGTTCGTCGGCATCCCGGACTTCTCCTGGCAGTCCGCGATCAGCACGTGGGCGTCGCTCTCCATCGTCTGGGTCGTGGCCGTCATCATCCGCGTGTACCGGGGCAGCATCGAGCGGGCCGAGCGTCGCGCGGCGCTCTTCGCGGCCGACCGCGAGGCGCGCGCGCGCGAGGCCGTCGCGGCGGAGCGGGCCCGCCTCGCGCGCGAGCTGCACGACAGCGTGGGGCATGCCCTCAACGTCGTGGTCCTGCACGCCGGGGCGGCTCAGCGCGTGATCGAGAAGCGGCCGGAGGCGGCGCGTGAGGCGCTCGGTTCCATCGAGTCGGCCGGGCGCCAGGCGCTCGGCGACATCGAGCGTATGCTCGGCATCCTGCGCGCCCCCGACGAGGAGGCCAGCTGTGACGTCAGTCCCGGCATGGCGCAGCTCGAGACGCTGTGTGAGAAGGTGCGCGAGGCCGGGCTGCCCGTCACGCTCGTCCGGCACGGGGAACCCCGGGCGTTCCCTGCCAGCCTCGACCTCTCCGCCTACCGGATCGTCCAGGAGGCGCTCACGAACACGCTCAAGCACGCCGGCAAGGCGCGCGCCACGGTCACCGTGCGCTACGAGGACGAGGCGTTGGCGCTCGAGGTGCTCGACGACGGCAGAGGAGTGACGCCGACCGTCGCGAGCGCAGCCGGCGGCCGCGGACTGCTCGGCATGCGCGAGCGGGTGGCGACGTTCCGCGGGGAGCTCGAGGCGGGCCCGCGCACCGAGGGCGGCTTCGGCGTCCGCGTACGGCTGCCGCTGCCGCGCACGTCCGATGTACAGGGAACGGAGGGGAGATGACCGTACGACTCGTGCTGGCCGACGACGAACAGCTGGTCCGGTCGGGGCTGCGCCTGATCCTCGAGGCCGAGGACGACATCGAGGTCGTCGGCGAGGCCGGCGACGGCGCCGAGGCGGTGGCGCTGACCCGGCGTCTCGACCCGGACGTGGTGCTGATGGACGTACAGATGCCGGGCATGAACGGCATCGAGGCGACGCGCGAGATCGTCGCCCTGGGGCGCGAGGACAGCTCGCGCGTCGTCATCCTCACCACGTTCGATCTCGACGAGTACGTGTGGGAGGCGCTGCGGGCGGGGGCGAGCGGGTTCCTGCTCAAGCGCACGCCGGCCGAGGACCTGGTCGCCGGCATCCGCGTGGTGGCGGCGGGTGAGGCGCTGCTGGCTCCTTCCGTGACGCAGCGCCTCATCGAGACGTTCCGGGCGCGTCCTGAGGCCGCGCCGGCGAGGGATCTCAGCGAGCTGGACGATCTCACTGGGCGCGAGCGCGAGGTGTTGGGTCTGGTGGCTCGCGGCATGGCCAACGGGGAGATCGCGGCCCACCTCTTCCTGAGCGAGGGCACGGTCAAGACGCACGTCAAACGGATCTTCTCCAAGCTGGGGTTGCACGACCGCACCCAGGCCGTGATCCTCGCCTACGAGGTAGGGCTCGTGCGGCCGGGCGAGACGCCGGAGGAGTGAGCGCGATGGGCTCCGGACGCTGACGGCCGGGACGGCCCTGCCGTCGGACGGCTACCCCTGCGGGGGTAGTCCGCCGGGCGGCCGAATCTCACTTCGCCGCCGCACGGTTCCCGCCGCGGGGTGACGACTGCTCCAGGTCCGTCCGCTACGCTCACGGTGTACATCGTGGCGGACCAACGGAGGCCGGCCCTTGAAGGACCCGGTGCTGACTCGCTTCTTCGGCGTCGTGACCTGGCCGCGGACCTGGTTGGGCATCGTGTTCCACCTGCTCGCCTTCCCGCTCGGCCTGTTCTACTTCGTGTTCCTCGTCGTGGGCCTCGCGCTCGGCGTCGGTCTGGTCGTCGTCTGGGTGGGCATCCCCGTCCTGCTCGTGGTCACGGGGGCCTGGTGGCTGTTCACCGCCCTCGAGCGTCTGCAGGCGCATCATCTTCTGGGCGCCGACGTCCCGCCGGCACCGCGTCCGTGGGAGGCGGCCGACGGGGTGTGGGGGAAGCTCAAGGCGCACTTCGGCGCCGGCTCGACGTGGCTGGGTCTTGCTTATCTGATCGCCAAGCTCGCGTTCGGGACCGCGTCGTTCGCATTGGTGATGACCTTGGGCGGCGTGGTCGTCGCGCTGCTCGCGATGCCGGCGCTCGCGATCCTCGACGTCCCCGTGGTGAACGGCACGTGGGTGCCGCCGCTGTGGCTCGGCCTGCTCTGCGCCGCCGTCGGCGTCCTCGCGTTCTTCGGATCGCTCCACGTGCTCAACGCGTGGAGCTGGGTGTGTGCCCGCTGGGCCGAGCTGCTGTTCTGCGGTCCGGGGAGCCCCGGCCGGCAGGTGTCGCCCGGCCCGTCGCCGCCGCCGGTCCCGCCCGCATCGCCGGCTCCGCCAGGGTCTCGCGGCGAGACGGCGGGCTGATCCTGCTCCTGTGGAGGTGACGTCATGAGAGACGACAGACGGTCCGGCATACTGCGGTCGTCGCTCACTCTGGTCGCACTCGCCGCGCTGCTCGTGCTGCTCGGCCTGTGGATCGCCGGCCCGGCGCCGGCCGCTGCGTCGTCGCCGAGGGCGGCCGCCGGCGCCGCGACGCCGAGCCCGGCGCCGTCCGTCGAGCGCCGCGGCGCCGAGGTGCGCGTGGGTGACGACGTCGTGGTGCCGGCGGGGGTGTCGGTGCCGTCCGTGGTCGCCTTCGGCGGCGACGTGACGGTGGACGGGCGCGTCGACGACGCCGTGGTCGCCTTCGGCGGCGACGTGCGCGTCACCGGATCCGTGGGCCAGACGGTCGTCGCCTTCGGCGGCGACGTCACCGTCAGCGGCACGGTGGGAGCCACCGTGGTCGTCTTCGGTGGAGACGTGCGGCTGACGGAGACCGCCGCGGTCGGTCTCGACGGCGCGGCGGACGAGGCCGCCGTGGTCCTGGTCCGCGGTCGTCTGCATCGGTCAGAGGGCGCCCAGGTCCACGGCCCCGTGCAGCGGTCCTCGGGCGTCGTCGACTGGGGCGGGGTGTTCGGGTGGGGCCTCCACGGGTTGCTCTTCAACCCGCTGCTCGGCCCCGACTTCGTCGGGTGGCTCGTCCAGACCGCGTTCTTCCTTGTCCTGGCGCTGGTGGCGGCGGCGCTTATGCCCGGCCAGCTGCAGAGCGTCGGAGCGCACCTGGCGCGCAGACCGTGGGCGTCCCTCGGCTGGGGCGCGCTGACGCTGTTCCTCGCCCTGCCGGGGATCCTCGTGGTCCTGGTGGTCAGCATCATCGGGCTTCTTCTCGTCCTGCCGTATGTGGTGTTCGTGCTGCTCGCCTGCTTCTTCGTGACCACGGCGGTGGCCACGATGCTCGCCCAGAAGGGGCTGACCCGCCTCGGCGCACGGGAGAGCCTCATGGCCGCTGTCGCCGTGGGGGTCGTCGCCACGACCGCGGTATCGCGGATACCGGCCGCCGGGCCGGTGGTGGTGACGGCGATGACGGCGTTCGGCGCGGGCGCCGCCCTGCTCGGTCTCGCCGAGTGGCGCGAGAGTCGGCGGGAGGCGGAGGCGGCGCGGGCCGCCGCCGCGGTCGAGGTCGCGGAGGCGACGGAGGCGCGCGGGGCGGACATCACGCCGATCGTGCAGACCTCGCCGGCGACCCAGGGGGCGCTCCCGGAGGTCGCCTCACCGCTCATGCCACAGAGCCCGCCGACGCCGCCGACCTCGCCGGAGCCGCCTTCCGCGACGGATGTCGAGGTGCGACCGGGTGCGGACGGCAGGGTCGAAGACGCGGGCGACGCCGGCGCGGGAGCGCGGTGAGGGCCCCGCG
>Ga0116187_1005572_pt1 | contig 10438 bp, 10 predicted proteins | sample AD_JPNNA6_MetaG_FD_89755 | JGI IMG/M metagenome (GOLD analysis project Ga0116187, IMG submission 89755) | Active sludge microbial communities of municipal wastewater-treating anaerobic digesters from Japan - AD_JPNNA6_MetaG | ecosystem: Engineered > Bioreactor > Anaerobic > Digestate | place... | reverse complement strand
CATGATCTACCCGGCCCAGATCTTCCTCTTCATCGCCGTCATCTACTTCATCCTGTGCTTCATGCTCACGAGCTACTCGAGGTACCTGGAGAAGAAGCTCGCCTATCGCAAGGGCATCTAGGCCGGTAGCCGGGGGAATTTCTTTCCGGAGAGAAAAGGCAAGAAGGTGAGAGGGTAAGAACGTTGGATGAGTCGTGAGCCGCATTCTCGCTCATGGCTTCTCCAACCTTCTCACCTTCTTACCCTCTTACCTTCTGCTTGGATGGGCAAACATAAGACCGGGAGAGGAAAACGATGTCCGACGGGAAGACGTACGAGATCCCGCACGAGGTGCGGGCGCAGGTCATGGCGGGGCTTGCCCTCGCCTGGGACGGACAGTGGTTTCTGAAAGTCAACGATAAGTTCGGATGGGAGACGGCGGCCGAGATCAACCTCCGGACGCGCCACGCCTTCGGGCGCCTCGAGATGCGCAGCACCCTGCAGGCCCTGGGCAAGAGGAAGGCCGACGACCTGAAGGACGCCCTCGAGGTCTGGCAGGCCTACTTCCGGATGTTCGGCGCCGACCGCGGCGTCTTCGCCGGGGATTACGCGATCGAGGGCGACACCCTCGAGGTGACGGTGCACAAATGCGCGGCCTATGACGGGGCGAGGCGGGCCAAACTCGAAAAGGACGTCCAGGCCTGTCTCACCTGCGAGGGGCTCTGGCAGGTCTGGTTTTCATCCCTGCTGCCCGACCATGCGGTGAGCCAGGAGGTCATTGCCCGCATGGGCTTCGGCGACCCGCAGTGCCGCTTCCGCGTGACGGCGAAAGCGCGGTGAATCCCGCGCTACGCGCCCTCGGCTTCCCTGCGCGCCTGCTTGATCTGCCTCCGGGCGCGGATGAACTCGATGACGCTCGGCAGGACGGAGAGCACGATGATGCCGAGGATCACGAGGGTGAAGTTCTGCTTCACGAAGGGAAGGTTGCCGAAGAAGTAGCCGCCGAGGATGAAGACGCACATCCAGGTGACCGCCCCGGAGACGTTGAAGGCGAGAAACTTCGGGTACGTCATCTTCCCGATGCCCGCCACGAAGGGGGCGAAGGTGCGGATGATGGGCAGGAACTTCCCGATGAAGATCGTCTTGCCGCCGTACTTCTCGTAGAAGTGGTGCGTCCGGTCCAGGTATTCCTCCCGCACCCAGCCCCGTTCCACGATCTTGGCCCCCACGAAGCGCCCGATCCAGTAGTTGACGTTGTCGCCGATGATCGCGGCGGCCGTCAGCAGGATCAGGATCGTCTGCAGGTCCAGGGATCCCCGGGCCGCGATCGTGCCCGTCACGAAGAGCAGCGAGTCCCCCGGCAGGAAGGGGGTCACGACCAGGCCCGTCTCGCAGAAGATGATCGCGAACAGGATCAGGTAGACCCAGGTCCCGTAGGTCTGGATCAGCCCGTCGAGGTGGCGGTCGATGTGCAGGACGAAGTCGATGTAGTTCAGTAAAAAGTCCATGGCGCAGGGCTCAAGGCTAATCGCTCAGGCTTGAAAAGACAAGAGCGAATATCGTGCCACCGGGCAGCCGTTTCTCCGGAAAATTTGTTGCCCTCCGCCTCACGCCTTCAGCCTTTGCCGTCACTTGATTCTATCGATATCCGCCCCGCGGCCCACCACGACGAGCAGGTCACTGTCCTTGATGATGAAGCCGGCCGCGGGGATCATCTGGATCTTCTCCGTGAGCGTGTCGCGCACCGCGATGACGTCGACGTGATACCGGTTGCGCAGCTGCAGCTCGGCGATGGACTTGCCGATGAAGCCGGCCGGCGGCGCGATCTCGCAGATCATGTAGTCCTCGGACAGCGGGATGTAGTCCAGGACGTTGGGCGACACGATGCTCCTGGCGACCTTATCGGCCATGATCTTCTCGGGGATGATGACCTCCGTGGCGCCCACCTTCTCGAGGATGAGCTTGTGGTCCTCGTTGGGGGCCTTGACGATGATGTTCTGCACCTTCATCTGCTTGAGGTGCAGCGTGATCAGGGTGCTGGCCGCCAGGTCCTCCCCGAACGAGACGATGACGAGGTCGTCCTCGCGCAGGCCGATGGCGTTCATGATCTCCGGGTCCGTGCCGTCGGCGACGATGGCCTTGGCGGCGTAGTCCCTCACGTGCTGAACGGCTTCCTTTGCCTTGTCGATGGCGATCACCTCGACGCCGCTCTTGGTCAGCTCCTTCACGAGGTTGATCCCGAAGATGCCCAGCCCGACCACGACAACCCGCTTCTTCATGGCAGCGCCCCCTTATCCGACCATGACGGTCTCTTCCGCGTACACGACGGTTTTCCTGCCTTCCCGGAACGACAGCGAAAAGGCCAGCGTCAGGGGCCCCACCCTGCCCGCGAACATCATGAAGACGATCACCAGCTTCTGGAAGTCCCCCAGCTTCGGCGTGATCCCCATGGATAGCCCCACGGTGCCGAAGGCCGACACGGTCTCGAAGATGTACTCCACGAACCGCTGCCGCTCCATGGGGCCCGCCTCCGTGTGACCCGCCGCCATGACCGCCGCCACGGCAAAGAAAACGGCGAGGATCGAGGCCAGGGTGATGGACAGTGTCCGGCCGATGATCTCCTTCGGAACGGTACGGCTGGCAACCGTCACCTCCTCGCTGCCGCGCCAGCGGTTCCACATCATGAGAAGCAGAAGGGCGAAACTGGTCGTCTTGATTCCCCCCGCCGTGGAGCCGGGAGAGCCCCCGATGAACATGAGCACGAGCAGCATCAGGATCGTGGCGTTGGTCAGCTGGCCGATGTCGACGGTGTTGAACCCCGCCGTCCGGGGCGTGACGGACTGGAAGAGCGAGACGAGAACCTGCGTCGCGGGAGAGAGTCCCTTGAGGATGTACTGCTCCTCGAAGAGCCAGAACAGGGCGGCCCCGGCGACGACGAGGCCCGCCGTGGTGACCAGCACGATGCGGCTGTGCAGAGAAAGCCTGGCGTTTCGATCCCTCAGGAGAGCGAACACCTCGTGGTGCACGACGAAACCGATCCCGCCCAGCACGATGAGCGTCATGACCGTGCAGTTGAGAAGCAGGTCCCCCTGGTAGCGGACGAAGCTGTCCGGGAAAAGCGAAAACCCGCAGTTGTTGAAGGCCGAGATGGAGTGGAACACGGCGTAATAAAGGGCGGTCTGGGCGGGAAATTCCTGGACGAAACGGATGAAGAGAAGGAGAACGCCTGCGGACTCGATGATCACGGTGGAGACGATGACGGACTTGAGGATGATGAAAAAGTCCCGCCGCGGCGTGTGCAGGAATGCACTCTGGACGATCTCGCGGCCCTTGAAGGAAATGCTGCGCCCCATCATGCCGAAGAGAAAGGCAGAGAAGGTAATGATGCCGAGCCCGCCTACCTGGAAAAGGCAGATGAGGACGACCTGTCCCGCCGTTGTCAGATCGGTGCCCACGTCCACCGTGGCAAGCCCCGTCACGCAGACGGCCGAGGCCGACATGAACAGGGCGTCGACGAAGCGGATGCCTTTCGTCGATGCGAAGGGAAGCCACAGCAGGATGGCGCCGGCCAGGATGACACCCGCAAAGCTGAGGATGAAGATCCTCGCCGGAGAGAGGTGCCGCGCCAGGAACAGTCCCAGCCTCAGGGGCTCTCTGTTGTGCATAGGGCGGATAAAAAAACACGCCTTCACCGCGCATCGAGGAAGAAGGCGCTTTTATTTCGGCTGTTTATACGCCCGCCCGTCCCTGCCGTCAACAGAAACTTTCGGATCTCCCCGCCGGCTGCCCGCGCGCATCGCCGCTGCCTCTCACAGGGCGACCGCCGGGAAGGCCGCGAGGATCTCCCGCAGAAACTCCCCCGGGAGCACCCCTGTCAGGAGCGTCACGAGGGCCGCCGCGCCGATCCATGCCGTCAGAAGCGGCCTCCCCTGGCGGATTTCCAGGCAGCCCGCGTCTTCGCGCATGTACAGGACCGCCACGACCCTCAGGTAGTAGAACAGGGACACGACGGTCATCGCGACGGCCACGAGGACCACGGGGAGATGCCCGGCCTCGATGCCGGCCTTGAACAGGGTGAACTTGGCGAAGAACCCGCCCGTGGGCGGCAGCCCCGCGAGCGAGACCATGAACGCCGCCAGGGCGAAGGCGAAGAAAGGTCTGCGCGAGGCGAGGCCCGACAGGTCCTCGATCTGCAGGCGCCCGCCCTCGCGGCGCTCGAGGGAAACGGCGACGGCAAAGGCCCCCAGGTTCATGAAGAGGTACACCAGGAGGTAGAAGGTCAGGGCCGTCCCGCCCTGCGCCGGCAGGGCCGCCAGGCCGATGAGCATGTACCCCGCCTGGGCGATGCCGGAGTAGGCGAGCATCCGCACGAACCCGCTCTGCCTGAGCGCGGCGAGGTTTCCGACGATCATGCTGGCGGCTGACATCGCGAGGACGGCCTGCGTCCAGAACGCCGGGCCGGGACCCGGCAGGGTGAGCCCCAGGCGAAGCAGCACGGCGAAGGCGGCCACCTTGGGCGCCACGGAGATGTAGGCGGCCACCGGTACAGGGGCCCCCTCGTAGGCGTCGGGGGCCCACATGTGGAAGGGCACGGCGGCGATCTTGAACCCGATGCCCGCGGTCACGAGGGCCAGGCCCGCGAAGGCCAGCGAAGGCTGCGCGAGCGGACGCGACAAGGCCGCGAAGCCCGTGGTCCCCGTCGCGCCGTAATAAAGCGCCAAGCCCATCAGGAAGAGGGCCGACGCGAAGCTCCCGAGGAGGAAGTACTTCACCGCCGCCTCCATCCCGTTCCGGGCCGCCCGGTCGGAGCCGACCAGGACGTAGAGAGGAAGCGCCAGGATTTCGAGCCCCAGGAAGAGCACGAGCAGGTCGCGGCTCGCGGCCATGACGTGCATGCCGACCAGGGCGAACAGGGCAAGCCCGTACACCTCGCCGCCCTCCTGCTCCCCGGCGTTCCCGTCGCGGGAAAGTACGATGGCCGCAAGGGCCGCCAGGTCCGTGAGGGCGAGAAAGATCAGGGTCGCGTCGTCCTTCACAATCAATCCGCCGAAGCCCCGGATCCGGGCCCCCAGGAAAAGCAGCGGAATCGACGCCAGGGAGGCGGCAACGGCTCCGGCCGCGCAGGCGGCGGCCCTCCGTCGGCCGGTCTCGCCGGAAAAGAGGAGAATCCCCGCCGCCGCGGCAAGCAGGAGGATCTCCGGCAGCAGGCTCATGGGGTTAACGTCGGGAATGCTGAAGGCCATGGGTCCCTCCCTCCGCAAGGATGTTCGCCTCCGCCGCAGGCATCGCCTCGCGGGCGGTGCCCGGCGCCGAGACGGCGATGATCTGCCGCGCCGCCGGCTCGAGACGGTCCGTCAGGCCCGCCGGGAAAAGGCCGATGAAGAACATCGCCAGCACGATGGGCGTCATGATGAGCTTCTCCCGCAGCGAGAAGTCCCCGAAGCCGGTCTTCTCCGGAGAGCGGTCCTTCTCGAAGAGCACCCGCTGGGTCATCCAGAGCAGGTAGACGGCGCCGAGAACGACCGAGACGGCGGCCAGGGCCCCGAGCCACCAGGCGTACCGGAAGCTCCCCAGCAGGAGCAGGAACTCGCCCACGAACCCGTTGAGGCCGGGCAGCCCCGCGGAGGACAGCATGGTGATGACGAAGAAAGTCGCCAGCACGGGCGTGCGGCCCGCCAGCCCCCCGAGCCGGTCGAGGTCGCGTGTCTTCTTGCGCTCGTAGAGGGCCCCCACGAGGATGAAGAGCGCCCCCGTGCTGAGGCCGTGGTTGAGCATCTGGACGATGCCCCCCTTGAGGCCCGCGATGTTGAGGCAGAAGACGCCCACGACGATGAGCCCCATGTGGCTCACGCTGGAGTAGGCGACGAGCTTTTTCAGGTCCTTCTGGGCGAAGGCCGTGAGCGCCCCGTAGACGACCCCGATGAGGCCCAGGGTCATGACGGCGGGCGTGAAGGTTGCCGTCGCCTCCGGGAAGAGGGGGAAGCAGAAGCGGAGGATGCCGTAGACGCCCATCTTCAGAAGAACCCCCGCCAGCAGGACGCTACCCGCCGTCGGGGCCTCCACGTGGGCGTCGGGAAGCCACGTGTGCAGGGGGAACACGGGCACCTTGACGGCGAAGGCGACGAAGAAGAAGGCGAAGAGCCAGAACTCGTGCGGCGCGGGCACGCGGAGGGCCGTCCAGCGGGTGATGTCGAAGCTCGGAGCGCCTCCCTGCGACTGGGCGAGGAAGGCCATGACGATGAAGCCCACGAGCAGAAAGAGGCTCCCCGCCACGGTGTAGAGGATGAACTTGAGGGCCGCGTAGCGCCGGTTTTCGCTTCCCCAGATGCCGATGATGAGGAACATGGGGATGAGCATGGCCTCCCAGAAGACGTAGAAGAGGATCGCGTCCAGGGCCGTGAACACCCCCAGCATCCCCGCCTCGAGGACGAGGAAGGAGACGAAATAGGCCTTTACCTTCTGACCGACGCTCTCCCACGACACGAGGACGGCCGCCAGCGACAAGAAGCCCGTCAGCGGCAGCAGGAAGAGCGAAAGCCCGTCGATCCCGAGATGCCATGCAATCCCCAGCGATGAGACCCAGGGGTAGAACTCGACGAACTGAAATCCCGGCTCCCCTTCCCGGAAGAGGAACAGGGGGGCCAGGGTTGCCAGGAAGGTCAGAAGAGAGGCGCCGAGCGCAACGGCGCGGGCCCGCCGCTCATCCAGCGCGAGCACCAGGGCGCTCCCCGCCAGGGGAAGTGCGATCAGGGCGGACAGCAGGGGGACGTCATGCATCGTCATCTCAGAGACCTCCGGCGAAAAAGACGGTGAGGACGAGCAGGGCAAAGGCCCCGGCCATCAGCGATACGGCGTAATGCCGAAGCTCCCCCGTCTGCAGCCCGGCCGCAAGGCGGCCCAGGGCCATCGAGAGGGAGCCCAGGCCGTTGACGGCGCCGTCGATGAGGCGCGGGTCGATGACGGCTGCGCAGAGGCGGGCGCAGGCCTTCAGGGGCCGGACGAAGAGCCGGTCGTTGAGGAGGTCGATGCCGAAGCCGCTCGCCAGGACGGCCGGGTCCGCGGGCCGGCGCGCCCTCGTGAAGAGCCGGATCGCGCCGGCCAGTGCCGCGAGGACGGCCAGGGTCTGCAGGACCGTGAGGGCCACCTCGAGGGTGTGCGACGCGGCCGTTGCGGGCGCCGCGCCGGGCATGCCCAGGAACCGGGAGAAGAACGTGTCCGCCGTGAAGAGCGGAAGCCCCGGGATCCCCGCGAGCAGCGCGAAGACGGCCAGTACGGCCAGGGGGGCCGTGATGACAGGCCCCGGCCGGTGGGGACGGCCCCCGGAGCGCCGCGCGCCGAGAAAGGCCGAGAGGAGCTTTGCCGAGTAGAGGGCCGTCACAAGGGCGCCGCCGAAGGCGGCCAGCCAGAAAAAGAGCCCGTAGCGTTCGAAGCCGCCCCAGAGGATGGCGTCCTTGCTCACGAACCCCGACAGGGGGAAGATCCCCGCCAGGGCCATGAGCCCCGCGATGAAGGTGACGGAGACGGCCGGCAGGTCCTTCAGGAGGCCCCCCATCCGCGAGAGGTCCTGCTCGCCGTCGAGGGCGTGGATCACGGCCCCGGCTGCGAGAAAGAGCAGTCCCTTGAAGATGCCGTGGGTCAGGAGGTGGAACATGCCCGCGGCCCAGAGACCGCATCCGAGGGCCACGAACATGTAGCCGATCTGGCTCACCGTCGAGTAGGCGAGCACCCGCTTGATGTCGCGCTGGCCCAGGGCGGAGAGCGACGCGTAGAGTGCCGTGACGAGCCCCACGGCGGCGATGACGGGCAGCACGGCGGGGGCCCTCTCGAGCAATGGCGCCATTCGGCACATGAGGTAGACGCCGGCGTTGACCATGGTGGCCGCGTGGATCAGGGCCGAGACCGGCGTGGGGCCCTCCATGGCGTCGGGCAGCCAGACGTGGAGAGGGAACTGGGCCGATTTGCCCATAGCCCCCATGAAGAGCAGCAGGGCGACGGCGGCGACGGTGCCTTCGGAGACGGCGGGGCCCGTCGCCAGGAGGCGGGCGAGGTCCCCGTAGTTGACCGTCCCGAAGGTCACGGCGGCCAGCAGGGTCCCCAGGAGAAACCCGTAGTCGCCGATGCGGTTGACGACGAAGGCCTTGCGGCCGGCGTCGCAGGCCGAGGTCTTCTCGTGCCAGAACCCGATGAGCAGGTACGAGCACAACCCCACGCCCTCCCAGCCGACGAAGGTGACCACCAGGTTGTCGGCCAGCACGAGGACGAGCATGAAGAAGACGAAGAGGTTGAGGCAGACGAAGAAGCGGCGGTACCCGGTATCGCCCTTCATGTAACCGGCCGAGTAAAGGTGGATGAGAAACCCCACGAAGAGGATGACCATGACCATGACCATGGCGAGGCGGTCGAGCACGAAGCCCGTCTCGATGCGGAGCGCCCCGTCGGAGAGCCACCTCCACAGCGTGACCGAGAACGCCCGGTCGGCCGGGCCGGCAAGCATCTCCGCCAGCAGGGCGAGGGCCGCCGCCAGCGCGAGGCCCACGGAACCGATGGCGACGGCGGCAATGCCTTTTTCGCTCCACCGGGCGCCGAGAAGGCCGTTGGCCAGGGCCCCCAGGGCAGGCAGGGCGGGAAGGATCCAGATCGATTCGGACAGCATGGCGCTTACCCTTTCAGGATGTTGATCCGGCTCATGTCGAGGGTCCCGAGGAGCCGGCAGAGGGCCACGAGAATGGCAAGCCCCACGGCGGCCTCCGCGGCGGCCACCGTCATGATCATGAAGACGAAGACCTGCCCATCCGTCCCGTGGAGGTAGCGGGAAAACCCCGCGAGGATCAGGTTCACGGCGTTGAGCATGAGCTCGACGCACAGAAGCAGCACGAGGGCGTTGGAGCGGACGAAGAACCCCGCCGCCCCGATGGCGAAGAGGACGATCCCCAATCCGACGACGTGTTCCAGGCTCATGAGGGCCTCCTTTTTTTCGTCCGGCTGACGAACACGGCCCCGACGGCCGCGGCCAGGAGCAGCACGGAGGTCAACTCGAAGACGAGCAGATGCCGGCCGAAGAGGTCGATGGCGATCTCGGAAATGCCGGGCGCGGGACGAAGACCGCCCACGGGGGCCGCCTGCGAAAAACCCTTCCATGCCCCCCAGGCTGCCGCCGCCGTGAGTCCGATGCCGGCCGCGCCCGCCGCCGCGGCACGGGCCGAGGGCCTCCCGCGGGCAGTGGTCCCCTTGAGATCGAGGAGCATGACGACGAACAGGAAGAGCACGAGGACGGCCCCGATATAGACGATGACCTGGAAGAGGGCCAGCACGGGCGCCCCCATGAGGGCGTAGAGACCCGCCGTGGCCAGCATGGCCGCAAGCAGCGCCATGACGCTGCCAACGGGGCTTCGCAGGGCGACGACCCCCAGGGCGGAGGCGACGGAAGCGGCGGCCAGAACCCAGAAGAGGACTGTCTCGATCATGATCGTCCCTCCCCGGCCCGGCCAGACCCGGCCGGCAGGCGCCCCTTGTCCCAGACAAGGGACTCGCGGCCGGCGGCGGCCAGTTCGTAGTCGGCGCTCATGATGATGGCCTCCACCGGGCAGGCCTCGACGCAGAGCCCGCAGAAGGAGCATCGGTTGAGATCGAGGCGGTAGCGGGCAAGCGCCCGGATGCCCTCGGGGCCCGTTTCGGCCGTGACGGCGATGCAGAGGCTCGGGCAGATCTTCTCGCAGAGGCCGCAGGCCACGCAGCGGGGCGCGCCGTCCTCGCGGGCGACGAGTGCCGGCCGCCCCCGGAAGCGACCCGGAACGGGCCGCTTCTCGTCGGGGTACTGCACCGTGACGGGCTTTCGGAAAAACGTCTGCAGGGTCAGGGCCAACCCCTTCAGCAGGGCCTTGCTCATGTCATTTCCTCACGAAAGGAGTACCGTCAGCGCCGCCGTCGCCATCAGGTTCACGAAGGCAAGCGGCAGCAGCACCTTCCAGGAAAATCCCATCAGCTGATCGTAGCGGATGCGGGGGAAGGTGGCCCGTACCCAGATGAACGCCGCAAAGACGAAGAAGACCTTGACGAGCAGCCACAGGGGCGCCGGCAGCAGCGGGCCGTTCCAGCCGCCCAGGAAGAAGAGGCTCACCAGGCACGAGGCCAGCAGGATGTGGGCGTACTCGGCCATGTAGAAGAGCCCGAACTTCATGGAGGAATACTCCGTCTGGTAGCCGGCGACCAGTTCGTTTTCGCACTCCAGCAGGTCGAAGGGCGTGCGGTTGGTCTCCGCGGAGATGCAGATCAGAAAAAGGGCAAACCCCAGGGGCTGCTTCACGGCGAACCAGAGCCCCTCCTGGGCCTTCACGATCTCGACGAGGCTCATGGAGCCGGCGAGGATCAGCACGCCCACGACGGACAGCGCCAGCGGGATTTCGTAGCTGATCATCTGGGCGGCGGCCCGCAGCCCGCCCAGCAGCGAGTACGTGTTGTT